>Ga0114996_10004276_pt1 | contig 17296 bp, 19 predicted proteins | sample ArcticOcean_MG_C_4_FD_87039 | JGI IMG/M metagenome (GOLD analysis project Ga0114996, IMG submission 87039) | Marine microbial communities from western Arctic Ocean - ArcticOcean_MG_CB4_134 | ecosystem: Environmental > Aquatic > Marine > Oceanic | place: Arctic Ocean: Canada Basin | collected...
CCTTCCGCTGCTCAGGCAGGCTCTAAGAAACGATCTGAATATCGACAATCAGGAGCTCCGGAAGAGTGCCTGAATAAACCACGGAGCCCGATGAGTTTCAACTGAGAATGGGGCTTGACCCTTGAGGCCACTGCGGATTACATCATCCTGGATGGGCGCGGCGGCGGAACGGGCGCAGCTCCCGAGATATTCAAGAAGAACATCAGCATCCCCACAATGATTGCTCTGGCCAGAGCCCGGAAGCATCTGGATTTACGGGGACGTAACGATGTGACATTGGTCATTACGGGTGGATTGCGCACCGAGTCGGATTTTGTAAAGGCGATGGCCATGGGAGCAGATGCTGTAGCAGTAGCCAACTCGGCCCTGCAGGCGATCGGATGTTTGGGAATGCGCGCGTGTCATAGCAACAATTGCCCCGTGGGGATTGCCACGCAGAAGCCAAATTTGCGTTCTCGGTTACTGGTCGACAAATCGGCAGACCGATTGAAGAACTATTTCGAAGCCAGCACCGAACTGATGAATATTTTAGCACGAGCCTGCGGGCATTCGCGTCTGGACCAATTCTGCATGAACGATTTGACCACCTGGAGTCGCGATATCGCCTACATGACGGGTGTGGCATACGCGGGCGTGACACCGCTCTAAACGAAGAATAGATCTTAACCTGCTCGGTTGTGGCCTTCATAGGTCGCAATTGATTGTGTGACTTGCTGCGCTTGCAGCTCGTATTAATGAGCTGATGCTCTTTTGTAGGTTTTGGCATTGGGGGATTGGATGGCAGAACTGGTGGAAGAAGATCAGGTTGATGATATCCCAGATCTGGTTCTCGTCTTCTGTCTTCGGCAGCGGAACCGATCGGTTGTCGGGATCCACCCACTTGATGGAATCGGTAGTCAGTCTGGGGGAGGAGGAGCAGGCCAAAGGGAGAAGGACGGCGGCAACCAGAAGCGCGGGACGATGCACGCGCATGCGGCAATGGCTCAACCGGTCAAGGATGGATCGGTACATAAAGAATCGGCTCAGCAGGTTCATTTCCAATTTCGTATCCGTATTTGAAATGTCGTATTGGTTCTACGCCGCGACCGCCCTGGTTGTTGCTTCCAGCCCTTGTGCCTTCCCGCCCCTTCACCACTCCCGCTTAAAAATCCTGCTCCACCGTAAAGCCCACCTTCAGCTTCTCCACCTCGCTGTGCCCCACCTGCAGTTTCGCCAGGAGTCCCACCGGTGACCGGAAGGAAATGCCTCCTCCTACCGATGTTCGAAACCCTTTCCGGCTCAGGTCGCCAATCCGGTCGAGCACCTGCCCTTCATCCCACGCCAGAAAGGCGTTCTAATAGTCCCATATCGGGTATCTGTACTCTACATTGAGGAGCGCTGCTCCGCGACCTCTAAAATAGCCGCGCGAGTACCCCCGCATTTCGGCTCCGCCGCCAAGGGAAATCAGTTCAGTGTAAGGCACCACGCCCCCGCGAATCGGATTCACCTGTTCCAGTTACGCGCGCACCGCCAGAATGCGGTCTTTCCAGAAGAGTGTGATGTAGCGCTGGGCCTGGAGCCGATAGTGAACGAAGTCGACATCGATACCGCGGGTAACCACTTCTGCTTCCAGCTCCACCAGCCCCCCGCGTTCCGGGTAGCCCAGGTCCCGATAGAAATGATAGAAGCCGCCAGACGGGACAACGATTCGCCCGGGGATGTAGTAATTCAACGGAAGCACCAGGCTAGAAACCGGCCGCCTGTAGTCCCGGTCGTCAAACACCACCCGGCCGCCAAAGCGGAACACCGAGAACCGTTCTCCCAGCCCAACCAACTGCCGCGCTTCGGCCGAGGATTAGGAATCTGTCAACGGGCCGTCATCCCCCGCGTGCACAGCGAAATCCCGGCGGCCGTATCCGACAGTCGCTTCCACGTATAGATTTCGCCTGAACTTGGCGAGGGAGCCGGCATGTACCCGCCATCCCAGGCGGGACCGGACGTCTGTCTGATCAATCAGGAAACGCCGGCCCGGAATGTCATCCAGGGCCTTGTTGATCGAAGTGTCTTCGTTTCGTGTGCGGAGGTAGAGACCCGTACTCTTCCAGTAGAGGTGAGGATGCAGGAACGTGGGGTCTGTGTACTCGGCTCCCAGCGTACGGCCCTTCCGGCCGGAGTAATTGAAGAAAGCATCCAACTGCTTCCCGCTTCCCCACAGATCGGTGTGAAAAGCACGGAGTCCTCCACCGGCACCCGTCTCTCCGCCGAATTGAACCTGCGGCAGGATGCCGAAGGTGCCTGAAGCGTTTACAAAGAAGTGGTAGTACTGGGAGATAAGTTCGCCCCGTTCTGCCTGGATCGTCAGTTCGCCCAGCAGATAGGCAAGCAGGGTCAGGACAAACCGGGGGATCTGCAGCAGATTGTCGCTCGAGGAACGGTAGACGTCAGTCGTATCTGCAGGTTGCCCCACGCGGGACAGATCGTACGGGTCGTGGCGGTGGAGGGAATCTATTGCGGCAGAAGGAGGGACGTCTGCCGCAACGGATACGTCACCAAACAGCAGCGCCAATAGGACCATCATCAGCATCAACGGTTGGGTAGATGTCTCGTCTTCGAATCAAAGGAGTTCCTGTGCAGGTGCAGCTCCCGGGAGCCGCCAATTGCAGACTAGCCCTGGAGGATACAGCGTTTCGTGGGGTTCGGTACAAACGTCTGGTTCCCAAGCGCATCCAACTCAGGCAATATAGGGGGGGATTCCAGCGTGGGCACTCTCGAAACCGTGGCCTGATCAGGCCATTGGTGTGGTTGTGCCTGAAGGAGGATTCTGATGGTCGTCAGGTGCATTGACTCATCAAAAGGGCGTCTGGAGTAGCCCCTCGGCTACGATGCATCAGCCGTCAGCGAGACCGAATCGAGGATTTCCGAAAGCCTCTGGCGATCTTCCGGGCTCAGCGGCTTTACCGGCGAACGGGGTGGCCCACCGGGAAGCCCCATCAGCTCGGCTCCAGCCTTGAGCATTGCTGGGTGGGTGCCCATCCCGAATGCCTTCCGTACCGGGCCCAGGGCCTCCTGATACCGGCTCGCAGCGCCCTGATCGCCCGCCAAGAACGATCTGTAGATACCCACCCCCAGCTCGGGAACAACATTTGCGCTGGCGGCAATAGCTCCTGCCGCCCCGTGCATCAATGATGTGTGAATAAGGGTGTCGCGACCCATGATCACCCTGAAACCGTCAGGTGCGAGAGCGATCAGGTCGAGCGTCCGGCTGAAATCGCCCGAACTGTCCTTGATGCCTGCAATTGTGGGGACGCTACGGGCCAGGTCCAGAATGAGTTCCGTCGACATCGGGTTCCCGGTCCGCGCGGGCAGATCGTACATCAGTATCGGAAGGTCCACGGAGGCCGCAATCGCACGGTAGTGCTCTGCCATCTCCTTCTCAGACGGTGTAATGAAGAAAGGATTTAGAACAGAAAGGCAGTCTGCACCCGCCTGCTGGGCGGCCTGGGCCAGGGCGACGGCTTCGCGAGTCGAATTCGCCGCCGTCCCCACGTACACAGGCACCCGCCCGTCCGCCGCCTCCACCGTCCACGCATAGACCTGCTTCTTCTCCTCAAGCGAGAGCGCCCAGAACTCGCCTGCCGTACCCAATGTAAAAATGCCATCGACGCCCCGTCCGATCAACGCGTCGACCAGCCGTCGAAGACCGGCTTCGTCCAGTTCTTCCGTGGGCGTCATCGGCGTAATGAGCGCCGGAATGATGCCCCGTATGAAATCTGTCTTCATCGCTAAATCTCCTTGTCGGATGCGGGAAATAGGATAGCTGGAGGGCTCAGCCCTGTCAAGCCGACGGCATCTAGGAATGGCCGTTCCAGGCGCCGTCGGCAAGGGGCCGCAGGCCTTCACTGGACAGAGAGGGTAATCTATACGTGTAAGGTATTGATAGTGACCGGTGCGAATCTGTCCGGGTGTCTGCCTCCGATCGCAAGCTCATGAAATCTATCCTCGACAACCACAATGCCCTGTCGGTGAAAAAGCAGATGGGCATCCGGCAGGAGCCCTACCTGGACTACATGACGTTCCAGGCTGCCGGCCCCCCGCTGATCACCGAAATCTTCGGCCCTCTCGTAGGCCTCCCCGACGAATGGCGGGCACAGGGCGCCAGCAGCGAGGAGATCGATCTATCGGCATTCACCTACCGGGCCCCTCTGATGGCCTCGGTGTCGGTAAATACCGGTTGGCGCGGCGGCCCGGAGCCCCGGATTCTGGAAGAAACCGAAGACGCCGTGCTTGGGTTAGATCGCTACGGACGCCGCACCAAGCTCTTCAAGAAAACCGCCAGCCTCCCCCACCCCATCGACTACCCAGTCGGGAGCATGGACGAATGGCTGGCGCTGAAACCGCACTACCTGTTCGACGAAGGTCGCTTCGGCGACGGCTGAAAGGAAGACGCCCTTCGCAGATCGGCCGAGGGCTACGCGGTCTCCGTCGGCATTCCGGGAGGATTCAACGAGCCCCGGGAGTTGATGGGTGAGGCGGCGCTCTGCGAGGCCTGTTACCTGAACCCGGAACTCCTCCAGGACATTCTCGAAACCATCGGCGACACCGTCTGCCGGATCCTCGATCGTGTCATGTCGGAAATCGTCGTCGATCAGATCTTCGTTCACGAAGACATGGCCGGCCACGACGGCCCCCTTTTCGGCCCACGGCAGGTGGAGGAGTTCATCGTCCCCTACTACCGTCGCGTCTGGAGCCTGGCAGGGGGACGCGGTTGCAGGCTCTTCTCTCAGGACTCCGACGGGAATCTCAACGCCATCATATCTCCCATGCTGGACGCCGGCATCAACCTCATGTACCCCAATGAACCTGCGGCCGGCATGGACATTGTCAAAATCCGGGAGCGCTACGGCACCCGGCTCGCCTTTATGGGAGGAATTGACAAGCATGTGTTGAGACAGGAAAAGAGCGACATCCTGAGAGAATTGGAGTATAAGATTCCGCCAATGATACGTTCTGGCGCCTGCGTCCTGGGCCTGGACCATCGGATCACCAACGGTACTCCAATCGACAACTACCGGTTTTACATCCAGAAAGCCTGGGAGATCATAGAAGCCGAGTCTCCCCGAGCCTGATTTTCACGTCAGCTTCACGTAAAAGGGCGGTTGTACCCATTTTACGCGGGTGACAACCGCCCTTTTCCCGTTCACCTTTGCTTCCCCTGCACATTTCCTTATATTGATGGGCAGTAGCTCTAAGCGATGAGCCGCCTTTGAACCTGCCTGCCTGCTAACTGATTACTCACAACTGATAACCGCCTCCTCCTATGCCCTTTGCCTGCCACGTCATGGCGAAGCCTTCTGGCTCCGTCTGCAATATCGACTGCGAATACTGCTTCTACCTCGAAAAGGAGAAGCTCTATCCCGACGCGGGCAAGAATTGGCGCATGAACGACGAGATCCTCCAGCGATACGTCACCTCCTATATCGACGCGCAGGAGACCGACGAGATTAGCTTTGCCTGGCAGGGCGGTGAGCCCACGCTGATGGGCGTCGACTTCTTCCGCCGGGCGGTGGAGCTTCAGAAACAGCACGCCGGCGAACGCCCGGTCACCAACGCCTTCCAGACGAACGGCATCCTGCTTGACGACGAGTGGGGGGAATTCCTTGCCGAGAACGACTTCCTCGTCGGCATCTCCATCGACGGCCCCCAGCACCTGCACGACCGGTTCCGCGTCGACAAGGGCGGCGCCCCCACGTTCAGCAAGGTAATGGCCGGACTCGAGGTTCTGAAAAAGCACAAGGTCGAGTTCAACACCCTCACCGTTCTCCAATCGCACAACGCCCGATACCCGGTGGAAGTCTACCGGTTCCTCAAGGAAATCGGCAGCCAGTTCATGCAATTCATCCCCATCGTCGAGCGCCTGGCCGAGGAGGCGAAAGACGACGACCTGCTCCTTATCTCCCCCACCTTCGACGGAGCGGCCTCCGTAACCGACTGGTCCGTAGGCTCAGAGCAGTACGGCGAATTCCTCTGCTCCGTTTTCGATGAGTGGGTCCGCCACGACGTGGGCAACATCTTCGTCCAGATGTTCGATACCGCCCTGGGATCCTGGATGGGCCGTGGCGCCGACCTCTGCGTCTTCGCCGAAACCTGCGGACGGGCGCTGATCCTGGAACACAACGGCGATCTTTACTCCTGCGACCACTTCGTCTACCCGGAGTACAACCTGGGCAACATCGCCGACAAGGGCATTCGCGAGATGGTCGAAAGTCCGCTCCAGGTAAAGTTCGGCGACGACAAGCGCGACACGCTCACTGAGTACTGCAAATCGTGCGACTACAAGTTCGCCTGCAACGGCGGCTGCCCCAAACACCGCTTCATTGAAACCCCCGACGGGGAACCCGGCCTCCACTATCTGTGCAAGGGCTACAAACGCTTCTTCTCCCACGTCGACCAGTCGATGCGCGTCATGGGCTCCGAACTCTCCGCCGGGCGTCCCGCCGCCAACGTGATGCAGTGGACGCACCAGCGCGATCACAAGATTCGCGAAGCCGCTTCAAACATCAGCCGCAACGATCCCTGCCCCTGCGGCAGCGGCAAGAAATTCAAGCAGTGCTGCAGCCGCAGCCTCGCCCACGCGCGGTAGCCGTAGTACAACCAACGTCAAGGTACAAGCGAAAGGCCATCCCTTCAGAGGGGTGGCCTTTTCTGTTTCAGGATCGCATTAGGCGCCGCCCAAACGGTCGGCGGAGCCGCTCAGCCCTATCGCACCGGGTTGAAACCCGGTGCTCTTCGCGCAACCAAGCCCACTGAGGTGGGCTGAACGCTATAGTATTACACATGGAATAGGACAGCTAAGGCTGCCGGCCTTTACCACGTTGCACATTGAGCCCTTCGACAAGCTCAGGGCAGGCCCAGTCGAAGGGCCGCCTAAAGGGTCGGCCGAACCAGCGTACTGCCAATGGAATGATGCAGCTAAGGCTACCGACCACCCCACCCGCGTCACACTGAGCCGAGTCGAAGTGCCTGCGCTGAGCCTGCCGAAGTGTCGCCAAAAGGGTCGGCCGAACCCATAAGAAATTCGCTTCTTGGATCTCGCTCTCCCCTCCCTTCCCTCTCCCCTGCCTCTATAATTCCCTGCTTTTTATAATTTTCCCTGGATCCAGCTCGAACCCGAATCCCGGGCCGCTCGGTGGCTGGAAGTACCCATCCACCGGCTCGTAGAAATCGGTGAAGAAGTACTGAACGTTATGGTTGATCCGGACTCCCCATTCCGCCAACGGGCAGGTGCGGACCGGTTGGGCAAACAGCAGGTGGAGGGCGCTGCGGCACGATTCGTTTGCGTGTGGAACCATTGGTACACCGTAGGTGTTGGCCAGGACGGCCAGCTTCCGCATCTCCGTCACCCCCCCCACCACCATCATCTCCGGCTGTATTACCGTAGGGATGCCGCGGTCCAGGACCTGCTTGAACTGCTGCCTGAAATAGAGGTGCTCGCCGAACGCCAGCGGAATGGATGTTGCCTCTCCCAGCCGCTCATAGGCATCCAGGTCCTCGGGCTTAAGCGGCTCCTCCAGCCACGTCACGCCGTACGGCTCCAGCATCGTGGCCAACTTCAGGCCGTAGAGCAAAGAGTTCTCTGCTGAATTGGACAGAATACAGTCCACCATCAGGTCGACCTCGTCACCCACCGCTTCACGGACGGCTTCCACCAACGCGACGTTGTGCGCAAGTCCTTCCGAGCCTGCCGTTTCGTTGAAAGGGAGGTACCACTTAAGTCCCGTAAACCCTTTCTCGACCCATTCCAGGGAGCTCTCGGCGGCTGACTCGGCGTCGGTTGAGAACCCCAGCATGGCAGCATAGGCTCGGATCCGTTCCTGGCAGGGCCCGCCCAGGAGCCGGCAGACCGACTCCCCTCGTGCCTTGCCGCTGAGATCCCACAGCGCTACGTCGAGAGTCGATAGATGGCTCAGGTTCTCGGTGCGGTTGTAGGGCCGGGTGGTAAACAGTTCCCAGAGCCGCTCTACTTCCAACGGGTCCTCCCCGATCAGGCGCTGACCGAACGCCTTCGTCTGCCCGTTTCCTCCCAGCGCCAGACCGGTGACGCCGCTGTCAGTGTCGATCAGCGTAAAGCGTTGTCGGTGAGGTGAGCTCTCTCCCGGGCCCAATCCTCCGCGGTCGATCTCATAGAGCGCCAACCCGCTTCGGGCAGAGCCCTCCGCCTCAAGGACGCGGACACCGGTGATTTTCATTGAAGAAACCCCGAAGGAAAGTTGTCAGTTGTCAGTTGTCAGGAAGGCAAGGTCTAAACCAAAGCGGTCAGCTGTCAGAAAAACTGTTCTGGATCTCACTGCCACACCATCCTTCGGATGGCTCGTACCATGAATTAACGATCTGCGATTGAAGGTTCATCCGTGCGACAAGGACTTCTATGTAGCGCGCACGTCAGACCCAGATCGAAAATCGTCAATCTGTAATCGATTAGCCTTGTTGCGGGGCCGGCTTCGTGGACCGTGGCAATGAAATCGCCTTCAGTCTACCGGTGATTTTCATTGAAGGAACCCCGAAGGAAAGTTGTCAGTTATCACTGCCACACCATCCTTCGGATGACTCGCAGCATGAATTCACGATCTGGGATTGAAGGTTCATCCGTGCGACAAGGACGTCTGTGTAGCGCGCACGTCAAAACCAAATCAAAAATCGTCAATCTGTAATCGATTAACCTTGTTGCGAGGGCCGGCTTCGTGGACCGTGGCAATGAGATCGCCTTCAGTCTAGTCAAACGCTTCCTTTGCGTACGCCAGATTCTTGCGGGCCGACTCTACTGCGTCGTCGCCCGGGGCTGTTTCGAATACAAGCCAGCCTTCGTAGCCAATATCGCGAAAGGCCTGCCGGCAGCCGGGGAAGTCGACCTTCCCGTCACCCAACAGCGCCCGGTCGCTATCCTTGATGTGGATCATCAGCGTCTCTTTCGGTAGCGCCATAAGCAGTTCAACCGAGTCGTGTCCAAAATGGAGCGCATTCCCAATGTCCTGGTAGACGCCGATGTACGGCGACCCGATCCCATCGCAGATCCGCTTCAGCAGCCTGGACGAGAAACTCGTCTCCAGGCAGATGGCTATCTGCAGATCCTCGGCTACCGCCGCGCACTGTTTCATATCCGCGATCAACCGCTCTGCTTCCTCGTCGGTAATGTCGATATGCTCCCGCTCGAAATAGGGCAGCAGAATCCCGGTGCCTCCCAGAGCCTTGCACGCCTTCACCGACTTCTTCGTCACCTCGATCATTTCAGCGCGAACAGCAGTGTCCCCCTCTCCTCGCTTGTACTTACCGAATGCTCCGATGCTGAGCGAAGAGGCCTGGCATCCCGCATCATGGGCCCACCCAAGCACTTCGTCCCGCCCCTCATCTGTCAGCAGACGGTCCACCTCCTCCTCTTCCTTCACTGTAAGCTCCACCCCGCCGAATCCGATCTCCCCTGCCGCCTCCAGTGCTTCCTTCCACTCCCGCTGCAGGGTACCGTTGCGAATCCCATACTTGTACATCATCGGCCTCCTTTGATCTCTAAGGGTTCAGGCTCTTCATCATATAGACTCGTGCATCATCACGATCTGTCTCCAGCCAACCTAAATGCTGGTATAGTGATACATTCTCCGCCAAAAGCACGTGGGTCGTCAACCGCAATTCTGCATGCCCCCTGCGCGTCGCCTCGGACTCCGCAAACGCCATAAGCCCTCGACCAAGACCGTGGCCCTGAAAATCAGGATGGACGGCTATGTTTGCTAATGAAGCGCACTCACCTTCAAGCGTAAGGATCAAGCCGCCCACGATCTTCTCTTCTGACACGGCCACCCATACGGGGAACGACCTGATTTCGTTCGCATAGTCTACGTCCATCGGCGGCAAGCGTTCGTCACGAAACCTGTCCAAGTAGACTGAGTAGGCCAATTCCATGCAGTTCTTAAGGCCGGAAGAATCGGCAGAGACGGCTTCCCTTATGTGCCAGATCTGCTGTTTCATAAACTCAGCTTCCCGATGAGCCTCACAACGTCCTGCTTGTGTTCGGCGGCTTCCTCTAGCGGTGTTCGGTTGCGCTCCGTCGACCTTCTTTCCAACAGCGGCCTGCAGGCGACGATTTCGGACTCCACGATTTCCAGCTCGCCGCAGATATCTGAAGTGAAAACATCGTGCTTCGCGCCGAACTGCACCACCGGTTTCACCTTGTCCCACGTCGCCGGGTAGGGTCCCGCTAGCCAATCCGAATAGGTCGACAGCACCTTGATACCGTGCCGATTCGTAAACTCGTGACACGAGGCGCATAGGAGGGATGACGTGTGGAGATCCGACGCCACCGTTTCGTGCGGAGCCATTCGGGCGTCTTCGAGAGGACCCCGCTTGCGCGGACCTACGTCCAGCACGAACGGAACGTCGGCGGACAGATCCACATCCTTCAGGGAATGGCAGAAATCGCAGGTGACCCCTTCGTGGGTCAGCGACATTGCCTGCTCCTTGTCCCCGGTTACGACGGTGGTGGGAGCATGACACATCAGGCAGCCATTCTGGTCGTCCAGGTCTACGTGCCCAAGAGCGCCCTGAAAGTTCGGGTCGGACATGGACTTGGAGTGAATGGACCCTTCAGACCACGATTTGTAAATGTCCTGGTGGCAGGCGCCGCAGACGGTGCTGGAGTTGAAGCGACCTTCGGGAATCGCCACCTCTTCCATCCGGGCTATCTGGGCGGTTGCCGGCCCGGCCATCGACATCGCTACGACGAGGGCGACAACGCTCTGTACGGCCTTCTGTAAAACCTGATAGAATCCGACGGACGGTACCATAACGCCCTCCCGCTGCTTCATGAGCCTGCTGCCTCAGGGCTGCTGAACGACCTCGGATTCGACGGCTGACGCCTCGACGAAATACCGAATCCGCTCCTTCTTGAACTCCCGGGTGCTGTACAGAATCTCGTGAGGAAACGGTTCGAAGGCCTCCTCAAGCTGCCTCACGACGGCTTCGCAGTCTTCCGGCCGCTTCCCATCAATCATCGTGTACATGTTATAGGGCCAGTCGGGGCCAGTCGGTCGCTCATAGCAGTGGCTGATTGCCTCGATGTCGGCGGCGAACCGACCGAAGGCGTCCACCCTCTCCTCAGGAATTTGCCACACCGTCATACCGTTGGCCTGGTATCCCACCCGGCGATGGCGCAGCAACCCCGAAATCCGCCTCAACCTCCCCTCCTCCTGCATTCGGTTAATCCAGGAGAAAAGAGTTGGCACGGACGAATCCAGGCGCTGTGCGATGGCGTCGTACGGTTCCGGAACCAGGAGGAAATCTTCCTGCATCGCTAGCACTGCCGCCTTATCGAACGCATCCAGCGGCTCTTGAGTTGCAGAAGGTCCAGAACGCACGGGCCTTGCGGCCGCCTGCTTGCCGTTTCCACTCAGGTCCAACCGAACGCCAATCCGGAAGACCCGAAGCGAGGGTAGACTGATCGAAGCAAGAGCACCCGCGGAGACAGCCAGGCTTTTCAGTTCTTCGTCGAAATCACTTCCGGGAGGGGTCGCGAGAGTGAACCAGATATTGTAAGCGTGGGGGCGCTGGTAGTTGTGGCTCACGCCCGGGTGGGCGCTGATTGCGGCCGCCGCCTTCTCGACATTTTCATCAGCGACTCGAACAGCGGCGAGGGCGCTTTTGTAGCCAAGGGAGCGTGTGTCGAACACGGCGCAGATGGTTCGGAGGATACCCGACGCTTTCAGGCCCTCCAGCCGCTCGATCACCGCGTCTTCACCCAATCCGATCGGCAGCCCCAAGGCTTCGAAAGGCCGTTCGCAGATGGGAAGCACCCGCTGAATGGCTTCCAGCAGGCTTCGGTCTTCGCGTGAGAGGTCGTCCGTCACAGGGTGCGGCTCCTATGTGTGGCTGCGCCTCCGGTCACCGTCAGGCGACGGCAATCGCTTTCCCGCAGCTCGGGCAAAACTGTGCTTCGGCCGGTGTGGACTTGCCGCACGACGCACAGAACCGTGCGGCCACCGGTGTTCGACCCTTCCCTTTCCGGGCCGCTGCGATCTCCTGCTCCAGGTCGTCATCCAGATTTGCACTCTTCTTCGGCGACGACTCGTCCAACTGCTTCAGAACAGTCACAGCCGCGGCCGTCAGCTCTGCACGGGCGCTCTTGTGATCCGCCTCTTCCAGCTTCCCGGTACGGAAGTCGAAATCCAGATCGCGTATTGACGCGTAGACCCGCTCACGCTCTTCTAGAAGCTGGCGTCGGCGGTCGGCTTGGCGGCTCTGCTCGTCCAGACGCTTTTGCGGACGAAACAGAGGAATGAACACGTAGCTCATTACGGCGAGGGCCAGAAAAACGTATGCGGCAACCATCTATCACTTCTCCCGATGAAGAACCGGTGGATACTCCGATAGTGAATCGCAATTTCCGTACCAGTGACGTCGGTCGTCTGACCTGGCCGGATAGATCTACAACTTACACAATATCAGTCAGTTAAACATCAGGCAATACATCCATGGATAGACGCCGAAGGGACCCTTCCGCCACAGTTGAGACGGCCCCGCCACAACAGGGAGTCGATCTGTCGCTTTGGATGAAGCGCTGTGCGTCAGACGAAAATAAAGAAAAGGCGGGAACCAGGAAGCAGAACGACTCGACCTCCTACTCCCCCGGTGGGTCCTGGAGGGGGTTCAGCAGATACGACAGGAGCGCACCCACGGTTTCGTCCGGCAGATCGAACGCCGGCATTGGAGTTGGATACCTCCCGGCAAACTCCTTCAGGCGATCATCCGACAGCTGATACCGGGAGGGATCCTTCAGAAACGCCCGAAGCTGCTCGCGCGACCAGTCCTCAGCCGCCCGCTCCAGCGACGGCCCAAGCTGCCCCCCGCGAAGCGCAGAACCATGGCATCGTGAGCAGCCGGAGGACACATAAGCGTCACGCCCGGGAGAGGGACTGCACGCCAGAAGGGAAAGCGCGAGAAGTGAATGGCGAAAAGTGAAACGGAAGATCAAATCGAGAAAACCGGGAAGTGAAACGTCTGGAAAGCGAAGTAAAGCTCTGAAGGTCAGCTGCAAACGGTTGCCCGACAGGAGCTAGCGTTCGTCGGCAGTTCTGCCTGTCTGACGACTGACAGCTGACAACTGCCTTCAGAATGCCACATTCACCATAAGGTAAGAGAAGAGCACGTCGTCGTCCACCCGCCCCAGAAGCACCAGGGACTCCTTTGCCGATACTCTCGACGCCCCGGCTACAAACGTAACCTCTTTGCTGTAGCGATAGCTTCCTGTGAGGTCCACTTCGTCCGCAAGTCGGCCCGAAGCAAACGTCCCCTTCTTCGCCAGTGTCAGTCGGTGGAAATCCAGCGACAGGCGAAGCGAAGGAGAGGGAGACACACCCGCCTTCAGGGCCAGGTCCTGCAGGCCCAGGCCACCCGTATGATCGGGGATGTTCAGGAAAAGATCGGCGTATCCGTAAAACTTGTGATTTGTAGCGAACAGCGTATCGAAGACCTTCACCTTGCCGTCGGCCGGATCGTCGTCTCCAGACAGGTAATCGTACCACAGCGTGAGGCTCGCCTTTCCTTCACGTGCAGAAACACCCAGCCGCGCCCCCAGCATCGACGCACTCACATCCTCTCCGGCCCGCGTTCCTGCCTGGTAGGCTCCCTCCACTCGATAGGCCAGGGCGCCCTGTCCGCCGTGCAGTCGCAGTCCAAAGGTCGTCTGGTCGACGTCGGCTCCTCCCGACTCCCGATTGTAGAGTGCGTAGACGTCGGCCGAGGTTCCCGGGCGGATCGAAACCGTTCCGTAGGCGCCCAACAGATAGGCGTTCGTTGTGTGTGCGGCGGCACTGGCATCCTTCAAGCGGACGGCGATGGCGTCCACCTTCCCCTTGCCCGGAGTCGCCGAAACCCGGATCCCGTCGAACGCTCGTCCCTGCTGCGTCCACTCCACGGAGCCGATCAGACGCTGCCCCCCGAAAGCGATCGCCTGCCTCCCCACGCGCACCGAAACCGGATTCCCGCCCAGGGCGTTCAGTTCGAAATAGCCTTGGTGGAGATCGAAGCGATCCGCCTGGAAGTCGCCGAGGGTGTTTGCTTCCTCGCCCCAGAGGCGGACATCTTGAAGTTGGATGAAGAGGCCGACGTCCCTCTCTAAAGCAGCCTTCACCCCCACGCGCATCCGCATCGACGTAAACGTATCGTGTGTATCTCCGAGAAGGCTGCGGTATTCGTACCGCGGCCGAACCTGCCCCGACAGACTCACGTCGGCGGCCGCGACGACTGCGGGCACACTCAGTGCGATCCCACAAAAACCCATCAGTAACGTCCTGAGCAAACGCCTCCCAGCTTCACCCACGCTCATTCCATCCCCCGGCAGCGATCCAACGCCTCGCTGCAGTCTTGGTGTTGTGATCTGCCATCGTCCTGCAACGAATCAGTTCCCGTTGTGAACCACCACGCGCGCTCGCATATGGTCCAAAGCGGCGCATTTGATCTGCCGGATCCGCTCACGGCTTAGGTGCATCTCCCGCCCGATCTTGGCGAGACTCTCTTCAACCATCCCGTCCAACCCGAAATAGCGGCAAATGACCTTCGCTTCACGCGGGTCCAGGGAATCGATGAGGCCCCTCACCTGGTCCTCCGCCCGCTTCCGTTCGAGCGGATCAGCGGCATCTTCTCCCACCGGGTCACCCAGCACGTCGCCCAGGCTCATCCCATGCTCCTGGGGATCTCCCACCTCTTCATCCAGAGACCGCACATCTTGTGTGGATGTAAGCGCTCGTCGCACAGAACGAACCGGCGCGTGCACCTCTTCGGCGATCTCCTCGACCAGCGGCTGGCGTTCGAAGTCCTGTTGGAGCGTTACCGAAATCTTGTAGATCTTGCTCATCAGGTCGGTAACGTGCCCCGGAACGCGAACCAGGTGCCGGTCACGGTTGAGCGTCTTCAAAATCGATTGGCGGATCCACCAGACGGCGTAGGTGATAAACCGTACTCCGGTGGCGCCGTCGAATCGGCGTGCAGCCTCCATCAGCCCTACGTTTGCTGCGCTGATAAGGTCGTCCAACCCCATCCCGCTGCCCTGGTAATGACGGGCGACATTAAGTGCGAATCTGAGGTTGGCTGTAACAAGCTGGTTCCTCGCTTCCACGTCGCCGTTCTGAATACGAATCGCCAACTGTTGTTCTTCAGGACGTGAAAGCGGAGTAGTACGCCCAACATCGTGGAGGTAGGGACTCAGATGCGATCGATCGACCTGCCGTACGGCTGTCATGGAAATTCACCTCTGATTGCGTTCGGTCCGGAAAGGGTCGTCGGCCCGCAATCGTGCTGCCGACGTTGGGAACCCGATCTGGAATCTGATCTATAGGTCCAGGAGAGTCGGATTCAAGGAGAATCCACATCCAGCAGTTCCAGTTCCTGGACCTCTCCGGTATCGGTGCGCACCTGCACCTTGTCCCGGAAAATATCTCTCCGCTCAACGCGGCAGGCGTGCCCGCAGTGGGTTACCGCCTGCCCCACCTTCGGGAAACGTTCACCAACACTGGTGTAGAAATCGAGTTCGTATCGAAGGCAGTACTTCAACTGGCCGCACCGGCCGATAAGCTTGGACGAACTGTACGACAACTCCTGAGTCTTGGCTGCTTCCGTAGGCACTGAGGCATAGACCGCATGAACGCCGAGCAGCAGAACGACCTTCCGCACGAACCGCATCCGCCCGCCCATTGGGCCCGCTGCCGGGGCGACACCTGGCGCAGCACGATCCGGGTCCGGTAGATGCGGGCAAGGCTCCTCACCAGTTCTCGGAAGTCGATCCTGTGGGGAGCAAAGAAGTAGAAGGTGATCGGCACGCTATCGCCGCCCGGGAAGTCGACTTCCAGAGGGTCCATTGGAAGCTCATGATTCTTGATATTCTGGCCGAACACGTCCAGGGCGTCGGCCTCCCGTCGTTCACGCGCCGCCTGCCCATTCACCTCCCCAATCTCGGCGCGGCGCAGGAGACGGGCGGTCTCCGGCAGATCTTCCTTCGCCAGTTCTACGATGCCCTTCCAGACCACCTTGCCGACATCCTCTCCTTCTTCCGATTCGAGAATGGCGAAGTCGCCCGTATCCAGCGACAGCCCGATCTCGTCGGCAACCAGCGCCCGACGGCCGCGCTTGTACTCCAGCTCGTAGATCACCGAACCATCGCTGGGGCCATGTCTAATGGCATCGCAGGTCGTCGTACACGTGGTCATTCAGAATCCGCCATTAGGGGTGCAAGGGGTCTTCAGTCGTCCGCGGCAACTCCGGCCGATTCAGTCGGCTGCTGCAACACCAGCCGAATCTTCTGACAGTTCGTGCAGGCCAATCTCCTCATCCGTTAGATAACAGGCCGGGTCGGATGCCCAGGGATCTCCGGTTGCCTGCCAGGCACGCGCCCGAAGGCTCCCGCCGCACCACGTCTTGAAGCGGCATTCGCCGCAGCGCCCCTTCAGCAGCGGCAGCCGATTCTTGAGGCCCGCCATGATCGGGTTCTCAACGTCTTCCCAGATCTCGCTGAACGGACGGTCTTTGACGTTTCCGAAGGTCACGTCCATCCAGAACTGGTCGGGGTGCACGTTTCCCTGGAAATCGATGTCGGCAAGTCCAATCCCGGAACCGTTCGCGCCGCCCCCGTTCCATTCCAGGAGTTCTCGAACAGCTTCCGCCCGAGCCGGGTCCTTCTCTTTCAGGTAGAGGTAGATGTAGGGGCCATCGCAGTGGTTGGCTACCGTAAGGACGTCCACATCCCGCCCTGTTCTGCCAGCCTTTCGGTCCGGTCGATGATCCGGTCCACGGCGTCACGCGACGCCGCCGTATTCAGATCGTCTCCTGCCAGGTCGGCCCCACGCCCGGCGTAGGCCAGGTGGTAGAAGCAGACCCGTTCGATCCCTTCCTGCTCCACGAAATCGAAGATGCCGTCCAAGTCGTCGGTATTGTGCTTCGTCATCGTCATCCGCAGGCTGATTTTCAGACCGGCCTTCTTGCAGTTCCGAATTCCGGCAACCGCCTTCTCAAAGGCGCCCTCTTTGCCTCGGAAGAAGTCGTCGACGCTCCCCATTCCGTCCAGGCTGGCCCCGATGTAGGTCATGCCCAGGTCCTTCAAGCGGCCGGCTGCCTCTTCCGTAATCAGGGTGGCATTCGTCGACAGCACGCACCGGAGCCCCAGGTCTCGGGCGTAGCCGGCGAGCTCCCAGAAGTTCGGGTGCGTCAACGGCTCGCCGCCCGACATCAGCAGTGCCGGAATCCCGTAGTCGGCCAGATCGTCCAGCATCACCTTCGCCTGGGGAAC
>Ga0114996_10004281_pt1 | contig 17280 bp, 11 predicted proteins | sample ArcticOcean_MG_C_4_FD_87039 | JGI IMG/M metagenome (GOLD analysis project Ga0114996, IMG submission 87039) | Marine microbial communities from western Arctic Ocean - ArcticOcean_MG_CB4_134 | ecosystem: Environmental > Aquatic > Marine > Oceanic | place: Arctic Ocean: Canada Basin | collected...
GTGGTGCCGTTGCACAATCTGGGGTACCGCGGTGAGGGCGTGCGCATTGGTTTGTTGGATTCCGGTTTTGACTATTCCGGGCACACTGCTTTTGGCAATATGCGGCTGGTTGCCGAGCGCGATTTTGTCAACGGCGATGATGTCGTCTCTAATCAGGATGGCCAGGTGGTTACCGGTGATGAATCTACTTCGGACCAGAATAGCCACGGCACGCAAGTCCTGTCCTTGCTGGCAGGGTACGATCCGGGCCGTTTTATCGGCGCAGCCCCCAATGCCGAGTATATTCTGGCCAAGACCGAAGATATTGCGCAGGAAGTGCAGATTGAGGAGGACCGCTGGGTGGCTGGGCTTGAGTGGGTGGTTGCTATGGGCGCCCAGGTCGTCAATAGTTCGTTGGGATACAATATTTGGGATGATGGTAGCGGTTATACTTTTGCCGATCTCGATGGCCAGACGGCCCTTACTTCGCAGGCCGCCGCTCTGGCCGTGCGCCGGGGCGTGGTGGTGGTGGTAGCGGCCGGCAACGAAGGCGATAACGACTGGCGTTATGTCACGGTGCCGGCCGATGTCGACGGGGTGATCTCCGTCGGTGCCGTGGCCCGGGCTCCACAGGGCGCAAATGCCTTACCCGAAATTGCGGCCTTCAGCTCGCGGGGTCCTACCGCGGATGGGCGCATCAAGCCGGATGTGGTGGCGCCGGGTGGGTTCGTGCGGGTGGTTTCCAGCGCTGGAGACTACGTCAACAATCGTGGCACATCATTCGCCGCTCCTCTGATCAGCGGCGCTTGCGCCTTGCTTTTGCAGATACATCCGCAATGGGGACCAGCGGAGATACTTGCCGCGCTCAAGGAGACTGCTGTCGATCTGGGGGACGCCGGACCCGATACGACCTATGGATGGGGTCTGGTCGACGCCTTGGCGGCCAGCGGCCAGGCAGTGGATACCCCGGAACAGACGGTGGCGGGGGCGCCGTTTCCCAATCCAGCGCGTACGGAGGTTGTCCATTTTCCATTGGATCTGGTCGGTCAGGAGGCTGTGGCGTTGAAGGTTTTTGATCTGGCTGGCAACCTAGTCGATGAAATTTTAGAGCGGCGTTTTGCCGCCGGGAGTGGCCAGGAATTGCAATGGGAATTCGCCCAGCGCAAGAACTTGGCCAATGGTCTGTATTTCTATCACCTTCAGGTTGGGACGAAGTCGCACATGGGAAAGATCGCCCTGGTGCGCTAACGATGTTGAAATCGTCTGCAAAAGACCACAGGAAAGGTCTGGAACGCCAGATTAGGCGTTTTGTGTTGGTCGGGGCTGTGGTGGCCGTGCCGGTTTATCTCATTTATCTTGCCGTGCGTTTAACCGGTGGGTCGGTGGAAAAACTGGAGGAGTCCCTGGCAGAATTGCCCGATTTAGTCAGCCGGATCCAGACGCCCGTTGTTTGGCAGGTAGACAGGCAAAGATATTTCCATTTTTATCACGCATCGCCGGATTCGGGCAATAAGTTCGTATTGATCGACCTGCGCATGCAGGCGCGTTTGAAGTTGGGTTACGATATTGTACCCAAATGTTTCCAGTTGATAGATGACCAGGATATACACTATTATCCTCTATTGCGCTCGCCTCTTTTCATAGAACGCGGCGTGCCGTTTAACCTGGATAAAGATGAGTCCCTGGAAGGGGAATTGTTATTCGAAATCCCGCGCGATCACGAGAGCGTTCGCCTTACTTTTGATCGCTACCAGGAATAACTAGATGAGGAGATGATAAAATGCCTTCACTCGGAGAACAATTGCAAGACGGTCGACAACGCCTGGAACGGTTGGGAGGCTATCTTTGACTTAGAGGAGAAGAAGAAGGCGCTCGGAGCCTATGAAGAGCAGATGTCGCGTGCCGACTTCTGGAACGATCGCCAGAAGGCGGAGAAAATCTCCCGCGAAGTGGGCCTCCTCAAAGATACTATCTCGAGTTGGGAGGCTTTGAGTCAGCAGTGCGGGGATCTCGAGGAGTTGCAGGAATTGGCCACTGCCGAGGCCGACGAGACGACCCTAGCGGAATTGGCGACGGAGGGTGACGAACTGATCGCCAGACTCGAGAATCTCGAGTTCCACACCATGCTTAGCGATGCGGATGATTCCAAGGATGCCATCCTCGATATCCATTCGGGTGCCGGCGGCACCGAAGCGGCCGACTGGGCAGAAATGCTCATGCGCCTGTACACGCGCTGGAGCGAACGCAATGGGTTCCAGACCCAGGTAATGGATATTCAGCCCAGTGAAGAAGCTGGTATCAAGGGCGTCACCATGGAGATCAAAGGCGATTACGCCTACGGCTATTTGAAGGCCGAAGTCGGCGTCCATCGCTTGGTGCGCATTTCGCCTTTTGATTCGAGCAGTAGAAGACACACTTCTTTTGCCTCTGTCTTTGTTTATCCAGAAGTGGGCGAAAATATCGAGGTCAACTTAGAAGAAGAAGATCTAAAGGTAGAAGTTTACCGATCGGGGGGTGCCGGCGGGCAGCACGTCAACAAGACCTCTTCGGCGGTGCGTATCACCCATCTGCCAACCGGCATCGTGGTACAGAACCAGAACGAGCGCTCCCAGTTCAAGAATAAAGGCACGGCGCTCAAAGTGCTGGCGGCGCGGGTCTACCAGCACTTCAAACAGGAGGAACAAAAAAAAATCGACAAGGTCGAGAGCGCCAAGAAGAGCATTGAGTTCGGCAGCCAGATCCGTTCCTACATCTTCCAACCGTACAATATGGTCAAAGACCACCGCACCGGGCACGAGAGTGGCAATGTCCAGGCCGTCATGGACGGAGACATCGACGCTTTCATCAAGGCGTACCTGACCCACGAACAGACGGCGTAGGCAGAGTGTCTTACGAACTTTTTATCGCCAGGCGCTACCTGCGCTCTAAGCACAATGCCGGTATCGTATCGGTCATTACCTATATGGCCAGTGGCGGGGTGATCCTGGGCGTGGCTGCTCTCATTATCATGTTGTCCGTGCTCAACGGTTTTTCCGGGGAAGTCAAAGCGCGGTTAATAGGTATGCACGCGCACGTGGTAATTAAGAAACACTTCGGTGTGGCCGTCGAGCACCACCATATTGAGAATTACCAGGAGATCCTGGACCAACTCGCCGATTTTCCCGGTATAGAGGCCGCTACTCCCATCGTTGAGAGCAAGATGATCATCGCCAGGAAAGACGGAGATATAGATGGCGTCGTTGTATGGGGCGTGGACCCTGAGACTTTTAGTCGGGTATCGGATCTGCCCCAGCATCTCTACGATGCTGACCAGGGGTTGGTCCTAGGCAAAATAGAGGGTTTCAAGCATCCCGGCATTGTCTTGGGCGAACAATTAAGTCGCGCTCTCCGGGCGGGGCCCGGAGACGATATACTGCTTATCACTCTGCAAGACAAGACGGTGGACGATATCGTTTCCGGCATTGCCTCCGGTGTCGGTCTCATGCCTAAGCTCAATGGATTTTTCATCACTGATACCTTTGAGAGCGGCATGTGGCAGTACGACGACGGTTTTGCTTTCATCTCATTGGCGGATGCGCAGCACATTATAGGATTCAAAGAAAACGAGATAACTCAGATCCACGTAAAGGTAGCGGACATAGAACAGGCTACAGAGATTCGTCAGCAACTCGACGATGCAATCGGCTATCCTTATAAATTTAATGACTGGACTTCTCTTTTTCCCCAACTCTTTCAGTGGATGGAAATGGAGAAATGGCTCGGCTTCATTGCCCTCAGTCTTATTATAGTGGTGGCAGCTTTTAATATTACATCGATTCTGGTTATGTCGATCCTGATCAAAACGCCCGAAATAGGCATCCTCAAGACCATGGGGGCCACGGTTCAGGACATTCGGCGCATCTTTGTATACCAGGGTATGGTCATTGGTGTGGTAGGTACGGTGTTGGGGGGAATAGTCGGTTTTGTGCTGTGCTACGCACAGCAACGGTTTCAATTAATTTCCCTGCCCGGCGATGTGTACTGGATTAATTCTCTGCCAGTGGACATGCAATTACTGGATTTTCTGGCGGTGGCGGCGATGAGTCTGGGGACTTGTCTGCTGGCTTCTATCTATCCTGCTCGCAAGGCGTCCTCATTGCTGCCGGTTGAGGCTATTAGGTATATTATATAGAAGGGGGAGATGGCGTGGTCGGATGCGATGTTACACAGCCTTTGGTGGAAGCCCGGGGTATACGCAAGGTCTTCCGCACGGGTGAGGAAGACCTGGAGGTGCTCAAAAACATCGACCTCCAAGTTGCCTCGGGAGAAGTCTTGGCTATCATGGGAACCTCCGGCGTTGGCAAGAGTACGCTATTGCATATTCTGGGCACATTGGATCGTCCTACAGTAGGTACGCTCTCCATTGACGCAGTGGACGTATTGGCGTTGGGCGAGGCCGACCTAGCCAATTTTCGCAATCGGCATATCGGTTTTGTATTCCAGTTTCACCACCTCTTGCCCGAGTTTACCGCTCTGGAAAATGTTGTCCTGCCGGTTATGATTTCCGGCCGTGATGCCGCCCAGGCCAAAGACGAAGCCGCCGAGTTATTGTGCCGCGTGGGTTTGGACCGCCGTCTGTCCCATCGTCCTGGCGAACTCTCGGGCGGTGAGTGCCAGCGTGTCGCCATGGTGCGGGCACTTGTTATGCGACCGTTGATCGTATTGGCCGATGAACCCTCGGGCAATCTCGATGCTGCCACCAGCGCCGAATTGCACGACCTGATCGGCGAATTGGCGCAGACCTACAATCAGGCTTTTGTCATCATGACGCACGATCAGAACTTAGCCGATCGGGCCGATCGTACGGGGTATATAGAAGCGGGCTTATTGCATTTATAGGACTTAGGGCATGATTTGCGAATTATGTGAAAAAAACCAAGCCACTATCGTCTATACCCACATAGTGGATAACGAAAAGAAGACCGTGCACATATGTGGTTTCTGCGCTTCCAAGGAAAAGGGAGGCGATGCCCAGAAGACACCGAGCGCAGATATGACCGCCAAAATGAAAGTCGCGCTCGGCAGTATAAAAGAAGGCGGCAATGCCGCTAGTAGCGCCTGTCCCCAGTGCGGTTTGACCTACGAAGAGTTCAAGAAGGGCGGGCGTTTCGGTTGCCACCTCTGTTACACTGCATTTGCTGGGCAATTGGAACGCCTGCTTGAGTGTATCCACGGTGCCACGAACCACAATGGAAAAGAACTTGTCGAAGTGTCGGCTGACTCGACGCCGGAGGACGAATTGGCGCATTTGCGTGAGGAATTGCAGACGGCCGTCGCGGCCGAGGCGTTTGAAAAGGCGGCCGAGTTGCGCGACCATATTGCCGAACTGGAAAAGGAAATCGAGAGGGCTTCCTGAGGCGTCATGGAGTTAAAGGAACTGAGCAATAATAGCGCGCTGTGGCTCAGCGGCGCTGCCGACGTCGACGGTATGGTGGTCAGTTGTCGGGCACGACTGGCGCGCAATTTGGCGACGCCGGCCTTTGCCGCCAAGGCCACAGAAGCGGATCAGGACTACGTCATAGAAAAAGTGATCGGCGCAGCGCAGCGCAGTCGCTATTTGCGCGACGCTATTTTCTTTAAGATGACCGGTCTCGACAAAAGCGAACGTCGATTGCTGGTAGAACGCCATCTCATCAGTCCAGCCCTGGCCGATGGTGCGGGACAGCGGGGCCTATTGTTCAACCGGGAAGAATCGCTCAGCGTCATGATAAACGAAGAAGATCATTTGCGTCTGCAAGCCATCTTGCCGGGTTTGCAGCCCGAAGCCGCCTGGCGTCAGGTCGATGCGATGGATGACAGCCTGGCCGCCCGTCTCGACTACGCCTACTCGGAGGAATGGGGTTATTTGACTGCCTGTCCCACCAATGTGGGCACGGGCCTACGCATGTCGGTGCTCATCCACCTGCCCGCTTTGGTGTTAGCCGACGATATGGAACGCATTTTGCGTGGTTTAGCTCAAATGTCGTTCACGGTGCGGGGATTTTACGGCGAGGGGACCAATGCACTGGGAAATTTGTTCCAGATATCCAACCAGGCCACTCTGGGACGTTCAGAAGAGGAGATCGTCGCTCATCTTACAGAACTAACCCAGAAACTGGTCGAATCCGAACGCGATGCCCAAGATTCCCTCTTGCGCGAGGCGCGCTCTCAAGTGGAAGATAAGATATGGCGGGCGTACGGTATTTTGGCGCACGCTCGCGTTTTGAGCAGTCAAGAATTCATGAACCTGCTTTCGGCTGTGCGTTTGGGCTATACGTTGGGATTGATCAAAGAATTGCCGTCCAGCTTCATGAATCAGCTTATGATTGTCACCCAACCTTCGCATTTGCAAGCCGCAGCCAGGCGCGAATTGGAGCCCGAGGAACGCGATGTGATACGAGCGGGGATTGTGCGGCAACATATGGAAAAATACACCTCAAACAACCAGGCTGGCACGGCTTGACAAGAATGCGGCCTTTTGGTAGTTTCAAACTGCCAAGGCTGGATGTATATAGTGCGCTAACTGAGTAAAAAATAAAAAGTTTTTCAGAATTTTGCTCGCATCGGGGACGAGGTGGTGTTGCCCGTCCTAGGAGGACGTCAGTTATGAATAATATGTTTACGGATGGAGTTAAGCGAGTGATGCAATTGGCCCGGGAGGAATCGGCACGCCTGGGGCATAATTACATTGGTACCGAACACCTACTTTTGGGCATCATCAAGGATGGCAAGGGCAAAGCCGTCACCGTGCTGACCAATCTCGGTCTGAGTTTGGAGACAGTCAAACAGTCTATTGAGGACTACGTGGCCACTTCTGGCGGCACAATGACCATTGGTGAGGTCCCCTTTACACCGCGTGCCAAGCAGATTCTCGAAGTAGCGGCCAATGAGGCCAAAGAGATGAAGACCCAATTCGTCGACGTGGAACATTTGCTTTTGGCTCTATTGCGCGACAAGGAAGGGGTGGCAGCCCAGATTCTGGCTGCCTTTGGTGTCGACTATAAGACCGCTATGGAAGAGACGGCGGCTGTGCTCGAAGGCAAGACTGTGGGGCGCAAAGAAAAAGGCAAGAAGAGCAAAACGCCTTTTCTTGATCACTTTGGCCGCGATTTGACCCAATTGGCGCGCGAAGGCAAACTCGACCCGGTGATCGGGCGCCAAAAGGAAATCGAGCGCGTCACCCAGATTCTCAGTCGCCGCAAAAAGAATAATCCCATCCTCATCGGCGATCCGGGCGTGGGTAAGACCGCCATTGTCGAGGGGTTAGCGCAGAGTATTATCGAAAAGCGAGTTCCGCAGATTTTGATCGATCGACGCCTGGTGACCCTGGATATGGGGGGCGTGGTAGCCGGAACCAAGTATCGTGGCCAGTTCGAGGAGCGCATCAAAGCGGTGATGAACGAGCTGCAGCAAAATCCCGATGTTATCATATTCATCGACGAGTTGCACACTATTGTTGGTGCCGGTAGTGCCGAGGGCACCTTGGATGCCTCCAACATGTTCAAGCCGGCTCTGGCCCGTGGCGAACTCCAATGCATCGGTGCCACCACCTTAGACGAGTACCGAAAATACATCGAAAAAGACGGCGCCTTGGAGCGCCGTTTCCAGACCATTATAGTTGACCCCCCTTCGGTCGACGATACCATTGAGATTGTTAAGGGGCTGCGCTCTAGCTACGAAAGTCATCACCACGTCACCTTTAGCGATGAGGTGGTCGCTTATTCAGTGCGTCAATCGGATCGTTATATATCGGATCGTTATTTGCCCGACAAGGCCATTGATGTCATAGACGAAACAGGTTCTCGAGTCCATTTGGGGCGCCTCAGCCCGCCCGCAGAGATTGGTGCCTTGGAGGCAGAAATCCAGGAGATCAACCGCAGTAAACAAGAGGCGGCCGAACGCCAAGATTTTGAAGAAGCCGTGATTTTGCGCGATAAGGCTATCACTCTGGGTGAGACCCTGCAGCAGAAGCGTCGCGCCTGGGAAGAAGAGGTGCGCGACGAGGTTGTCGAAGTGAGCGAAGACGATATCGCCGCAGTGATCTCCAGCATGACGGGTATTCCGGTGACGCGTCTGGCCAAAAGCGAGAGCGACCGTTTGCTGGCCATGGAAGACGAACTTCGGAAGAGCGTGGTTAGCCAGGAATTGGCTGTCGCCACGATTTCGCGCGCTATTCGCCGCAGCCGGGCCGGTCTGCAGGATCCCAAACGTCCCATCGGTTCATTTATTTTTCTGGGACCCACGGGTGTGGGCAAGACCTATCTGGCGGCTAAATTGGCCGAGTTCCTCTTCGACGACGAAGAGGCCTTGATCACCGTTGATATGTCGGAATACATGGAGAAGTTCGCTGTTTCACGCCTTATCGGTGCCCCGCCGGGATACGTGGGTTTCGATGAAGGCGGCCAGCTCACCGAGAAAGTACGGCGTCGGCCCTATTCGGTGATTCTACTCGATGAAATCGAAAAAGCGCATCCGGATGTTTTTAATATCCTCCTGCAGATCCTCGATGAGGGGCGCCTGACCGACAGCACCGGGCGCAAAGTGGACTTCCGCAATACCGTGGTGATTATGACCTCCAACATCGGCAGTCGCGAGGTGGGCACGGGTGGCGTGTTGGGCTTCCAGAAATCTGATGAGGAAGCTATGCGCAGCCAGATGGAGGCAAAAATTAACGAAGCGTTAAAGAAGACTTTCAACCCCGAGTTTATAAACCGCGTTGATGACAGTGTGATTTTCCAGACTTTGACGCGTGACGACATAGCCAAAATCATCGATGTGCAACTCGATGAGTTCAAGAAGCGTCTAGAATTTAAGGATATCCAGCTGCGAGTTACTCCAGGTGCTAAGAGCTTGATCGCCGAAAGAGGCTTCGACCAGACGTTTGGTGCACGCCATCTCAAGCGCACGCTACAGAAGTTGCTTGAAGATCCGCTGGCTGAAGAAATTCTACAGGGCAATTTCCAAGAGGGTAGCCGCATACGTGTCACCAAGAAGGCCGAAACCCTCATCTTCGACGATGAGCGCGAATCCAGCGAGGTCGTCGAAGAAAAGAAAGAAACTGTCGGATAGGAATAACTGGCAAAATACGTAAAGAGCTATTTCAGTGATGAGAAGCCGCTTATCTATCAGGTGTTTATTGGATGAGGCGGCTTTTCAATTTTACCATAGGTGATTTATGAAACGCACTATTCTAGGGTCGTGGATTGCACTGTGTTTTTTTATAACATCCAGTAGCATTGATGCCCAACAGCAGGTCGTCGAGATCGAAGTGAAGGGCGAGCTCAGGCGTGTGTCGGAGTCGCTCATCCGATCGACGATAGGTATGGAATCGGGTGTCGAGTTATCTTTGGAGAATGTGCAGAACGCGGCTCATAGTCTGTGGAACCTGAATGTTTTTGAGGATATTCGCATATTGAAAGACGATGTGGCGGGAGGAGTTAAGTTGATTTTTGAAGTTGTGGAGTTGCCGGCGCTCGAAGGTATTCGCTTTAAGGGCCACAAGCACGTTAAAGAAAAAGATATGCGCGAGGCTTTGGGGCTGGTCGTCGGTCAGGTCATTGGTAAGAAGGATATGGCACGCGGACGTCAGAAAATCCTCGACTTGTACAAAGAGAAGGGATATCTGCGCGCCGAGATCGCTGGCCAGCTCTTTGAGGCGGATGAGGAAGGCAAGGTTTTTCTCCAGTATGAGATAAAAGAAAATGAGAAGGTGAAGGTCAAAGAGGTTTATATCAGTCAATTAAAGCCGGAGTCGCATGTTGCGCCGGAGATCGCCTACCGGTCCGATCCGCGCCGACCGGGTGTCAAAGTGCCGCTCAACCGTGACGCGTTAACTGTCGTACAGCTCAAAAACCTGCTGGAGACTAAAGAGAAGCGCTGGTGGGGCCGTGGCGAGTTCAAATCCGAGACTTACGAGGAAGACAAACAGAAGCTTCTGGCCTTCTATCGCAGCAGAGGGTACCAGCAGGCTGCCATCGCACGCGACAGTATCTACTACGACGAGAGTAAAGAAAACCTGTTTGTCGATCTCGAGATCGACGAGGGTATACAGTATCGTCTTGGTGAAGTCGAAGTGGAGGGCAACACGCTATTTACTGCCGAAGAACTACAGAAGCACATGCGCCTTGACAAAGGCGATCTATACCAGTTCTCCAGCCAGGAATTGGCTTTTCTATTGGGCAATGCCTACAAAGAAAAGGGATATATAGATACCGATGTCATTCCACGTGAACAAATGCGCGGCGATACCATCGATGTGGCGTTCCAGATCTTTGAAGGCGAACCCTGGAAGATTCGGCGCATTAATATTAGCGGCAACACTAAGACGCGTGAAAAAGTGATCCGGCGCGAGATCGAGTTGCGTCCCGGCGACATCTACCAGCAAAATTTGATGCAGGAAAGCGTGCGCCGCATCCAAATGCTGGGTTTCTTTAGCGGCGTGCAACCAGTACCCCAGTACGGTTCTAGGGAAGACAAGTTGGTTGATCTCGATATCGCGGTAGAAGAGCGGCCCACTGGGCAGGCATCAGCCGGGGCCGGGTACAGCGACCGCGACGGTGCCGTGGGACAGATCGGCTTGCGCATCCCCAATTTCCGCGGTATGGGGCAAAATCTAGACTTTAATTGGGAGTTTGGTACGCGGCGCGAGCAATTTCTTGTCGGTTTTACCGAACCATGGCTTTTTAATACACCCACCAGCTTGTCGATACGCGTTTCTACAATCAGCATAGAGAATTTTGATCTCTACGATTACCGGCGCAATTCCGTGCGTATCTCGGTTGGTCGTCGCCTAAAAAGGCCCTCTTATTCGTCGATGTCGGCCGGTTATGAACTCTACGAAACTAAATATTCCAATATCGATGAGGAACGGGTTAGCCCGGATAATCTGCGCGATGTGACGACCAGCAGTTTTAATCTCTACTACCAGCGCGACACCCGCAATTTTCCGCAATTTCCAACCCAAGGCACCCTGTTTTCCTACAAGCCAGAAATAGCTACTTCCTTTGTGGCTGGCGATGTCGATTTCCACCGGCACGAAGTGCGCTATCACTACCATCGTCCGAGTTTATGGAAATTCAGCTGGGCTCTGGAGACCAAAGTGGCCATCGTTGACGGTTTTTCTGCGTACGACGATCAGAATATATCTTCTTTCGATCGCTTCCAACCAGGCGGAGTCGACTGGTGGGATGGCCAGGTACGCGGTTACCGCGACCGCTCTCTGGGTCCGATTTTAGGCGGTACCGCAATGATGGTGATTAACGCTGAGTACCGCTTTCCCATAGCCGAGAACCAGATTTACGGTCAACTCTTTGCCGATGCGGGCAATGCCTGGGGACGCATCGGCGATCTGAGTCCCCTCGACCTGCGGCGTTCGGTAGGTTTTGGTTTTCGCGTTATGACGCCCATGATTGGCATGATCGGCTTTGATTTTGGCTATGGCTTTGACCGCAAAAAAGTAGATGGCTTACCAGCAGGTTGGCAGACGCACTTTGTTTTTGGTCCACAGTTTTTCTAATTGTTGACGGACCGCTATGATCGGTTTCCGAAGGTTTCCCCAGGAAAGGAATTGTATGAAACGTTTAGGTTTTGTCTTATTGGCACTGGGGCTGGTCTGTCAGCCCGGTACGGCCCAGGCCCAATTAAAGCTCGGCTATATCGATTCGGCCGTGCTCATGGAAAAAATACCCAAGCTCAAGAATGTCCAGCGCCAGATGGAGCAGTTGCAACAGCGCTACGACGCCGAAGCACGCGACCGTCAGAGCAAATTGGCGAAGATGCAGGAGGACTTCCAGAAGCAGGAATTGCTCATGAGCGAAGCCAAGAAGGGGGAGATGCGGGCAGTTTTCCAGGAAGAGGCGGAGAAACTGGACCAGTTTGTGCGGGATAAGTTTGGCGAAGACGGTGAGTTGACGAGCAAGCATATTAGTTTGACTGCACCTATTCTCGAGAGCATAAACAAGATCCTGCAACTGATTGGTGAGGAGGAAGGGTTTGACTTTATCTTCGATGTGGCGCGCAATACCACGATTGTCTACGCCGAAGAGAAGTATGATCTAACGCAGAAAGTGCTCGACCGCATGGAGGAGGAACGTGCCGAAGAGGGGAAATAGTCATGGGTGAGGTCGGTGTCATGGACGTTAACGCTATCTCAGCGCTTTTGCCCCACCGCTATCCCTTCCTATTGTTGGATCGCGTAGTAGAATTGGAATTGGGTCAGCGCATTGTCGCTCTCAAGAATGTGAGCGCCAATGAACCTTTTTTTGCTGGCCATTTTCCTGAGTATCCGGTCATGCCGGGGGTGCTTATTATAGAGGCGTTGGCCCAGGCCGGTGCCGTGATGATGTTGCAGGGCATGGATGATCCGCAGGGCAAGATCCCCTTTTTTGCCGGTATTGACAAAGCCAAATTTCGGCGTCAGGTAGTGCCTGGAGATCAATTGCGTTTGGAACTGACGGTGCTGCGCAGTCGCGGCACTTCCTGCAAACTGGCCGGTGTGGCTTATGTTGGGGAGGAAGTGGTGGCGTCGGCAGAGATTATGGCTATCGTCGGCGAGCGTTCGTAAGATTTACCATATCCTAATAAACACAGAAAGGGGTGCGTGTTGTTGCGCACCCCTTTCTGTGTTTATATATGTCTATTTTATGCCGGCGTTATTTGATCAGGGTCATCTTGTGGGACCGGCTAAAAGTGGGGGTGACCAGCCGGTAGAAATATACGCCCGAACTAGTCGGCCGGCCTTGCTGGTCACGACCGTCCCAGGAGAGTGTGTAATAGCCGGCCACCTGCGACTTTTCCCGGACCAAGACGCGGATTTTACGGCCTAGAATGTCGTATATGCTCAGCTCGACGGGCATTTCGTCGGGCAGAGCGTATTGGAGGCTGGTCGTAGGGTTAAAGGGATTGGGGAAATTGGCACCCAGGTAGAACGTCTGGGGAAGCAGGCGGGTTGAACGCACCTGTTGGACTTGCCGGATTTCGCTACCGGAGCGGGCTACGTAGGCTTCTGCCAGATCGAAGTGAATCTGATTGAGGGAACCGACGGCGCGAAAGGTGAGTTCGGCCAGTAGGCCCTTGCCGGATACGGGGTTGCCTGCGGTGATGCCGTTGCCCACTACAACCTCGCCCGGTGTTTGTGTCAGGACGTTCAACAAGGGGGCTGTGCCACCCTGGCTTTCTAGCAGCGGGCCAGGGGCATTGTCGACGTGGAGAAATTGAACTAAGCGCGGATCGTAGTGGAGTGCGACGCCAAAGGCTTTCAAATCCTCGACCTGGTCTGCTCGGAGCTGTACTTTGATCAATTGGGCGTCGGTTTGGGTGCCGCCTGAAGCCTGTAGCGAAAGAACGGTATTTGGATCAATCTCGATACTCGCGATCCGGCGTTTGCTGGAGGCTCTATTGCCAAAGTTGTCGGCAAAGACGAAAAAGTCGGAAAAGCCGATGAGTCCATCTGAATCTAGATCGAATTTGGCGTTTTCGCCTTCGGCTGCGGTATTGAAGACGTCGATGAAGAGGAAAAAGTCAGAAAAGCCGACGGAGCTGTCGTTGTCAAAATCACCCGGTAACTCTGGGGCGTCCTCGGCAACGAATTGCTGAGTTGTGGAAAAGGAGCCGATAAGGGCGTCCTCTACGGCCCGTACGCGCCAGTAATAGGTGGATCCCTCGTCTAGTGTGCGATCTATAGTCCAGGCGGTTTTGCCAGTCCCGGCGTCTCCAGATCCTTCTGTCAGACCGGAGATCGAAGTGGTCACATCACTGAAATCGGACTGAGTAGATACCTGGATAGTGTAAGTGAGAGCGGCCTCTGTATTGACCGGGGTAGAATTGGTGAAGGAAAATATAGGATTGAGGAAGTCTTCGCCATCGCGGCTCAGGCCCACGGGAGTGGATGGAGCTGCGTCGGAGATCGGTGTCAAGGCCAGCGCCGTGCTGGGATCGCTTTCGTTAGGTGTGCTGGCTCGGTCGATGGCGGTGATCTGGTACTCGTAGGGCACGTCGTTGGCCAGGCCCAGGTCCGTGTAGGACGTTTCGGTGATGCGCGAGGCGATGAGGGCAAATTCTCCATCTTCCTGGCGCCGATAGATATTGTAACCAGCCAGGTCGGCTTCAGTATTGGCCTGCCAGGAAATCAAACCTTGTTGTGACCCGGCGGTGCCGCTCAGGTCAGTCGGTGAGGCGGGCGGCGTCAAATCGGCCGAAGTCAAAGTAGTGAAATTGAGGACTTCGCTTTCGGTGGCCGGATTGTTGGCCCGGTCCACCGAGCCGACGTTGTAGAAATAGGTTATGCCCGGATCGAGGTTGGTCAGCACGATCTCGTGCTCTAGCCCATCCTCAGTGTCGCCGACGTTGGAATCGAAAGCATTTTCGTCGGTGCCGAATTCGATGAAGCTATCAGCCAGTTCGTCAGTGGACCAAGTGATGATCACCGACGAATCCGCCGGAGTGGCGACGATGTCGGAGAGCACTGGCGGCGTTAGATCGGACTCTTCATCGGTAGTAAAGGTAAGGATGGCGCTTTCCGTGGGGCCGTTGTTGTTCAGGTCCGAAGACGCGATCTTATAGCTGTACTCCGTCCCGATCGTCAGATTGGTCAGCGTGACCTCGTGCACTTTGTCGGTAGTGGAAAGGGAACGAATGAACCCCAACTCTTCGTCGGTGCCAAATTCGACCTCGGCTGTGGCGACCTCGTCGGTGGTCCACTGGATGGTGGCGGTTTCATCGTTTTTGTAAACTATGTCTGGGGCGACAGTGATAACAGGGGGTGTCAGATCAATGTCTGGATTGGTGGTGAAGGTAGCCTGGGAACTCTCGGTGACGCCATTGCCGGACGCGTCGGTGCTGCCAATAGTGTAATTGTATGTAGTGCCCACATCTAGGTTGGTGATCACGAGTTTGTGGTCGAGTTCACTGTCGCCGGAGCTATCTTCTTCGTCCAATTCGTCAGTGCCGAAGTGGATCTCACTATCGGCGGGTTCGTCGGTAGTCCACTCGATAACCGCCGTATCGTGAGTCTTGGAGCTAATGGTAGGACCGGAGAGCAGCACCGGGAATTGGGTGTCTTCCTCGACGTCAGTGACAAAACTGCCCGCCCCACCCGGTGGCTGTAAGACCTTGGCGCGTTTGGCAGCCGTAGCCGAACTCAGTGGATCGAAGACGACGGACTTGCCGTTGGTAGCAGTGGATTCGATACGGTAGCCATATGTGGTGCCTCTGTTCAGACCGGTGACAACAACGAAGTGGCGACGAGAAATACGCTGGCTGCCGCTGCGAGTTATATCCACTATTTCAATTTCGTCCGAGGTGCCCAAGGTGGCGTTGTCGCCGGTGGTTCCCACAAAAACTTTGCCCAATGTCTCAACATCCGTGGCCCAGCGGAACACGGCGAGCCGGGCGCGTTTAAAGACCTGGGGGCCTTTGATGATTACGGGATCTAGGGTATCTCCGGAGGTCGAGGTTTTGAATCTGAAGTCGCGGCTCCACTGGCGGTTGCCGCTCGGATCCGTGGTGATCTGGGTTGTGGTATTCAATACCTGGCTGTCTTCCTCCGCTTCGGAAGAAACTGCCGTGATGCGGTAGCGGTAGGAAGTCGACGACTCCAGGCTGGAGAGGGTAACCTCGTGGCGGTCGAGAGCATCTGTGACAGTGGTACTTTCAGTGTAAAGTTCGACTGTTTCGCTTTCCTGAGCCAACTTGGTAGTGGAACTGATTATTTCGCCGTAATCTATAGTTAAAGTCGCCGGTTGATTCAGCGCTATTTGGAGCCGCACTTCATCTGAACCGATCACTGTGTGCGGTGGACCGACAAAACGCAACGGTAATTGTCGGCTCTTGGTGCGAAAAGGGTTGGTGCGCGAATCGGTGGCATCGTCCTCGCTTATCGATCCCTCGGCGATCAGATCGTCGAGTCCTACCCCTCTAGAAGTGACGGTGAAGGTGTACTCGATGCCGGGTTGCAGCAGGTCTCTTACTTCTACAAGATGAAACTCAACGCCGTCTTCGTCTTGGAGGGTGTCGATAACGGTATTGCCGTCGCCGTCCTGAATGAGGAGGCGGGTGTCGGCTAGACGGTTAGTGCCCCAGGTCAACGCCACGGAATTGAGCAGGGGTTTGACGTTGAGCCGGATGATAGAAATAGGGCGTACGTCCGGGGCGCTGCGTGTTTGGAAACGGTCGGAAAACAAAGGGCTCTGCTGGCCGGAAAGATCCGTAGACCGTACGGAGAATTCGTACTCCGTACCCAATTCTAGATTGGGCAACTCGACTAGATGAAAATTTTTCTGCAAAATATCCACCAATTGTCTGAGTATGCGGACTTCCTCGAGCGTGACGCTAATACCCTGGTCCCTCAGAAAGGTCAGGATGGCGCCGGGTTCGGGGTTGCGCAGGTCAATATTGGAGGACAGTAGGAGACGCAGGGCATTTTTCTGATTTTCCGTGATTTGGTCCTGCAATGGATTGTTCACCTGAATGGACTGTTGCGAGCCGGCAACGCGAATTGTTAACTGGTCATTGATGCCCGGAAAGCGGGTGTTCCAGGTAAGCACAGCCGCGTTGTGACGCCGTTCCACGTTTAGGTCAAAGATCCTGTTGGGAAAGTGGGGCGCGACATTCACCCCTAAAGTACCCTGGGCAAACTCCTTCAAGTCGGGGTCAGCCACCGAAGCACTGGCTTCAACCGAGGTGACCGAGATAAAGGTTCCCGCTTCAGGGGGCGTGCTGACTACCTCAAAGGTGAATGATCCCAGTACGCCCTCACCGGTTTCCGGCATGTTTGACGCGCCGCCTATAGCGGCACCGCCCTGGACATTGGCAGTACCGTCTTCTCCCACAGTAGCCTTGGAAGGGTCGGAAGGTAGAAGACCGTTGCCTATGAGCAAGGCGCGGGGCATGAGATTGCCGGCAGTGAATCGGGTGGGGGTGAGGTAGGTGGGATTGTAGTTGACTATGACCAGTGCGTTGCTGATTTCGACTATATTGTTAACTCGCACATTGACGTTAAAAGTTTGGCCAATTTCTCGCGCCTCAAACTTTGCTGGATTCACTGTCACTGCGAAATTCTCGTTGACTCCAGCAAAGACGGATATGGAGAGTAGGAGAGAGAGCAATGAAGTGGCGACTAATCTTTTACGAATGCGCTCAGAGATCATAATGATACCTTTCTTAGGCTTTGTTGCATGAAAAATATTGAGATTATCTTTCCTCTCAGTATCCTGTTGGTCAGTTGATTTTTTCTACTTTATAGGAGTCGGGTCTTCCTAAATGCGTCATGCGATTCAAGATCGCACA
>Ga0114996_10004286_pt1 | contig 17268 bp, 16 predicted proteins | sample ArcticOcean_MG_C_4_FD_87039 | JGI IMG/M metagenome (GOLD analysis project Ga0114996, IMG submission 87039) | Marine microbial communities from western Arctic Ocean - ArcticOcean_MG_CB4_134 | ecosystem: Environmental > Aquatic > Marine > Oceanic | place: Arctic Ocean: Canada Basin | collected...
ACATCCGCTTCGCCGACCACCACGCGCACAGCCGCGGGGAGGGTGCCCCCCATCAGCACGGTCGGAATCCCGAGAACGAGAGCGGCCAACACGAGCTGCACGAGCGTCGCGACAGGCGTCCCGAGGACAATCGCCCCACCCGTGATGAAATAGAGCTCCCGACTGGCCCAGATCAGCAGAGGAGATGCCATCGCTGCGATCGCGATCGCCGCCTCCAGACGGGCAAAGAGCGCGAGGGGACGGTCTGCCTCATCCGCACGCCTTCCGAGGAGATACCCGCCAAGACCAAGGCCACCCATGAAAATGGCGACGACCGCCGCCGACGCCGCGGTAGAGGCGCCGAAGACGAGCCGAAGCTCCCGCAACCACGCAGTCTGGTAAACGAGTCCACAAAAGCCGCTGATGAAGAGCAGCGGAATGATGCGATGCAGCGGCATGGATCTCTGGAATGGTTGAAATACCGAGTCGGCCGATTGTTTCACAGCCGACGGTCGGACGCCATTTGAGCGATGCTCTAGAGCGCCCCGAGCATTGGAAACGCCACGAAATGAAGCAGGAGACTGATCACGACCACTCCGACGAGGTTGAGGGCGAAGCCCGCTCGTGCCATCTGGGGGATGCTGATCCACCCGGACCCGAACACGATCGCATTCGGCGCAGTGGCCACGGGGAGCATGAACGCGCAGGACGCGCTGAGAGTCGCCGGGAGCATCAGGAGGAGAGGATTCGCCTCCATGGCCACCGCGGCCGCCCCGAGGATCGGGATCAAAATGTTGGTCGTCGCCGTATTCGAGGTGACCTCCGTGAGAAACGTCACGAGAAGCGCCGTCACTGCGACCATCACCAGCACGGGGACCGCTGACAAAGCGACGAGCTGTGCGCCCAGGAAGGCGCTCAGACCGGTGTTGGCGAAGCCCCGGGCGAGGGCGATGCCGCCTCCGAAGAGGAGAAGAAGTCCCCAGGGGATCTTCACGGCCGTCGCCCAGTCCAGGAGGCGCTCTCCGCGTTTGCCTGTTCCGGCAGGGAGCACAAACATCGCGAGCGCCGCAGCCAGCGCGACGGTGGAGTCATCCACCTTCCCAGCGAGCCCGAGGGCATCGGACCATCCCGGAATCACCATGCCGCCGTCTCCGAGGGGAATGGACCGTCGAAACACCCATAGCGCTGCCGTGATCGCGAACACAATGGCGACGCGCACCTCCGGACGAGTGATGGGCCCGAGCGCGGACTGCTCTTCTTCGAGAACCGCCCGGGCCGAATACCCGGGAGCGGCTCGCCCGGTTTCCACGTCCAGCTGCGAACCCACGTCCAGCTGGGACTCCTGACCCTCCACCACGGGGCCCGAGTCGTCGCCCAGACCGCCCGGAATCTTCCCGACGCGGTAAACGAGGTGAGCCCACGTAACAGCGAGCATCACCGCGACGACGGGAAGAGCCAGGAGCATCCACGTGAGGAACCCGATGGGCTCGGCGTCTGGAAACTGCTCTTCGTAGAGCTTGAGGAAGATGATGTTGGGGGGCGTCCCGATCGGCGTTCCCATCCCCCCGATGCTCGCGGCATACGCGATCCCCAGCATGAGCGCGATGCCCACCCCCTCGACCACGTCGCTCTTCATCCCCGCATCCGACATCCGCACCAGGATGGCCATCGCGATGGGCAGCATCATGAGCGTGGTGGCCGTATTGCTGATCCACATGGAGAGCACGGCGGTCGTGATCATGAAGCTCAGGACCAGACGACGAGGTTCGGTGCCGATCCGCCGCATGATCGTGAGGGCGATGCGGCGATGCAGGTTCCACTTCTCGAGAGTCAAGGCGACGAAGAAACCTCCCATCAGGAGGAGAATGAAGCGATCTGCATATGCCGGAGACACCTCCTTGACGGTAGCGATCCCGAGGAGCGGAAACGCCACGAGGGGAATCAAGGAGGTGGCGGCGAGGTGCAGGGCCTCCGTGACCCACCAGGTGGCCATCAGAAACACCACGGCTGCGAGATGAACGCCCTCGACCGTGAGCCCTTCCGGCAGCGTAAACCCGAGATGGCCGATCCCCAGGATCACCACGAATCCAATCGCTCCCACCCAGAACCCTCCTCGCGTGAAAGCGCTCATTTCAGATGCTCCTCAATCCGTCTGCGATGTCCATCCAGGGTCTTGCTGAACGCATGCTGACGGCTGCCGTCTCGCTTCGCCACGAAAAAGAAATAATCCGACTCCGCCGGAGAGAGGACCGCCTGCAGCGAGGCCCGACCGGGGTTCGCGATGGGCCCTGGAGGCAACCCCGGATGCGCGTAGGTGTTGAAGGGGTTGGTTCCATCCAGGCGATGGGCTCTGGACGGCGTCTCCGTGTACTTCTCCGGATGGTAGACGAGCGTGGGGTCGGTCTGAAGCTTCCAGCCATCCCGGATGCGGTTGTAGAACACGCTCGCGATCAGGGGACGCTCACTGTCCACGATCCCCTCCTTCTCCACGAGCGAGGCGAGGATCACGAGGTCATGATCCGTGAGATGATAGGACGCCTTGATGCGCTCATATTCCGCTCGATGCGCCTTCACCAGCTTGTTCCACACCCCAAAGAACGTCTCCGTTGCGCGGCGAATCAGCGCGTCCGGCCGGGTCTCCCAGGGCAGGGCGTAGGTGCGCGGAAAGAGATACCCCTCGAAGGGATGTACATGATCGAGATTCAGGTTCCCGTGGAGCGCGGGATCCGGACGCACCGCGAGGATTCCCAGCTCCTTCGCGAGTTTCCAGTTCGACGCCATCTCGAGAAACTCGGACTGCGTGCCGATCCCCACCCGCTCGATGCGATGGGCCACCTGCCAGACGTTGAGCCCCTCGGCGATCACGAGGCGCCGCTGCGCCTCCGGAGCGCCGTTCGCGAGCTCGTCCAGGAGTTCGTCGGGAGACCAGCGTGGATCCAGCGCAAACGCCCCTGCCTGCACACGACGACTTCGATCGCCCTTCCAGGCGAGGACCTGAAACGCGAGCCGGTTGTCCACGAGACCCGCCGACTCCAAGGCCGTCATCGCTTCCTGGAAGCTGCCTGGCGGGATCTCCACATGGATCGTCTCCGCGGCGTTTGGATCGATGGGGCGATGGGACCATTCGAGCCACCATTCGGTGAGAACACCGACCGCCACGAGCGCAGACACCGCCGCGACCGCCGTGAGGACTGACAAAAGCCTACGCATCCCCATCCTCGCCCTCGGACGACCCCGCCTGACCATCAAGATACCCCTGCAGGATGACGGCTGCAGCCATCTGATCGACGAGCTCCTTCCGGCGCTCCCCGCGGACCTCCATGGCGTCGAGCGCCCGGTCCGCCGCCACGGTGGTCAGTCGCTCATCCCATTCATGGATCGGGACGCTCACGTGGTTCGCCAGATTCCGGATGAACTGGCGAACCTCCTTCGCCTTCTTGCCCGCTTCCCCGCTCATCTCGAATGGCATCCCCACCACGATCGCGGACACCGCATGCTCCTCGACGAGCTTCGCGATGATCTTCAGATCCTGCTTCAGGCGTCGGCGACGCTCCAGGACCTCGAACGGAGAGGCGACAAGACCCATCGAATCACTCAACGCCAATCCGATGCGCGCCTGCCCATGATCGATGCCCAGCACTCGCATCAGCTCCCTCCATCCACCAGCGTGACGCCCCGCTCGACGAGAGCGAAGAGATCCATCATCAAGGCGACTCCAAAATGCAGCGCCACACCCAACCAGAACGACCCATGGGCGAGGGCGAGACCCCCGAGCAACAAGCCCGCCGCGATCGCCCCGAGAGTCTCGAACATCGGCTTGCCGAGGTGGGAGAGCACGTAGGGAAAGAGCATGAAGAAGAGCGCATTCAAGCCCAGGCGGCGATGGAGCCCGAAGAGGATGTAGCCGCGCCAGAAAGACTCCCCAGACACGAAAATCATCAGATAGGCGAGCTCATAGACCACGAAGGTCGTGAGCACCAACGCGCCGTCCTCGATCGCCGTGCGGCAGAGCGGATACTTGTGGATGAAGTCGGGGCGCTTGGAAGCAAACCAGACCATGGGCACGGCGGCGAGGAGGAGAACGGCATACACCCACGCCACCCGGGACATCCCACGAATCCGGTACCCGTAGTCCGCGGACGTCGTCCCGAGCCAGTTCCGTGCGATCAGGAGGGGAAACACCATGCGCATGACCACGCAGGAGAACGAAAAATAGAAGAAGGGGAGAAGTCGCTCGAGGTCGTTCGGATTCGTCGGAAGGTCCAGGGGATAGCTGCCCCGTCGTCCGAAATACCAGAGGATGCCGAAGAGTCCCAGGCTCGAGAACGCGATGACGAGCCCCTCGCGGCCGAGGTCCTGGAGGCGGAGTCCGCGCGTGAATCGAAGCGTCCCCCACCAGAGCGCCGCGCCGAGACAATAGAGCGGGGCCACCGTGACCTGGGTCCCAAAGACGCTCTCCCGATGGGAGTACCACGCGAGCACGACAACGACGAGATAGACCACCGCGACGCCCGAAGCGATCGGACAAAGCCGCGCCGGCGTGGCTGATGCGTCGGAAGAGGAAGGCATGGCCGGGGAGACCTCAGACAGGGAGCACACCCAGATCGTCCGCGACCTGGAAGTTGGCCTCGGTCGATTCGCGGATCTGCTCCACGGAGACATCCTCCGCACGCTCCACCAGGGTCAAACCGCCGACGCCCACCATGAACACCCCGTAGTTCGTCACGATCATGTCCACGCAGCGCTTCCCCGTGATCGGAAGCTGACACTCCTTCAGGACCTTGGCGGCTCCCGCCTTCGAGGTGTGGGTCATCGTCACGATCACTCGTCGGGCGCCGGCCACGAGATCCATGGCGCCCCCCATCCCCTTCACCATCTTTCCCGGAATCATCCAGTTGGCGATGTCTCCGTTTTCGCTGACCTCGAGGGCGCCGAGCACCGTAAGGTCCACATGTCCGCCGCGGACCATCGCGAAGCTGTCGGAGCTGGAAAAGAACGAACTCCCAGGGAGAGTCGTCACCGTCTGCTTCCCGGCGTTGATGAGGTCCGGATCCTCCTCCCCTTCCCAGGGAAACGGACCGATACCGAGGAGGCCGTTTTCGCTATGCAGTACGACCTCCACACCCGCGGGAATGTGGTTGGCCACCAACGTCGGCATTCCGATACCGAGGTTCACGTAGAAGCCATCCTTCAGCTCTCGGGCCACGCGTGCGACGATCTGATCTCGATTCAAAGGCATGTCCTGCTCCTCAATCCCGCGTCCGGGTGGTCCGCTGCTCAATCGGCTTCTTGTAGTCTCCGCCCTGAAAGATGCGCTGCACGAAGATCCCCGGCGTGTGAATCGCGTCCGGATCCAGCTCGCCCGGCTCGACGAGCTCCTCTACCTCCGCCACCGTGATCCGTCCCGCAGTGGCCATCATCGGGTTGAAGTTGCGAGCGGTCATTCGATAGATGAGGTTCCCGTGCTTGTCGCCTTTCCACGCCTTCACGATGGCAAAATCACCCGTGAGCGCGGTCTCAAGCACGCAGTTCTTCCCGGCGAGATTGCGGGTCTCCTTGCCCTCGGCGACCTTCGTACCGAAGCCCGTCGGGGTGAAGAACGCCGGGATCCCCGCGCCGCCCGCCCGAATGCGCTCGGCGAGCGTCCCCTGCGGACAAAGCTCCACCTCAAGCTCACCGGAGAGAAACTGGCGCTCGAACTCCTTGTTCTCGCCGACGTAGCTGGAAATCATCTTGCGGATCTGACGGGACTGGAGGAGACATCCGAGCCCCTCCTCATCCGTCCCACAGTTGTTGGAAATCACGGTGAGATCCGTCACACCGCTGGCATGCAGCGCCTGGATGCAGTTCTCCGGATTCCCGCTCAATCCAAATCCACCGCTGAGGACGGTCGCTCCGTTCGCCACATCCGCGAGGGCGGCGGCGGCGCCTGGATAGGTCTTGTCCATGATCGTCAACTCCCTGCTTGAGTGCCTGTTCCATAGCACGGCCCCGAGCCGAGTCGCAACGATGAGACCCCGGGTCTCTGCTGGCGAAGACAGGGTGCTTCTGCCAAGCTGGAGCCATTCACGAGGTACAATTGCCCGAGAAGACCCACTCGAGCGATGTCGCAGCCCACGCGAAATCGGGTAAAAGCCCGAACGCGATACGTGGCGCGATGATGCTCTTCGTCCTGCTCAATGCCGGATTCCAGGCCCTGGTCTATGTGATCCATGATGGGCGACTGGTCTTCACGCTGACCCCCTCTCCAACGGGAGAGATGCGGCTGCTCTTCGCGGCCTATGTGATCACGGCCGTGTTGATGCTCGCGCTCCTCTTCTACATGACCGCGGTCGCGATCGACCGGCTCGTTCCCCGCCAAGGGGGCGACGGATGGGGTCCCCTGTTCCTGATCGGCATCGAAGGGCTCGTCTTCTTCCTCCTCTCTCTGGATGCACGCAACTACGAGATCATGGGGGTGCACCTCTTCAGCTCCATCACCGCCAAGACACTCGCCAACGCAGACGTGCAGCGGGAGATGCAGATCCCGATCATGACCGTGGTGGGAATCGTCGCACTCGGCATCGCCTCCTTCGCAGCAGAGCCCTTCCTGTTTCGGTGGTGCCGGACACGGGAGGAGCGGTTCCCCTTCTCGCCAGCCACGGGCCGCCGCTGGGTGCAGCTCGCCATGCTCGGCGTGATGCTGCTCACATTGGGGCTCGTGACGAGCATCCAGCCGCAGATCCCCGGAGAGCAGCGCGTCTACGTGCGAGCCCTGCCTTTCTCGGGCGCTCTTCTGGGCGAATCCAGTCCCTTTCTCGCGGTGGAGGCCGTCCATTATCCTCCGAAGTCAGACGAGAGCCCCATCGTCCTTCAGCGCAAAAAAGACGTGGTGCTGATCACCATCGAGACGCTCCGTGCGCCCGATTTCGGCGCCGAGTTCACCCCCCATCTCCACGCCCTCGCGAACCGGGCGGAGTGCGTCGCATCCGACCAGCATTTCAGCGGAGGCCACACGACCGAGTTCGGCGTGTTCTCGCTCCTCTACGGAGTGCACGCCTTTCACTACGAGCCCTTTCAACAACGCTCCATTCCCTCCGTCCCGCTCGGAATCCTCCGCTCCAATGGATTCCGCCTCGAAGGCGCCGCCTCTTCCCAGCTCCGCGAATGGAACAAGGGCGCATTCATGCTGGCCAACTTCGACGACTATCAGGAGTTCGTCGACGTCCCTTCGGACCAGGGAGACCGCCGCGTAGTGGACTGGTTGAAGGAGAGGTTGAGCGCGGATCACGCGGAGCCCCGCTTCCTCTTCGGATTCCTCGACTCTACGCATCACAACTACCTCTATCCTCCCGAGTTCGAGCGCTTCACGCCGGTCATTCCGCCCAACTACGACCACTTCATTGGCGATGAACGGCTCGCGCCGAAGCGCGAACGCATCCACAACCGATACAAGAACGCCCTCGGATACGTGGACTTCCTCGTCGGAGAGCTCGTGGCGTCTTTGGACGAGCGCCTCGCTTCCGGAGAGGTGATCCTCATGGTGACGGGTGATCATGGAGAGGAGTTCTGGGAGCACGGATTTCTCGGACACGGCGCCCCCGTCTTCAACAACGAGCGCATCCAGGTACCCTTCATCCTCTGCGGAGAGGGTCGCCCTGACGCGCTGACCCGCTCCGGGCATATCGACATGTTCCCCACGCTCTTCTCGCTCCTCGGCGGTACTCGCACACCGACGACCCGAGACGGGCTGAACGGGGACGCGCTTCAAGGCGGCCTGCCCGAAGACCATTTTCTGATGATCAACGGACTCGACTTTCCCTGGGGAGCCCGCCTGGCGGTGGCCATCAGCGGGGAATTGAAGGTTCACATGGAGCTCTGTCGTGGGAGCAAACCCTGCCTGCGCGCATGGAACACCACCGATCTCCAAGACCAATCCGGGACCCAGGCCAGCCCTCTCATCTCCGAGGTCGTTCAGCGAAGCGTCGGCGAGCTCCAACGCTGGATGGACATCCATCCTGTTCGCTGATTTCTGGGAATTGGGCCGCAAAGACGCTACACTGAAGACACCTCGCGACGGGAGCCGCCTGTGAGCAGCGCAACGCTGGATTGGGGTCCCATCGAAGTGCTGGGAGCCGAAGAAGCCGCCAAATACGAGAGCACGACCCAACAAGGCGACCTCATTCGCGTGGGATGCATCCAAAATCAGTTCGAAGCAGAGCTCCTGGAGCAGGCGCTTCAGGAGAAGCGCGTCTGGTTCGTGATTGAAGAGCACCGCGATAGAGCCTATTCGGACCTCTTCGTCTTTCAGCGCGGCTGGGGGCGCTTGATCGTTCGGAGGGACCAGGCGGAGATCGCGCTCGGTGAGCTCACGACGATTCGCTCTCTCCCGGAGGTCCCCTCCCTCGACCTTCCAGAGGAGCTCCGGGACTCCCCCGAGGACCTCGAATGATCCTGGCGCGCTGTATTCTTTTCGCCCTCGTGACTGCACTCGCGAGCCCCGGATGCCATCGCGAGCTCGCGGAGCTTCCCGTGGAGACACTGGTCCGAAAAGAGTGCTCGGAGCCCTATTTCCTCGCCATCCGGGACGGCGACGTGGAGAAGATGAAATCAGTCCTCTCCAAGGCCACGATCGCCGGATGGGAGACCGAGTTTGCCAGTGAAGACCCCTTCCCTCGGAGCTGGAAGCAGTTCCTTGAGGCGCGGATGTCGAGCCCCGTCAGCCTCACGGTCAAGGAGACAATCGTCAACAAGGAGGGCACCCAGGCCACCGTCAAGAACCTCATCGGCGGGGGACTGAAATGCGTGAAGGAGGGAGGTCTCTGGCGAGTCGCGCTCCCGATGCCCATCCAATGAGGATCGGCCCCATGCTCAGCGCTTGACCTCTGCGAAGACATCGAGCCCCATGCCCTCCCGCATGAACACCGCGAGGATCCACGCAGTGAGACCCCATACGGGGGCCGGACCCGCGTTGAACACGGGATAGGGACCGCGGCTTCCGTATGTGACGAGGGTCGATCCCTCGGGATCCAGGATCTGGTCGAAACCCAGCGCAAAGACGTCGGCGATCTCTTCGGGTTGGGGCTGCAAAATGGAGAGATCGCCGAGCTCCCCCAGGAAACCCACCACGGGCGTTACGGGAACTCCGGTGATGGCCCGCACATCATGCATCAAGCCGAGCACCTCGACCGAATTCGCTGACAATCCAAGCTCTTCATGAAGCTCCCGTAGAGCGGTGTGCACGGGTCCATCGTCCTCTGGATCGACCATCCCGCCCGGAAAGCTCACATGCCCCTTATGCGTGCTCACCGTCTCCGTGCGCGTAGTGAACAGGAAGGAGGGAGCGCCGCTCAGGGTGCATAGGGAGATGAGCACGGCCGCACGCCGCTCATCGGACACCTGAGGAATGACGTGACGGTCGAGCCCGTCGAGGCGCTCGCTCGGTGCCGCCATGGACGACGCATCCAGGGCGAGATCGCGACTCACGCTGCCGCCTCGAAGAGCCGCAGAAAGACCGCGTCCGAGACCGGAAGTCCACGCTCGGTCAATCGAACCACGGATCCCTCAAACACCAGGAAATCCTCCGCAGCGAGAGCGGCGAGCGATGTCCCCATCACCACCGCTGGATCGATCCCGGTGACCGCCGCGACTTCCGCAAGATCCACGCCCTTCTCGAGACGCAATCCCATCATCATCCGCTCCCGCACATGGACCGTCGGGGCGATATCCTCCGACGAGTGGATGGCCGACCCGTCCCGGGCGATGGCCTCCATGTAGGGAACGAACTTCCGGACGTTGGCTTCCCGGCGCCCCAGAATCCCCGGGCGCCCATCCGGCACGAATCCATGCGCTCCCGCGCCGATGCCGAGATAGGGTCGGCCCGTCCAATAGAGCGAGTTGTGGCGACTCCCATGACCAGGACGAGCGAAATTGCTGATCTCGTAGCGCTTCAATCCAGCGGCTTCGATCCGTTCCCGCGCCTGCAGGAGCATGTCGAGCTGGATCTCCTCTGCGGGAAGCACCACGGAGCCGCGCCGTACCATCGTGTACAGAGGCGTCGCCTCCTCGACCATGAGGTTGTACACCGAGAGATGGGGCGAATCGTACGAGAGCACCTCCTCGAGATCCGCGAGCCAACCGCGAAGATCCTGTCCCGGGAGACCGAAGATCAAGTCAGCGCTCCAATCCTCATAGCCGGCCTCGACGACCGCTCGCATCGCCGCTCGGGCCTCGTCTGCCCCGTGAATTCGATCCATGGCCACGAGGAGGGAGTCCGTGAGGGACTGCACCCCAAGGCTGACCCGATTGCACCCCGAGACCTCCCGATAGGCCGTCAGCATCGTCTCATCACACTCTCCGGGGTTCACCTCGATGGTGATTTCCCGCGACGTCGACGATCCGAAGAGCGACTCCACGGCCTCGAGGACACGCCGGACCGGCTCCGGACCCCAGAGCCCCGGCGTCCCTCCCCCGAGAAACACGCTCGCGATCTCCGCTCCATCGAGCGACTCCGAGCGCGTCTCCAGCTCGCGAATCACCGCGCTCGTGTACGACTCGACGGGGATCACATCCACCACGTAAGTATTGAAATCGCAATAATGACAGCGCCTTCGACAGAAGGGAAAATGGATGTAGAGTCCTGCAGGAGTGGGCAGCGGCATCATCCGCTCCGCTGCTGAAACGCTCGCAAGCGCCGGGGATGCAGCGTCAGAGACACATCGGTCTCCGGCGACACGGGATAAAGTTCTCCGTCGAGAGTAAAGGGACCCTTCACCCGCAGACTAGACGCTCCATCCACATCGACGATGCGCGCATCCTCGCTGTTGAGAAAGAGCTTGTTGACGAGACCGATCATTCGCCGCTGCTCCGTCTCCAGAAGGATCTTCACGTGGAAGCCCTCGGCGGCAGTCTCATCGATCCGAAGAGATTGGACCCACCCCCGCGCCAGCTTGAGATCCACCGTACTCGCCACCGCGCCGCTGTAACGAGCGTACGTCACGTCATCGAGAAACGCGGGCGTCTGCGGCGCTCGCAGCAAATGCGCATGACGCTTCCAGGTCTCGGTGCCTATCCGCGAGCCCACGACCACGTGCGCCACGAGCGACAGGAGCCCACGATAGCCATCTCCCAGGAGCCGATGCATCTCCACGGCGTTGTGCACAAGCTCGCTCCCGAAGATCATGCCGTGGAGGCGATGGGACCCGGCATGGACCTGCATCACCCCGACCTCCTTGACCAAGACCGCATCGAGCGACCTGCCGGCCGCGTGGCTCAGAAACCTTTCGATGGCCGGGAGAGGGTTCCCTTTCGTGTTCATGGCGCGACTGGCGAGGTTCATCGTGCCCCCATGCAGGAGCAGAAAGGGAGGCGGCGGGACGCGGCGGCCGATCGCCTCTTCCAACGCATCCAGAAGAGGCCAGAGGGCGTTGAGAACGGAGTGAATCGTGCCATCACCGCCCACGATCGCGAGAGCGTTGACGCCCCGGTTCACGATCAGATGCTCCAGCGCCGCCGACACCTCCGCTGGACTCCGGGTGGTGATCAAATCCCCCGGTTCGTCGAGCATCCGCCACATGCGCACATGATCTCCGCTGTAGCGCCCCTGCCGCGCCCGGGGGTTGGCCAACACCCCGAGACGCACCGCACGGTTCGGGTCGAGCGTGCGCAGGATCGCCCGAGACGACTCCGGAGTCAGCGTGAACGAGCGGGTGTGCTGTGTGACCATCCAATCCTCCCGCTCCAGTCTCCGTTACGAGAAACCGGAACACAAAACTCTGCGGCTAAAACGCCTGCTCGAACCCCGCGGTGAGGACTCCGTTCCCGAAGTCCATCCCGGAGGCAGTCACCGGCACTCCGTAATCAAAACGGAGCACGTTGCGATTCATCGAGAGAATGAGCAGGCGCAGGCCAGCGCCGATTCCATGAACGAAGTTTGGATCCTCATCCTCGTTCCAGGCGCTCCCCACGTCGTAGAAGAGCACCCCTCCGAGGCGGACGAGCCAAAAATGGGCGGCGGCGCTTCGGAACTCCACGTTCGTGATGAACTCATTCTCTCCGAGGAGCCCCTGGCTCACCACGCCGCGCAATCCCTTGTCTCCGCCGAGACTCGAGGTCGCGTTGGACTGATTGTCCAGTCGAACCCGCCCCTGGCTCCGCACGATCAGACGTCCCACCCGACCCATGGAGGGACTCACGACCCGAGCCGTAGCGCGGACGCTCTCGTCGACGAGGTCTCCCTCCAATCGTCCGCCAGAGCCCAGAGAAAGGCGGAAGAAGCCATCTCCGAGGCGCTCCGCCCACGAGACCCCGATGCTTCCCGAGAAATAGTTGGAGTCGCTCCCGAGAAGGGGGCGACTCGCCCAGTTCACGCTCGCGCTGAAATCCGGCCCAAGCTTCACGTACTCCGCCAGGCCGTAGGTGTTGTAGTTGTACAGCCGGAGAAATCGCCATTGGTAGAACCGGTAGCCACCGATGAAGAAGCTGGCGAACTCCGTTCGCGGGAAGAAGGCCGCTTCAAAGAGCGCTCGGAGACCGGGGTCCTCGACGAACCCATCCACCAACGAGGCATCGGTCAGACGTAATCCGTATCCCATCGTGAAGTTGTGCTTCCACTCCTTGCCGTAGGAGCGAGTCGCCGCGATGCGGCCCGAATAGGCCGAGTAGCGGTAGCTGTGATCCACGGTCTCGCCCACAAATTCATCCCCGTTGGAGGCCGGGCAGATGACGTAAAGGCTCGGAGTCTCCCACGCAGCGCAGGGCTGGCCCTCTCCAGAGAGCTCCCATTGTCGGACATCGCTGCCCTGAAACTGGCGCAGGATGGTATCGCTCCAGCTGGACGACACGCTCCATCCCCACTTCGAATGGCGGGAGTAGAGCGGAAGACCAAACGAGACTGCGCCGCGATTTCCCTCCAGCTCGTGAGTGTCGCGATTCAGGACGAAGGCGTGATTGACGCTCCCGGAATGCCGGGTCCCGCCGATGCGCGGATCGATGTACATCGCGCCCACATCATAGGTCTTCTGCTGCAGGAGAAGGGTCAGGGCCGCCTGCTTGTTGGTCCCGAAGAGGTTGTTCTCCGCCAAGCTGGTCTGGAGAAAATCGAGGGCGTCATCCCCGCCGAAATCGCTGAGGGTCCCCACCGCCTCGAAATTCGTGTTGAACCGAAGACTCCAGACATCCCGGGTGACCACGAGAAGATCGACGACATCTCCGGGGGCCGTGTCCCTGGGCCGCACGGGGAGAATCACGACGATGGAGCGAAGAGAGGGGATTTGAAGCAACCTCTCGCTCTCCTCGAGCGCCTCCCGGTCGAAGGCATCACCGACTTGAAGCACGAGCTCCCGCCGAATCACCTCGTCCAGAGTCCGGAAATGGAAGATGTTCGCCCAGCTCAGCAGGAAATTCTCCTCCCCAAACACCTCTTCCGTGACCACGTGGATGGTCCCCACCTTGCGTCCCTCTGGCGCGTCATCCCAGACGAGGCCCCGCGCATCCAACGCTCGCTCAACCGCAGAACGCTCCAACACGGACAGGTCAGAGACTTCATTCGCGAGCGCGGACGTGGCGAAGAAAAGAAACGTGGCGATCCAGAAGACCGGGATCCGGCTCCGGGGAGAGAAACAACCCATGTCTCCATCCTAGGTTCGGCTCCCTGGAGCGTCAACGAAGTGACCCGTTCCCCTTCGATTCCGTCTGACGCTCCGACCCCGGGACGGCCGCGTCCTCCGCGACCTTCCCGCCTGCGCTCCCCCGCCACACATCGGCCCCTCTGCCGCCGAGGAGCCCTCGCGATCTGACCAGATTCGATGGATTGCGGCGTAGAGAAGATGACCGATTGCCCCGAATCACGGCCTGGGCTAGAGTGGCGCACGGCCCAGCCTGAAGGAGCGGAGGAGTACGTGAAGCGAATCGTCACGGACCGGGATTTGGAAACACTCGCGAAAGACGGCGTGTTCCTGGTCACGTCCAACATGATCCTCACGCCCTTCGCCCGCGATTTCGCCGTTCAAAACGGAATCCGATTGGAGCATGGAGACGAGCCCCCTTCCCCGGACTCGTCCCCCGTCTCTGATGACATCCTCGACCAGGCCATTCGGGAGATCATCCTCGCGGAGCTCGCGGAGCCCGAATCCGCCGCGCCCCACGAGTCGCTCTCCCCGCTGCCGGGAATCTCGGGAACGGAGCCTGGCGGAAAGCATGCGGTGATCACGACCACTGGTATGAACACGACCGGTATCATCGCGCAGATCACCGGAGCCATCAGCGATCAGGGCGGAGACATCCGTGACATCAGCCAAACCCTCGTCGGAGGCTTGTTCACGATGATCGCCATCGTCGACATCTCGGGTCTGGAAGAGCGGGGCACGTCATTTCAGTCCTTCCGCGAGCGCCTCATGGAGGTCGCTGGCGACGTGGGCGTGGACCTGAACGTGATGCACGAGGACATTCTCCGCACGATGCACCGGATCTAGGGGGAAAGATGGTCTGGCGCAAAGAAGAGATCCTGGAGACCATCCGAATGGTCTCCAGCGAGCATCTCGACATCCGCACGGTGACCATGGGCATCTCGCTTCTGGGAGCGCCCAGCCGGGAGCCGAGCGCGCTCTGCGACTTCATTCGCGACACGATCCTCCGAAACGCAGAGAGCCTGATCCCCACGTGCCAACGCATCGAAGAGCGCTACGGCGTCCCGATCACCAACAAGCGGATCTCCATCACGCCCATCTCCCTCATCCTCGAGGGATGCGAGGAGCAGACCTACATCGACGTGGCCCGCTGCCTCGACTCCGTCGCGGAAGAGGTCGGCGTCGACTACCTCGCGGGATTCTCGGCCCTGGTGCAAAAAGGGGCGACCCCGGGAGACGTTCGCTACATGGCGACGCTCCCACATGCCCTCGAAGCGACGAGCCGAATCTGCGCCAGCATCAACGTGGCCTCCACCCGCGCCGGAATCAACATGGACGCCATCAAGATGATGGGAACTGTGATCCGGAAGACGGCGATGCTCACGGCCGATCGCGGCGCCTCGGGATGCGCCCGGCTCGTCGTGTTCGCCAATGTGCCTGAGGACAACCCCTTCGTGGCCGGAGCCTTCCACGGCATCGGCGAGCCCGCATGCGTGGTCAACGTCGGCGTAAGCGGACCTGGCGTGGTGCGCGCAGCCCTGCAGCGCTGGCGGGAGCAGCCCGGGCGCAAGGACCTCACTCAGATGGCCGAAGTCATCAAACAGATGGCGTTCAAGATCACCCGCGCCGGAGAGCTGATCGGACGGGAGGTGGTCCGAGATCTGGGCCAGTCCACCCGTTTTGGAATCGTCGACCTCTCCCTCGCCCCCACCCCTGCCATCGGCGACAGCGTGGCCAACATTCTCGAGATGATGGGCCTCGAGCGCACGGGAACCCACGGGACGACCGCGGCGCTCGCGATGATGGTGGACGCCGTGAAGAAAGGAGGCGTGATGGCCTCCTCCCATGTAGGAGGCTTGAGCGGCGCCTTCATCCCCGTCAGCGAGGACCAGGGGATGATCGACGCGGTCAAAGTGGGCGCCTTGAGCCTGGACAAGCTGGAGGCCATGACGGCGGTGTGCTCCGTCGGGCTCGACATGGTCGCCGTGCCAGGCAATACCTCTCCGGCGACCCTCAGCGGCATCATCGCGGACATCATGGCCATCGGGGTGATCAACAACAAGACGACGGGCGTACGCGTGATCCCCCTCCCCGGAGCGGAACCCGGCGACACCCATAACTATGGCGGGCTCCTCGGCGAACTCATTGTCCAGGACGTCAACCGATTCAGTTGCAGCGATTTCATCTCCATGGGGGGACGGATCCCTGCTCCGCTGCTAGCCGTCCGAAACTAGACACACCCCAACAAGGAGTCCCCTGTGGACGCGCTCAAGGAACACATCGAAGCGGCCTTTGAAGACCCCGCGATGGCCGCAGGCTCCAAAGCTCGTGCGGCAGTGGAGGAGGTCATCGGTCTTCTGGACAACGGGACCCTCCGAGTCGCCGAGAAGATCGAGGGGACCTGGACCACCCATGGCTGGGTGAAAAAAGCGATCCTCCTCTACTTCCGCCAATCGCCTCTCGTCACGATGGAGGCGGGCCCCTTCACCTGGTACGACAAGGTTCCGCTGAAAAAGGACTTCGAGGCGATCGGGGTCCGCGTCGTGCCCCCCGCCGCCGCACGCGTCGGGTCGTTCATTGAGAGCGGGGCCGTGTTGATGCCGAGCTATGTGAACATCGGAGCGCGAGTCGGCAGCGGCACCATGGTGGACACCTGGGCCACGGTGGGAAGCTGCGCGCAGATCGGACGCAATGTCCACCTCTCGGGTGGCGTGGGCATCGGCGGAGTCCTCGAGCCCCCCGGGGCGAACCCCGTGATCGTAGAAGACGGCGCGTTCATCGGATCCCGCTGCATCATCGTCGAGGGCGCGATCGTCGAGAAAGAAGCGGTCCTCGGCGCCAACGTGACCATCACGGCGTCCACACCCATCGTCGACGTCACCGGCGCCGAACCCATCGAATATCGCGGTCGCGTGCCGGCCCGGAGCGTCGTGGTTCCCGGCACACGCCCCAAGCTGTTTCCCGCGGGCGAAGCGCAGCTCAGCTGCGCGTTGATCATCGGCCACCGGAGCGAATCCACAGATCGAAAGACCTCCCTCGAGAGCGCTCTGCGCGATTTCGGCGTTCAGGCATGACAAACCTCCGTGACCGCCTGGCCCAGCTCACGCTTGAGTTGGTGGCCATCGAGAGCGTGACAGGAAGCGAAGAGGCCATCGCCGACCATGTGGAGGCGTGGCTGAAGACCCGCTATCCCGGCGATGTGATTCGCTCCGGGAACTCGGTGGTGGGGATGACTCCCGCGGACGGACGACCGACGATCGCGCTCTTTGGCCATCTCGACACCGTCCCCGGACGAGAGGACGACGCGCCGCGCATCAGCTCAACGCACATCCACGGGACCGGGGCCTCCGACATGAAGGGAGCCCTCGCCGTGATGATGGCCATCGCCGAGGACACGGATCCCACCGCCCTGCCTGTCCGGGTCATGCACGTGTTCTATGATCGTGAAGAGGGACCGTACCTCGAGAGCGGATTGATCCCGCTGCACGACACCCTCGGGGACCGCTTCCAGCACATCGACCTCGCGATCTGCATGGAGCCCACGGACGGCACGGTCCAGATGGGGTGCACGGGAACCCTGCACGCGACGCTCCGTTTTGAAGGCCGCCGGGCGCACTCCGCACGTCCCTGGCAGGGGGAAAACGCCATTCATCAGGCCGGCGCGTTTCTCGCGGAGATGCACGTC
>Ga0114996_10004287_pt1 | contig 17267 bp, 13 predicted proteins | sample ArcticOcean_MG_C_4_FD_87039 | JGI IMG/M metagenome (GOLD analysis project Ga0114996, IMG submission 87039) | Marine microbial communities from western Arctic Ocean - ArcticOcean_MG_CB4_134 | ecosystem: Environmental > Aquatic > Marine > Oceanic | place: Arctic Ocean: Canada Basin | collected...
CCAGAAGCTTCGGGAGCAACAAACCGCCCATGTGCGGAATCATCGCCTACGCCGGTACTGAACCGGTAACTCCAATACTCATGTCCGGCCTTCGGACGCTGGAGTATCGCGGCTACGACAGCGCCGGAATAGGCGTCCAGAACGGCAGCGGCGTGATCTCCGTGACCCGGGCTCTGGGAGTAGACCAGCTTGCGGACGCTATAGCCAATCACGACTCGATCGATGAGGCGACTGCGACGCCCGGGACTGTAGGCATCGCCCACACGCGTTGGGCCACGCACGGCGGAGTCACCATCCCCAACGCACACCCGCACACGAGCGCAGAGGGTCGAATCGCCGTAGTCCACAACGGGATCGTGGAAAATTATGTGGAGCTTCGGAGCGAGCTATCCGACGTCGGGTATCAATTCGATTCCGAAACCGATAGCGAAATCCTGGCACACATGATTGCCCGTTGTATACATGGCGGTGATTCGTTGGCCACGGCGGTCCGATGGGCCTCGGGCCACATCAAAGGCGCTTCATCTTTCGTCGCGACCTCCGCCGACGAGCCGGGCGTGATCGTTGGAGTGAGGATGGGCAACGCCGGCGGGATCGTCGTCGGAATCGGTGACGGGTTCAACCTGCTTGCAAGTGATGTGCTGGCGATTCTTCCTCACACCGATAGCGTGGTGTACCTCCGCAGCGGTGAGGTGACGTCGATAAGCCCTTCCGGAGTAGAGTTCACAGATCTGACAGGCGCGGTACTTGATCGACCGCCAACCAGGACGGTTCGCAACTTTGAGGCCGCTGCGAAAGGCGAGCACCCGCACTTCATGGCAAAGGAGATCGCTGAGCAGGCAGAAGCGGTCTCGTCGGCGATGCGAAGACGGGTAGATTTCGAAAATGGAACGATCGATCTACCGGAACTGCCGTATTCAGACGAAGAGATTCGCTCTATAGACCGCGTAATAGTGTCCGGGATGGGCACCAGCCTTCACGCCGGGATGTACGGCGCGCAGTTGATCGAAGCTCTGGCTGGCATTCCGGCCTCCGCCGAGAACGCATCAGAGCTTCGGTACCGTAGCACCGCCATCAATGAGCGAACGCTGGTGGTCTCGGTGACTCAGTCTGGCGAAACCGCTGACACCCTTGCTGCGATGGAGCTGGCGACCGAGGCGCATGCAAGGCAGATCGTTCTGGTAGAGGCTGAAGGCACGCAGGCGACTCTCGTGGCGGACGGCACGCTGTATCTGGGTGCGGGACAGGAGATCGGCGTCGCATCGACCAAAACGATGATGTGTTCTCTCACCGTCCTCTACCAACTGGCCATCTACCTGGGAATCCGACGCGGCGCATTGTCTCCGGAACGGGCGGCAGAGCTAGTCTCGGACCTGTCGCGATTGCCGGGATTGATTGCCGAGATGATTGATGACGGGGGCGTAGCAAAACGACTGGCTGTGGAGCGACTCAAGAACCGCCAGCACCTTCTGTACCTTGGACGGGGTCCAATGCACTCGATGGCAATGGAGGGCGCTCTCAAGATGAAGGAGATCGCATACGTCCATGCCGAGGGCTATCCGGCTGGAGAGATGAAGCACGGCGTAATCGCACTGATCTCGGAAGACATGCCGACGGTCGCGCTGGCCCCGCAGGGAGCGCTCTACGACAAGATGGTCGGCAACTTGAACGAGGTGAAGGCGCGCGGGGGCGAGGTCATCGCCCTGGCTACACGTGGGGATGACCTGATGCGGGGGTTGGCCGACGAGGTGCTCTGGTTACCCGATGCGCCGGAGTGGATTGTTCCCATGTTGTCGCTCGTCCCGCTGCAGCAACTTGCCTATCACACGAGCGTCGCATTGGGGCTCAACCCAGACAAGCCTAGAAACCTCGCCAAGTCGGTCACCGTCGAGTAGCTGGTTGAGAGCGTTATCGCACAACCCGGTCCTTCGAGAGCCTCAGGGTGGTGTGTCGTTCGCCTCAGGGCACTGTCTCGCTGACTTCAGAGCGCTGTCGTTCGGCCAGGGAGCTGTCGGTCACCTCTGATCGCTCTCCGCCACCTTCAGGGGTCTGTTTAACCGGATGAACAGATCGGCGAACGCAGTGCAACCGAACGATCTAAGACCCCAGCGCCTCGTACACGAAATCGTGAATCTTGACGTCGTCTTTCTCGCCATCCGTCTCGACACCGGTAGATACATCCACCCCCCAGGCACCAAGCTCCTGGATTGCACCGCTTACGTTCGCCGGTGTCAGCCCGCCTGCCAGCAGCACACCCTCTAGCGGTGCAACGTTGGCAGCCTTGGACCATTCAAACACCTTTCCGGAGCCGCCGGGCGTAGTCGGGTCGTATGCATCCAGCAGGACCATTCGACCCGCTGCGAGGTGGGCCTTCACGACCGTCTCTAGCTCTTCGGCGGACATCTCCGGCCGGACCCGCACCTGGCGCAGGATTGGCTTATCCATCTGGGCGTAATACTCGTCATCCTCGTCGCCATTTAGCTGCACCATGTCCAGTGCGGCCATTCGTGAGATGCGATTCACGAACTCCACCGGCTGATTGCGGAAGAGCCCAACAACCCGTGGCCCGGGCATCGAGTCTTCGGATAGTGAGTTGCGGAACTTGGAGATGATCGTCGCGCCGTGCAGAGGCTCAAGCTGCCTGCGTACACCTTCTACGAATACGAAGCCGACGAAGTCAGCTCCGGACAAAGCGGCGGCCTGGGCGTTCTGGGCGTCCCGGAGTCCACAGATTTTGACTTGCGCTAATGTTGCCATTTGATATCTACTTTGCCAGGCTCGTGACTAGTTCGGATACGCTGCCACCGGCCCGCATGAGCGATTCACCGATCAACACTGCATCTGCGCCAGCAGCCCCCATCCGGCGAACGTCCTCGATGCCCTTCATGCCTGATTCGGCGACCAGGATCTTGTCCTTCGGCACACGCGGAGCTAGCGATTCAAACGCAGCGATGTCTGTCGTGAGTGTTTTCAGATTACGGTTGTTGATCCCGACGATCTGTGGATTTTCGACCAGCGCAATGTCGAGTTCGTCTGCGCTGAATACCTCAACGAGAACCCCGAGACCGAGTCCCAGTGATAACGATAGAAGGTCTCCGTACTGTCGCTGCTCAAGAATGGCGATGATCAGTAGAACGGCATCAGCGCCGTTCGCCGCCGCCTCGTAGACCTGGTAGTCGGAGAAGACGAAGTCCTTCTCCATGACAGGTACGCCATTTGGACTGGCAACCGCCTTCACCCGACGCAGATCGTCCAGTGTTCCGGAGAAATGACTGGCCTCGGTGAGCACAGAAATCGCAGACGCTCCGCCATCGACAAACGTCTTCGCCATCGCAGAGGGGTCTAGCTCCGGCGCAAGTGAACCGGCGGACGCGGAAGAGCGTTTCATCTCGGTTATGACAGAGACCCCGGGCGCAGAGAGCGCAGCAAGGTAGTCTGAGCGGCCCTCGATCTCCTCGGCGGCGCTTCGCAGGTCCGAAAGCGATATCTCGCGTTGCGCCTCCAGGAGCGCTTCACGCTTGCTGGCGATTATTTGATCCAGAATCGTGCCGGTGTTCTTGCCGTGGGAGATCATTCGGCACCCAATTTCTGGGACAGCTCAGCCAGGGCGTCAAGCTTCCCGAGCGCCTTCCCGCTGTCGATCGACTCGGCAGCCTGCTCGGCACCCTGTTTGAGGGTTTCGGCCCGCCCGACTGCCACTAGCGCGGCGGCCGCGTTTATGATTACGACCGTTCGGGCTGATTGCTCCGCGTCGCTGGAGTTCTTACCTTCCAGAACGCCCCGAATGATGCCGATGCTCTCCTCTACGGTGTTTGCCGTCAGATCGCTGCGTTTACTTTCGGCAAGGCCGAAGTCGCTCGCATCCACCGTGCGCTCGGACACCTGTCCATTCGCAACCTGAAACACGTGCGATTTGCCTTCCGGGCTGATCTCGTCCATTCCGTCCTCGGAGTATACGACCAGCGCGCCGGAAGTCCCCAGTAACTGCAACGCCTGAGCGACCTTACGGGCCGCTCTGGAGTCGCCCATGCCGATCACCTGGTGGTCAGCGCCAGCAGGATTGGTGAGTGGGCCAAGCAGGTTGAAAATGGTCCTGATGCCGATCTGCGGCCTGAGCGGTCCGGCGAACTTCATAGCGGGATGAAAGGCCTGGGCGAACATGAAGCCGATACCGGCCTGTTCCAGACACTTGTGAACGTTGTCCGGCCCGAGGTCGATCTTGACCCCAAGCGCTTCAAGGGCATCCGCACTGCCGGACGAAGACGACATCGCCCTGTTGCCGTGCTTTGCGACGATCGCTCCTGCGCCGGCCGTAACGAACGCCGCTGTGGTCGAAATGTTGAAGGTTTTCTGGCCGTCGCCGCCGGTGCCGCAGGTGTCCACGGTAGGGCCGTCGAAATCGACGTGCAGTGACACATCCCGCATCGAGCGCGCCATCCCGGCGATCTCTTCCGCAGTCTCGCCCTTCATGCGTAACCCGGTGACGAAAGCTCCGAACTGCGCCGGGCTGGCCTCGCCTCCCATAATCTGCCTCATTACATCGGCAGCGTCGTCGACGGCCAGGTCTCCGCCCTCTACGACTTGGGTAATCGCTTCTTTGATGTCCATGTGTTCGTTTCTATGCCCCTACCGCAGCGGGGGCCGAACGTACTGGCATGTCCAGGAAGTTCTGGAGCAGTGTCTTGCCCACCTCGGTCAGTATCGACTCCGGGTGGAACTGTACGCCTTCAATCGGTAGCTCACGATGTCGGATGCCCTGGATGATGCCGCCGGGGCTGTGTGCCGTCACCTCAAGCACGTCAGGGACCGAGTGCGGCCTGATGGCCAGTGAGTGGTAGCGAACGGCCGTGAACGGATTGGATAGACCTGCGAATACACCCTTGCCGTCGTTTGTGATCGGGGATGTCTTGCCGTGCATGATCTCGCCGGCATGCTCGACGGTCGCGCCAAACGCCTCGCCGATGCATTGGTGACCAAGACAAACACCCAGCACTGGAAGGTTCTGCCCGAAATGCTTGATCGCCTCTATGGACACGCCCGCGTTGATCGGCGTCGAGGGGCCGGGAGACACCACGACCTGTTCAGGTTTCATGGCGATGAGTTCGTCAAGTCCGGCCGCATCGTTGCGGACCACCTCAACCTCGGCTCCCAGCTCACACAGGTACTGGTACAGGTTGTAGGTAAAACTGTCGTAGTTGTCGATTAGTAGCAGCATTTTAAATCTCTCTCCCCCTATAAACAACTTTCATCGTTCAGAGGATTCTTTGAACATCCGAATTACGCGTCCGGGTATCTCGGGTCGCCCGGAATACGCTCCGGGTTGGGATTGATAGGTGCAGATTCAATCTCCGGAGGCTCCGGAGCATTGTGTGCATTGATGGAGACCCTGATGGACGGGTCGCGGCCTGTCGACCTGATGGAGTACTTCGTGCCCGCTGGAACAAACATGATGTCTCCGGGCCGGGCGTTCGTGACTCCCTCATCGCCAATTCGCCAGGAGATCTGTCCAAAGAGCACGATCCAGACCTCGTCGTTGTCCGGGTTGATCAGGTCAAATACCGCCTCGCCGGGCTGGTTGTATACAACCCGGACCCGGTTACGGTCGTTGACGATTACGTCCTGGCTCCAGGGTGTCTCTTCGTGGAGGGCCAGCAGATCGGACAGCTTGGTCCGATGCTGGTTCAGGAGCGATTTATTGTCATTGTTTGCCATGAATATCTGATCCTGTCGCCGATAAGGCTTTCTGGAAATGGGGAGGGTATTTTCGCGATGTGGCAGCAATAAGCGCCCTGTGGTCTCAGTCCTCGCCCATGTTTTCTTCGGCGTGATCGATGGCACGCATCATCGCCGCCATCTTGTTGATCGTTTCCTGGTACTCGCCTTCGGGTGTTGAATCGGCCACGATGCCGCCGCCCGCCTGAACGTGAGCGACGCCGTCCTTGAACACCATCGTTCTAAGCGAAATCGCCGTGTCCATATTTCCGTTGTAGCTGAAATAACCCGCAGCCCCGGCGTATCCGCCACGCTGATCAGGCTCCAGTTCTGCGATCAATTCCATCGCCCGTACCTTTGGCGCTCCAGACACCGTGCCCGCCGGAAAGCCGGCGCGGAAGGCGTCATAGGCGTCCATACCGTCACGTAGCGTTCCCGTCACGTGGGACACAAGGTGCATCACGTGGGAGTATCGCTCGACATCCATCATCTGGGAGACCTTCACTGTGCCCGGTTCGCAGACCCGGCCAACGTCGTTCCTGCCAAGATCCAGGAGCATCACGTGTTCCGCCCGTTCCTTCTCGTCCGAACGAAGCTCCTGTTCTAGCGCCAGGTCTTCTTCCGGAGTTGCACCACGTCGGCGCGTACCGGCAATCGGATGAAGCGCCATCTCGCCGTCGATCACCTGCACCAGCATCTCCGGGGACGCACCCACAAGCTGGAAGCCGTCCAGGTTGATGTAGAACATGTACGGAGACGGGTTCACCGCACGTAGAGAGCGATATAGGTCAAACGGGCGGACATCGGTGCGACGGGACATTCGGTGGGACAGAACTACCTGAATCACCTCGCCGTCAAAGATGTTCTTCTTGCCGACCTCGATTATGTGGTCGTAGTTATCACGGCTCATATTGGATTCGGCCTCGTAGCCACGTTCGCCATCCACCGCTGCGGGCTCGTTAATTTCGGTCGGGCTGGCGTAGTCGGCACCGCCCTCATCTGACCGTATCCCCTCGTTCGGTGCGGAGATGCGCCGGTAAGCGTGCCTCGGCAGTGGACCCTGGAGTCGGTTGACCAGCGTTTCTACCTTCTCCGTGGCGGCTTTATAGGACGCTTCTGCGTCGCCGTCGACAAAGGCGTGTGCCACCACAGATATCTTGTGCTGGACGTGGTCAAAAATCAGCAGTCCGTCCGCCAACATGAAAACCGATTCCGGCACATCAACACCGCGCCCCGGTGCCTGTGGGACTCGAGGCTCGAAGTACTTGATGGCGTCGTACGAGACATAACCGACGGCTCCGCCTGAGAAATACGGCAGACCGGGCAACTCGGAGTAGGTGATCTTTGCCAGCCGCGCCTTCAGCAGATCAAGTGGGTCGATCTCTCCGCCCTGCTGGCCCGGCCCGGTACGCAGAACTTCAAGCGGTTCTGCGCCGATGAAGCTATATCGGGCCAGATTCTCGCCGCCTTCTACCGATTCCAGCAGGAACGAGTAGGGACCACGGGCGACCTTCAAGTAGGCAGAGACCGGCGTCTCAAGGTCGGCGCTTATCTCCCGGTAAACCGGGATTGTGTTGCTCTTCTGAGCGAGCGTTTTGAACTGTTCAAGAGTCGGGGTGTACATGAAAATCTCCGGATATACCGGGACCGTAAATAGATCCCGGACGATGGCGAATAACGAAGTTGGTTAACTTCGCCAGGCCCACCGACCCTTAGAGATGGAGGTCGATGCGATTCCAAAGGATGTCGCGTGTTTGAAAATCATGTTCATCTACTCCCCATCTATTCCCAGGTACTTGTGTATGAGCTGATCTTCATAGCGTCCCGGACGGCCTTCATCGTTTCTGCCGCCGTTACCCGTGCGCGCCGGGTTCCTTCCATGAGTGCTTCTTCGACCCCGTCCATATGGGCTTCGTAGTAGGCGCGCTTTTCCCGGATCGGGTCGAGGAAGTTGTTCATGGCTACGATTAACGCCTTCTTCACATCGACATCGCCCACGGTCCCTGCCCGGTAGCGCTCTTTGAACTCGTCGACCTCGGCGGTATCCGGATTGAAAGCGTCGTGATATTCAAAAACGGGGTTGCCTTCGACGTGACCGGGGTCCGTCGCACGCAACCTCGTTGGGTCCGTGTACATACTCATGACCTTTTTACGAACGGACTCGGCGTCATCACCAAGCTGGATTGTGTTGCCACGACTCTTGCTCATCTTGGGCTGACCGTCGGTGCCCGAAAGCCTTGGAATACGTCCGATCAAGGTGTCCGATTCCGGGAATACCGGGTTGTCCCGGGCGAAAAGCCGATTGAACTTGCGAGCGATCTCGCGAGTCATCTCGATATGCGGAGCCTGGTCCTCGCCAACGGGGACAAGGTCAGCTCGCGGCAGCAAGATGTCGGCGACCTGGCTCATCGGATAGTTGAAGAAACCGACGTTTAGTTGATCGGGGCGCAACTGCTCCGTCTCGGCCTTGAGCGTCGGGTTTCGCTGGAGCATGCCAAGCGGCGTAATGAAGCTGAGCAGCATCGTCAACTCGGCGTGCTCCGGCACGTAGCTCTGTATGACAAAGGTGCTCTCCTCCGGGTCCAGCCCAACGGAGAGCCAGTCGATGGCGACCTGCAACACGGAATCTCGGATCAACTGAATGTCGTCGATGTGATCGCCAAGTGCCTGGTAGTCGGCGATCAGGAAGTAGGCGTCGTATTCGTACTGAAGGCGGACCCAGTTTTCGAGCGCGCCAACGTAGTGACCGATGTGTAGCTGGCCCGTTGGCCTGATCCCGGTCAGGATTCGTTTCTGCTTGTTGTTCTTTTGGGCTGTGTCGTCGGCCATCTTTACCTCAGGCCCGAATAAAATCGGGCAAAAAAATACCTCGCTCCCGAAAAGGGGCGAGGTTCAATAGCCACGCGGTGCCACCCTAATTACCGGACGTAAAACGCCACAGCATCTCAAATCAGACACCGACCACCTGGTTGGGGTCGATGCCCTGGGCTCTAATAACGGTGCCCACTCCGGCCAGAGCTAGTCAGCTGGCTTTTCGCCCAGCTTTTCGCCCTGCGGCTCCAGGGTCCATTCAACAAGGTTCGTGGATACCGGACTCACACCAACTCCGGCTCGCTCGTTCCCGTAACCCGGCTTACTAGTCCCTGTCACAGCCTTTTACGAAATCTGCTTGCCTACGAGTATATGTAGCGACTTCTCGTCACGTCAAACTGACCACTGGTCAGGGTCGCCGGTGCATAAGAAATCTAAATAGCGTTGACGAACGTTATGGATTCAAGAGACAAAATGTCCCACAATCGACATTCTGTTTTTCTAAAGAGTCCAATATTTCAGGTAACCCAAGTAACCGAGGGAGCCGAATCGATATGAGTGGTGCAATGCGTACGGGGTTGATCCTCGTCATCTCAGCACTGTTTATTGCGGCAGTGGCGTGTGGCGATGACGCCCCGCCAGATGCTGATTTCGCTCAACGCATTGAAGTCTATGCGCCGGTCGACGAGGCTGAGGTCATAACCGTCAGAGATCCCTATATCGGTTATCAACTCCGGGTCGTCTCAGGATTACCCAGCTCCTGTGCTGAGTACCTGGATACGCGGGTCTACATCCTCGGCAGCAAGATCACCGTGGGCGTCTGGAACACCATCCCCGAGGACGTTCGGGTCGTATGTGCTGCGGTCTACGGGTCGCATGAGCGTACTGTTGAACTGCGTGGGCTGGCGCTGTCAACCGAGTACCAGGTTGTCTTGAACAACACGGAGCCTCTCACGTTGATGACCGAGGCGGTCGCAGATGATGGGACACGATCCGTTCTTGCTACGATTGTTGATCTGGACCTTGTGTTGACGAACAACGCCCCGCTGGAATACGACCTCGTCGTGACTTCGGAACTCGAATCCTCATGTATCTCACAGGGAGAACTGGTTAAATCACGTTCTGGCGGACGGATCTGGGGCAACGTAATTCGAGTCAGTCTTACCAACCTCGTGGAGACCGATCCGGCGGAGGAATGCTCAGGCGAAATTACAAATTACGAGGTACGTCTTGCCATGCCGGGTAAGTTTGTGGAGGACGCCGAATACGAGCTTCAGATGAACGGCCGGGAAGGATTCGACTTTGTCGGTGGCCTGACGAACCTGCGCCCTCAGACTTCTAGATAAGCTTTCCGGGTCGATATTCCGCATCCTCTTCAAACGGGTATAGCGGACGTCGACGGTGCTCAAAATTGAAGCTGTCCAGGTTAGCGCTTGAGACACCGGGCGTGTCGGCCAGGATTATCTCCCGTGCTATCGGCTCGTACGCCGCCCTCGGTGAGACCACGCCCTTGGCGATCACGATCCGGTAGTTCTCCGGGAAGATACCAATGGAGTACATCTGCTGGCGGGTCATGTTGCCGACACCGCGCTCCGTATGAAGCAGAAGCGTGTTGCCCTCGGCAAGGCCGTTGGTGGCGGCAAGATCTAGTGCCACCGTGGGGCCGTAGTCGAAAAACCGGAATCCGCCATGTATCGGCGTTGGCTCCTCAAATCGGCCGTCCGAGATCGCCCGTACGCGGCCCGTGACCTCGATCGGCGCACCGTGAAGGTCGTCAGTCTTTCCGCCCACTTTGAGAGTTATTTCGGCTCCCGGCCCGGCCGCCAGGCATTCCTGCACCGACTCGGGGTCGAACAGACTCATAAGTAGCTCGCTAGCGCCCTGCCGCTGCGCCTCAACAAGCAGGTGAGTGGAGTCCGCAGATCCGCCGCCGCCTACGTTGTCGCCCATATCCATAACAACGCTCGGGCCCTCTCCCGCAGGGGCCGCTATTGCTGCCGCCAGAGCTTCGGACGGGGTCGGCTCGTCGTTCCCAAACAGAGCACGTCGTTCCCACGCGCGTTCGGCCAACCAGCGTGCCGCGTCACGTGCCGCATCAAGATCGTCGTCGGCGACCACGACGAACGAAACGCCCATCTCTATCACGTCCGCATACGGGTAGCCCTGTCCGCAGCTTGCCGACAGAATCCCGGGTCGTTTTAGTACCGACCGCACATCGTCCATCACCGACTTCATTGGTTCAAGCTCGGTCGGTTGCTTCGAGATGTTGATCACCATCGGCAACTGCTCGATCCATTGGACCGGCTTTGAGTCGCCCCGTATTGCCTTTACAAGAATCTCGGACGCCTCGACGGCGCGGGCCTTGGGATCGAGATGTGGATTGGTGCGATAAACGACCGTCGCATCTACGTTGTCCACCATTGTGCGGGTGATGTTGGAGTGTAGGTCCAGACACATTACGACCGGCGTGTCCGCCCCAACAGCCGCACGGACCCGTGCCGCGATCTCGCCGTCCATGTCCGGGAACTCCTCGGAAACTGCGGCCCCATGTTGGCCGAGCAGAATCCCATCGAATGGCCCCGAAGAACGAAGCATGTCGATCATCTCGCCAACGATCCGATCAAACGCGTCCTTAGTGATCGTCCCGGTAGGTCCGGTGAAGGCGTGAATCAGGGGCACAAGATCAAACTCGTACTTACCCGCGCCCTCAAAAAATCCGGAGACCGTGGAGTTGGCGGTGGCGTGTTGCGCCGTGATCTCAGGGCCCCGAAGAAGCTCGAAACCCTCGAACGCCTCGTATGTCGTAGGCACCGTCTGAAACGTGTTCGTCTCGTGCATCATCCCGAGGCAAGCGATCTTCAAGTTGGTGACTCCCTGTGAAAGATTCTGGGCTTCTTAAGGCGAGGTCTGACTTGTGTGGCAAAGATTACCGAGTTGGTGGTTTACTTCAACCGAAGAAACGCTGTGACTTCTTATCTTCTTCGTACTGTTTTCGCAGATCCTGTGTGACCGGATCGTTCGAAACGGCCGCAGGAGAGATGTCCCACCAGTTCCCGCTGCCGGGAGCGTAATGGTGCTTCTCGGTTTCCACAACGATCACGCACGATCGTGTCTCGGCGCGCGCTTCCTGGATCGCTCCGCCACACTTCTCCCTGTCCGGGAACGTGATTGCGCTCTATCTGGGTGACGATGCCACAGCGCTTTCCGCGCTTCTGGGCGTCGCGGGAGAGAGCTTTGCTGGATCACCGATATCCACCACGAAGCCTCTTCCGGAACCTGTTATAGATCCGAACGAGCCCGTCCCGTTCCCGATCCCCGCTCAGCTCGCTCCAATTGAGTCGGTTGAAGTGCAGTTCCTGGAGTCGTTCCCGGTGCAGCACGCGCTTCTCATCGTGGCCGGGACCGAGAACAGCTGCATCGAACCCTTTGGTAGCCAGTCGGTAACAACAGTGGGTGCGGACGGAAAGAACGTCGTCAGCGTCGAAGTCACGAACGTTGTTGGCCCGCCCGGAACGCCGTGTGATGAGTTGTACCGAACCTACGAGAAGAATATCAACCTCGGCTCGGGCTTTGAGAGCGGTTCTGAGTGGGACGTGTAAGTGAACGGGGAGCTCCAGATTTCGTTCACCGCCCAGTAGCCGAGCATTGGGCGGGAGCATTGATAAGGGCGGCGTGCGTTGCGCGCCGTCCTTTGACGCCATACGCTGAACTGCCGTAATTCAGACAGTTAATTCGTTTCTTCTCGCCCATCCAATTGCCACAAGCCAGCAAACCGGACAAGCATGTAATCGTGATCGGCGCAGCCGGTGGCATGGGCCTTTGGGCCGCTCGCCGCTGGTTTGCGGAGTTGGATGACGTCGCACGGGTGACGTTGTGTGATCTGGAACCGCTGGACGATGAAGCACGAAGTGCCATGTCGGATGCTCCAGCATCTGTTGATTTCGTACAGGCGAAGTACGGGCCGGATGGGCTGTCGTTGACCAACTGGTCGAGCCTTCAATCCCGGGAACTCGGCGACCATCCCGTCGCAGGCGCCCCAGAACTCGCTCAGATTGATCTTGTGGTTCTAGCTGTACCGCTATCTGCGATCGGCAACGTGATGGACGGACTAAAAGGCCAGCTTGCGTCGAAGGCATGGTTGATCGACATGGCGTCGGTCAAAGTGGCTCCTCTTGCCGAGATGGTTGAGAAGGCCAGCGACGGCGTATCCGTGGTCGGCACGCATCCCTTGTTTGGAATCACGGGTGAGTCCATTAATGGCCGTACTGTTGCACTGGTCCCAGCTCGGACCGATGCCAAAGAACAGAGCGAACAGGCAGAACTGGTTGATTGGCTTGACGCTGGGCTAACCGGGCTCGGCGCGAACACGATGAACGTGTCTGCGGAACGGCACGACCGCTACATGCTCATCGCCCAGACCATGACCCATTTCGCGCTTCTGGCGTTTGGTGACGCGGTCACGCAAACACTTCGGGACGGGGAGTCGCTAGAGGAGCTTCGGCAGTTCGGCACCCCGCCATATCTGGCTATGGGCAATGTCACAGGTCGGGTCCTGACCCAGAACCACCGCCTGTACGCATCCATCCAGCAGGCTGAAGGTGCCGACAAGGTCCGAGAGATATTTGCAGAAGCGGCGTCCAAGCTTGCGAACTCGTTTAATAAGGCCTCGCTTGACGATATAGAAGCCGAGATCGGCGAACTCGCCGACCGGTACGGTGAAGAGGAGCTATCCAACTCGGCGCGCCTCTCAGAGCAGATGTTTCAGACGGGTCCGTTCGTAAAGGACGACGAAGCGGGCAGATCTGGCTCCTGACATGGCGTCGAGTATGAAGCCTCGCATACCTACAGGAACGAGTACCGACGCAAGACAAACGCCGACATTGCATAATTACTCGTCGTCCGACCAGCATCAGGCACACGAATCCGTCCTGGAGACACGAACAACTTGGCTGAATCAGTGAATAACTCAAATGGTGAAGGTTCCGACCCTATGCCCAATGATCGCCTCGCCGCGGCCCGTGACGCCGCGCTCGCCGCGCTGTCTGCCGCAGAGGCGGCCGACGACCTCCAAGAGTGGCGGAACCAGTACATCGGTCGCAGCGGAGAAGTAACACTCCTGCTCCGGAGCGTTGGCTCCCTACCGGCAGAGCAGCGCGCCGGGTTCGGACAGGCTGCCAACCGACTAAAGAACGAGCTCGAAGCTGCGTTCGATCAGCGTGAAGCTGAGATCAAGGCCGATTCAGGACCCATCGGCGCAATCGACGTGTCACTGCCCGGTCGTAAACCGGCGCAGGGACGATTACATCCGATAACGCAGACCATCAGAGAGATCACCGCTGCGTTCGGCGCGATGGGGTTCCAGACCTTCGAGGGGCCAGAGGTCGAACTAGAAACCTACAACTTTGACGCGATGAACATTCCGGCGGACCATCCAGCCCGTGAGATGTTCGATACCTTCTGGCTTGATCGAGTTGACGACGAAGGCAACAACAGCATTTTGCTTCGCACCCACACCTCGCCGATGCAGGCGCGCATCATGGAATCCCATGAGCCACCCATCAGGGTCGTGGTTCCGGGACGCTGCTACCGCTACGAGGCGACAGACGCCAGCCATGAGTGGCACTTCAACCAGGTCGAGGTGATGGCGGTCGACGAAGGCATCACATTTGCAGACCTCAAAGGCACCCTGTATGAGTTCGCTCGACGGGTGTTCGGCCCAGAGCGCAAGGTGCGCTTCCGTTGCGACTTCTTCCCGTTCGTAGAGCCCGGAGTAGACATGGGCGTCGACTGCTTCAATTGCGACGGCGATCCCGCCTGCCGAATCTGTCGTGGAAGCGGCTGGCTGGAGATCCTGGGCGCAGGAATGGTCCACCCGGAGGTGCTGCGGCGCGCTGGTTACGACCCGGAGCGCTATACCGGATTTGCGGCCGGTATGGGAGTGGAGCGGGTGGCGATGCTCAAGCACGGCATCGACGATATCCGCCACTTTTACGCAAATGACATGCGTTTCCTGAGCCAGTTCTAAATCCCGAACTTTGGTGCCATGCGGTGATTTCACCGCACATCGCCGATGAATATTTGTACAGCGAGTTCCGATGAAAGTTCCAATATCCTGGCTTGAAGAGTACGTACCGGTAACGGTGCCGCTTGCTGACCTTGCGCACCGCCTCACGATGGCGGGCACGGAGGTCGAATCGATAGAGAACACGGCCTCATTCGATGGCGTAATCGTTGGATACGCCGTCGAAGTCGGCCCGCACCCAGACGCCGACCGACTGCGTCTTGTCCAGGTCGACACCGGCGACGAGACGCTTGAGGTGGTGTGCGGCGCGCCCAACGTGGCGACGGGCCAGAAGATTGCATTTGCCCCCATCGGAACGGTGCTAACCGATCCGCACAACGGAGAAGAGCGAAAGCTGAAACGCTCCAAAATCCGCGGCGTGACGTCTAACGGCATGGTTTGCTCTGAACTAGAACTGGGGATGAGCGATCAGCACGAGGGAATCCTTGTGCTGCCGGAAGATGCGCCCATCGGAACGCCGCTTAACGATTATTTGGGCGAAACGGTTTTTGATCTCGAGCTGACACCAAACCGTCCCGACTGCTTGGCCGTTGTGGGCGTCGCACGTGAGGTAGCGGCGTTGACTGGCGAGACGGCCATCCCTCCATCGCTCGACTACCCGGAAGACGGCCCGGACATCGTATCTCTCGCAAAGGTAGAGATCGAAGACCCGGATCTATGCCGCAGATACACGGCCACGTTGATCCAGGGCCTCAAAATCGGCCCCTCACCGGATTGGCTGGTGGACCGCCTGCGGGCGATCGGCGAGCGTCCTATCAACAACGTCGTAGACGTCACTAACTACGTGATGTTTGAGATGGGACAGCCACTTCATTCGTTCGATTTTGATGAACTCAGCGAAGGTCGCGTCGTTGTGCGGCGCGCACGACCGGGCGAGACCCTGTTGACGCTGGACGGCGAGACGCGAAAACTGACCCCCGACCATCTCGTGATCGCCGACGCCGGTAAACCGATCGGACTCGGCGGCATCATCGGCGGGACCGAGTCCGGGATCACGGAGGGCACGACATCTGTTTTGCTTGAAGCCGCCAACTTTGACGGCTCCAACAATCGCCGATCTGCAAGTAGCTTTGGCATCCGCACGGAGGCGACTCTTCGCTTCGAGAAGGGCCTGAGGCCGGAACTGGCCGAGTACGGCGTGCGTCGCGCCACGAAGCTAATTTTAGAGCTTGCCGGTGGGACCGTAGCGTCCGGGATGATCGATGAATGGCCCGACAGAGGTGGCGCGGTCCAGCCGGTCGATCTGCCGGTCAAAGCCATCGAGCGACTCCTCGGCGTCAGCTACGAGTCCGAGGTCGTTATATCGACCTTTGAGCGGCTTGGAATGAAGGTCGCGTCTAATCACGACAAATACACCGTTACGCCCCCGTACTGGCGGCCCGACCTCCTCATCCCAGAAGATTTGATCGAAGAACTTGCCCGGATAATCGGATACGAAATGATCCCGACAATGGGCATCACCGGCAGCGTCCCGGCCTGGGAGCCGAATCCTGAACGTGACCTGCGGGAACAGATCAAAGACATCCTGTCCTCTTTCGGCATGCAGGAAACAATCTCCTACTCGCTGACCACGCCGGAGGCCGAGGCACGTGCCCGGCCACCGGAGCACGGTCTTGAGCCACTTCGGGTGATGAACCCACTCTCGGCTGAACAGGCCACGTTGCGGACTACACTCCGCCACAGCATCCTCAGCGTACTTGGAGGCAACGCACGTACATGGCGTGGACCGCTCCGGATGTTCGAATCCGGACGGGTTTACCTTGACCGTGGAGAGGGTGTTGGCCTTCCCAACGAGCTAGAAAAGTTCGTCGGCGTAGTCGCAGGCCCCAGATCTGATCTGGATTGGATGTCTGGCGAGCCAGAGTCGTCAGATTTTTACGACGGCAAAGGCATCGTTGAATCGTTGCTTGCCGAGTTTGGCGTGGTCGCCAGCTTTGTGCCGGTAGAGGAAACGACGTTCGAACCCGGCCGATGCGCACAGATAGTCATCCCGTCCGCAGGACGTGCAGTTATCGGTGTCCTTGGCGAAGTCGCCTCGGATATTCTGTCGGCCTTCGACATAGAGGTGTCGCCGGTGGCAATGTTCGAGTTGGATGTTGAGGCTATTTCAAAGCTCCCGGAACTCCAGTCACTGGGACAGCAGGACTACACGCCGTTCGGCAGATTCCCGGACTCCTCTCGAGACCTGGCCCTGTTGATCGACGACTCCGTACCTGCGGCCGACGTACTGGCACTTGCAGAGCGCAATCGGCTAGTCGTTAACGCCACGGTTTTCGATGTCTACCAGGGCGACGCAATCCCGTCGGGAAAGAAATCTCTGGCCGTCAGAGTCGTTTACCAGGCAGCAGATCGCACCCTTACGGCCGACGAACTTCTCAAAGCCGAGAACTCGATACTCCGAGCGCTCGAACACAACTTTGGGGCAGAGTTGAGGACCCAGTAACCCGGTATTGGTCCAGACCGGGCCGAACCCTCACGGGCCGTGATGACTGTAAACTGGACCCAACCGCCGGACACACCTTCTGCCGCAAACAACTCTGAATTTCATATGCACCAAGAACACGCCCACGAACGACCCCATCGCCACCACTACGACGCAGAGATGCTGGATGTAGAAGAGGCGCTTGAGAGAATTCTGACCTTTTTTGCACCCCTCCCCGCC
>Ga0114996_10004288_pt1 | contig 17266 bp, 17 predicted proteins | sample ArcticOcean_MG_C_4_FD_87039 | JGI IMG/M metagenome (GOLD analysis project Ga0114996, IMG submission 87039) | Marine microbial communities from western Arctic Ocean - ArcticOcean_MG_CB4_134 | ecosystem: Environmental > Aquatic > Marine > Oceanic | place: Arctic Ocean: Canada Basin | collected...
CAGGAAATTTCAAATCTTCGTTCGTCAGGTGGAATTCGCCCATCGTCGGGTCGAGCGTGAATGCATGCACACCCTGCCCGGTCGTGTAGACGAACATCGTCGAAGACCCGTAAAGAACGTACCCGGCTGCCACCTGCTTGCTGCCGGGTTGTAACAGGTCTTCGAGGTTTCCAGACCCCGAATCAGTGACCCTGTGTTGGATGGAAAATATGGTGCCTACTGGAGCTGCGATATCGATGTTTGATGAGCCGTCGACGGGGTCGAACAACACGGCGTACTGGCCTGCGGTTGAATCACCGTCTGGAGCAATCGGGTCTTCAACTTCTTCTGACCCGAGGGCGCAAACATAGCCGGTTTCGCCAAGCAGGTTCACAAGAAGATCGTTCGACCACTCGTCGAGCTTTGCAACCGGCTCGCCCTGAACATTGGTCTTCCCGGTGTAGCCCATCGTGTCGACCAGCCCGGCGAGGTTGATTTCACGGGAGATCATTTTGGCACCCAGAGCGATAGCGTTCATCACCTCGCTGAAGTCACCGATAGCGTCCGGGTAGTCATTTTGCCGGGCGCGAATGAACTGGTTCAGAGTTCGTTTTCTGCTGGCGATATCCGCACCCTCCACCCAGAATCATGACCACCGTGTCGCGTCGTACCACACGATTGTCGCAGTTCCCGAGTCGAAAAACCCCGGTTGGAGTTGCCTTTGGCAGGGGGCAATCAATTGCAAGGTTCGATTGAGAACGTGTTCGTACCTCGAGCACCGCAGTACTTGCTCGTCGTCCACAGTTACTTTCCTGCGCTCTGCTTTGCCACTGCTTCGATCATCGCCTGTATGTACCCGTTGGCGAACGCCCGTCCACGGTGTCCCCACGCAGTGTCCTGGTGGGTGTGCGGCACGTGATCATCAATGAAGAAGCTGTCGTAGCCGTTGTCGTGGTACGCCTTCATCGCCCTGTACATATCGACGTGGCCAGTGTTGATGAACTCCTCGTGGAAGTCCTCCGGATTCGGAGCCGAAACATTACGGAAGTGGACGTAAAGAACTTTCCTTTTCTGCACCATTTCGGCGATGAAGTCATAGAGAGCGTCACCCGCCGAATCGAACATCTCGGACACGGTTCCCTGGCAAAACTCGATCGCACAGTTATCTGACGGATAGATGTCGAGGTACCGACGGTAGTTGGCGTAGGAATTAAAGAGCTGTGGAATGCCGCCGAGCTTTTCAACTGGAGGATCGCACGGGTGAATGCCGAGGCGAATGCCCTCTTTTTCAGCAACCGGAGTGATGATTTTGATCCAGTATTCGAGGTTCTCCCACATCTCCTCTTCGGTGTATTCCCGACCGTGGGTAAGAGGCATCTTCTTGGCGTCATCGTAATTGAACGCCGTCGCCGCCGCCCCGCCGCGAATGAAGACCTGTGGTGAGCGCCATACTGCAGAAGGCATCCAGTGGTAGCCGAAGATGGGAATACCGGCGCGACCCATGTTTTGCACCGTGGTAATCATGTTGTCGATCTGCTCGTCACGCTTTGGGCCGTTGATCATGATGTGATCGTAAAAATTAAGCGGCACGTTTTCGATCGCCGAAAGACTTAACCCGAAGTTTTCGACCGAAATACGTAACTTGACGAGGTCCTGTAATGCCCATGTTCCGTTTACCGACGGTATCCCTTCGGTACTTGGCACGATGTCTGTTGCACCGAACTGGCGGGCGTAGTTCAATGACTCTGCTGTGGGGGCGATTCCGCTACCGAATGCCGGTCTCATCATCTTCTCCTTCGGGTAGGGCGGAATTGAATATCCAGATTCCCGTATCACCTGAAATTGCTGTTCTAGATCTCTAATATGGCTTCGGGCGCATCCTACCACGGCACTAGATGAGAGCAAGACCGTTCTTGTTCACCCGTATTTCAACCAGAAAGTAACGCCGGGCTGGAATTGCTTTCAGCCGGCTCGTACTTCATTCGTGTAACTTCCGAACTACCAAAATGGCGTAAGGAGTTCACGCTGGGCCTACTCGTGACTCTGTGCGTTCTCTGGAGCTACAACTAGGCCAGCGTCGCCTCGACGCTGAGCTCCACGTTGCCTGTCATCATCTGCGAGATTGGACAGCCGTCCTTGGCTTCCTGTGCAGCGGCCTCAAAGCCAGCGGCGTCGATGCCGAGGACTGTCCCCACAACCTTGAGCGCGCTGGAAATGACCTTCCAACCACCGTCCACTTGCTCGAAGGTGACGGTGGCGTCTACCTCTAGCTTCGTTGGGGGCGTGCCGCCGCCGCCGAGGCCAGCCGAGAAGGCCATTGAAAAGCAGCTTGCCTGGGCGGCCGCCACAAGCTCTTCAGGGCTGGTCGAGCCTCCGGGTTCATCTGTCCTCGCCTTCCAGGAAACAGAGAGGTCGTTGAACGTCTTGGACGTCGTAGCACTGACTACGCCGCTGCCTGCCATAAGGTCGCCGTTCCAAACGGCGTGCACTGATCTTGTAGCTGCCATGGGGTTCTCCCTGATTTTGTGGGCTGGTTGTGTGAATAAACGGACGAGTGGCAGTACAGAAGCCGGGAAGAAATCGGTCGAGTACAGGATCGGAGTCCAGTTGCTACAGAATCTGCCACAAAAAAAGCCCCAGTTGGTAATTTCCCAACTGGGGCTTTTTGTTTTGCGGAAAATGGTCGGGGTGCCAGGATTTGAACCTGGGACCTCTTCGTCCCGAACGAAGCGCGCTACCGAGCTGCGCCACACCCCGACTGAGCGTGCCAATCGATTATAGCCGTGGAACCTGCGCTGTTGGTGTCGCAGTTTTGGCGAGTGTTGGGGCATGCCTGCACTGCCCCTTCTCCCTGGGGAGCCAGTGGAAAAACGAAAGGTTGAGGGAGAAGCTGTCATGTTGATACGGCGACAACTTTCTCCCTCACCTAAATCCTCTCCCCAGGGAGAGGAGCTTTAACGCGAGTTCTAAACCGGTTTTACGATCCATTCGGGATCTTCGCCTCGAACTATACGGCCGGCGTTATCCATCGTGAACTGAGCGGCATTCCATTCCGATTCGATCGCCTTAGTCGCCAAATGAGGGGTGATTATTACGTTATCCATTGTCAGCAATGGGTTATCAGGCTCAATCGGCTCAATTTCGGTGACATCGAGCCCCGCACCAAAAATCTCTTTCGACTCAAGTGCGCGAATCAGGGCGTTTTCATCGACAACGGGACCGCGACACGTGTTGATGAGGATGGCTGTCGACTTCATCATCTCGAACTCTCTATGCGACATCATGTGCTCGGTAACCCGGTCGTGCGGAACATGCAGCGTGATGACGTCGCACGTCGAGATCAGTTCATCAAGATCGACTTTCTTAGCCCCGGTAGCCGCAACGTACTCGTCATCATGCTCGATCACATCGTAGTAAACGAGTTCGCACTCCCATCCGGCGAGTCGTTTTGCTACCCGTGACCCGATTCTGCCAAGCCCAATGATCCCAACCTTTTTGCCGACCAGCGTGTGGAACTCACCACGGTCGCCAGTCACCCCGGCCATCCACGTGCCGCTCTTCGCACTTTCGATCTGAACGTCGAACTTGCGGTACATCGAAAACATCAGGCCAATGGCGTGCTCGGCAACTGCGACAGCGTTTGCGCCACCGTTATTCGCAACATTCACGCCCAACTCGGCGAGCGCCGACTTGTCGATCCAGTCGGTTCCTGCGCTTGAGGTCTGTACCAGCTTTATCGTGCCAACCTTTTCCACCAGCTTAACTAGGTGTTCGTATCCGCCTCGGGGTAAAAGCATCATCGCGCCCTGGCACTGCTCGACAACCTCGTCGAATGTCTGTTGATTGTCGACAAATCGCAGGTCGATTCCGCCTACACGGTCAGCCGCCTCCTGTGATTCCTGATCATTAATTTTCGAGGCGGGATTCTTCTGTCCGAGGATGACTACGATGTTCGACATGTATTTGAGCTACTTCGTCTTGCGTGTCTGTGTGGTGTATCGCGATTAATGGCTACGAAACGGATTGCTTACAAAGAGGTCCGTATGCACGACGGCAGATTATACTTACAAGGTTGGATCGAAACACAACTCGTCTTTCGAATTACCCCAACCATTGCACCGGGTGTGATCACAGCATCTGGTTACTAATCGAAACCTTTAACTTCATCTCACGAAAACGAATTTGAACTCAGTTACAGTACGTGCTCCCGCAACTACCGCCAATCTCGGACCCGGCTTCGACTGTATTGGCATGGCACTCGATATATGGAACGAGTTGACCGTTACGCGCGGTGATTTCAGTGTTGCGACCATCGGCGAAGGCGCCGATTTGTTGCCGCAGGACACGCGAAACCTTGTCGTAACCGGCGTCGAAGCCATTTTCAACCATACCGGAGAACCGGTTCCGGGCCTGCAATATGAATGCACGAATCGAGTTCCCTATGCGAGAGGGATGGGCAGTAGCTCCGCCGCGATTGTGAGCGGACTGGTGGCAGGATCTGCTATCTCAGGTGCCGACTTGTCCAATGAAGAACTAACGATTCTGGCAGCCGATATTGAAGGCCACCCCGACAACGTCGCTCCTGCTATCTACGGCGGTTGCACGGTCGGCGTTCGTAATGGCACCGATAAGTGGATTGTCGATCAAGTGAAAGTCCCGGAAGACCTGCACGCCGTGCTCTTCGTTCCCGATATGCTGACCAACACCCACGAGTCACGCGCCGTCCTTCCCGACCAGATCAGCCGAACTGACGCCGTGTTCAACATCGGGCGGGCCGCACTGCTGGTGAATGCACTTTCAACCGGTCGACTCGAACTCCTGAAATATGCAACCGACGATAAGCTTCACCAGCCACATCGCGCCCAGGCTTTTAAGGCCCTGCCGCAACTCATCGAAGCAGCGCTCAAGGGTGGGGCACACGGCGCATTCCTGTCCGGTGCAGGTTCTTCAGTGCTGGCACTGGCGACCGAGCGTGAGGTGACGATCAGTTACGAAATGGCAGAGACGGCTCGAATACTCGGTGTCGACGGTAATCCAATGATTCTGTCCATTGCGCACGAAGGTGCATCGGTGATGTCGAGTTCATGACTACTCAATCTGGTCATTCTGGATCTGAGACTGCGCGACGGCCGGTTATTGTGCAGAAGTACGGTGGAAGCTCGCTCGCTGATGCCGATCTGATTCACAAAGTGGCGTCACGCATCATCGATCGCAGCGAAGATGGTGTGGATATTGTCGTCGTCGTCTCTGCGATGGGAGATTCGACCGACGAGTTACACGCCCTCTCGAGAGCGGTCACGATGGGCAAGACGCCCGACGCCCGTGAAATGGACACGCTGCTTTCTACAGGCGAGCTGGTCAGCTCAACGCTAATGGCGATGGCGCTGAAGGCCCGCGGACACGACGCTGTGAGTCTTAGCGGACCGCAGGCCGGAATCAAAACCGATGCGGTACACGGCTCAGCTCGAATCGCCGACATCAAGACAGATCGACTTCGCCGGGAACTCGATAAAGGCCGCATCGTCATCGTTGCCGGGTTCCAGGGGCTCGCCGAATCCGGCGATATCACAACACTCGGTCGCGGTGCTTCTGACACCACAGCCGTTGCGCTTGCCGTTGCCACTAAAGCCGAGCGCTGCGAGATATTCACTGATGTCGAGGGGATCTACACGACCGATCCTCGACTCACCGACAAAGCACGAAAACTTGCCGAAATTGGCTTCCAGGAAATGCTGGAAATGGCGGTTCTCGGGGCGAAAATGAACCCTCGTTCGATAGAACTTGGCCTCGTGTACGACATGCCGATCTACGTCGCATCGTCGTTTTCGAACGCAACTGGAACGCTTATCCACGGAGGAGAGCACACAATGGAAGTCCGCAAGGCCGTTACGGGTATTGCAGTCGATCGAAACGTCGGCAAAATCACCGTTCGAGGTGTGATCGACCAGCCCGGTGTTGCCGCAGGACTGCTTCAGCCGCTGGCCGATGCCGGAGTGAGTGTCGACGTTATCGTCCAGAACACCTCGTCCGACGGAACAACCGACTTCACCTTTACAGTCGCACTCGCCAGTGTCGAGCAGGCCGCAGAGGTAATCGAAAACGACTCGACAGTGAAGTATGCTGAAGTTGTTACCGGATCGAACCTGGCTAAAGTAAGCGTAGTTGGGACTGGCATGGAAAATGCACCCGGTTACGCTGCCAGAATGTTTTCTACGCTAGCCGAAGCCGGTGTAAACATCGATATGATCACGACATCTGAAATTCGCATCACCACTATCATTGATCGCGATCAGGTTCAGAAAGCAGTTCAGGCATTGCACCATGCGTTTGAACTCGAAAAAATCGAGTAGCATTCCCGCAATTCGGTGCTACGTTCTCTAAACACACTATTGAATCCGTAACTTGACCCAGCCCTACCTTAGCGTCGTGATTCCCGCCTACAACGAACAGGCTCGGATCGCGTCGACTGTCAAAGCGCTGGTCGACTACTTTGCGATCTGGTCAACTGAAACTCCCGGTCGTACATGGGAGTTGATTATTGTTAGCGATGGCTCCACGGATGCGACCGCACAGATCATCTCTGAGATCGCTGAATCGGACGATCGCGTTCGTCTCATCGACGCTCCCCACCGCGGCAAAGGCGCTGCCGTAAGGCGCGGTATGGACGAGGCTTCAGGGGCATGGCGGTTCCTGTGCGACGCTGATCTTTCGATGCCTGCTGAAAACCTGGGACGATTCTTCTCTGGATCAACTCAAAACGCAGTCGATGGTCAGCCAGAATTCGATGTTTCTATCGGCTCTCGTGAGGCGAGTGGTGCGCGCCGTTTCGATGAACCTCGAATTCGCCACATCAAGGGGCGTCTGTTCAACTACGCCGTGAAGGTGCTGGCACTTCGGGGGATAGAAGATACTCAATGCGGATTCAAGCTGTTTTCGGCTGAATCTGCAACCAAGCTGTTCCCGCACCAATCGCTCGATGGCTGGGCGTTCGATGTTGAATTGCTCGTCATGGCCAAAAAGGCAGGATTCTCCGTTGGCGAGGTGCCAATAGACTGGTACTATGCCGAGGGTTCAAAGATGACCCTGTCCAGGGGAGTACTTGCCGTCCTCGACGTGGCAAGGGTGGGGATGAACAACCTTTTTGGTAAGTACAAAGTTGTTGGGCGGAAGGGTGATACTTCTTGATGTTTTCTTACCCTTCAATGGCTGAAATACGCACCATTCTTCGTGACTCGAAGACAATTGCAGTAGTCGGAATATCCGAGCGAGAAGACCGCGCAAGCAAATACGTTTCGGAGTACATGCAGCGCGAGGGTTACACCATTTACCCCGTGAACCCGGACATTTCTGAATGGAACGGCATAAAAGCCTACGACTCGGTTCTCGATCTTCCGGTTGAAGTAGATATCGTCGACGTGTTCAGGCATTCATCAGCAGTAATCCCCCTTGCGGGTGATGTGGTGGCAGCGGGTGCGAAGGTAATGTGGCTGCAGCAGGGTGTTTTTAGTGAACAAGCGGCTGAGATAGCTTCTGGTGGGGGAGTGAGCGTGGTGATGGACTCGTGCATCATGGTCGAGCATAAATCTATGAAACTGGGATTCTAGATTGACTGCAGCATCTCAACATAAAGACGAATCTAACTTCAAGATCGCCATCATTGTGCCCACGTACAACGAGGTAGAGACTTTGCCTCAGCTGATCGAACAGGTCCAGCAGCAGGAAATAGATGGTCTTGGCTTCATCGTTGTCGATGATGGTTCGCCTGATGGAACCGGCGAACTGGCCGACAAGCTCGCCGACGATTATCCGGGCGTGTTTTTGGTCATTCACCGAGAAGGCAAGCAAGGTCTGGGAACCGCTTACATGGCTGGTTTTCGGGCTGCACTCGATGCCGGAGCACAGTACATCTTCGAAATGGATGCTGATCTGTCGCATCCGCCCGAGGTGTTAAGGGGATTGCTCGGCGAACTCGACGAGGCCGATGTCGCAGTCGCTTCGAGATACACCCCGGGTGGCGGAGTCGACCCCGGCTGGAGCTGGGGCCGCAAGCAAATCAGCTACTGGGGTAACCAGGGGATCCGCATGGTCCTCGGACTGAAGGCCAAAGATGCGACGGCAGGGTTCAAAGGATTTCGCCGAAAAGCCCTTGAGACCATCGGCATTGATCGCCTGCGGTTGACCGGTTTCGGTTTTCAGGCAGAAGTTGCCTACCGGTGCCAGAAAGCCGGAATGAAGGTAGTTGAGCACCCATACGTGTTCATGGATCGAACCGCTGGAAAATCCAAAATGTCTTTCAGCATTGTCGTCGAAGCCTTCTTTCATCTTTCCTGGCTTCGAATTCGCGGCTAGCCAAAAAACGTCATTGCCCGGTTTTTTAGCGACGTACTACGCCTGCAATCTGCCACCAATATCGGTGCTACCGCCATGTGCGGGTATTGGTGCGAAACACGGTACCGCTAGCTCGTAAAACTTCCCCGCACACTCTGATCACAAGTTACACCTGCACAAAACCTGTGTGCTGACTCACACGCGAATAGTGGGTTAGCACCGGTCAGACGCGAGCCACTCGGAGATATCACCTGTGTAGTAAGGCTGCAGACACAGCCTTTTGTCGATCAAACAACCGTTCTGAAAGCACTCAATATGGTTACTCAGAGTCAATCATTCGAAAGCCCTCGATCCTTAAAGAATATTCAAGAGGATGCTGTACAGCACGCTCTTGCAGGTCGTTGGGAAGCCGCCGTCGAAGTTAACCTCGAAGGACTGGATGTCGATTCGGAAAATGTGAGTTGTTTGAACCGACTGGCTAAGGCATATCTCGAACTGAGCAGATACAAAGACGCACGTACGCTGCTCAAAAAGGCAGTGTCGATCGACCCTCTAAACAGGGTGGCGATCCGGCAGTTGGACAGGCTTGAGAAGTTGGATGGATCAGGAATCGCCCGACGGACATCGGGCGGAACCGCTACCAACTCAGCACTGTTTATTTCTGACCCGGCCGTAGCAACGGTTTCGGAACTGAAAAAAGTCGCACCTGCCGAAACTCTTGCCTCCGTTTCTCCCGGAGATAAGTTCAAACTCAAAATGGATGAGTCGATCGCGACTATTTCTTCCGCAAGCGGTGACTACATTGGGACGCTGGAAGTTCGCATCGCCACCCGGAAGCGGAAGATGATTGATGGCGGCAACAAATACGAAATTCTTGCCGCCAAACTGACAGATTCGGAAGTGATAGTGGTTGTTAGAGAGACTAAACGCTCCGCGACCCAGTCACGCACCGCATCGTTCCCGTCCTACCTCCAGAAGAAGATCGGCGACTTCGATATCGATGATCCGATGGAGATCAACGACGAACTTCGCATGGAAGACGACATGGACGAGTTCGCTCCACAACCGGTCGAAGACGAGTCGATGAAGTCGATCATGCGTGGTGAGTTCGGCGGTGCAGCCGAGGACTCAAGCCTGAAGTTCTAGGCTAAGCGTACCCGGCACGTTTCAGCACGTTACCCACAGCGGTAACGAACGCGTCGACATCGTCTTCTGTGTGAACCAGAGACACGTTCCCCGCACAACGGTTCGACATCAGGAAGCCTTCGTTCAGAAGGCCGATGAACATTGTCTGCATCATCGTCTTGTCATTGGTGGAGAATGTTCGATAGTCGACTACTTCGGTCGAAGTGAACTGAAGCGCAAACAACGATGCGATCCCGGTTACACCCATCGGGACCTCAAGTTCTGCAAACAACGCCCGCAGCTTGGTTCGAATCGATTCGCCCAGAGTTTCGAGATACTCGTACCTATCTGGCGTCAGCGCTTCCAGAGTCGCTATTCCCGCAGCTGCCGTCATGGGATTTCCGTTGAAAGTCCCGGCGTGCTGAACCGTCGAACCGCCATCTGACGGATCCCACATCGCCATGATGTCGTCCCGTCCACCAAACGCCCCCACGGGCATGCCTCCGCCGACTACCTTGCCGTAGCAGGTGAGATCGGGGGTAACACCGTAGTAGTCCTGCGCGCCGCCATAGGCGATTCGGAATGCGATCACCTCGTCGAAGATAAGCAAAATGCCAAGCTCATCGGTAATACGGCGCAGGCCCTCAAGGAACTCGGGCGTGCCGGGCACCATTCCGCATTGACCGTTTACCGGTTCGACTATCACCGCGGCCAGTTCGTCTGCATGCTCGCTGATGATTTTTTCAGCCGACACAATGTCGTTGTACGGCGTGATGTAAATATCGTCGACCGCCGCTTCAGAGATACCCGGGAATGCGGCAATGGCCTCGGGTGATTTCGGGTCGCCGGCCAGATCGAGAGGCGGCGCTACGCTGATCTGAATAGCATCGTGGTTGCCGTGGTAGGCACCCTCGCACTTCACGAGTTTCTGCTTGCCGGTGAAGGCTCTGGCGGCTCGAATGGCATTGAGAGTTGCTTCAGTACCGGTGTTTACGAACCTGACCTTGTCGAGTGAAGGAACTCGTTCACACATGAGCTCAGCCCACCGAACCACTGAGGGATTTGGTGCCGGAAATGAAACCCCGTGATTCACCTGCTCGGTGAGCGCAGCGGTCACCTCGGACGGGCGGTGCCCGAGAATCAACGTGGTCATGTTGTTGACCATGTCGGTCCTTTTGTTGCCGTCGGCATCGGTGAGAATCGTTCCGTCACCGTCGACTACGTAGAGCGGGAACGGATCCCAGAAAATCGAATTTCGGGTGTCTCCACCGGGCATGAATTCGACCGCCCGCTCGTGCAGTGCTCCAGATTTCGGGTTTGCTGCGGCGTAAGTGGCGATTTCTCGTTCGAGGGGAGTTGTCATTTTGAAGTTGTTACTTGTGGATTGACTGGCTTCTATTCGAGCGTCTGGTTGTTGTGTTTAGATTCTGGAGATTCGGGCGATTTTTCTAGCATTGTCAAGAGAAGCGGTAGGGCCTCGCCTGCTGTCGTGCGCAAAGATACCTCACACAGCGGGGTTAGTTTCGTTTCGACTGGGTTGATCTCGATAATCGTTGCTCCTGAGGCTTCAGCTATCCAAAGCAGCCCGCTCGCAGGTCGAACGGTAGCCGATGTGCCAATCGCCAGCACGCAGTCGGCTTTGTCGATCTCGGCCCTCGACGCGGCCATCACATCGTCAGGGATGGGCTCGCCGAACATCACGGTGTCGAACTTAACCAGACCCTCGCACTTTTCACAGGGATCTGGCGCGAACAGCGGAACGAAATCGCCAAGAGAAACGCGATCACCGCATTCGATGCATCGAAGTTTGGTGCGGTTGCCGTGGATTTCAACCAGGTTTTTCAGGCCTGCTTTTTCATCGAGGGCGTCAATATTCTGAGTGATCACCGACTGTAAATGACCCTCCTGCTCTAGCCCTGCAAGAGCGTAGTGCCCGGCATGCGGTTCAGCGTTTTGCAGTGCGTCGCGCAGTTCCAGAATGTGAGCGTCGATCTTTTCGTTCGTTCTGCGATTCCACCACCCTGTGGGGTCTTTTTTGAAGTCCGAATAGCCGTCCATCGGCGGTGTGCCGTACTTGGTCCATAGTCCATCGGCACCCCTGAATGGCGGGATACCGCTTTCGACTGACATGCCCGCACCTGTCATCCCGACTACATAACTCGACTCGCTCACTATCGACACGATTTCCTCAAGCTGCGATCGCAACTCTTCTCGTGATGATGTTTGTGATGCCGGTCTAGTCATGAGAGCCTGTGCTGGCAATTGTGTCCTGTGTCACTCGACCGTTCATTACGGTGTATATATCCGCAGATTCAAGGAACTGTTCGGGCACAATGCCCGGCTCGGTCGATGTGAGCAGGACTTGCTCATGCCTCGTGGCAGCTTCGAGAACGAGCCTTCGTCGTTCGGGGTCAAGTTCGGAAAGAACATCATCGAGTGCGAGAATTGGAGTTCGACCGGTCGAGTTCGTGACAAAAATGGCCTCGGCAAGCTTCAACGACAGCGCTATTGTTCGTGCCTGCCCACGTGATGCAAACTGCCCCGCAGAGTTCCCGTTCAGGCGTATTTCCAGATCGTCACGATGCGGTCCCATCACCGTCGCACCCTGTGCAATCTCCCTGCGGCGGAGTCCGGCGATAGCTGTTTTCATCTCGTGCTCGATCTGCTCAGCGGTCATAGATCCAACATCCGGCCTATCGTCTGACGCCGCCGTGATTCGAGGCCGATACTCAAGCTCAAGCTGGTCGCCATCTGTTAAATCACGGTGAGCCGGAACTGCGTGATCGTTCAGCCCATCAACCGAACGACGTCGAGAATCGGTGACCCGTGAACCCTCATATGCCAGTCGCTCGTCCCAGAACGTCAGTTCCATTTCCTCTGAAACGCCATCTCTGATTCGGCGAAGCAGCTGGTTTCGCTGAGTTACCACCTGCCCATACCTCTGAAGCGATTTCAGGTATGTGGGATTCGATTGCGAGATCAATATATCGAGATACCGACGACGCCTGCCCGGTGAGCCATAGACGATCTCGAGGTCCTCAGCTTCGAAGAACACGATGTTCAGGTTTCCGACGAAATCGATCGCTGATCGCTTGATTCCGTTGACGCGTAAACCCTTGCGAAATCCCGGCACTCCCCTCGCTGAACTTGGTGCAGTTACATCCACATCGATCTGTGCTTGAATCGTGTTGTCGCCATTACGGCCAACGCCAAGCACCTGCATGTGCCCGCCAGTTTCAGCCAGCGACCAGTTGACCAGTTCGCGCTCATGCGACGCCCGCGGCGACTTTGCAATTGCCAGCATGTACGCAGCCTCAAGAAGGTTGCTCTTCCCGTGCCCGTTATGACCCTGAAATAGCGTTAGCCCCGGTCGCAATTCAAGCTCGGTATTTGTGTGGTTTCTAAAACCAGTTAAAGAAAGCCTCGATAAATAGATCGGAGTGCCCTTCGTTCGTCTTTCAGCCGGTAGCCGATGGTGCTGATCGCCCAGACTGGCGATTCAGATCTGCTGGGCGCAAATTTTAGCATCGGTGTGGCGTCGAAATCCCAACATGTCGCATCTAACGTATTACTGCTTACAGATAACAGTTTGGCGTATATGCAGAGGGTTGTCGTGTATGGGTTGGTAGTGCTGGTTGCGGGGTATGTGTTGTGGCTTGCGTTTTCGGGAACGCCGTTCGGAAAAGGGGAAACCGTGGTTATCAATTCTGGGAGCGCCAGTAGTTCGGATGGTGCCAGTAGTTCAAGCGGTTCAAGTGGTAACGCTAGCTCTTCCAACGAGGTAAAACTCAATATTGTGACTTTGCTTCGGTTCGATGGAATTCCATCGATGGAAAACCCTGAGTTTGTCGAGTCTGATGTTGCCGATGACATGTACGATCCAGATGAACTCGTGCTTGGTGTCGAGATAAACGGCGAGATACACGAGTTCGGAGTCTCAGGAAAGCTGATCATGAACGCGCTCGTGATGTACGACCGCGAGACGAGGTCGCTGTGGAGTCAGTTCCTTTCGCGGGCAGTTCAGGGTGAACTGACTGGCACAAAGTTAGAGACAATTCCGCTCACTCTCACAACTTGGGAGAAGTGGAAAGAGACTCAACCAGAGACCGTTGCCCTGAGAAAGAGCAGGCGCGGCGGCGATCCATACGACAGCTATTACTTCTCGCGTTCTGCCGGGGTAATTGGCGAGTCGAACAAAGACAACCGTCTTCCGACCAAGGAACTAGTGCTTGGTCTTGGGTTCGATACCGATCCAATTGCCTTCCCGCATTCTCAGCTCAGGTCCGAAAAACTCGTCCACACCTCGCATGCGGGTACATCCGCAATCGTCTACTTCGATCCTGCTACCGATACGGCGCTGGCTTTTGGGGCTGTTGTAAGTGGACAGGAACTCAGCTTCGAGCTAATCGAAAAGGGCGGTCGGGAGTGGCTAAAAGACGACCAAACCGGCACGCTGTGGATACCGTTTACTGGTCAGTCTTACGAAGGTGAACTAATCGGTAATACCCTTGAACGGCTACATGCGGTAAACGCTTTCTGGTTCGCCTGGACCGACTTCTATCCAGATACAGATGTCTGGGGTTTGGGATAGAGGTACCGCCGCTATCCGAGTTCATAAACTCTATTCACGAACTACAATCTATCTGGCATTCCGTTTACTAGACGTTCGGGTGGTGTTTTTTTGGATCTGAAATCGCTCATACGTGATGTGCCTGATTATCCCTCAGAGGGAATCCTGTTCAGGGATTTAACGCCCCTGATGGCGAATCCCAAAGCGATGCAATACGTCACGGGCGTGCTTTCAGATCATTTGCGGTTGCTGGATACAAGAGCGATTGCGGCTATCGACTCCCGTGGATTTATTTTCGGCGCTCCTGTAGCAGCAATGCTCGATATTCCGTTCATTCCCATTCGCAAGGCCGGTAAGCTGCCGCCTCCGATTATCGGGGTCGACTATGCACTTGAATACGGCAAGGCTCGGCTTGAAATCAGTACGGAAGCATTTGAAGAAGGGCAAAAAGTAGCGGTCATCGACGATCTGCTGGCGACTGGTGGATCGGCCGGCGCAGGTGTGCAACTCGTCAAATCGCTGGGTGCGGAAGTCGTGTCGGCCACTTTCCTAGTAGAACTTGAATTTCTGAACGGCAGGAAGACCTTACCAGCCGGTTTAGATGTGTTCAGCGTGGTGAAGTACTAGTTATGGCACACCCATCGAAACCAACAGCCGTAACGTTCGATTTATGGCGAACATTGATATTCGAGCCCGGCAAAAAAGAAAACTCTGACCAGCGCCGAGAGCTACGTGCTGACTACGGCGTGGCGGCGCTTGCCGAAATGGGCGAGTCGGTTGACCGGACAGATTTCCATAAGGTTTTTGTCGATCTTTCTGACGACATAACCGCTGGTCACGATGACGAACAAGATTCGCACTTCGGTGAATGGATCAGGCTGGGTCTTTCTAGGATAGACATAGAACTTCCGGATCGGATCGGAGTATTCGGTATCACCACGGTTGGTGCCGCAATTGATAAGTCGTTCATCGACAGCCCGCCAACCCTTCTCGATGGGGCGTTGGAGATGCTCGATGATATCGCCGAACGTGGATTGCGAATAGGAATGGTCACGAACACCGGACTCACAAGCGGTGGGGCGTTTCGAGATTGGTTCGCTGATATTGGCTTACTGAAAAGGTTCAGCCACATCGCCTACTCCAACGAAATGGGCACCGCCAAGCCAAACAGGCTGATGTTCGATGCGACGCTGAGGGCGCTCGGCGTGGTGCACGAGCGCGCTTTGCACGTGGGCGACAATCTGTATTCCGACATTGCCGGCGCTGCGGCCATTGGGATGTCTACCGTGTGGGCAGCTGGCGACTCACTTCCAGATCCCAAGAAAACGGCCGAGCCCGATTACACCGTTGAGACTGTGCTTGAGCTACTACCCATCGTCGATGACTGGCTCGAAACGCTGGAGAGCTAACCGAGACGCTTGCGCACAATTCGACTTGCCCACATCACAAGCCCGAAATCGATCACTGTCAACAGCCCGATGAACAACGTTGCCTCAAAGAAGAACTGCTGCGGGAACATGATCAATAGGTAGTCGTTGTAAGGGTCAAGCAGCCATAGATCGTTCGCGAAGCTCAGGAAATGGAACTGCGTGAACAGCCAGCCAAAGTCGATTGCAGCTGTACCTCCGAAAACGACCAGGAACACGGCGGTTCCAATTGCCGACCACTTCAGGCTTCTCAAAAGAAGTGCGAACACATCTTCCTTGAGAACGATCAAGCCGATGGCCAGCAAGAACAGTAAGCCCACTCCGGTCCAAAGAGTGATCGCAAAGACCGCCTGCATCAGGGCTTTCACATCGACCATGTGCAGCACTTCTCGCTCTTTGTAGAGAGAAATCTCTCGACCGCCAGATGTAACCCGCAGATCGAGAAACTCAGCGTCGTTATCGAAATATTCCTTGATCTGGTCCGCACCGCTGTTCAACTGCTCGGTTGTGAGACCAGAAATATTCGCGATGTCGTTTCGCCACCAGCCGTAGTCGTACAGCCATTCGCTGTTCGTTATGTAGCTGGTGTTGAACAGAATCAGGAATATGGGCAGCAGTAGCGCAAAAATGGCTGCACCAATCAGTGCCAGGCGATGCCCGGCGGCCCCACTCGCCGATGAAGCAGAGTGGGAACTTCTTTTTTTTGGGTTTTGCTGCGACTTGGTCGGCATGACAGTTAGCATACGTGCCGTAAGTTGAATGAGTGGATGCGCCAGCCAGATACCAGCCAGATAAACGGGAGAACAATTGAGTTCACTAAGCGAACAAGCCAGAGCGGCCGGAGAGGCCTTTGCGGAACTGACTGCGACTATCGAGTTACTGAGAGATCCCGGAGGCTGTCCCTGGGACGCCGAACAGACTCATGTTTCGCTTCGACCGAACCTGCTTGAGGAGACATACGAAGCGCTTGAAGCTATCGATTCAGGTGATCCCAAAAACCTCGAAGAGGAGCTCGGCGACATCATCACCCAGATCGTGTTTCACGCCGATATGGCACGTCGTGATGACAATTTCGACGCCGCCTCGATCTGCAACGCCGTTCGAGAGAAACTGATTCATCGGCATCCACACGTGTTCGGGGATGATGAGGCAGTCGATGACTCAGAGGAAGTTGTCGATCGCTGGGAAGCCCTAAAACGAGCTGAAGCGGGTGGAAGTCGATCTATCGTCGCTTCACTGCCGACTGCGATGCCTGCACTGGCGTATTCGTCGTCAGTCCAACGCCGTGTGATGCGAGCTGGACTGCCCTGGCCGGAAAAACACTCGATGCCACTGGCGTTTGGCTCGATAGATGGTGAGTCTTTGGAAGACGGCGAAGAGCGAGCGGGTGAGTATCTGATGGCAGTTGCGCGGCAGGTTCACGCAGCCGGAATCGACGCCGAAACAGCGTTGCGCAAGGCGACTGTCGGCCTACGGGATCACGTGATGCGCGCAGAAGAGGTTGCCGGGGATGATGTGCTAGCCGAGATGGACGATGCCGAGCGCACGAGGATTTGGGATGAGACTGAGGCGTAAGGGTTCTTTGTGGGCGCTCAATGCAGCTTCCGGCGCTTCATTTCCCGAGCGAAGTCATCGGAGCCGAGGGATTTAGTGGGGTCGCGTGCGGGCTCTCGCTTGAGTGAACGGTAATTCCACCGAGGTCACTCCGCGAAGTTTATCCCGATGGAAATCGTGGCTACGCTGCAGTCGGAAAAACGAGTCTTGCGCGGAGCCACTAGACGCCTATTGCCAGACTGTGATGATCCCCGGATCGCCTTCGAAAACCTTACCAATGACC
>Ga0114996_10004291_pt1 | contig 17259 bp, 9 predicted proteins | sample ArcticOcean_MG_C_4_FD_87039 | JGI IMG/M metagenome (GOLD analysis project Ga0114996, IMG submission 87039) | Marine microbial communities from western Arctic Ocean - ArcticOcean_MG_CB4_134 | ecosystem: Environmental > Aquatic > Marine > Oceanic | place: Arctic Ocean: Canada Basin | collected...
CAACGGCGGCACGCAGTGGCAGCACTCGGCAAGCTTGGTGATGCGAAGGTCGTTCCCGTACTGGCGCGGGCGCTCCAGGACGAACATGCGAACGTCAGAGTCAGCGCCGCCCGTTCGCTGGGAAAGATCGGAGATCCCAGCGCGCTGCCTGCCCTCACGGATGCACTCAACGATACGTCAGTGACGGAAGTCAACGCTCCAACAACAGTCGCCGTCGAAGCGCGGAAGGCAATCGATGCAATTCAAGCTGCGCAGAACCGGGGCCAGGAACGAAGGCGATGACGCGGAATCAAATCTGCGACGTCAACTTGCTTCGGACCGACGCCTTGAATCAGGCGACAATCTGATTCACGAGGGTCGCCCGAATCCGCTCTCTGCGCAGTCACGATGACGCATTGCCGGTTTCACTTGTGCATCCAGTGATGACGACCGGAGCGCGCAACGGAATCTGCACCAGTCGCTCTGGGGTTGTCGACCGAAGCAGGATCATGTGTTCACATGTTCCGTGCTGAGATCTTATTTGATGCCCCATCGCGGTGACGACAGACGGCCAATGGCATCCGGACCTTTTCATACGCACGGCCGATGTGACCGCTCCGTCCAAAACGATGGCGGAGGCGGAGCACCATCCCGGTATGCAGACCGTCTACTGGTCTCCTCTTAAAGCTTCAAGCAGCCCTTTCGTTGCCGATCGAAGGCAGTTTCCTGGAGAAATCGTTGAGTAATGTAAGGGTTCTGATTCCCAGTATCATGCAAATCAGCACGACAATTGAACGATTGGTGGGGCGACTTGCTCTTAAAGTAGTTTGAGTGCATAATATTCGTTCGCAAAGCAGTTTCGCAGCGCAGGGTAACGGAAACACAAGCATGCCAACGCTAGGACTCGAAGATCAGGTTCTTGCCGCTTTGCGGCGAATCACGCGGGCCATTGATTTACATTCGCGCGGACTCATGCAGGACGTTGGCCTGACGGCGCCGCAACTTGCGACCCTTCTGGCGGTGAACAGGTTGCAACCCATTACGGCGGGAGCACTTGCGAGGTCGATCCACCTTAGCCAGGCGACCGTGACGGGCATCTTGACGCGATTGGAATCGCGGGCCTTGATTTCGAGAGTTCGTAACGATGCCGACAGACGCAGTGTCGTCGTGGAGTTAACCGAGCATGGCAAAACTGTCCTGGAAAGTGCTCCGTCCTTGCTTCAAGACCGGTTTCGGCACGAATTATTCACGCTTCAGGAATGGGAGCGAACTCAGATGTTGTCAACACTTCAACGCATCGCCTCCATGATGGACGCAGAAGAGATCGACGCCGCGCCCGTCCTCGCGGCTGGGGCGGCGACGGCGACGTCCGAAGACGTTTCGCAATTCCTGGACAACGCCGTCTCACCGGCAGAGAGCGGCGAGCGGCTGGTGCCTGCCGGTCATTCGCTTTTGTCTCCGCCGCGGGTGGACGAAGCCGAGTCTGGCGAATTGCAGCCAGGCAATTAGCGGTCAGATACCGAACACACTCATACCTGTGGAAGGAGCGCTGAAGTCATCCATCACAAGACACTCTCGAATTCTCAGCAGTCGTTCGGCGAGAACCCGGTCAGGACTCGCGAGACAAGGAATTACAAGAAGGAGTACGTCAAAAGCTTTGTGGAGAAGTGGGACGAGCTGATCGATTGGAAGAGCCGAGCGGAAAGTGAAGGCGATTTCTTTATTGAGAAGCTCCGCGAACATGGTGCGCGAGAAGTTCTAGACGTGGCGACGGGAACGGGTTTTCACTCCGTGCGCTTGCTGGAAGCCGGCTTTGAGGTCGTGAGCGCCGATGGCAGTCCCGAAATGCTGGCGATGGCATTCGAGAACGGCAAACAACACGGACACATCCTCAGGACGGTCGAGGCCGACTGGAGGTTTCTAAACCGCGATGTTCACGGAGAATACGACGCCATCATCTGCCTCGGTAATTCGTTCACGCATCTTTTCTCCGAGCGTGATCGCCGCAAGGCGCTCGCTGAGTACTACGCGATGCTCAAGCATGACGGCATCCTGATTATGGATCAGCGCAACTACGATCGCATTCTCGATGACGGCTTTTCCAGCAAGCACACGTACTACTACTGCGGTGAAGACGTATCGGCCGAGCCGGAACACGTCGATGAGGGCCTCGCCCGCTTCCGCTACCGATTCCCAGACGACTCCGAGTTTCACCTCAATATGTTTCCGCTTCGGAAGTCGTACACGCGGCGGTTGCTCCACGAAGTGGGGTTCCAACGCATCGAGACATACGGCGACTTTCAAGAAACCTACCAGGTTGACGAACCCGACTTTTACATTCATGTCGCGGAGAAGACGTACCTCGAAGACGAAAAAGAATTCGTAGCATGAGCGACGCCTACTCCGCAGCGGTCAGCACTGCTCGCGATTACTACAACAGCGAGGACGCTGACAACTTCTACTTCATGATCTGGGGCGGGCAGGACATCCACATCGGGCTGTATCAGTCTGATGAAGATGCGATCGCTGATGCGAGTTTTCGCACGGTGGAGCGGATGGCATCGCTGCCCGCGGCGCTCGGGACCCACTCGCGAGTCCTCGACATGGGTTCGGGGTATGGTGGCGCCGCGCGGTATCTCGCGAAGAGGTTTGGCTGTCACGTCACAGCATTGAACCTCAGCGAAGTCGAAAACGATCGCAACAGGCAGCTTTCGCGCGAGCACGGCTTCGAAGCACAGATCAAGGTAGTCGACGGCAATTTCGAGGACTTGCCTTTCGAGGATGAGTCGTTCGATCTCGTCTGGTCGCAGGACGCGTTCTTGCACAGTGGGGCGCGGGAAAAGGTCTTCGGCGAAGCCGTGCGTGTGATGAAGCCCGGGGCCGACCTGATCTTCACTGACCCCATGCAGGCGGATGATTGTCCCGACGGAGTCTTGCAGCCGATTCTGGACCGCATTCACCTCGAAACGCTCGGCTCGCCAGGTTTTTATCGAACTATGGGCGACCAGCATGGTCTTACGGAAGCCGCGTTCCACGATCTCACTCCGCACCTTGTGAACCATTATGCACGCGTGCTTGCAGAGACCAAGGCGCGGGAAGCGGATCTTGGAGACCGGATCAGCCAGGACTATCTTGAGCGGATGAAACACGGGCTCCAGCGCTGGGTGGACGGCGGTTCTCGTGGGTATCTCTCCTGGGGTATCTTCCACTTTCAAGGCTAAGAGGGGCACCACTCCGTGAGTCGGATCGTTCGAAAGCGAGTCTTCGGCGTCGAGATCGAAGCGCACCCGGTCGTGTTTCCAGCGGCTGCGATTCTGATCGTCACGTTCGTCGTCGCGACGGCCTGGATGCCCGGCCGAGCCTTGATCTTGTTCGGCTGGCTGCAGGACGAAATCGCGAGCCGGTTCGCGTGGCTGTACATCATCGCCATGACTGGCTTTCTGGTTTTTGCGATATTCCTGTGCGTGAGTCGATACGGGAAGATTCGGCTTGGCCCCGATGATGTCGCGCCCGAGTTTTCAACGCTGACCTGGTTTTCGATGTTGTTCAGCGCCGGGATGGGCATCGGGATGCTGTTCTTCGGCGTTGCCGAGCCGATGTGGCACTACCTCGCGCCCCCGACCGGCGAAGGCGAAACGCTGGAAGCAGCGCGTCAGGCGATGGGGATCACGTTGTTCCACTGGTGTCTGCACCCGTGGTCGCTCTACGCGCTGGTCGCCCTGGCCCTGGCCTACTTCGGATTCCGCCGCGGACTGCCGCTCAGCTTTCGCAGCGTGTTCTATCCGTTGCTCGGCGAGCGGATCCACGGACCGATCGGCAACGCAATCGACATAATGGCCGTTCTAGCAACATTGTTTGGGCTGGCCACATCGCTGGGCCTCGGAGCGATGCAGGTCAACGCCGGATTGAATTACGTGTTCGGTCTGCCGCAGGGAATCGGAATTCAAGTCGTCATAATCGCCTGCATCACGGCGCTGGCTGTGGTGTCACTGGTGTCCGGCCTGCACGTTGGGATCCGGCGCCTGAGCGAAGCAAATATGTGCATGGCGGGCGTCTTACTGCTGTTTCTATTCGTGGCGGGTCCCACCCGGTATCTGCTGGAAACGCTTGTCGAAAACGTCGGTGCCTACTTTCAACGGTTGCCGCACAATTCGTTCCGGACCGGAGTGTATGACAGCCGTTCGACCGTCAGCTGGCTGAATAGCTGGACGGTTTTCTATTGGGGCTGGTGGATCGCCTGGTCGCCGTTCGTCGGGATGTTCATTGCCCGGGTCTCGAAAGGCCGGACCATCCGGGAATTTATCATTGGCGTGTTACTGGTTCCGTCCGCCGTGGCCACGCTTTGGATGACCGGTTTCGGCAACACAGCGCTCCATCAGGAGATCTATCGGCAGGTGTCCGATGATCCGGCAGTCGTCGAGTCGGCCTACAGTTACGAACCGCGTGACTACGAAGTGCAGGTGCTCGATGAAGCGAGCGGGCTGCCGCGAGCGGAAGATGGTCAGTGGCTGGTCGGCCCGCATGCCCGCGCGGCAGCCACTCCAATCGGTGTGTTGATGAAGCAGCATGGCGATAGTTTTTTGACGAAGAGCGCCGCCGAAGTCGAATACCATCGCGGCGTACTCGTGCATCGCGGCACGCGACGTCCGTTCCATCCTGACGATGACAGTCGCCACACCGGCGCGTACCAATCGAAGACCGACGAGCTGACACTAGGAGGTTATCTAACCAGCCCGGTGCTGACAGAGGATCGGTCGAGACGCGTGGATACGACAGCGACGGCCATGTTCGTCATGCTCGAAGCCTACCCGCTGTCCACGTTGACAGCGTTGATCGGGACGCTGTGCGTTGTGCTGTTTTTCGTGACTTCGTCCGACTCGGCATCCATGGTCGCCGACATCATTGCCTCCGGCGGAAGCGAAAATCCGACGACCGGAACGCGTCTGTTCTGGGGGATTCTCGAAGGCGTACTCGCTGCCGTCCTGTTGCTCGCCGGTGGATTGAAGGCACTCCAGACCGCCTCAATCACGATCGCCCTGCCGTTCTGCGTAATTGTGATCGCGATGTGCTTCAGCTTGTATCGTGGTCTGAAGTCCGAACTGGATGGCGACGCTGAAGAAGAGTAGTTTCGACGACTACACATCGCCTCACACTTTTGGATTGCTCTAGCACTACACAGGTGTCGCCTTCGCGGCCATTCAATTTGATGCACGAGGTTGCCAGACCCGCTTGTGAAACGGTCAAAAGATCCATCGCGATTTCGCTTCGCGTGCCGGGAGATCGCGACCGGAGCGCGAAACGGAATCTGCACAAGTCGCTCCGGTGTGGTCGACCGGCGTTGGTTCGGAGAACGACCGGATTCGGATGAGCACTCTCTCACCGCGTTATCAAATGGATGACATTGGTCGGCCGGCATCTCAAGCGTGAACTGCTTTCGGACGTAGACACCGACGCAAGTTGGGGATTGCCGCTGAAAGTGGCGTCGTCGGAATGCTCTCGCTGAAGCCGTACTCGCTCCGATCCGATTGCGTCGGCCTGTTCCGATGCAAAGAGCCAATTTGATCTGCGGAACCACGGCACGCGAGACACCACCATAGATTGGCTGGGTGCCGCTTCCATGGTGTTTCCCGACGGCATTCACCTTCACATCAATAACTTACACACGCGTGACGGTGAACAGTTGCTGTGAACTGATCCCATTAGTATTTGGGTGCGTGAGTCGCTGTCCCGATTGTTCTGTATGCAGCTTCTTTGATACGATCACTTTCGAGATTTCGCGATGTTGTGGAGCATGCCGAGCCTCTCTGAACGGTCGTTCCGAACGCCGCATTCCGCTTAATCGATCGGGGGCAGACGATCGATGGCAGGTGGGACAGACGACGTTGGGCCCGTTGAAGGGGCATCTGGTGCGCCGAAGGCTGAAGAGGACTCTCAGGAAGACTCTTCCCGGCTGGGCAGTGATCCGTTTGCAGAGACGGTCAATCGCTCGGCCGGTGATACCGGAGTGGGAGAGTCCCGCGAAGGTGCCAGCGAAAAACCCGGTTCTTATGGTCGATACCGGGTCGACAAGAAGGTCGGTGAAGGTGGCTTCGGGGCCGTTTACCTTGGACACGATGATCAGCTTGACCGGCCGGTCGCGATCAAGGTCGCGTCTTCTCGACGATCCGGCGAGGACGCCGAGGAATTTCTGAACGAGGCTCGCCGGCTGGCAAAGCTCCGGCACTCGTCGATCCTGACGGTGTACGACGTCGGGGTCCAGGACGGTGAGTGCTTTCTGGTCGCGGATTTCCTTGAAGGTCAGTCGCTGGGTGAGTGGCTCGGCGACCATCGTCCAAGCTGGCAGCAATCTGTCACGATCATCGCGTCCCTGGCCGACGCATTGGCTCATGCGCATACACAGAGCGTCGTTCATCGTGACATCAAACCGGACAACGTTGTTCTGACCGCGGATCTCCAGCCAGTTCTGGTCGACTTCGGCCTGGCACTGAGTGAAGCGGAAGACACCGAAAACTGGCGGGGGTTGATCGCTGGCACTCCGTCGTACATGTCCCCCGAACAGGCACGCGGTGCAGGCCACACAATCGATGGTCGCACTGACATCTACAGTCTGGGAGTTGTGCTGTATCGAATGCTGTCCGGCAGGCGGCCCTTCCGATCAAAATCCGTGACCACTTTGTTGCAGCAGATTTGTGACGATCCGCCACAACCACCACGGCAGCTTGTCGCGGACATCCCCGTGGAACTGGAGCAGATTTGTCTGAAGGCGATGGCGAAGAATGTCGAGGATCGCTACACGACTGCTGCCGACCTGGCCGCCGATCTTCGTAGTGTTCTCGATGGTGGCAGCGATGTCGCGGCCCGTCCGATGACGGCGGACCCGAATGCCGCAACGCTCGCCCAGCAACAACCTGCAAGTCTTTCGGATGAGGTCGGAGCGTCGGACGAGTCATCGTCGGTCGAGGATTCAGTGGGCAGCACGTCGGACGTTCGGCGATCGCGGGAGGCAGAGCGGCGGCAACTGACGTTCCTCCACTGTGTGCTGGAGCTGACAGACGAAGACGGACTGCCGGCCGAACTTGACCCCGAGGAGCGGCAGGAAATCGTCTCCGAATGCGAGGGGGCAGGCCGCACTCTGGCCGATCAGTTCGATGCAACAATCCTGATCGCATCCGGCGACGAAATGCTGCTTTGCTTCGGTTACCCCATCGGATACGAGGACTCTGCACGGCGTGCCATTGAAACCGGTCTGGGACTTCAGCAGCGAGTCGCTGAGTTGAACGGCGAAGCGACCGTCAAATCGGGCATGCGACTGGCGGCCGCGACAGTCGTCCATACCGGGCTGGTTGTCGTCAGCGAATCTGACGACCGCGCATCGTCTGAGTCCATCTCAATCGTCGGCGAGGCACGAAACGTGGTTTCGCGGCTGAGCAATGCGGTCGAACCCGAAGGTGTCGTCATCACCGATGAGACTTTGAAGCTGGTTCGCGGATTCTTTGAGACAGAGTCACTGGGCACTCAGAAGGTCCGGGGCGTCAATCGCCCGATCGAGTTGTTTGAAGTCACCGGACGCAGTGCTGCACGCACGCGGTTCGATGTCGAAGCCTCCACAGGGCTGACCCCACTGGTCGGTCGCGACCGCGAAGTCGGTCTGATGGAAGAACGATGGGAAGAGGCACTTGAGGGGATCGGCCAGGTCGTCCTGCTGGTCGGTGACGCCGGCCTGGGCAAATCGCGGCTGGTTCACACTCTCTGCAGCCACGTGCTCGAAGGGAGCGACGTCCCGGACACAGACCTCTCGCTCGGGCTTGCGCCGGGCGATCCTTTACCGCCGGTCGTTCGATGGCAGTGCTCGCCTCATCACGCCAGTAGCAGTCTCTATCCCGTGATCGACTACCTGGAGCGAGTGACGCAAACGGCGGAAGGCGACGTGCCTGCGGATCGACTCGATCGGCTGATCTCACTTCTCGAGCAGTTCAACATCGGTGAGCCGGACGAAGTGACGGCGCTGTTTGCGTCGATCCTCTCCATTCCGCTGGACGGTCGCGTTCCGGAACTCGAACTCTCGCCGCAGCGGCAAATGGAACGGACTCAGGAAGTCCTCGTCGACTGGGTCCGTGACTACGCCGCTCAGCAGCCCGTCCTGTTCATTGTCGAGGATCTGCACTGGGTGGACCCGACGACGCTGGGAATCTTGTCAGCCCTTATTCCGCAAATCGACGGCGATCCGGTTCTCGCGCTGCTGACGTTTCGTCCGGAATTCGAGCATCCCTGGGGCACGCCGTCGCACGTGACTCAAGTCTCGCTCAGCCGGCTCCGGAAGAAACAGATCGCCGAATTGATGCAGCTCAAGACAGGCATCCGAGACCTGCCGGGCTACATCGTTGACCAGATCGCCGATCGAACCGACGGGATTCCACTCTTCGTTGAAGAGTTCACGGCGATGGTACAGGAGAGCGGTGTCCTGGACCGGCCGGCGCCTGACGTCTCAACATCCGGATCGTTCTCGTTGACCGGAATACCGGCCACGCTGCAGGACCTGCTCATCGCGCGACTCGATCGGATGGGCAGTGATCGCGAAGTCGTCCAGCTTGCGGCCGTACTGGGACGTGATTTCAGTTGGGAGTTGATCTCGTCGGTGTGGGAAGGCGAGGAATCCAAACTGACGGAAGAACTCGACAAGCTGGTCGGGGCCGAGATCATGTCCCGTCGAGGGCGTCCGCCACGAGCCACATGGACGTTCAAGCACGCCCTGATTCAGGACGCGGCCTACGAATCGCTGCTGAAGAAGAAACGGCAGACGTTTCACCGCCGCATCGCCGAAGTCCTGCAGGAGCAGTTTCCCGAGACTGCTGAAAATAGTCCGGAACTGCTCGCTCACCACTTCACTGAGGCTGGCTTCAATGAGCAGGCAATCGCATTCTGGCAGAAGGCGGGCGAACGCTCGCAACAACGATCGGCGAATGCCGAAGCCATCACCCAACTGGGCAAAGCGCTCGAGCTGGTCCAGGCGTTGAAGGAGTCGCCCGAACGCGACCAACAGGAACTGGGTGTGCTCGTCACGCTTGGCGTCGTGTGGATGGCGACCCTTGGATGGGCATCAGACGAAGTGGGCCAGACCTTTCAGCGCGCCCGCGAATTGTGCGAGAAGCTGGGAGCGGCCGAGCATCAGTTCAACATCATGTGGGGGCTTATGGGGCTGGCGCTTGCTCCACAGCGAATTGGATGTCTGTATCGAAATGGCTCCGGAGACCACCGCACTGGCCGAGTCTCTGAATCATCCGGCGATCCTCATGGAGGCGCCGTGGATTCCAGGCTGCACTCGATTCTTCCGCGGCGATTTCAGCCAGTCTCTTGTCGATCTCAAGCTGGGGTTCTCGCGTTACGACGAGGAGACTTCAAAGGTCACAGCCCTGGCAACCGGTCAGAACTGCGGCGTCAGCTATCAGTGCTACATCGCTCTGGATCAGTGGTATCTGGGCTATCCCGATCAGGCACGGGCGACGATGCAGGCCGCCGTGGATCTTGCGGACCACTTGAAGCATCCCTTCAGTCAGGGGTTTGCGACTGTCCATTTTGCATGGATGCTTTACCTGATGCGGGATCGGAAACTGTCACACCAGTTCGCCGAGCGTGCACTGAACATCTCCAACGAACAGAGCTTCCCCGTGTGGAAGTTCATGGCGATGGCTTATGTCGCGCAGGGACTGTTCCTGCAGGGAGACCACGCTCAGGCGGTCGAACTCGCGGATCAGTCTGTCGCCAGCTTCGAGTTTCTCGGTTCGAAGCTGGACATTCCGCATGTGTACTACGTTCGATCCGAGATGTACTGCGAGCTGGGACGAGTCGACGAAGCACTGACGCACCTCGACTACGAACTGAACCATTGCGAGCAGTCCAGCGAACGGTTTCCGGTGGCAGACCTGCACAGGCTCCGCGGCAATTTCCTGCTGGCACAGTCTGATGCCAATCGCGATCAGGCCGAGGTAAGTTTCCGCACAGCCATTGAAATCGCTCAGCAGCAGGCGGCGAAGTCACTGGAGCTTCGCGCTGCAACGAGTCTGGCCCGGCTTGTGCGCGATCAGGAATCAACCGAGCGACTGGCCGAAGTCACGGCCTAATTTACTGAAGGCCACGACGAGGCCGACATGATCGACGCGAAATCACTCCTTGACGAACTCAACGGATGACAAACGCCATGACCGAGTCGAAGAGTGATGCCGGCAGCCACGCGGTTGTTATTGGTGGCAGTCTGGGAGGGCTGCTTTCAGGTCTTGTTCTGCGTAAGCACTTCGACCGGGTGACGATTCTTGAGCGTGACGCGGTTTCCGACGATCCCGAACCGCGAAAAGGTGTCCCGCAAGGTCGGCACGTACACACACTGTTCGGCGGTGGCGCCGATGTCGTGGAACGGCTGCTGCCCGGATTCGGGCAGGAACTCGTATCTGCCGGCGCGAAGAAGCATGACTTCGGTGAAGGCATTAAATGGTATCACCAGGGCGTCTGGAAGCTGCACGCCAACATCGGATTGCCATCCTATTGGATGAGTCGACCATTGCTTGACTCGAGCATCCGACGCCGCGTGAAGGATGTCGCCGGGATACGGATTTGCGACCAGGTCGACGTCACCGGTTTAGTAGCGAATGACGACAACAGTCGTGTGACCGGAGTCTCGGTGACTCACCGTGCGGACGGCGACCGTGTCGAAGAAATCGAAGCGGCGCTGGTCGTCGATGCTGGCGGACGTGGCAGTCGCCTGCCCGGGTGGCTTGAGTCGCTCGGCTACGCGCGTCCCGCTGAATCGTTAGTAGAAATCAATCTCAAATACGCCAGCCGAATCATGGAGCCTCCGCAGGAACGGCCGGATTGGGGCACGCTGGCGGTCTACGGCAACGCTCCGGCGAGTAAACGGACGGGATACATATTTCCCATCGAGGGTGATCGCTGGCTCGCAAGCTGCGTCGGGTTTCTGGGCGATCATCCGACCGATGACGACGCAGACTGGCTCGAATTCGCCCGCAGTCTGGATCAGCCGGATTTCTTCGAAGCCGTGTCATCCGCGAAGCCACTGACGCCAATTTCGACTTTTGTCTTTCCTGGAAACCAGCGCCGTCATTACGAACGAATGTCGAGATTCCCCGATGGACTGCTTGCGCTCGGTGATGCCGTATGTGCATTCAATCCTGTGTACGGACAGGGGATGAGCGCTTGCGCCCTGCAGGTGGCCGAACTTGAGAACACACTGCAATCGGGGCCGAGTGCCGCGGGACTCGCCAGATCGTTCTTTCGTCGCACCGCAAAGGTGAACGACGGCCCCTGGCTACTCGCCACCAGCGCAGACTTCCTCTACCCGGAAACACGTGGCCGACGTCCTTTCGGGACGAAGCTGCTCCTCTGGTACCTGGTAAAAGTGCTGGAACTGAAAGGCAGCAACAAGATGGTGCTCAAGACATTTCACGAAGTCCTGCACTTCTACAAGACTCCCACAGCCTTGTTCCATCCGGCAATTGCATTTCAGGTCTTGAAGCGAAGCATCGGTCTCGGCCGGAATCGAAACACGGGCGCGTCCTGAGCGTGAAAAGAATCAAATCGAACGACTATCATTCGCAGTTTCACAACCCCAGCGAGCGGCCCCATCTGCTGTACACCAGACAAAAATAGCCTGATGCTGTTACCTGCTGCGGTGACGTCGGCCGGTGCGCCGAAAGCAGGCCCTTTAGCTGCACGCGGGCCGACACGCCGACGCACTCGCCGATTCGATTCAAGATCTCGCCAGAATCCACTCTTCGCGCGCAGTCACAATGACACCTCGGCAAATTCGCTGGTGCGCCCGGTGATCGCGACCGGAGCGAGAAATGGAATCTGCACAAGTCGCGCCGGGGTTGTCGACCGACTGATCCGAGGGGGGAAAGTGCTTCCTTCATTGAGTCATCGGACTTTGCAAACCGGAAGTCTGCCGCGGCGCGCCATCGTACTTGCTTCGACTTGAAGTGATCGTTGCGAAGTCCCTGACTGACGTGCGTGGTCACTACGGCATCAACGATAACTGGCCGTGGCTGCTGAAATACCGCGAGGCGGTGCGTCTTCCGGCGAAGTGGTGGATCGACCGCAGCAGCCAGACCGGCTCGCGTCGCTGGGAGTCGTTTCGCGTCCGGAAGCAGCATTACCCGTTGGCCTCCCCGTTTGGACGATTGCTCGCATATCGTCCGGAATTCGGGACCCGTTTTCTGCTGTCGCGCATACTGCGATCAGCTGTATCGATCCCAATGGCCTGATTTGTGACCGTTGACACCGAGGTAACGCAGTCCGCTCCGAATTTCACATCCGGGGATTCGGAGGAGTGGAGGGCGCTGTACGACCTGTACTGCGCTCGGGTCTGGACGTACGTCTCGACCATGCTCGGGACTGATAAGGCGGCGGTCGCGGACGTTGTTCAGGAGACGTTTCTCGCGGCGGCTCGGGCGGCTCACCAATTCGATCCGGAGCGGGGGACACATTGGGGCTGGCTGAGCAGGATTGCTCATAACCAGGCGGCGCTGTACTGGCGGCGTGTGGGGATTCGGCGGATTGAACCGGGGGAGCCGCGGTTTGATGACAGCGCCGGTGGCGGGGCGCTGCCCGATGAGCAGTTGCAGCAGGCGGAGACAATCGAGCAGGTGCGGTGTGTCCTGGCGGCGATGCCTGGTGACTACGCGAGTCTTCTCGAGGCAAAGTATGCCGATGGTCGATCAGTGGCCGAGCTGGTTGAGCTGTTCGGTGGGACGACGGAAGGTGTTCGTTCGAAACTGGCTAAAGCTCGACGTGAGTTTCGGCGGCGGTTTGATATTCAAGCAAAGTAGCAAGAGCGATGTCCACAACTCTCCCTGCCGAACCTGACGATGAGTCGTTGCCGGAGATCTCGCAGCTCCGCGGCGACACCGTTCCGTTTGACCCGGATGCTCTGGGTGAAATTCGGGACCGGTCTGCTCGTGAGTTCGAGATGACCCAATCCGTGAAAACGTCCGGTTCAGACAGCCTTGGTAGTTCTGTCTCGCCACCGGGATCCACTCATAAAGAGAGTCGCACGATGCTTTCCACTTCGAAGCTGGTTGTTTCACTGGCCGCTGCGGTTGTTGTCGGGATCGCCGCGTTTCTTGGTGGGCTCGACGATTCCGAGGCGGCGACGGTCACGTTTGGAGACGTGCTTAAGCTGGCGGCTGCGGCGGATTCGCTGCAGTTGAAGGTCGTGCAGGACGGCGATGAGGCCGACGTGCTGGTGCGGCAGCCGGGGCAGGTGCGGTGGGATGACTCGCCGACGCAGTATCGAATCGCTTCGGGATCGCGGCTGTGGCGGATTGATGAGACAGCGAACTCGGTTCAGAACGATGCAAGTCCCTGGTTTCGGGATGAGAAGACTCAGGTCGATCTGCTTGCGCTGCTGGGGATTGGTGAGATTGATGCCGCGTTTTCGACTCGGTTCCGTAAGTCGGTTCCGAGCGGGACTGTCGAGCACAATGGTCACATGTGTCGCGTGTTTCGGATGCGGATCGCGGATGGCAATCGACCGGTGACAATTGAAGCGTTCGCCGATGTGAAGACGAATGAGCTGTACACGATCGCGGCATGGCCGGACGGACCGCGGAATCGGAATCCGCCGCTCGCCGAACTACGACTTGTGGCTCGCAATGTGCCGGTGGATGAGTCGAAGTTTGTTATTGGAAAAACGCTGTCGGATGACGGGCGGATCGGCAAGATCGTGACAGCCCAGGGCATGGTTTCGTTGCGGCCTGTGATGCGGCGACGGTGGACTCCGGTGTGTCGCCAGTTGCTGGTGAAACCGGGCGACTGGGTGCGGACAGACATCCGTGGAGCGAACGCCGTCAACGTCACGCTGACGTCGCATGTTGCCCTGACGCTTGGGCCAGGGACGCTCGTTGAGCTGCTGACTCCCTTCAGTGCAAAGGTGCATCACGGACAGGTGCAGGTGTCCGTGCCATCGGAACTGGCGCAAGACAGTTTCAGCCTGCTGGGGCCAATGAATGGTGACAAGCAGGAATTCAAGCCAGATGAGGAGGAAGTCCGTCGCTCATTTCTGGCGGTCGATCGTGACGGCAAGCTGCAGACGCGGAAGAACACTCCAATCTGGCTGGCTGGTTTCGAGGGGGCGACGAATGAGGAATCGCTCGGCTCGCTGGTCGTCGAGGTCGACGGTCGGAATGTTCCGCTGACGGTCGGCTATCACAAAGTCAAAGTTGAGATTCGCGATCAGATCGCGCGGACGACCATCGAAGAGAGCTTCGTGAATCGGACGGACGCGCGGCTTGAGGGTGTATTCCACTTTCCGTTGCCGCAGGACGCTTCGATCAGCGGATTCGGCATGTGGATCGGCGGCAAGCTGGTGGAAGCGGACGTCGTGGAGAAACAGCGGGCTCGCGAAATCTACGAGGAGATTCTTCGTCAGAAGCGCGATCCCGGGCTGCTCGAATGGACGGGCGGGAACATTTTCAAAGCTCGCGTATTTCCGATCGAGGCTCATTCCGAAAAGCGGATCAAGATCGTTTACACACAGGTACTGCCGGTTCGTGGGAATCAGTACCGCTACTCGTACGGCCTGCGCAGCGAGATGTTGCGGAAGACGCCGCTGCGCGAGTTGTCGATCGAGATGTTCGTGAACTCGGACCTGCCGCTGAAGTCGGTGAAGTGCGGTACGCATCCAGTCCGGTCGGACATGACTGAGCACTCGGCTCATGTCGAGTTCTCGGCTCAGGAGTACTCGCCGGAGCGTGACTTTGAAGTTGTCTGCGAGATTGATGCGCAGCAGTCCGATGTCGTGATGATTCCTCATCAACGGGGTGATGACGGGTACTTCCTGATTCAGCTTACGCCGCCGAGTCCTGACGGCAACTTTCAGCGCGAGGTGCTGCCGGATGGCGCGCCGCTGAATCTACTTCTGGTCTGCGATACATCCGCGTCGATGGATGCGCAGAGTCGCACGAAACAGGCGGACTTTGTGACGTCGATGCTCAGCTCGCTTGGGCCGAATGATCGCTTCAATCTGGCCGTCAGTGATGTCAACACGCGGTGGCTGCTTGAAGAATCGGCTGAGGCAACCGACGAGAACATCGCTCTGGTCCGCAAGACGCTTGATGAGCGGATTTCGCTCGGATGGACGGACCTCGACAAGGCGTTCGCTTCGATTCAGGACATTGCGACCGATGGCTGTCACATGGTCTATGTGGGCGACGGGATCGTGACGTCGGGCGATGCAGATCCGCAGACGTTTGTGAATCGGCTCGGTTTGCTGTTTGGCGACGAGGCTCCAGGGACATTTCATGCGGTCTCGGTCAGCAGCTCGTTTGAGTCGGTTGTGTTGAAGGCGATTGCCGGAGTCAGCCGTGGTTCGGTGCGGTCGATCAGTGGCGAACGGACTCCGCAGGAAATCTCGCTGGAGTTGCTTAATGAGATGGCTCAGCCGGGACTCACTGATCTGCGGGTGCAGTTCCGCGGGCTACAGGTCGCCGCCGTGTATCCCGATAAACTGCCGAATGTGGCTGCCGGAACTCAGCAGATTCTCATCGGGCGTTACCTGCCGCAGGGTGAGGATCAGTCCGGGCAGATCGTCGTCACGGGCAAGCGCGGTGGCGAGGACGTGAAGTATGCGGCTCGCGTTTCGCTGAAGGATGCCGAGAAAGGGAACTCGTTCATTCCGCGGCTGTGGGCTCGCATGCATCTGGATCAGTTGTTGCAGCAGGGCAGCAGTCAGCGGATTCAGGATGAGATCATCGCGATGTCGGAAGAGTTCCACATCATGACGCCGTACACGTCGCTGCTGGTGCTGGAGTCCGACGCGGACCGCAGGAGGTTCGGTGTCAAGCGGCGGTTCCTGATGCGCGACGGCGAGCGTTTCTTCGCCGACGGCCGAGACAATGCAAACTACGAATTGCGACAGAAGCAGATGCGACTCGCGGGCGACTGGCGTCTGGGTCTGCGGCGGCAAATGTTGATGCAGCTCGGGGGACTCGGCCGCAGTCTGAAGACGATTCAGCAGATGCAGCAGCAATCGTCCAGCCAATACGGCTACCAGGGCGGCATGTATCTGACTGGTGTCAGCGGGGCCATCAGCACCGGAGGATTTGGATTCGGCGGGGGCGGGGGTGGAGGATTCGGCGGCGGTGGCGGAGGTTTCGGTCCGGGGGACTCAAGGTTGTTCTTGTCATCTTTGGGCGGGAAGAAATCGAGGTTGTTGCTGGGTGATGGAGGATTCTCTGGACCACTCCCGATGCAGATGGCCCAGCAGATGCCATCATCGCTCGAACTGCTCAGGGCGGGGGGACCATTCGACGAAAATAGTGTGCTGGACATCGAAAGCGCATTTGTAAACGGGTTTGGTCGGCTGGGCGAAATGAAAGCGGGCGCAGTCTCTGGCAACTTCAACCAGTCAAATCTGCAAGCGATGCTGCGACCCGGATCCGAAGCATCGGCGCCGTACGCCATGCCGTCGCTACCCATGTCGGGCGGGGGAAGGTCGTTTGGTTTGTTTGGTGCCGACAAAGCGCTTGGTCAGGCACTGCATTGGCGTGGCTGGGATTCGGGTCGCGGCCGACAGGGTCGGCAGGCCGGCTACACGGGCTGGGTCGATCAGCTCTTTCCGGCACTGAGTGCTCCGGCCGAACCGGCGGAGCCGATCGAATCGGCATGGCCGGAAGAGGCGCTCGCGATCTCACGGAGTCTGCTGCGGACGGACTCACTGCGCAAGCTGGATGGAGGTCTCGAAGTCCGTATCGTGCGGCAAACACGCGACGCGCGCTGGGATCGGATCACGAGTCGCACGGAAGAACTGGAACTGTACTCACCGCAACGCTGGCTGAAGCGGCCGATACATCGCGGCACGCACACACTGGTCAACTGGTGCGACGCGGACGAACGTGGCGCGTTCTCGCTGATGTACAAGCTCGGTCGCGTGCGCGAGTCGGTTCAGAACGATCGCGATTCCGTGACGATCGGACTGAGTGACCATTCGCAACGGCCGATGCACGAGAGCTGGCCCAAACACAATGTTGTCGTCGAGCAGTCTGGTCCAGGGCGAGTCACGCTCGTGACCTTCATGGATGCCGCGCCGGATGCACAGAATCGCATCACGATCGACACCGAACGAAACGTCGTGACGAAAGCCGAGGCGGTCATCGACGGCAAGTTGACTGCGACGTTTACCTACAGCGATTTCGTGCAGGTGGCCGGAACGTGGTGGGCTCAAAAGTCCGTTACGACCGACGGCAAAGGCCGCGAGACGGCCGTCGTCACGCA
>Ga0114996_10004300_pt1 | contig 17240 bp, 14 predicted proteins | sample ArcticOcean_MG_C_4_FD_87039 | JGI IMG/M metagenome (GOLD analysis project Ga0114996, IMG submission 87039) | Marine microbial communities from western Arctic Ocean - ArcticOcean_MG_CB4_134 | ecosystem: Environmental > Aquatic > Marine > Oceanic | place: Arctic Ocean: Canada Basin | collected...
CCGTGGTATGTGGAAAAGAACATCGGGATCCAACAGTTCAAGAACGACATGTCGTTGAGCGATGATGAGGTAGCGACGATCGCTGCGTGGGCGGACGGCGGCGCACCGCGGGGGGACCCTGCGGACATGCCGCCACCGCTCGAGTTCGACGACTCGGGATCCTGGAAAATCCGGCCGGATCTGGTCGTGACGAGCGAAGAGTTCTTCATGAAGGGCACGGCGCCGGACTACTGGGGCGATATCCAGCCGATCGAGATACCCCTGGAGGGAGATCGGTACGTCGCCGCTATGCAGGTCCGAGAGGTCAACGACATTCCGGTCGACGGCCCCGGCCGAGAGACGGTGGGCGGACGGTTTATTGTTCACCACCTCACCTTCCCCGGGTTCCTGACTCACGAGGTCGGTCGAAATGAGGACATCTTCGACTCCGACGCGGGGCGGCTCCTCCGGGCGGGCTCGACGCTCAGGTCCACGTCGCTGCACCTGCACGCGAATGGCCGGGACACCAAGGCCCGTCTCGAGATTGCGTTCCAGTTACATCCGGAGGGGTACGAGCCGAAATACACCAGCAGTGGTGGCCACGGTGGTTTTGGGTCAGCCGGTAACACGGTGGATATGGACATCGCGCCCAACAAGGCCAATCAGGAGCTACACGCGTACAAGGTCCTGACCCAGCCTACGAAGATCATGAGCTTCGAGCCTCACCTACACGCCCCGGGAGTGCGGATGTGCTGGGAGGCGATTTGGGGCTCAAAGATCGAGACTTTGAGCTGCGTCGGCTACGACCACAGCTGGGTGCGGGCGTACAACTACGCCGAGGACTATGAGCCCCTGCTCCCGGCGGGGACGGTCCTGCACATCATCGGTTATATGGACAACACTGAAACGAACCCCAACGTCTCCCACCCGGAGAACTGGATGGGAGGAGGCAACCGGTCGGTGGCCAACATGTTCCTCGAGATAGGACAAAATGTTCGGCTCACCGAGGAGGAGTTCTTGGCAGAGATGGCCGAGCGGGTCGAGAACCTGGGTCTCACCAGGAGCGACTACGTCATCGGCTGTCCTCTGTGCTTGGCCATGATCCCACCCACTACTCCGAAACCGACGGACATGATGCCTGATGAGTCCGACGGGGCGGCAAGGGAGCAGAAACAATGAGCAGACGGAATCTCTCTCTCAAGTTGACCGGGGGCGTATGGTTTCTCGCACTGGTCATTGTGCTGATCCCGCGGGGAGTCGATGCTCAGGTGCTCACGTATGCGAGTGGGCAGACGATGCAGCCCGCCTTCGAGGGGTGGGAGCAAAATCAGGACGGTTCCTACAACCTGTTATTCGGGTACCTGAATCGGAACTGGGAGGAAGAGTTCGACATCCCGGTGGGGCCGGACAACTTGTTCTCTCCGGGCTCGGCAGATCGGGGGCAACCCACCCACTTCCTGCCTCGCCGCAACCGACTCGCCTTCCGAGTCCACGTGCCGGCTGACTTCAGCGAGGACGATCGTTTGGTCTGGACCGTCCGGAGCAAGGGGGAGACGCTCACGGCGATAGGAATGATCACAGCCGATCTTTTCGTCGACAACATCGTGATCATGTCGGAGAACGGGAGCATCGGCAACGGCGCCACCACCGCCGAGATACGGGCAAATATCCCTCCGGTTTCGGAGTTGGAAGGGGAGGCGGAGCGGTGGGTTCGAGTGGGCGAGCCGGTGACGCTAGCGGTTAGAGTAAGCGACGACGGCGTCCCGCGCAGGCGTGGTTTTCGTCGTCCCGATTCTTCCGACAACCCCCGCACCCCCCCCGGACCACTCGCGACTCCGGAAGACCTGGCGAGGGTCGGAGAGCCCAGCATGGTCGTGCCCGGCAAGGTGAACGGGTTGCACGTCTCTTGGTTCGTGTACCGCGGGCAGGGGGAGGTTACCGTTGATCCACCGCAGATCAAGGTGTGGGAGGACACCCGCCCCTACAGCTCCCCCTGGGGCCACCGCTGGATCCATCCGACCGAGCCCGAGGACGGATGGTGGGTCGCACGAGCCACCTTCCGCGAGGCGGGCACCTATGTGCTCCGTGGTAAGGTCGACGACGGCGGGCTCCAGGTGGACCACGATGTGATCATTCACGTGGCTGATCTGGTTCCCTGAAAGCCCGAATACGACTGGCGCCCCGAGGCCCCTACACCCTCACTCCGCCGACGCTTCGCTCTACGGCTTCGCCGCAGACCGTCTCCGTGAGGGTGCAGGGGCCTCGGGGTGTGTGCGTTACAAGGGGGGGTCGCACCAAAGGCCTCACCTCCAGTGAGACCGCGTCGGGCGTAGGGTGGCTCCGCCCCACAAGCTTGCCGTGGTGCCCGGCGCTATTTCATACCTCACGCTGCATGAGCAAGGGCGTTCGGGGCTCGGGTCAGTTCAGCACCTTTGTACTTGAACGCAACGCGGTCCGCGAGGGAACGCGCCCCAAGCCTCGTCAGGGCGTGACGTGCACCCTGACATACCCGTTGCTCCAGCAGCACTGATCCATCGCGCCGCTGTCGAGGGCACGCCAGTTGTCCACCTGGGCACGAAGGATGTAGTCGCCCGGCTCGGAAAACGTCGCGTTCACCCTAACCGTTCCTTGCCCCTCGGGAAGCGTGAACTCTTGCGGACCCAGGGGAAGGCGGACCAGCTGCTGCGTTGATCCGCCGCGTCCGCCGCCCCGTCTCCCCCTTCCGGATTCTTCGGGCTCAGGCTCAGGCTCAGGCATGGACTCGTGACGGGTGTACGTCACGTCGCCCGGACCCTGATGCTTGATCCAGATCACGTGCACGGGCACGCCGTCCCGGAGCCGGGGATCATTCTGATCCCGTACGGATGGATCCCTGATGCTCACCTCCAGGGTGAGAGGCGTCCCCACGGAGACGGTCTCCGTTCCCTCCGCGACGACGCCCTCCGGGCCGCTCCCCTGCCTGTCTTCGTCCTCGAACCAGACGAGAGGAGGAACAGTTCCGTGGGGTCGTGGAGTTCGGTCCAGTTGGTATGCGGCCACTCGTGCCCGCCCGGGGACCTTGTAGACCTCACCGTCCGCGTTCGTGATGTACCACCAGACGTCCTGGTCCCTCATCTCCGCGGGAAGGGTAACGCCGAACGCGCCGTGCTGCCGCCCGGGATGGAACACGGTGGGTTGCATCCCATCGAAACGGGCCGGCTCTAGGTAGTTGGCCTCGCCCAGGGGAATCGCGACCACGTCCTCCTGATTCGCATTGTAGTACCCGAAGGTAATCGTAACGGACCCGTCACCGTTGTCGTACCACCCCTCCATGAAGGGCACGACAGGCCGTCCCTCCGGTGAGACCGGCCGAAGAGGAAGCCCTGCATCTTGGGCCTCCACAGGAACCCCACCCGTCACGGCGAATGCGAGCAAGGCCATGGCCATTCCACCCCAAGCCGAGCGAATTTCCGTCATACGGACTCCTTGCACATCGATAGGTTGACTGCGGAGCGTCTATCGCCAGAAATGAGACGGGGATCGAAGGCGTCGGACATCATCCGAAGCGTCCTTCGATCCCCATCCCGAGAGGCTACCAATCAGATTCTGAGGATCCGGGCCTGTCAGTCCTGATCGGCTGCGTTCCGTTCCTCGTTCGCCTCCCGCTCCTCGATGAGCTGCTGATAGCCCTCTTCGTCGAGGTGCGTCAGCGCGATCCATGCGTGGGTCATCTCATCCGCCGTTCGCTGCCCCCAACCCACCCACTGTTCCGGGTCCGGGTTGTTCGGATTTTCTGCGGTGTTGTCGTACCACTGCTTGATCACCATAACCGCTCCCGCCGGAACGAGGGGCGCCACATCGGGCTCGTAGAGGTGGCTGTGATGCCAGGTGGCGCTCCAATTGGAGATCATGCTCATGACTTCCGTCCGGCCCGTTTCCGGATAGAAGATCTCCAGCGAAGCCGAGCGCAGTCGCAGATGACCGTGCGGCTGGAAGCTGTCGATCCGGACCGGATGGTCGAACGAGTGGAAGCCCTGAGTCACGGTCGATCCGTGGGGTGGCAACAGCAACTCGCCCGCGAGCGAGTAGTTGCGCAGAGTCTGCTCATACTTGGCCTCGTAGTCCTTTGGGTGGAACCACAGACCGAGCTCGACCGTGGCGCCCTCCACCACTGCGTCGGGGGCCGTGGCCCCGAGGCCGCCGGGATAGATGTGGATGTCCCACTGGCTCTTAGCGGTCGCCGATACGGTCCGGCACACGCCCTCGGGTACGAGCTCCCCCAACTTGCCCATGGCGTACTCGGTCACGGACCCGGTCCGCTGGTAGGTACCGTCCTCCTGCGGCTCTTCGAAGTATGTGTTGGCGTGGTGCACCACCGCCTGCGAGTTCAACGCAGGCTTCACCTGCATGGCCTTGATACAGCGATCCTCAGTCAGCCCCAGGTCTTCCGCCCAAGGCTTGAACCACATGTCGTTCCCACCGGCCGGCACGTCGATGGCCTCGGACGGGACGATCGCGTCCGGTGGTCCGAACTGTTCGGTGAATGTCCACTGGGTCCCGTCCGGAATTACTGGAGGCAGCGGCAAGTCGGCCCGGTCGCCGAGGGGCGTGCCCTCGTCCACCCAGGCTACGACCGTGTTGATGTCCTCCTGCGTGAGGCGCCAATCGTGCTGAAGACTCTGAATGCCGATGTCGTCGTCGTAGGAGTAGGGAGGCATCAAGCGGTTCGCCACCATCTCCCGGATACGCCTCGCGTACCGGCGAGCATCCTCATACGTGAGGAGCTCCATCGGGCCAATCCCGCCCGGGCGATGGCACACCACACAGTTGTTCAGGATGATGGGGGCCACGTCCTTGGCGTACGTCACGTCCGCGACATCACTCGACGACGACGTGAATTGTGCCTGGGCCTGGGCTTCGCCCTGGAAGGCAAAGGCCATGACCATGGTGATGACCGAAGATCCGATCCAAGACGCCCATGGGCGCGCACGTTGAGTCCCTCCGTACATCTCCATCGATGCTCCCCCTCCGAATTCGCGTGAATGAGACGCCGAATTTACGCCTCCTTAATCACTTACCTACACCTTCGGAACGGCAGTGTCGCAAGTAACCGGTCCGACCCGGCGCAAGGCACCCTTTTTAATACTTTTAGGATACAATCGGCCGTCTCATAAGCTACGTCGATGCCTCCTGGATGTCACGCGCGAGTCTCGACAAGGTGATGGGTTAACTTTGTAGCGCAAAGTACTTGACAACCGCAACGCCGCGGACCACATTCGTCTTTATCATGCTGAGACTCTCTCAAGTCGATCAAAGTCCGGAGCCCATCGCCTTGGGCGACCGAGCCATGGAGGATCTGCGCTTCATCCGCCAGACGATGGAGGGGGGCGCCGCCTTCACGGCGGTTCCGGGATGGGGCGGTGTCGGAATGGGACTCACCGCACTGGCTGCGGCGGTGCTCGCTTCACGCCAGCCGACGGCTGAGGGATGGCTTCTAGTCTGGATTCTGGAGGCGATGCTCGCTGTCGCGATCGGGGCGGTTGCAATCCACCGGAAGGCGCGCCGGGCCGATCTTCCCGTCCTTTCCGGGGCAGGTCGCAAGTTCGTTCTCAGCTTCCTGCCTCCTGCTCTCGCTGGGGCCGTACTTACAGTAGCGCTTTGGCAGGCCGGAGCTGACTCACTGCTTCCGGGGGCATGGCTTCTCCTCTACGGCGCCGCCGTCGTCACGGCCGGCACCTTTTCGGTCAAGATCGTCCCCGTGATGGGGATCTGTTTCATGGTGCTCGGAGTGTTTGCGCTTCTCGCGATGCCTGCCGCCGGTGATCTCTCGATGGCCGCGGGATTTGGGGGGCTGCAGATTCTCTTCGGGGTGACTATTGCGAGGAGGCACGGTGGCTGAGGGAGCACGGGCCCGCAACAAGGCCCCGAACCTGGCCCCGGTCAAGGGATCGACCGTGAGCATCGATGTACAAGCCGGGAAGACCAATCCTGTCGCACTCGACCCGATCATACATGTGCGCGTCCGCCTCGGAATCGTAAGCGCCCTAGCGGTGGAGGAATCTCTCACGTTCAACGAGCTGAAGGAGCGTCTCGAAACCTCGGACGGGAATCTCAGCGTTCACGCTAGGCGGCTAGAGGAAGCTGGCTACGTCGAGATACGAAAGTCTTTCGACGGTCGGATCCCGCGGACGGACTATTGCCTCACGGAGACCGGCCGACAGGCGCTCCAGCGATATTTGGACCACATGGAGGCGTTGATCGAGCACATACGAGAATAGGCGGTTTTTTTCAGGAGCCACTTTATGATAGGAAGTACTTTGACACCGCGATGGCTGGAGCCTGAACAACCGGAACCCGCCTCACCTGGGGTCCTGCTCGTCGGGCGAGCACTGGGTGAGGGGTACGGACTCGATAGCGATTAGCTCGAGCACGGCTCGACCGGCCTGAAGGCTCCCGTCTACCCAGGCCCACTTCCTATTCGCCACCGTTGGGACGACTGTGACAACGATGGGTGCTTGGTGCGGTCAGGGGGTTGCTGTATCGTAAGACCCCACGGCTAGTAACGTTGCGGCTGCGGAATCGAGGAACCGAATGACAGAGCGAGTTGTTGGACTGGACCTCCGGTCAACTACCATCGTGGCTGTACGGCGCGATGGCCAGGTGGCACTTGCGGGTGACGGCCAGGTGACGATGGGTGACGCCGTCGTGAAGAATACGGCCCAGAAGGTGAGAACGCTCCGAGAAGGGGACGTGCTTGTCGGCTTCGCGGGCGCCGTCGCTGATGCCTTCACCCTCTTCGAGAAGCTGGAGGAGAAGCTGGAGCGGTTTCCGAAGAACCTTACCAAGGCCGTGGTGGAGCTCGCCAAGGACTGGCGCATGGACCGCTATTTGAGGAGACTCAACGCTCTGCTTCTCGTGGCCGATCGGGAACACCTCTTTCTTGTCAGCGGGGAGGGCGAGGTCATCGAACCCGACGATGATGTCCTGGCCATCGGCTCGGGCGGTTCATACGCGATGGCTGCGGCTCGTGCACTACTCGCACATTCAGAGCTGTCGGCCAAAGAAACGGTGCGCCGGTCCCTCGAGATAGCCGGTGAAATCTGCATCTATACGAACCAACAGATCACGGTTCTGGAGTTGGAGTAGAGTGGAGAATTCTGTCGGAACCGAGGCGGGACGGGAGATGATACTCGACGCGGATGCGTCCGATCCCTCCGATGAGCAATGGTTGGATCAACTCACGCCCCGCCAGATCGTGGTCGAACTGGACAAGTACATCGTGGGTCAGGATGAAGCCAAAAAGTCCGTCGCCATCGCTCTCCGAAACCGCTGGCGCCGGCAGCGAGTGGGAGACGAGCTTCGGGATGAGATCCTCCCGAACAACCTCATCCTGATCGGTCCCACGGGAGTCGGGAAGACCGAAATCGCGCGTAGGCTTGCCCGTCTGGCGGGCGCCCCTTTCGTGAAGGTGGAAGCGTCGAAATACACCGAGGTCGGGTACGTGGGGCGGGACGTGGAGTCCATGATCCGAGACTTGGTGGACGTGGCTGTCAACATGGTTCGCGCCGAGCGTGAGGACGACGTTGAGGAGTTGGCGGCTGAGAGGACCGCCGAGCGACTCCTGGACCTTCTCCTCCCGAAACCGGCGCCGAGTCCCAACGTCAACGTTGAGCGGGTAGTACCTCCGGAGAGCGGCGAGGGTCGGCCACACGTCTTCGTGGTGGGCACTGAGGGTGCCGAGGTGAGGGATGTGGCTGGGGACGCGGACGAGGGCGAGGCACGCCGTGAGCGAACGAGGGAGAAGCTCCGCGGCCTCCTTTTGGAAGGAAAGCTGGAAGAACGGGAGGTCGAAATCGAGGTGTCCCAGACGCCGTCGATCGAGGGTATGGTGTTGCCGATGGGCGGAGGCATGGAGGGGATGGATCACAACTTCACGGAAATGCTTCAGGACATGCTTCCGAAGCGGAAAAAGCGGCGGACCGTATCCGTCTCGGAAGCCCGGAGGATCCTCGTCCAGGACGAGATGGACCGCCTGATCGACATGGAGGAGGTCGTCAACGAGGCCCTCATTCGGGCGGAGGACATGGGGATCGTCTTTCTGGACGAAATTGACAAGATTGTCGGAGAGCGGAGTGGGGCAGGGCCCGATGTGAGCCGAGAGGGAGTGCAGCGCGACATCCTGCCGATCGTCGAGGGCTCGACGGTCCAGACCAAGTACGGGCTGGTTCGGACGGATCACATGCTCTTCATCGCGGCGGGGGCGTTCCATGTGGCGAAACCCAGTGACATGATCCCCGAGCTCCAGGGACGGTTCCCCATTCGGGTCGAGCTAAAAAGCCTCGGCGAGGAGGACTTCGTCCGCATTCTTCAGGAGCCGAAGAATGCGCTGGTTCATCAATACGGCGCGCTGGTAAAGACTGAGGGCGCGACCCTCGATTTTACTAAAGAAGGGATCGAGGAAGTGGCGAGGCTCGCCGCCGTATTAAACGATCAGATGGAGAATATCGGCGCTCGCCGGCTACAGACGGTGCTGACGACGCTGCTCGAGTCGGTGCTCTACGGACTTCCTGAGGACGACCTTCGCAAGATCGTCGTGGATCGTGACTTCGTTCGTGACAATCTCTCCGCGATCGTGGACGATGCTGATCTGAGGCGCTACATCCTGTAAAAGGCTGCTTCTTCGTCCGCCTTCTGTCCGGAATCTGCCAGAATGGCGGAATCCCCCTACCAAGCGAACATGGGGAGTGGTAGTTTTTCACTCCATGAACGAGACGCTTAAGAAGACTCCCCTTTACGATGTGCATCTCGGTCTTGGGGCCAAGATGGTGCCGTTCGCCGAATATGAAATGCCGGTCCAGTACCGGACGGGGATCAGAGAAGAGCACCAGGCCGTACGTGCGGTGGCCGGCCTCTTCGATGTGTCTCACATGGGTGAGTTCCTGATTCATGGCCCCCAAGCGCTCGATCTGGTGCAGCTCGTGAGCGTGAATGACGCAGCGACCCTGGCGATGGGCCAATGCCAGTACTCGGCCATGTGCGCGGAGGACGGAGGTGTCCGTGACGATATCGTCGTCTATCACATGGCTGATCACTACATGCTGGTGGTGAACGCCTCGCGACGGGCCCAGGATTGGGCGTGGCTTGTAGAACACGCGGAGGGACTCGAGGTGACCTTGGAGGACTGCTCGGATGGCATCGGCCTCTTGGCTCTCCAGGGGCCCCGCGCCCAGGATATTCTCGATCCAATCACGGACGTGGGTCTGGGTGACATCGCCTACTACAATTTCGCGGAGGGGACGGTCACGGGGTGCCCGGCGACGATCAGTCGGACCGGATATACGGGGGAGGACGGCTTCGAGTTGTACGTGGCCGAGGAAGATACGGTTGCGGTCTGGAATGCGGTGCTCGAGCAGGGTGAGGGGGTGGGCCTACTCCCGTCCGGACTCGGAGCCCGCGATTCCCTACGCCTCGAGATGGGCTTCGCCCTATACGGTAACGAGCTCGATGAGGAGCACACTCCGTTGGAGGGCCGGCTTGGGTGGCTGGTAAAATTGGACAAGGGAGACTTTTCTGGGCGGAAGGCGTTGGTTCGGCAACAGGAAGAGGGCGGACACCCCAGACTTGTCGGGATCCGGCTGACGGAGCGAGGCTTTCCGCGGCCCGGACACCCCATTGTCCATGGTGGGAACGCGGTTGGATCTGTTACCAGCGGGACCGTGAGCCCGAGTCTCGGTTACGGAATCGCGCTGGGCTACGTGCCTGCCGGATTGGGCAGTCCGGATACGGAAGTCGGCGTTCGCATCCGTGACGAGGTGGTTCCGGGCGTGGTCGTCCGGCTCCCGTTTTATACAGAGGGCTCGATTCGAAAATGACTCACCTCGATTCTTCAACAACCGCCATGTGCCCAGGACGATGAATGACATGACCATCCAAGTTGAAGGGTTGCGGTGGCAGGACCCCGACCACGCCGCGCGCGGTGCCCCCGTTGTTGGAGCTCCTAGCCATAGCTACGGCTATGGCGTCGTCGCTCCGCCTAGGAGCTAGGGCCATGGCATCCGCAACGCGGCCCACCCCCCTTTCCGATCACCCTCCTAGTATGAGGGTAGCGGTTCTAACGGTGAGCGACGGCTGTTTTTCCGGTGAGCGGGAGGATCGCAGTGGTGACCTGATCGTGCAGTGGTGCACGCGTTGGGAATACGAACTGCGACACCGAAGCGTCGTCCCTGATGAGACCGATCAGATCATAAAACAACTCGTGCGGTGGGCCGATTCCGGGGATATCGACGTCGTACTGACCACCGGGGGTACGGGCTTTTCCCCGCGTGATGTGACGCCCGAGGCCACAAGAGGTGTACTGGATAAGGAGGCGCCCGGGTTGGCCGAGGCCATTCGAAGACAGGGGTTGCCCGAGACTCCGACCGCAGTGTTGTCGAGAGGACTTGCCGGGTCGCGGGGCCGTACCTTTGTGGCGAACCTTCCAGGGAGCCCCGGCGGCGTTCAGGACGGCCTCAAGGCGATCGAGGGGCTTCTTCCACACGTAGTGGAACTGTTGCGCGGCGAGGCCACGGGACATCCGACCTCCTCCGCGCCGGTAGATCCCGCATGAGCTTGGACGACGAGGGCAGGGTGCTTGTCTCGACCCATCACCTGGGGCGGGCGGGGGAGCTCAGAAAGGCGTTTCAGGGCGCCGGATATGAGGTGGAGCTGGTCACCCCGGACGAAGACGTGAGTGGCGGAACCCCGATCGAATTGCTGGTCGTGACTGGATCCCCGGCCTCCGTCTCCGCCCGGACTTTGGTCCGACGTGCGCATGCCGATTCGAACGCTCCGGCCTTCGCCATCGTGGAAAACGCGGAGGCGATTCCGAGCCTGGCTGCCGACTACCTGGAAGTATTCTCGGACGCCACTCGAGCTGACGACGTCGTTTTTGTGGCCCGTTCGGTCATCGAGCGCAGGCGGCTTCAGGCGTCGGCGGGCATCGTCGGTGAAACCGATGCGATCAAGGAGGCTCTGGAGCGGGTGGTGCAGTTTGCGCCGGTGGGATCCACGGTGCTGATCACCGGTGAGTCGGGAACCGGCAAGGAGTTGGTCGCGAGAGGAATCCATCACCTCTCGTCGAGGCGTCATCGGCCGTTCATCGCGGTGAACGTTTCGGCCCTCTCTGAGACGCTCCTGGAAAGCGAACTTTTCGGACACGAGAAGGGAGCCTTCACAGGTGCAATCGATTCTCGGCGTGGGCTCTTCGAGTTGGCGGACAAGGGGACCATCTTCCTCGACGAGATCGGGGAGATGCCGCTGATAACGCAGACCAAGCTCCTTCGGGTCCTCGAGCAGCGGGAGTTCCGTCGCGTAGGTGGCGAGGACGTGATCCGCGTCGATATACGCATCGTCACCGCCACCAACCAGGACCTGAAGCGGCTCGTAGCGCTTGGCGGGTTCCGGAAGGACCTCTTCTATCGGCTGAATGTGTTACATATTGAGCTGCCTCCGCTCCGCGCGAGGCGAGAGGACATTCCCCTGCTGGTGGACGCCTTCATCGGGGATGCCAGTAGGCGTCACGACCGTCGGTTTGAGGGAATTTCTCCGGAGGCCATCGAGATTCTCCAAGACTACCATTGGCCCGGGAACGTCCGTGAGTTGCAGAACTTGGTCGAGAGTATGGTGGTTCTCGCGCCTGGCAGGCAGGTTTTGCCGGGGGATATCCCTTCGGACGTCCGGGGGATTACGCCGGCCACGGCTGCTCTTGTTCCCTTCGGAGAGGGCGGTTCCCAGGCGTTGGAAGATCCCAGATCTCAGGGGATCAGACCCGAGCTGGAGTTTATCTTCCGGACGCTAGTCGATCTGCGAATGGACGTGGACGACCTCCGGAAGGAGTTCCACACCTACCGGTCACCACCGGGCTCTCCCGGGTCCACGGACACGTATCCGGTCAACGAGGGGAGAGTAGAGATCGGTGTCCGACCGGCTGCCGGCGTCTCGGATGAGCCCTGGGAGGTGGAGGAACCGCCCGAAGTCGCACCCGGGGACGGGGCGGTCGTGTATCGCTCGGGCATGACCATGGAGGATCTTGAGCGGGCGGCGATCGCTGCGGTGCTGGTGGAGGTCCGGGGAAACCGCCGGAAAGCGGCACAGATGCTCGCCATTGGCGAGCGCACGCTCTATCGCAAGATCAAGGCGTTCCGGATCGACGAGGAAGAAGAGGAATCAACCTAGTCTGGGCCGCGGCCTCTCAGGATCGGATGCGACCCCGCACCCGAGCCCGCTCCAACTCGAGCTCACGGAGGACCCTGTCCCAAGACCTATCCCTCGCGCCTTCGTACTCCACTGTCAGGGCGATCTCCAGATCGATACCCCCATCGAAGGCGTAGACCGCAATCTGGGCCTCTTCTTGCCGAAGGCGTTGTCCTCCCCAGCCAGGCGTTATCGCCTCGATGGCTGTAGGACGGTATCTGAGTCCACCGTTCACGATGTGGAGATTCTCGGGCTCGTACGTCGTGGTCGGAGTTCGACTGAACAACGACACCAGGAAGAGGGGCGTTTCTTCCCGGATCCGGGATCGCAAGGACTCACGGGCCGACACTGCGAGGCCAGTCAGCCGTTGATAGGTGTCGGGAGCTGCCAGTCGAATGACGGATTCGGCCAACGGGGTGACTTGGATCTGGAGCGGGCCGCTCTCCAGCACGAGCGTGAACTCGGCCTGTGTAAGGGTGCCGTAGCCAGGTGGAACGAGCACATCCGCACCTGCACGGCCGGCCGGTGCCACCGGCTGGCCAGTTCCCGCCACGGCCTCGGCGCCCGCACAGCCGCTAAGAAGCACCAGCAGGACTCCAATAACGGCACGCGCCTCGCTCACCCCCGCACTCACAGTCCGATCTCGTCTACGCGGATCAGATCGTCGAGTGCGGTCAGCAACTCCTCACGTCCCTCGCCCGTTTTGGATGAGCAACTGAGCACCTGATCCTCGTCGATATTCAGACGTTCCACAGCCGTCGCCACGGCTCTCTGTCGGGCCATGCGCTTGAGTTTGTCCATCTTCGTAAGCACCACCAAGGTCGGTAGGCCTCTCGTTGCGAGGAACTCCACCATCTCGAGGTCGGTGATGGTGGGGTCGTGCCGGGCGTCTACTAGATGTACGACGCCGCTGAGCTTCGGTTCCCCTACGAGATATTCTTCAACCAACGCCTTCCAAGACTGCCTCAAACGGGAGGAAGCCTTGGCGAAGCCGAAACCAGGGAGGTCGACCAGGAAAAACCGGTCATTAACGAGGTAAAAATTGAGGGACCGCGTCTTGCCCGGCGTCGCGGATACGCGCGCGAGCTTCTTCCGCGTGCGCCTCAGCAGCACGTTGACGAGTGACGACTTGCCGACGTTGGAGCGGCCGGAAAACGCGACCTGGGGAAGGTCGCCCGGAATCGGTGCGCCGGCGTCGAACAGGCTCCCGGCGAACTCGACGGTCCGGACCTCCACGCTACTGGGAAACGTGGGTTCCGACCGAACTCCCACCCTCGAGGAAGCTTCGCCGGGCTTGCGGCATCGACGTGAGGGCCTCGGTCAGGACCTCGTCCATCGTACGGACCGGCACGAACTCCAAGCCGGCGATCACCTCCTCGGGCATGAGCTCCAACTCCGGCGCGTTGGCCGCCGGCAACAGCACCTTGGTCATCCCCTCCCGGAGGGCGGCCACAGCCTTCTCCTTGACCCCTCCGACAGCCAGGACGCGCCCTCGAAGTGTGATCTCGCCGGTCATGGCCACGTCGGCTCGTGACGGCGTCCCCGTGAGAGCCGAGATCAGCGCGGTGGCGATGGTGATTCCGGCGGACGGACCATCCTTCGGGGTTGCCCCCTCGGGGATATGGATATGGATGTCTACGTTCTGGTGGAACTGTGGATCGAGGCCAAGCCGGGCGGCGCGTGAACGGGCGTAGGTTACCGCGGCAAAGGCGGACTCCTTCATGACCTCTCCGAGCGTCCCAGTGAGTTGCACCTGGCCCGACCCGGGTACCACCGCAACCTCGACGTCGAGGACCTCACCTCCCGCCTCCGTCCACGCCAGCCCGTTGGCCATTCCGGAGCGCTCACCCTCGTCGTGGCTACGTTCCAGAAAGAGCGGCGGGCCCAAGAGAGCTTTGAGGTCGTCCTCGCCGATTATCAGGGGCTCGGTCGATCGATCGTCCGCGGTCGTTGCAGTGTCATCACCGGTTGCTGTGCCCTGTTCGGCCTTCCGTCGGGCGAGTTTGCGGGCGACACGAGCAATACTGCGGTCCAACTCTCGGACACCCGCCTCCCGGGTATACCGCCGGATGATTGTCTTAGCCGCACTTTCGGTCAGGTCCACGTCCGTAGAGAGGCCGTGGCGCATGGCCTGGTGGGGCCAAAGGTATCGCAGGGCGATCGCGAGCTTCTCGGTGTCCAGGTATCCCGGGAGGCGGATGATTTCCATGCGATCCCGAAGCGGCTCCGGAATCCCTGCGAGCGTGTTGGCGGTGGCCACGAACAGAACGTCGGAGAGATCGTATTCCAACTCCAGATAGTGGTCCGTGAATGTCTTGTTCTGCTCCGTGTCCAGAACCTCAAGGAGGGCGGCACCGGGATCGCCATGGAAGTCGCGGGCCAGCTTGTCGATCTCGTCGAGCAGGAATACGGGGTTGGTGGTCCCGCTGCGGCGCATACCCTGGAGCACTCTCCCGGGCAAGGCACCAACGTAGGTGCGCCGGTGACCCCGGATCTCGGCCTCGTCTCGAATGCCCCCCAAACTGACGCGCACGAACTCTCGGCCGAGAGCGGTGGCGATACTGCGGCCGAGAGAGGTCTTGCCGACGCCGGGTGCTCCGACCAGGCAGAGGATGGGTCCTTTCAGCTCACCGACCAGCGACAGCACCGCGATATGGTCGAGGATACGATCCTTCACCTCGTCGAGTCCGTGGTGCGCCTCATCGAGTGTGGCGGATGCATGTTCAACTCGGAGATTGTCCTCTCTGCGTTCGGTCCACGGGAGCCCCAAGATCCAGTCGAGATAGGTTCGAATCACCGCGGCCTCGGGAGCGACCGGATTCAACTTTTCGAGCCGGTTGAGTTCGCGTTCCGCTCGCTCACGGGCGTGCGGAGGGAGGGAAGCCGACACCACTGCGGCCGCGAGATCCGACCAATCATCCTTGGGGTCGGCCCCGAGCTCGTGGTGAATCGCCTTCAACTGCTCCTGGAGATAGCTCTGGCGGTGATCTGAGTCGAGCTGCATGCGGATCTGAGCATCCAGCTTCTCTTCGATGCGCAGAATCTCCAGCTCTCGTACGAGGACTTCTCGCAGTAGCCCGTAATACGGCGCGAGAGCAGGGGATTCGAGGAGCTCTTGTTTCTCGCTGGGAAGCACCAACAAGTGTCCAGCAACGAGATGGGCGGAGCGGAGGCGGTCGCTTTCGAGAGAAACCGAGCTCAAGACATCGTCTGGGACACGATCACAAAGTTGGATATACTCGTGAAAGAGCCGCAGGACGCCTCGCGCGAGGGCTTCCTCCTCCTCCGACTCCTGGCCTTCGGCGCGTTCCTCCACGACGAACGGCTGGATCGATGCAGCGAAACCGGCTTCAGCCTTCAGGAAGCGACGAACCCTACAGCGTCCGATGCCTTCGAGTACGACGCGTGCGTTCCCGTCCGGAAGGCGCGACACCTGTAGGACCTGCGCAACGACCCCAACGCGGTGCAGGTCGTCCTTGGAGGGATCCTCCACCTGAACGTTCTTTTGCGCCAGGAGGAGGATATATCCTTCGCCTTCCTCGGCCGCATGAAGCGCGGCGAGCGACGGAGGCCGGCCGATCAGCAGGGGCAGGACCATGTAGGGGAAGTAGACCAGATCCCGAAGGGCGACGACGGGAAGCCGGTCTGGGATCTCGTAGGTCTGGTCGACCCGAATCAGTGTCGCCATTCCGTTCCTGTTTACTCCTTCAGCAGCCTTCCAGGGCTGTACACGTACGCGAGTTCAAGCACACATGGTGCCGGCCGCTTCTCGGGAGGCTCGGGCCGGGTAAGCGCAGCACGCGCGCATCCTACGCTGGGAAACCACTGCGGGGAAGGGTGGAGGGCTGACGGGAGGTGGTTCAGGCCTCTTTTTTCTGCGTCTCCGGGTGGAGTACCAGGAGCGGTGGCACCTTCTTGTCGACACAGTCGGCCGTGACGACCACCTCTCGGACGTCCGTTCGAGAGGGGACCTCGAACATGACGTCGCGCATGAAGTCCTCGATCACGGAACGCAGGCCTCGCGCGCCGGTGCCGCGGTCCAGCGTCTTCTTGGCGATCGTGCGCAGCGCTTCCTTGTCGAACGTGAGGCCAATACCTTCGAGCTCGAACATCTTCTGATACTGTTTGACCAGGGCGTTCTTCGGCTCCTCCAGGATCTTCACCAACGAATCTTCGTCCAGATCGCTCAAGTGGACCGCGACCGGGAGACGTCCCACGAGTTCGGGGATGAGGCCGAACTGCTTGAGATCCTCGGGCTCGACAAACGGTAGAAGCTCGTCGCGTTCCTCCCCGGTGGCCTTCTCGCCGAAACCGATTCGCCGCCTGCCGAGGCGGGTTTCGATGATCTGTTCCAGGCCGTCGAAAGCGCCTCCGCAAATGAACAGGATGTTCCGGGTGTCGAGCTGGATGTACTCCTGCTGCGGATGTTTTCGACCGCCCTGGGGCGGGACCGACGCCACCGTTCCCTCCAGGATCTTGAGGAGCGCCTGTTGCACACCCTCTCCCGAGACGTCCCGCGTGATCGACGGGTTCTCGGACTTCCGCGCGATCTTGTCCATCTCGTCGATGTAGACGATTCCGCGTTCGCACTCGGCCACGTTGAAATCGGCGGCCTGGAGCAGCCGAACCAGGATGTTTTCAACGTCTTCACCGACGTATCCCGCTTCGGTGAGTGTGGTGGCATCCGCGATCGTGAACGGGACATGGAGGATCCGAGCCAACGTCTGTGCGAGCAGCGTCTTACCGACCCCGGTGGGCCCGATCAGAAGAATGTTGGCCTTGTCGATCTCGACCTCGTCGAGCACGCCCTGATTGTTGACCCGCTTGTAGTGGTTGTAGACCGCAACGGCGAGTGCCCGTTTCGCGCCTTCTTGCCCGATGACGTACTGATCCAGGACTTCCTTGATTTCCTGCGGGACCGGACTCGGGACTACAGACTCTGACGCCTCGCGATCTTCTTCCTCGGCGAGGATCTCATTACAGAGGGAAATACACTCGTTACAGATATAGACGGAGGGTCCGGAAATGAACTTCTTGACCGTTTCCTTGGA
>Ga0114996_10004303_pt1 | contig 17227 bp, 8 predicted proteins | sample ArcticOcean_MG_C_4_FD_87039 | JGI IMG/M metagenome (GOLD analysis project Ga0114996, IMG submission 87039) | Marine microbial communities from western Arctic Ocean - ArcticOcean_MG_CB4_134 | ecosystem: Environmental > Aquatic > Marine > Oceanic | place: Arctic Ocean: Canada Basin | collected...
ACGCCGGTCGCCCCCGTGCCGCCCGTGTCGCCTTTGGTACCGGTCGAGCCGGTCGCACCCGTGTCGCCTGTGTCGCCTTTTCCACCCGACGGGCCCTGGGGTCCCGTATCCCCTGTGGCGCCGGTCAGGCCTTCCAGTCCCGTATCCCCTGTGGCGCCGGTCGGACCCTCCGGCCCCGTGTCGCCTTTTTCACCCGGCGGACCCTCGGGTCCCGTTCCGGTATTTTCATCGACAGTGTCAGTGCTTAGGACGATGGGGTCTTGTCCGGGACATTGAAGCTCAAATGTTCCATCGTCCAGGTCCACGGTGGTACAGGATTCGCCCGGCTCGCCGTTGCAGACGCTGTACGAGCCGTTGACTTCCACGTCGTCAAGCACGCCATTGCCGTTGCTGTCGATGCCGTATTCCAGCTCGACACCACCGCTCGGACAATCGTCCAACAAGGCAGGTCCCAGCACACGTGCCAAACTACTGACGGGAGCGTTCGGCGGAGCGACCCACGCGTCTACCCCCGGCCCATCGATAATCGTCTTTTCTCCGCACGCAACGGCGCCTGCTGCAATGAAGACAACGACATACAACCTGAACCGGTATCGAATGTGATCCATCTCATCCTCCTGTTGAATGGATTGAGTGTATCACCCCGCAGGATGAAATTCAGGCCGTTCGTAAGAAGTCGCGCCAGCGCCACTCCCCAAAGCCCAAGGCCCCAACAAAGATCGCCTCTCCCAACAAATGCGCCAATCCAAACGGACTGGCGGTTTGCCAAAAGACGGTCGCGCAGACCAAACACACCACTGCCCAGGCGCCATTGGCCGCCACCAGGAATTTGATGAATGCCAGGGGACGATTGGATCGGCTTGCAAGGGTGAGCGAGTACGAGCCATACAGGAGGTTGACTCCGCCCATGAACAAGATGAAATTGTGCGGGAGGTGGTGCAGGTCGCTGAGCCGTCCACTCAACAGCAACACAAGCGCTCCCACCAGAGAACCGGCCAGACCATCGACCCACAACACGTTGCGACGCAGATTCATCCAACATCCATCGTCCGGCTGTGTATGCGTTTTTTGATGCATCATGTGCCGCAGAACGTCTGATGGCACGCCGTAAACTTTTGGGGGGCCGGCTGGGCATACGCGTCGAGTCCGTCTTGCTCGTCGAAGGGTTGGCTGACCGCCTGAAGAAGCCGATTAAATAACGTCAGATCCAGGTTCTCAATCGCGGCGTTCAGGGCGTCTTCCACGTGATGATTTCGGGGGATGTACACTGGATTGATCCGGTCCATCCGTTCGGCAGCGCCTTCCCGACCTTCGGGTTGCTGATCGACTTGAGCCAGCCAGTCTACCGCCCAGGTATCGAATGCCTCCGCGTCGGTCAAGGACGCGCGGAATGGTCCGTCGTCTCCTCGAAGTACAGAGGCGAGTCCGCGCATTGTGCTCGTGTAGTCGAGGGATTGTTCCTCCAGGAGTACGGTGAGGTCGCTGTACAGACTGGGATCCGGCTCGGTGCTGTCGAGCAATCCCAGCTTCTGGTGCATGCCTTGGATCCATTCGCTCTGAAAGGTGTCTGGAAAACGGTGGAGGACCGCCTCAGCTTCTCGGACCGCCACGTCCTGCTCCTCGTTGATCAGGGGCAGCAAGGTCTCCGCAAAGCGGGCCAAATTCCACTGGCCAATACCGGGTTGATTTCCATAGGCGTAGCGGCCCCCATGGTCGATGGAGCTGAACACGGTTCGACGATCAAATCGATCCATGAAGGCACAGGGGCCAAAATCAATGGTTTCGCCGGACACCGTGACATTGTCCGTGTTCATGACCCCATGAATGAATCCAACGAGCATCCACCGGGCAATCAGGTGTGCCTGTGCGTTGCCGACCGCCTGGAGCAGCTCCACATACTTATCGGAGGAGGCTTTCAGATGAGGATAGTGTCGTTCAATGGCGTAATCCGCGAGCTGGCGAGTGCGTTCGATGTCGTGGCGCGTGGCGAAGAATTGGAAGGTGCCCACTCGAATGTGACTGGAGGCCACTCGGGTGACCACAGCCCCCGGCAGTGCTTTTCCACGATACACCGGCGAGCCCGTGGACACGGCGGCCAGCATGCGCGTGGTCGGGACACCCAGCGCATGCAGTGCCTCACCCATCAGATATTCCCGAAGCACAGGACCCACCGAGGCCAACCCGTCTCCACCCCGGGAAAAGCGGGTCGGGCCCGATCCTTTGAGTTGGATGTCTCGGCGGTTGCCCTGGGTGTCGATGACCTCGCCCAGCATCATGGCGCGTCCGTCGCCCAGTTGGGGCGAAAACCCACCAAATTGATGACCCGCGTAGGCTTGAGCAATCGGGTTGGCCCCGTCGGGCAAGACTTGTCCGGAAAAGATCGGGGCGGCTTGCTCTCGCAGAGCCTTGGGGTCGAGTCCCAACTCGAGGGTCAGCGCGTCGTTGAGCACCAGCACGTGTGGATCGGGGAATTGCGCTGCCGTCGCCGGAATATAAAAGCCCTCCATGCGCTCGGCATAGGTGTTATCAAACGAAAACAGGGATGTGGTGCTCATGCAAGGGGACCCACGGGTGTACGGGACTTGGCTAGTGCAAAGTCTGTCGTGTTTGTGTCGCGCAGGCAATCGTTAAGTGTTCTGAGTGCTCCACGTTCACGGTGTCGGTGCCGGGGGCACCGAACCACTCGATTCAGGGGACGTGTCGTCATTTTTGGGATAGATCCATCGGACAATCGACGTGAGATCTTCAAGAATCAGATAGAACGCCGGCACGCAAAAGAGAATGATTAAGGTGGCCCACAGAATGCCAAAGCCCAGGGACACCGCCATGGGTACAAGAAAGCGCGCTTGAACAGAGGTCTCCATGATCATGGGAGCCAAACCAACGGCGGTGGTCAGTGATGTCAGGACAATGGCTCTAAAACGGCGGGCGCCACCTCGGACGGCCGCCTCTTGCGCAGAGGCACCGGCCTTTCGGATCTGGTTGGTGGCCATGAGCAGGATCAATGAATCATTGACCACCACCCCCGAGAGCGCCACGACACCCATCATGCTCATGATGGAGAGTTCAAACCCCATGATGTAATGGCCCATCATTGCGCCCACAGCCCCGAAGGGAATCGCCGACATCACCAGCAGCGGCTGCATATAGCTTCGGAAGGGAATGGCCAGAAGACAATAGATGACAAGAAGCGCAAGGAGGAAGTTCTGACCCAACGCAGCCATGCTCTCATCACGTTCTTTCCGGTCTCCTTCCAGGCTGTACGTGAGACCGGGGGTTTGAGCGGTCAAGGTCGCCAGGTGTCCCGGCTGAAGCGTGTTGAGGATCTCGTTGGCATTGGCCTTCTTGCGATCTACTCCGGCCGTCACATTGATAGTTCGCCGCCCGTCGACTCGATAGATACGGGAGTACGCCCGGCCGCTTTCAAATTCAGCCGCTAGACCCAGCGGAATTTCCTTGCCGGAGCGGCTCCGAACTATCATGGAATCTAGGCTAGCACGTGTAACGCGGTCGGCACGGGGCCGTCGGACCATCACCCGGACTTCGTCACGACCTCGCTGCTGCCGGAGGGCTTCGGTTCCGTAGTAGGCCGAACGCAAGGTGACGGCCAATTCACGCTCGGTCAAACCCTGGACACGACCCTGGTCACTCAACTTGACGTTGAGTTGCTCTTTGCCCGGTGAAAAGCCGGCGTCCACATTGGTGATGCCGTCAATAGAAGCCAGATGCTCGGCGAGCGCGCGCGCGCTATTTTCCAGGGACTCAATGTCGGAATGCGACAAACGAATGCTGATGGGGTTTTCCCCACTGCCACCAAAGCTGTAACGAAACGACAGCTTTTCAACACCCACGAGATCACCCACAGACTCGCGCCATTTTTCCGCGAACTTCTCCGACGAGAATTTCCGCACCCCCATAGGCTTGAGGTTGACGCGCACCTGGGCCAGGTGGGTCCCGGTCGCGCCACTGCGGTTTCCACCCGGACCACCGCCGCGGCCGGCTGTGCCCCCCGCCACACTCAAAGCACCGTGATGGACGCTTTCTCCTCCGCCCAATTCTTGGAGCGCGGTATCCGCGTGTTTCTGCAAGAGGTCCCGAAAGCCTTTGGTTTCAGACAGGGGTGTTCCCAATGGCAAACGCACGGTGGCTGTCACAAAGTCACTCTGCAACTTGGGCATGAAACTGAACTTAAACACACCGCCCAGAGATGCACCCACCACGACGATGATGGACCCCAATGCCAATGCCAGGGTCACATAACGGTAACGTGCGGAAAGTTTTGCCAGGGGCACATAGACCGTCTCAATGCCACGTTCAAGGAACTTGGAGACCTTCTCCTGCTGCCGGAAGATGGCGCCGAACATCCCTTTTTTCTCGGTGCTGCTGTGTGCCAGGTGAGCGGGCAGAATGTACATGCTTTCAATGAGTGAGATGACCAAGACCGCGATGACAATGATGGGGATGACCGTGAAAACTTTGCCCATAAAGCCCGGGACAAACAGCAGAGGCCCAAAGGTGGCCACGGTTGTGGCAATGGCAAAAAACACGGGCGTGGACACTTCCCGAGCCCCGGAAATGGCGGCTGTGACTAGATCATCCCCCTGACCGCGGCGATAAAAGATATTCTCGCCCACCACAATGGCGTCATCGACCACAATGCCGAGCACCAGAATGAAGGCAAACATGCTCACCATGTTGATAGAGGCATCAAACATGGGCATGAACAGAAAGGCTCCCAGGAACGAAATGGGAATCCCCATCATTACCCAGAAGGCCAACCGCAGCTCCAGGAAAATACCAAGCACCACAAACACAAGGATCAGTCCGGCAATGGCGTTCTTTCGGAGTAACGAAACCCGACCAATGAAGGCCTCACTTCGATCGCTCCACGTGCGCGCGGTGATGCCTTGTGCAGTCGGTGTTTTTTCTAGATAGCCTTCAACCGCTTCCGTAATTTCAATGGGCGTTTGGTTGCCCACCCGAAAGATGTGTATTTCGATAGCCGGCTCGCCGTTGAACCAGGTTTCTTTGTGGTCCTCTTCAAAGGCATCGCTGATGGTTGCTATGTCCCCCAGTTTCACCTGGGTACCATCCGGGCGGCTCAAAATGACGATGTCGCTGAATTCGGCGCCGACCTCACGGCGTTGATCCGTCCGTATCAGGAGTTCACCGGATGCGGCTCGAATCCGTCCACTGGGGAGTTCCACCGATGAGTTTCTTATTTTTTGGGCCACCTCTTGCAACGTGACCCCGTACCGCCGCTGATTGGCTTCAGTGATTTCCACCGCAATTTCGCGCAATGGGAGGCCGGTGATTTCGGCCTGCGTGATGAGTGTATTCGCCACCATACCGCTGCGAATCATCTCCGCCTGCCGACGCAGTAATTCCGGCTCAACCTGTCCATGAACCACCACGGAGATCGACCGCTGGCGGGTCTGCATCAGTTTGACAATCGGTCGTTCCACTTCTTCAGGCAGGCTACGGATGCGGTCAATGGCGCCACGCACATCGGACAACACCCGGTCTTTCTCCGCATCGATGAGGAGGATGGCACGCACGACCCCCCCTCCTTCACTGGCCGCAGAAATGACCTCTTTGACTCCATCGATGCCACGAACGGCCTCCTCCATGGCGATCAGCACCCCCTTCTCAATTTCTGCTGGAGACGCGCCGGGATACATCACAGAGACTTGAACCTCATCGATCGTGAACTCCGGAAAGACCTCCTGTTTGACCGAGCCGGACACGAGCAAACCGCCAATGATGAAGATGCCCATCAGTAGATTGGCGGCAACCGGGTTTTGGGCCATCCACGCGATGGGCCCTCTGCGTTGGCGAGGAGTCACAGTTACAGGCTCTCGGTCTTTTTACTCGGTTTCAAACGCTTGGGAGTATCCCACTGGAGTCGGGTTTCCGGAGTGGGCATGTTCAAGTTACTGCTCACGACCAGTGTATCGGAACCTAGCCCCTCGACCAGGAAGATTCCCTCGCCTTTCCAGAAGACGTTCACCGGCTGGATTTGCAGCGTTCCATCCGTAGAGATCGTCCATACGACGTCATTGGGACGCAATGCCTTCCTCGGGAGTGCCAGCAGGCCTTTGATCTTGGGTCGGCAACGAAACTGCACGTCGACCGTGTCGCGCAGGTAGAGCGGACTGCCCTTCGTCGACAGGCGGAGCGGATCGTCCACTTCAATGATCAAACGAACCATCTTGCCCGTGTCATCCAGATCGGCGAGTTGCCTTACAAGACGAGCGCTAATGCCCACCCGATCATTGCTTGCGTGAACGGTCACGCTCACTGTATTGGCCTGGAGTTGAGTCTGGACCACTTGGGACAGGCTGACTTGAACCCACCATTGGTCGGTGCCGGCCAACGTTACAATGCCGGCTCCCGGCGCCAAACGTTGTCCAACCTCGATGTTCTCTCGGAGGACCACGGCGTTCATGGGCGCTCGAATGGCGGTGCGCTCCAGGGCCAGATTCGCGCCGGCCAGAACACTCTTGGCGGCTTTGAGCGCCGACTTGGCGCTCTTGAGCTGTGGTTCACGGAGAGCCAGTGTGCGTCCCCGGACATTCTTATCGCCCTTGCCACGCCCCAAAAGCGCCCATTCTCTGGCTGCAATGTTGCGACGTCCTTTCTCTTCTTTGACCCTGACGCGCGCCTGTTCTACTTGAGACTGGGCTTGTTTTATCTTGAGCAAATAGTCGCTTTTTTCGATTTCAACGAGGGTGTCTCCGGTATGCACGCGACCACCGGGAACCAGTTCTGGATGAAGCTTCGAGATCAACCCACTCACCTGAGCCTGCAGCGTCAATTCACGAGCCGGAATGGTCTTGCCCAGCGCGTGAATGATAAATGGTTGGTCCCATGGGACAGGGTTGTATACCTCAACCCGTTGTTGGGTTTGGGGGGGCGTCCCAGTCGGAACGGAGCTCTTGTGCTGGGCCATCTCTCGTGCCGCATACAGAGCTGTGGCCAGAATGAGCAGGGGAATAACAACTTGAACAAAGCGTCGTGTCATAACAACTCAACCATCGGTGGCGGCATGATGCCGCAATGAACGGGCCCAGGTTCCACCCAAAGCACGATAGAGGGCCACACGGTGGCTCAGGAGAGCCCGCCTTGCCGTCAGTAAATTGCGGTCAATGCGCTGAACACTTTGGAGCGCCGTGAGGACCGGAAGGTAATCGCTCAGCCCTTGGATGTACCGTTCCAGGCTGCGGTCGAGCAGCTTGCGTGCCACGGACAATTCCGTGCGGATATGTTCCATGCGCTCGAACTCTCTGCGTTCACTGCTCAAGGCATCTTCCACTTCCAGCAGCGCACGAAAATAGGCGGCCTTGTATCCGCTGAGTTGTTCTGCGAGCACTGCTCGACTCCGCTCGACCTCCGCCGACCGTTGTCCACCATCAAAAATGGGAGCCAGCAAAGAGCCCGTCAGACTCCAGATCCAGCGATCCAACAGCTCCGAAAAGGAGCTTGCCCCGACGCCTGCGGACACCTGCAATCGAAAAGAGGGTAGCTTGTCGGCGAGCGCCGCACCCAGGCGTTCGTCCGATGCCATTACCCGATTCTGTAGCGCTCGAATGTCGGGGCGTTTGCTCAAAAGCTGGGCTGGGACCCCCAGCGTCGGTAGGGCGGGCTGCGCGGGTAATTGGGTTGATTCACCCGCCAATTCACGGCCTTGGGCCGGTGGCTTGCCGAGTAATATCGCCAAAGCATGTGCGCTCTTTTCCAAGCGTCCGAGGATGGGGGGAAGCAGACTGTTGGTGGCGTGCACCTGCGCTTCCTGCTGAAGCACCGCAGTGGCGGGTGTCAGCCCGTTTTCATAGCGCAAACGAATCAACGCCAGTTGGGTTTGGTTGGTCGCCACTTGTTGTTCAATGAGTGCTTGTGTGGCACGGAGCTCGATGAGGGTGAACCACAAGTCAACGCACTGTGCTGTCAGGGATGTGGCCAGGCTATCCAAGTCAAAACGGCTGGCTTGAAAATCCAACAGCGCCGCGCGATTACGCGCCCCCAATTTTTCCCAAAGGTCGATTTCGTACCCCGCCGCCAAGGAGATACCGTATTGCGCATTGGTTTGCGCATTGCCCTGGAAGTCATGGCCGCGGGAACCGCCCACGCTCAGTGATGCATCCAACGTGGGCAGCTGGCCACCCGCGGCCCGATGTTGCGCCGCTTTGGCTTGTGCCAGTCGTTGCCAGGCCTGGTCGAGATCCAGGTTTTGTCTGTGCAGCTTCTCGATGACCGAATTCAGTTGGCTATCACCGAACACCGTCCACCATTTGTTGGCCGTTGTGGCTTGCCCACTCTGCCCGAGCCATCGTTGTTGTTCACCGTGGAGTTGCGTATCGATCGTAGTCTGTTTGGTATGCAACGGATTGCAGGCCATGCTGATTAAGCACAGGAGTCCGAAAAATATGCTGAGTGTGAACTGTTTCGGAGTGGATTGAACCATCGGAGATGTGTGTACTGACTCAGAGGCGGTTCTGTCAATCGCCAACGGGAACCAATTAACCGTTTTGTGGACTTCGTCCGCATGGGCTCTTCGGGGCCAGTTGTCCCTTGACCAAATGCGTCATCCCCACTGTGCTGGCGGTTGGGCAAAAGACGGCCGCGCAGATCAAACACACCAGCGCTCCGATCCGGCTGCCTCTCATGTGGGCGTGTACTGATAGCCTCCACCCGTCATGCCGTTCTGGTAGAGCCAGTCAATGTGCCCCTTAATGTTCTGCAACTCGTCTAATGAGGTGCCACCTAGTTAGCCCGTGCGCAACAAGTCGCGCCAGCACCACTCCCAAAAGGCCAACTCCCCCACGCGGTGGCCAACCAATGCACCATGGGTTCGAGGCGAGCTTGGTTGTGAGCGGATTGAGCAGTCGCGCCCGAGTGGAAGAGAGTCGGTTTCCAAACAACGCTGTAGCAGCAACTTTGGCCTTCTAGTATGCTCAATCGGTGAGTGGTCGGATGTACAGCATGTTGCGCGTCGGAATTCCGTGGGTTCTTTGCGGGCTTTTGTCCTGTGCCAGTCCCTCGTCTCCGGAGCCCGTTCCAGTGGACACACCCACACCGGATGGGGTGGTGGACACCACAGCCCCGCCCGATGTCCCGGATGTCTCGGATGTCCCGGATGTCCATGAGGTATTGGATGACATACCGGAGATCCCCGACACCGTTGTGGTGGACACGCCCGACACGGTGGTGGAACAATGCATCGCCCAAGAGTTTGCGGATCGGGTCGCGCCCCTGATCGCCAATACATGCAGCCTCTGCCACACCGCCGAAGGTCTGGCTGCCGCCAGCGGACTGGCTTTTGCTTCGCTTCACAGCGCGTTGGGATCGGCACGCGATGAAACCAACCGGGACCAACTCGTCGCCTATTTAACCGCCAGTGCAAATCCTGACTGGGTCGTACTGAAACCCACGGGTCAAATGGCCCACGGTGGCGGTCCAATCGTTGCGGCCGATTCACTGGAGGCGGCCGTGCTCCAGTCGTTTGTGGAGAGCGTGCTGGGGGAAGGGGCCTGCGATGCGCTCCCCGAGGCGCCGCTGGATCCTTCCAACTTTGTATTGGCGTCGTCCCGGCACACGCTGTGGTTGGCCAGCCGGTTGCTCATCGATCGGGCTCCCACCGCACAAGAACTGGAGGCGGTCACCGATGACATCGCCAGTATCGAACCGATCCTGAACGCGTTCTACGAGACCGAGTCCTTCGCCGCTCGGATAGCGCAAATCTACGAAGATGATCTGCACACCAATATGTTCAACGGCAAGAACGACTCGTACTCCATTCAACGAGCCTGGGGACTGGTCCCCGATTCCCAGGGCAACACCCGTGGTAATTTCCGATGGATGGACGCTTTGGCCCAACCCCAAAGCGATGAGTGGAAGGACTTGTTGGTCAACAGCACCTTCGGCGTTTGGCGAGCCCCCCGCGAGTTGGTTCAGTACGTCATCCGAGAGCACAAAGACTTTGGGGAGATCCTCACCGCCGACTACACCATGGTTAACGCCTATTCGGTGCAAACCTTCGAGGCCGAAGCCCTGCTCCCTGCCAACGCGCCGTTTGCACCGGCCCAGGTGTCGACCGAAGACCGCACCACATTTGTGCCGGTCGTGTTGGACACCGTACCGACCGCCGGCTTGTTGACGGACCTGAATTTCTTGGCGGTGTATCCCACCACGCCGGTCAATCTCAATCGCAATCGGTCTCGTGAGATTAACCACCACTTCTTGGCGACCGACATCTTGTCGCTCTCCAACCGAGCCATTCTTGATTTTGGATCCACCGAGGTAAACCCCACCTACAACAACAAAGCGTGTGTGGTGTGTCACCGCGTCATGGATCCCGTCAGCGGCGCCTTTCAAAATTGGCCTCGGGGAGGCGGCGTACAAGGGATGTATGATCCCCTGAGCCTCCATGCGCAAGCCCGATGGGACTCCACCGATCCAGCCGATCAGCTGGTTGCACCCGGATCGACCATGACGAAGCTGGTGCCGGTGGAACAAGAAGATCGATCCGTGCAGTGGTTGGCGAGTCGGATCGTCGAAGATCCCCGTTTTGGTCTCTCGGTAGCCCACGCCCTATACGAAGGACTCACGGGCCGTGAAGCGCTGCAAGCCCCTCCGTTGGGCACACTGGGGTACGGCGCGCGCATGCGGGCATTTCAGTTGGAGCGCTCCCTGTTGGAATCCGTCGCCCAAGCCTTCATGAACGCCGGTCGAGACATTCGGGTGTTGGTCACCGCGCTCATCCAGTCACCGTTGATTCGCACCGTCGCGCTGAGTGACGAAGACACCACGCTTGAGCCGTCTCTTGCGGCTTCGCGAGTGGGGCTCAACAAGATGCCCCATCCTGAAGATTTGGAGCGCAAGCTGAAGGCTGCCACCGGGTATTCATGGTACCACTACTATGCCAAAACCGACGCAGGCGAGGCCAATTACCATTGGAACAATCACACGGATCGTCCCGGGCGTTCGCTGCTTGTGGAGTTTCGGGAACAGTGCGGCAACGGCGGCCACGGGTGTTATGCACGTTGGTACAGCCTGATGGGCGGTTTGGACGTCAACCCGGTGGGTGGCAACGACACACGCCCGGATGAACCCAACGTCATTATCGCGGCCATCCTGGGGCGCATGGCTGTGGAGATGCCCTTGCGTCTGGTCGCCCGGGAGTTTTCCATCCAAAGCCAAGAAAATGGGATCTTTGTCCGCACCCTCTTTCCGCACGTGACACTGGAAATGGTCCCCGAAGATGAGAACGGCCTGCCCATTGAGAGCAATGCGAACGCCATTGTCGCCAACATTCAGCACCTGTTCTGGCAACTCCATGGCCACCAACGAGCGGCCGACGATGTGGAGGTCCAAGCGGCTTATCAGCTCTTCGTCGACGTGTGGAAGTTGGGGCTCACCACCGGAAAACAGCTGGGGTTCTCCGAGCGTGTGGATGCGCCCGAGGTGGCGGCCATGGCGGCCGCGGAGACGGCGGCTGGTAAAACGCCGTTGGAGCGGATCCCAGTCAACGTGGACACCTACAACACGGTGCGTGCTTGGCGCGTTGTTTTGGATTACATGCTCAACGATCCGGCCTTTGTGTACGACTCGATCGATGGCGAGGTGGCCCCATGAAACGACGCTCTTTTCTGGCGGCCGGTGGTGCTGCATTTGGGCTGACCTTGCTTCCGCCGTGGACTCGGCCGTCCCGCGGCGACGAGGCAGATCCCACTGCCAAGCCACCGCTGTGGATTCACCTGCAGGCCGGAGGCGGATGGGATCCCACCATGCTGTGCGATCCCCGCCCGGGCTTGTCCAATCTCACGTTTGGTGTGGGGGGATTGACCAGCTCCAAAGGGCACACCTTTCAATACGCTGATTTGGGACAGGGGGGCTCCTTCAGCAACGACATGGGCTATTCATTTGGGAGCTTTTTTGCGAACAACGCCGAGCAGCTGCTGGTGATCAACGGCATCTTCACCGCCACGGCGGGTCACGCTACAGGCGCTTGTTTGGCCGCCAGTGGCCGCCTACAGCCTGGGCATCCGTCGCTGTTTGCTTTGATCGCCAAGCAGGTGGGGGCGGATAAGGCCATGCCCTACATTGCGGCGGGCGGCGGCTACAGCCACACCGCGGGTCTGGTAGCGCCGACGTGGGTCTCCGACACCCAATATTTGAATCAATTGGCCCACATCCACACCCACGCCAATGGCAATGAGGATCTGTACAACGAGCCGGAAAAAAACCTCTTGTTGGCCGCCCGTGAGGCTCGACTCAACCGGATGATCGAATCAGAAAAACGAACGCACATCCGTCAATCGTTGGAGCGGCTCCAAAAAGCCCGCGTGGGGGCGGCAACGTTGGAAAGCTTCAAGTCCCTCTACGACCAGGGACCGGCGGTGACCATTCCTACCGCCAGCAACAAGACGATGATGGTCCGCAGTGTGTTTGACCAGGGCTTCAAAGCGATGGTGGGCTATCGCACGGGACTGACGGCCGCCGCTGTGCTGCAAGGCGGCTCGTTTGACACCCACAGCAACCACGACGCCCTGCACCCCCGCAGTTTGCAGAGCGTGCTCTGGGGCGTGGACCTGTTAATGCAAGAGGCCGACGCGCAGCAAGTGCCCATGGTCGTGTTGATTACTTCGGAGTTTGGCCGCACCGCCGGTTACAATGTGGACCAGGGCAAAGATCACTGGCCCGTCACCTCCTGGATGATGCTCCAGACGCCGGGCCTGTCGGTGTTCAACGGTGGCCGCGTGGTGGGCCAAAGCATCCTTGACGATGCCACCCAGCAGATTGGCTACGAGTCGCTGGATTTAGCCACGCTCACGCCCAGCGCGAGCGGGATCCCCATTACGCCGGACGGATTGCATGTGGCCCTTCGAAAAATCTCGGGGGTGGATCAGTTGGCCGAAAGCACCCAGGCCTTCCCGTTGGTGGGACCGGATCTCAGCGCCGTTTTCTTGGGGTGACACCCGATCTTTTCTCAACCATTATTGCCAGAACCTCATCGCAGGACTCCGCGGGCGCTTTGACCGTCCAGTTCCCACCGCCTCTCATTTGGGCGTGTACTGGTAGCCTCCACCCGTCGTGCCGTTCTGGTAGAGCCAGTCAATGTGCCCCTTGATGTTCTGCAACTCGTCCACAATGATAAATGTCGTCCACTCGTAGGTACCGGGGTTCAGGTTCCCGCCGTTTTGTTTTGTCCCGCTTGAATAGGCGATGTGACTCGCGCTGGGCTGCACGTGCATGTGATTTGTGTTGAACGGATCGCTTCGGACCACCCCGGCCGGGTCGCTGTCAGACTTGAACGCGATCGAGACGGACTGGAGCGGTCCGCCCGCCTCTTCGCCCACCGCGTAGAACCCGATCGCGGGCGAGGTGGGAGTGACGTCTTCCGACAGGATGTAGGACATGTTCGTCGATGTTACATCCGGGTTTCCTCCAAAAGTTGGTTGGCGCGCCTGGAAACGCCCGGATCCAAGCTTGTCTGGCGAAGACAGAACCTGGTTGTTATCGGAATCGTGCGGGTCGTAGAACTCGACCGAGTGCCGCAGCGACCCTTTCAGGAACATGGCGGGGAGGCTCATGGTCGCGGGTTGGTTCGTAGCCGTTGTCGTGATCCGGACGGTGTACTGAATGATCGGCCGGCCTTGCTTGAAGAGAGAGAAGTCGGCCGTCTTGCCGATCCGGTCGTCCGGGAAGATGATCAACCCGCGGGGGGTCTCGAGCGGGGCATCAGACCCCTGAAACGCCGCGTTCCACGTCACGGCGTAGGGCGGGTTGAGCCCATAAGCGATCGGCTCCTGGGTTTCTCCGGCGCCGCCGCCGTTGGGCACCTGTGACATGGTCGTTTTACCATCCACCGGGTACGTCGGCCAGTGACCCGAACGGATGCGTTTGGGTTTTGTCGGAGGTGTGAACTCATGCATCCAGGGGAAGTACTCCATCGGGATCGCCTGTGTAACCTGGGTGAGCCCCTCGTTTTTGATTTGCAAACACGGCGAACCAAACACGTTGTCAAAACACTCTTGAATCGTGTTGAGACTATTACCACCGCATCCGTTCCCAATCTTCATGGCGAATTTGCCCACGCTCGTCCACATCTGGCCGCCGCCTTCCGTGGCCAACCAGGTGCGCTCGAAGTTGTTGTATTGGTCATCCTCGTCGAACAAGTAGACCAGGGTGGTTTGTACCCCCCGGCCGAAGTCCAGGTGGTTGACGAAGCCCGTTTTTTCCTCCGCTGCATCCGTGTACACAATGTCCCACACGGCCCCCCCACCAATGGGGTTGGAGCTCATGGAGACAAAACGCCCCGAACTCCCGATCTCGTGGGTCGCGGTGACCAGCAGGCTCTCAATGTTTGTGGCGTCCACCTTCCCATAGCGTGGGTAGCCATAGCCCAGCGCGTCTCCGTCCGGGAGCAGAGAGGTTGGCACCCCCCCGGTGGGTGGATCGTTGGTGGGGAGCTCGTTTGGGCTCACCAGGGAGTAGTTGTTGTTGCCGTCCGTATAGCGGAACACCTCCGCCAGCCCCGCCAGGTTGCCGTTTGTGAATGTTTGCGAGCGCTCTTCGACCGTGTATCCATTCTCATCGGAGGACGCCGAGTCCATGTGCGTGGACTCGTTTTTCAGGTGGAACAGCTCGTTGCGTGGTTCCAGGGGCCAGTGTTCCCCGGCGAAAGAAACGTCGGCCGCAAGATACCAGGAGACCCCGTCGGCCTCATAGGTCTCGTCTACCGAGTGCCCCGGTGCCAACGTGGCCCGGGTTTGATCACCCAGCTTGTGCCATTCGACTGGGTGGACGTAGTTGGTGAACTTGGTGCTCGCCATGTCCCCCGCCGCGTTCACGAAGCGGAAGTTGGCAAAGAGGCCTTCGCGGCGGGAAGGCACGAGCGGTATATCCGAAGGGCTGACATCCGGTGGAATGTCGATCGTTGCGTCCGGCATTGCGTCGGGTGTTGTGTCGGGCGTGGGCGTATCGGTCACATCGTTCACGGGAGTATCCGCCACCACATCGGGTGGTGTGGCGTCCTCCACCACATCCGTCGTCGCATCCGGTATGGTGGGGGAGCTGTTTTTCGAGTCGCCGCTGCACCCAATCCCAATCAGCACTGTCACCGCCAGCATCCAACGCATACCCGTCTCCTCCCTTGAATCGTCCGAAGAGTATATCACCGCAAAGGAGGCGGGCGCTAGAGGGTCCGGTTTGCTCCACTGTTTCGGTATTTTCCCAGTCGTGTCCGGATGTGAAGGCCTATCAACAGGAGCAGCAGCGTAAGCCATGCCTCCAATCCATGCGTGGGAGGACCACCAACAGTGCTACACCCGCAGCCACCACCACTTGCGGTGCCCACAGGGGCCGACGGCTCGGGGTTTTGCGGGGCTTCCACCGTCTCTTCGCCCTCGGCGGACTGCGCGGTATCCACCGGCTCGGCCGTGTCGACTGGCTCGGCTGTTTCCAACCCTTCGACTATGTCGGCGGACTCAACGCTTTCGACGATTTCTGCCGTTTCGACACCATCGGCCGTGTCCACGGGTTCCACCGGTTCCACGGGTTCCACGGTGCCAAAGGTCAGGAACAGCATGTCCGTCAATTCAATGCTGTAGTCCTGAATGGTCACCAGGCCCGATTCGGTCTGGGTGAATTGCAATGACCCCAGGCGCGCCGACTCAACGGAAGCCAAGGACGGTACGTCCGTGATGCTGACAGTGATTCCACTTTGCGGCCGCACGTTGAAGTTTCCTACGGGGATCACCATTTGATCGTCGGACTCGATGAGGCCGCCTTCCAGAAGAAGACCCGAGAAGGACACATCGCGTGCGACGCCGGCGAGTGTCACAGGATCATGAATCAAGCCACGGAGCGCCGGCTCAAATCGGAGCGGGTGATACGGGGCCAGTTTGTTGCCTGCGGCGCTGGTGGTGTAGGTCTCCCCCTGGCTATGACCGTCTCGGATGTAGGCAATCGCTTGTAGCGCGCCCAACAGATACGCCGTTCCCTGACCAAAGGTATTCTTCAACGCCCCCGGATCGCCATTACTGAAGTGGCCGATGACTTCCGCTCCAGAAGATGCATCCACTGTAATCTCTAAAGTGTAACCCACCGCATCAAATACCACGCCTGGGCCAATGGGAGAGTTGGACGCCAGGGTTAACGTGTCGGCCGCCAATGTATCCGAGAGATACTTGAAGCCAAGCTTCGGGTGGTGGCTTTTGATTGTGGCTTCGCTGATGCCGTAGACCTGCTTGAGGAGGGGTGGAGATTGATGGAACTGGTCAAACAAACCCGCGCCAACGCACGCCACCAATGTGCCACCGCCCGCGACCCAGTCCGCCAGCGGTTGGGTGGCACCGGAATGCAGATGGGAGGCGCTCAGATAGGCCACTTTGTATTCTCCGGCGGTCAGCCAACCGTCGGCCACGTCGCGTTCACTGACAATGTCGACGGCATAACCGGCATGTCTCAACGCAAAGTATGTGGCGCGTCGCTCAAGAAACAAGCTGGAAGAGGACTGGTTGCTAGGTGGCTCTATGTTGGGCGAGACAACACCCAACTGGTTCCAAATATCATCGCTGTGTGAAAACACCAACGCAACACGGGCGCGGCGCAGCGTACCGTTGTAGAGCACGTCATCGGCCGCGGCGATGTCCGCGTTGAAATCGTGTACGGCTTTGACATGGGCGTAGGAGTCCGAAAAGTAATTTTCGGTGGCGGCGTACCGGGGACCATACAGGTAGTATGAGAACCGCTTGATCCCCTGCATGAGAGCGGCATAGGCCCCCAGTTGAATGCCGGCTGCCTCCAGGCCGCCCTGGTACTCCTTTTGAACGGCCAACGTAATCTGTGGTTCGTATTGGTTGCGACGCGCTGCCGCGCGAAGCACGGTGGCCGAAAAGGAATTCTCTTGTGCCCCCATGGTGCCGGGCAGCTTGATGTTTCGGAGCCAATAGTAGTCGACCGTGGCGGGGATCTTCATGTTGGCCATGCTTAGGCTTGGGTGGTTCACATACTCAATGGGATCCATGTGGGCAGGCGGACCCCCGCTCATTCCATCTTTACTATAGAACATGGCATTGGCCTTGGCGCGCACGGTCAGACCCAGGGCGGTCTCTTTGAGGCCCGCGATGACGTTGCTTGCTCGATAGGGAAGACTCGATGCCCACACCCGTGCCGTACGAAAGGTTCGTACCGGATCACTGAGCAGATCGTCTGTATCGGCAAA
>Ga0114996_10004305_pt1 | contig 17225 bp, 17 predicted proteins | sample ArcticOcean_MG_C_4_FD_87039 | JGI IMG/M metagenome (GOLD analysis project Ga0114996, IMG submission 87039) | Marine microbial communities from western Arctic Ocean - ArcticOcean_MG_CB4_134 | ecosystem: Environmental > Aquatic > Marine > Oceanic | place: Arctic Ocean: Canada Basin | collected...
TCAGCTCCAGCAAGACCTCGAGGGTGCCATCGGTGCTGCCGTCATCGACGTAGACAATCTCGAAATCGCAAACCCCTTCGAGAGCGCTGGTGATCTCATCGACCAAGGGGCGAATATTGTCCTGCTCGTTCAGAACTGGGACTACGACCGAGAGCAGCGGTGCCGGCTCAGCGACTGTTGTCGACTTGGTCGAATTTGGAGTCTGGGCCACGTGCATGTTCCCGGAATTTCGCTATCGAGACGCCTTCTGAGCACCCTGACACCTTCTTAACGCCCAGGCTCCGACGGATTCAACAAACTTGTCGTTCGCGGGTCGAGATAGTGGCGTTTCAGAAGGATCGCGGTACAGATCCCAAGATAGATACCGCCCACCACATCGCTTGGGTAATGGGCTTGCAGCATGACCCGGCTGAGCGCGACCAGGGCCGCGATGGTCAGATACAATGTGGCGGGGCGAGGATAGATCAGATACAGCGCAAAACAGATCGATGCGATGGTCTGAGTATGGCCGGAGGGGAAAGAATTTTCCGCAATGTTGAAATTTAGCGGAGAGAGGCCATAAAGATTATCGGCAAAAAAATAGCGGGGTCGGTAGCGCCCGATTAGCATTTTTAGGGCATGGTGGATCGCGCCGGAAACCAGGCAGGACAGGATCACGAACCAGCAATTCCAGGCGTGTAGAAGCATTCTCTGGCGGGTTTTAGGCGACAAAGTTCGCCGGGAAATCACCACACTGGTGACAAGTGCGACGAGTAACCCGATCAGCCACCCGGTCGCGTCGCCTAGCTCAGTTACGATTTCGAAGAAGCGGCGATATTTCTCGTCGAGGCTGGCGGCCCAAAGGACCGCCGCTCGGTCGACGTAAAGGCCAAGGCCGATACAGGTGATCGCGGTCAGGCCGAGTAACCAGCCAAGCGGCAGTCGCCACAGATTTTGCCGTACCGCTTGCCAGGAACCGGTGAAAGTCTGGACGATGAGGGTGACGACCCGGCTCACGGTCGGCCTTTTCGACTGATAATGTCGATGATCACCGCGCGGCCGGTGGAGTAGTTTAGTCCGGAAATCGTTTCATGCACGGTGGTGGCGACCCCAAGTCTGGCGGCCTCGGCGAGGAATTCCGCCTGATGGCGTCTGGCGACGGCGGCGATCGCGGTGGGGCGCTTGCCCAAGTCCCTGGCCGCCGTTTTCGGTGAGGTCAGGCTGGTTTGCGTTCCCGCCAAGAAAACCAGGCTCGGCTCATGAAAGCCGACGGCGAGCAGATCGCGGCGGCCATCCGGGCCCAAACGGTCGAGCGCCGCGGTTATCCTCGGTGAGACGAAGACGTGGGTCAGGGTCGGCGCGGTGAGATGGGCTAGCGCTGGCAGGAACAGCGCCGCGCCGAGGATGCAACACAAGGCGGCAGCTCTTGGCCGGCGGCGAAACATCATGGCGCCTGCCAGTATCGCGGTGAGGGCAGCCATGGGAGCGGCGAGAAAGGCTTCTGGCGCCAGACGCTGGGCCCGAAACACTTGACCGGCGAGGCGCTCGACCGTGGAAAGGTTGTTCATCCAGCCTTCGATGGCCCCGACCGGCTGAATGGCGATGACCGGCAATGCCGCCGCGCCACCAGCGATAGCCAGACCGGCGACCAACCAAAGAACCGAAAAGGCCCGGGTGCCCCTTGGTAGCGACGCTGGCCTGCGCAGCACCGGCGCGTCGGTCGTGGCGAAGCGGCTGACCCAGGCCGCCGCCAGGATCGCCAGAGCTGGGTAGAGGGGCAGCACATAATGCGGCAGCTTGGTTGGCACCAGTTCGAACAGGATCCAGCAGGGAACTAGCCAGGCGAGCAGGAAGCGCACCGCCGGCTCTGCTCGGGTGCGCCAGGCGCCGGCCAAGGCCGGCCAAACGAATAACGATCCGGGCCAGAAGGTCAGCATGATCAGCAACAGATAGTATCCCGGCCATGCGCCGTGCGACTCCATCGCCCCAAAAAGCTTTGGCAGCAAGTCGTCGCCCACCGAGCTTTGTAGGAAAGCGCCGCCGGATCGCAGCTGAACCGCGACGATCCAGGGCGTGACGATAATTAAGGCCAGCGGCAGTCCGATCAACGGCCTGAGGTGCATCAGCCACCCGGCCCGGCGATCGGCAATCACCAAGGTGAGCGCGGTAAGGCCGGCGATCAGTGACGGAATCGGGCCTTTGATCAACAGACCAAACCCAATGCCGAGCCAGAAAACTAACCAGGTCCGGGGGCCAGGGGTGCCACAATAGGCCCGCGCCAACCCATATTGCGCCGCCAGCACCGTCGCCAGCATCAACGCGTCAGTTTTCGCCATATGGGCTTCGGCAGTCAGCAAGAAGCTAGAGGCTAGCAACGCCGCCGCCAGCAACGCCGCTGCTTCCGTCAGAAAAAGCAGCGTGAGTGCATGGGTTAACAACACTGCGACGATCGCCGCGATTACCGAAGGAACGCGGTAGGCCCAAATCGCGTGCGGATCGTCCGGCGATAAAATCTGCGCGGACGCCGCCTGCAACCAATAGGCGCCGACAGGTTTCTTGTAGCGGGGAGTTTCCTGAAACCGGATGTCGACATAATCGCCGGTCTCGACCATCTGCTTCGACGCCTGGGCGAAGCGGGCTTCATCACGGTCCAGCGGTGGGATCGCCGATAGCCCCGGCAGATAGAGAGTCAGGCAAAGCAAGATCAGCAGGGCGGCGTGTCGAAGATGCACGGTGGTACTGCCGCTGGTTGAGACAGTGCGGTTTAGGCCATTGCCGCCGCGTTCTGTCAATCCGGCTGTAACGCTTTCAGTCTCTGTTCCAGAATCGGTGTGGCCGGGGCGTCCGCGTCCATACGCTTCAACAGGCGGCTCCAGAGGTCTCGCGCTGTTGCGGTGTCGCCCTCGCTGGCGGCGATCACGCCGCCATAGAACATAGCTTCGGCCAGCGCCGGCTCGAGGCTCAGAACCCGGTGGATTGCCGCTTTAAAGGCTTCGGGGATCGTGGTTTTCGATGTGCCCTGGGGAAACAAAGCGCGGGCATAGGTCATCTGCACATCGACCCGCTTCGGCGCCTGTGCGGCGGCGCGAGCATAGGCCTTGAGCGCGTCCTGCGGGCGTTCTAATACCTCGTAAGATCTGCCCAGCCGGATCCAGCCTTCGATATCCCCGGGCGACTTTTCAAGCCGCGCGGCAAGACCTTTGACCATGCTTTGTATCGTCGCCTGTCGGTCGCCTGTCGACATGGTTTGGGCGGCGGCCATTTGCTCGCTGGTTAGACCCCGGGGCGCAGCGCCGGTCACCGTTCCAGCTTTCGGGGCCGCTGCGTTGGCTTGTCCACCGGCTTGCCCTTGGGCCTGCACTTGATCCTGGACTTTGGCACGGGCCTGTTGCGCCTGCAGCCGTTCGGCGGCACGGTCGGCGTAAGGGCGGTTGGGCAGGTCCGGTCGACCCAGACTGACGTAGGCGGCCAGCGCACCGGCTGGAATGAAAAACACCAGCAAAACCACGGCCAACATCCGCTGTGATCGCACGGCTGGGTCATTTTCCGTCGACGGCGTATCCGCCTCGGCTCTGGCCTCACTATCGGCGGCCAGCATACGTCGTTGGATTTCAATCCGCGCTGCCGTCAGCTCATCATCGCCGATCCGGCCCTGCTCATGATCACGCTCAAGTTCGTCGAGCTGGTCGCGATAGACCCGGAGCCCGTAGCTGCCCCGCTCAGTGGTTGGTCCGGCACCATTGATGATCGGCCAGACTATGGCGAGCACAACCCCGAAGGTGAGGATGCCGGCGATAAGCCAGAAAATCATTCAGTCGGCTCCCGGTCCTGGTCCATCAGTTGCACCATCCTGGCCGCTTCGGCGGCGTCCAGAGGGTCAGGCCGAACGATCTTTCGTCGCCGGGCCAGAAAGACAATCACCGCGAAAAAACCAAGGGTCATAAGCACTCCCGGGCCATACCACAGAGCATAGGTGGTCGGCTTAATCGGCGGCTTCAGCAAGGCGTAATCGCCGTACCGAGCGACCAGGAAATCGAGAATCTGGATATCGCTGTCGCCAGCGATCAGCCGTTCGCGCACGATCACCCGCAGGTCTTTAGCCAGCGACGCGTTGCTGCTGTCGATCGACTGATTTTGACAGACCAGACAACGGATGTTTTTGCTCAGCGCCCGGGCCCGCGCTTCCAGGACCGGGTCGACCAGAACCTCGTTGGGCTCCACGGCGATACTTGGCGCCGACGGCACGAATGCCACCAGCATGAGAACCGCAAGGGCCAGGAGCAGAAGCAACGCCGCTTTGGCCCGCCTCATTCGTTTTGTTCCCGCAACCGGTTGACCAAAGGCATGATCGTCTCTTCGAAAGTCTGGCGCGAGAGCGGGCCGACATGGCGGTACTGGATGCGCCCGGCCCGGTCGACCACATAGGTCTCCGGTAGGCCATAGACACCCCATTCGATTCCGGTACGCCCGTCGCCGTCCCGTCCAATCCGCTCAAACGGATCGCCGAGCTGGGCCAGCCAGTTTACTGCCGCTTCCGGGGCATCCTTGTAGTTCACCCCGTAGAGGGGGACAGTCTTGGCGGCGGCGATCTGCATGAGCAGGGGATGCTCGACCCGGCAAGGGCCGCACCAGGACGCAAAGAAATTCACCAGCTGCACGTCGCCGGTCAGGCTGGTAGGACCGAGGCCCGGCTTCGAGGATAAGAGCGGTTCCAGGGGCCGGAGCGGGGCCGGCTTGTCGATCATCGCCGAGGGGAGCGTGTGTGGGTTCTTGCCCTGGAGAATCGGTGTGGCAAAATACGCCGCCAGGCCGGCGAACAGCAAGAGCGGCAGGATGTAGATCAGCCGGTTCATCGCTTCAATCCGCGCCCGCCGGTTGCGCCGCCGACTCGGGCCCTTTCGTCTCCGATGAGCTCAGATTTTGCCCGCGTTTAGGAGCGCCAACCCTCAGACGTCGGTCGGATAGCGAGATCAAGCCGCCAACCACCATGAACATGCACCCTGCCCAAATCCAGGGAACCAACGGATTGTGCCATACCCAAACGGTCCAGCCGGCTTTGGCATGACCATCACCGATCGCGGCATAGAGATCCGCCAGGAAGGTGCTGTGAATCGCCGCCTCGGTAGTTGGCATTTGCTGTACCGGATAGAAACGGCGTTCCGGTGATAGGATGGTCACCTCGGCGCCATTGCGCATGACACGCAAGCGGGCGGTCTCCGTCTGGTAGTTTGGACCCTGGCTGTGCTGAATGCTCTCCAGCGTGAGGTCGTAGCCGGCGATCGAGATGGTTTCTCCCGGCTTGGCATTGACCATGACTTCTTCGCGCCAGTAACTATCGGCGACGGCGCCGCAGATGAAGATCGCCAGGCCGAGATGCGCCAAGGTCATGCCATGGGCCGATCGCGGCAGGCCCACGGCCCGTGAAAGCGAAACGCTAAGAGGCTGACGGAACAACGCTATCCGCGCCGCCCATTCGGTGATCGTGCCGCCGGCTAGCCAGCCGGCGAAGGCGAACCCGATGATCGACCCAAAGGCGGTGCCGGCATGCTGCGTCCAAACGAACGCGGCGACCGCGGCGGAAAACAGTGCCGCCGTCCAAAGCCGGGCCATGGCGCCGGGAAGATCTCCGCGTTTCCAGGCCAAGAGCGGCCCGACGGCCATCAACAGAATCACGGGCATCATCACCGGCACGAAGGCGGCATTGAAGAAGGGAGGGCCAACCGAAACCTTCTGGCCGGTCGTCGCGTCCAGGAACAACGGATAGAGCGTGCCGATGAACACCGTCGCCGTGGCGACCGAAAGCAGTAGATTATTCATCACCAGCCCACCCTCGCGGCTAACCGGTTGGAACATTCCGCCCAATTTCATCGACGGTGCCCGTATCGCGTAAAGGATCAGGGCACCGCCGATGGCGACACTCATCAACCCCAGAATGTATAGCCCGCGCTCCGGATCAACGGCGAAGGTATGCACCGAGGTAAGCACCCCGGACCGGACCAGGAAGGTGCCCATCAGGCTGAGGCCGAACGTGATGATGGCCAACAAGATGGTCCAGCTTTTCAGGGCGTCGCGTTTTTCAACCACGATGGCGGAATGCAACAACGCGGTACCGGCGAGCCAGGGCATGAAGCTGGCATTTTCCACCGGGTCCCAATACCACCAACCGCCCCAGCCAAGCTCGTAATAGGCCCACCAACTGCCCAAGGTGATGCCGCCGGTCAGCGCGGTCCACGCGGCGAGCGTCCAGGGCCTTACCCAGCGCGCCCAGGCGGGATCGACCCGCCCCTCGATCAACGCCGCCACGGCGAAGGAGAACGCCATCGAGAAGCCGACATAGCCGAGATAGAGCATCGGGGGGTGGAAGGCCAAACCCGGATCCTGTAGCAGCGGGTTCAGATCGTTGCCATCCAGCGGCGCCGGGTCCAAACGCTCGAACGGGTTCGAGGTTAATAGAATGAAACCGAGAAACCCAACGCCGATCAACCCTTGCACCGACAATACCCGCGCCCGAAGCGAGGGTGGCAGGTTGTTGCCGAAGGCGGCGACCGCGAAGCCGAAAAGGGAAAGGATCAACACCCAGAGGATCATCGACCCCTCATGATTGCCCCAAACTCCGCTTACTTTGTAGAGCATCGGTTTCAGGGAGTGTGAATTCTGGGCGACGTTGATGATTGAGAAATCCGAGGTGACATAGCCATAGGTCAAGGCACCGAAAGCCACCACGGTCGCTAGAAATTGCGCCGTGGCCGCCGGCTGCGCCAAGCGCATCAAGACGGTGTCGTTGCGGGCCGCGCCAATCATTGGAAGTGTGCTCTGTACCACCGCGACGCACAGGGCCAGAGCCAGCGCATAATGGCCAAGTTCGGCGATCACGGTTGCGCCGCTCCCTTCCATTTGCCGGACTTCTTCAAGGCGTCCGCGACTTCCTTCGGCATGTAGGTCTCATCATGTTTGGCCAGTACTTCGCTGGCGATGAAGCTGCCCTTGACCAACCGGCCCTCGGCGACAATACCCTGACCTTCGCGGAAAAGATCAGGCAGAATGCCCTTGAATGTGACTGGAATCACGTTCTGTAAATCAGTGACCCGAAAATTCGCCACCAGACCATCCTTTGATTTTTCCAAGCTGCCCTGCTCGACAAGCCCACCGATACGGATCCGCTGTTCTGGGGCGACTGTTTTGGCCTGCAGATCAGTGGGGCTGAAAAAGAACACCAGATTGTCTCCGAATGCAGTCAACACAAGCGCCGCCGACGTGCCCAGCATGACCAACCCAATCACTACGATGCTCAGCCTACGACGTTTTGGCGTCATTGCCGGTCTCCCTATCGCCGGGCTCCATCGCGTGTGTATTGCCGGGCGTTCGGTGGCGCCGGGTTCGCCCGGTCGCTTCCAAGATCGCCAATTCGTCCCACCGCTTGCGGGCGGCGCGTAGAGATAGCGCCAACAGGCCGAGCATCACCGCAGCCGCGACCCCGTAGGCCGACCAGATATAAGCACCGTACCCGCCCATGTTAAGGTAGTCGATTATGATGGAATGCTCCGATGGTGATCACAAACTCTCGAGCTACGGTAAAACCCGGAGCGCTCAAGGCCGAGGGCGCGGTCTGGTGGTGCGTCGCGGCGATCAGTCAATCTATTCCACCATGTGCAACGCGCGAATGCGCCGGGCGGTTAGCAAAGTGCGCATGCGGATGACCAGGACCGCGAGAAAATACAGCTTGAAGCCGGCGGCCATCAGCAACAGCGGGACGAGCATTGCCGGATCGATCGCCGAGGCGTCGAGGCGAGTCAGGCTGGCTGGCTGGTGCAGGGTATTCCACCAATCGACAGAAAACTTAATGATTGGTACGTTGATCACGCCGACCAGCGCCAGGATGGCGCCGGCTCGGGCGCCGTGTTCCGGCTCGTCAAACGCATTCACCAGGGCCATGTATCCGAGATAGAGAAAAAATAGGATCAGCACTGAGGTCAGCCGCGCATCCCAGACCCACCAGGTGCCCCACATTGGTTGCCCCCAGAGCGCGCCTGTAATGAGCGCCATGGCGGTGAAGGCCGCGCCAATCGGGGCGGCAGCTCGGGCGGCGATATCGGCGAGTGGGTGCTTCCAGATCAAAAAGACGCCACTGGCCAGGGCCAAAATGGTGTAGATGAACAGCGACATCCAGGCCGCCGGCACATGGACATACATGATCCGCACGGTCTCGCCCTGTTGATAGTCGGCTGGCGAGATGACAAGGCCGTAATACAGCCCAGCGGCAATGCAGAGCACCGCCAACCCGGCAATCCAGGGCTGGACCGTCTCGGCAATCCGCATGAAGCGCGCGGGGTTTGCGAACCAATGCATGGGGATGGTTCTGCCCTAAGCCACGGCTTGCCGCAAGGCCGCCGCGGCTGCCCAGGGGCAAAGCGGCAGCGCGGCAAGTAATAACGCCCCGAGCAGCATCAGGTGTGGCTGTGGACTTTGGCCGATCGCCGCCGCCTCGACAGCCGCGACGCCAAAGATCAAAACCGGGATCGTCAGCGGTAATACCAGCAGCGAGACCAGGACCCCGGAGCGCCGCGCGCCAAGCACCAAAGTCGCGCCGACCGCGCCGATAAGGCTGAGCACCGGCGTCCCGAGTGCCATGGCTGCCAGCAGGCTGAAATAGGCCTCAGGTTGCATATGCAAAAGCAGGCCGAGCAGCGGTGAAATCACCATGATCGGCAATCCGGTCACCAGCCAATGTGCTAGGCATTTCGCCAGTACCAGGAACTCCAACGGCCAGGGTGCAAGCACCAACAGATCCAATGAGCCATCTTCTAGGTCGGGTTGGAACAACCTGTCGAGCGATAACAACGCCGCTAACAGCGCGCCGATCCAAACGACGCCGCCGGAAATTCGCTCCAGGACGTCGGGCTCGGGTCCAACGCCTAAGGGAAATAACGCAACCACGACGACATAGAACATCAACACCGTCGAGGCGTCGCTGCCTTGACGCAGGGCCAGCTTCAGCTCGCGCCGGACAATGGCTAGAAAACCGCTCACCGGGCACCGCCTACGGTCAGGCCAAGCGCCAAGTTTAAGTCCGGGTCCAGGGGCTCCGTACCGGCAGCCACGAAGTCGCGCAGATTAAGCGTGCGCGCGGCCTCGCCAAGCGCGATGGCTGTGTGCGAGGCGATCACAGCAATCCCGCCAGCCGCCCGATGATCGGCGATTGCCGCTTCCAAAGCGACCTGGCCTTCACTGTCCAGGCCGACGGTTGGCTCGTCCAGAAGCCAGAGCGGCGCCGGGGTGGCGACCAGCCGGGCCAGGGCCAGGCGACGTTTCTGACCGGAGGAAAGAAATCGGACCGGAAAGCTGGTCCTCGATCCCAGACCGAACTGTTCGAGCGCGCGCTGTTGGGTCGGGCCATGGTCTTGCAGCCGAAATGCCGACCAAAAGGCGAGATCCTCGCCTGCGGTTAGCGCGGCCTTGACGCCGGTGGTGTGACCGACATAGTGCAGGCGTGTGGCATGGGTTTGTCGGTCCTGGGCAATGTCGGTACGATCCCACGAAATGCGTCCGGCGCCCGGGCTGGAAAGTCCGGCCATCAGGCGCAGCAGGCTCGACTTTCCGCTGCCGTTCAGGCCGGTGAGAACCAAGGCCTCACCGGCGGCGAGCGTGAAGTCCAGGGCGCGGAAAACAAGGCGCGCACCACGGACACAAGCGATTCCGTCGCCGGCGAATAAGGGGTCGGTTCCACGCATCATGCGGCTCTACTAGCCGGGTGAAGGCTTTGCGTCCAGCACAAGGGCATGGATTTGGGTGGCGGGTCGGCGATTTGGGCTGCTTATCAGGATTGGAAGGCGGCGCCGCATCCGTCTTTTCATCCGCCCGGTCGTGAAGGGGAGACGGTATCCGGGTGAAGACGCACCGACTCAAGGTAATGAGCCGATGATGCTCTAGATATGGGATCAATGTGGCCGCATTTCGAGGGGAGGATAGCGAATTTGTGGCAAAACTACTCCTGGCGCGCTAAGCAGCTGACCGGCGGTCTCGATTTTTGTGTCGGGAGCCAGGGATTTTGCGGACAAGGAATGCCGAAATGGGTGCAACGCCAGCCTCCGATGCATTGAAACGCTTCACGGTCCTGGATCTGACCCGCGTCAGGGCCGGGCCGACCTGTGTGCGTCAGCTCGCCGACTGGGGCGCCAACGTGATCAAGGTCGAGCTTCCCGAGGCGATGGAAAGTGGTAACGGTCTCGGCGGCTCGCGCCATGGCCCCGATTTCATGAATTTGCACCGCAACAAGCGGGCGATGACGCTCAACCTCAAGGATGAGCGCGGTGTGGCGTTGTTTAAACGGCTGTGCAAGACCGCCGACGTGGTGGTCGAGAACTATCGCCCGGATGTCAAGACGCGGCTCGGCATTGATTACAAGGCATTGAGTGCTGAAAACCCTGCGCTGATCTATGCCAGCATTTCCGGATTCGGCCAGGACGGCCCCTATGCCAAGCGGCCTGGTTTTGACCAGATCGCCCAGGGCATGGGAGGTGTGATGTCGATCACCGGACTGCCCGGCCAGGGCCCGGTGCGCGCCGGTATTCCGATCGCCGATCTGTGTGCCGGATTGTTTGCCGCGCAAGGGATCATGATCGCGCTTTTAGAGCGCGAAGTTTCTGGCAAGGGGCAATGGATCGACACCTCCCTGCTGCAGGCACAGCTCTTCATGCTGGACTTTCAAGCGGCCCGTTGGCTGGTCGATGGTGAGGTGCCGCAACAGGCCGGTAACAACCATCCGACAAGCATCCCTACCGGGGTGTTCACTACCAAGGACGGCTATATCAACCTTGGGGTCGCCGGGCAGGTGATTTGGAAGCGATTCTGTGACCTGGTCGGCCGTGAGGATTTGCGGGACCATCCGGACTATGCCGAGGGGCCGGATCGGTCGCGCAATCGTGATGCGCTGAACGCCGAGATCGAGGTCTTCATGAAGAGCGAGACGACGGCCCACTGGGTTGAGCTGCTCAACAAGAACGGCGTTCCAAGCGGCCCGATCTATAATATAGATGAAGCGTTCGAAGACCCGCAGGTCAAGCATCTGGGGATGGCCCAGGAGGTGACCGGTCACGCGCGTGGTACCATTGAGCTTGTCGGACAGCCGGTCCGTTTGTCCCGGACCCCTACCAGCATGGCGCTGCCACCGCCGGAATATGGCGAGCATACCGATGAAGTTCTGACGGAACTTGGCATGAGCGAGGCGGAGATCGCCGAGCTTCGCACCGCCAACGTTATCTGAGCCCAACGACACAGCGACGTCGACGAAAAGGAGAGACGCCATGGCGACCCAGGAAATCATCGCTGGCGAGGAAAGCCGGCTGCTGAGCGAAGTGCGTGACAGGATTGGTTGGATTACTTTCAACAATCCGGCCCGACACAATGCCATGTCCAAGGACATGTGGGACGGTGCGGCGGCGGTGTTGGATCAATACGCCGCCGACAGCGCGGTTCGCGCCATCGTGCTGACCGGGGCCGGTGACCGGGCTTTCGTCGCCGGCGCCGATATTTCAAAGTTCGAGAATGAACGGTCCTCGGCTGATGCAATGATTGCCTATGATCGCTCCGTCAGCAATTTTCATGACTCACTCAACGCGGTGGCCAAACCGACGATCGCCCGGGTCAACGGCTATTGCATCGGTGGTGGTCTGGCGATTGCCATCGGCTGCGACATCCGGATCTGTTCCGACAAATCGACCTTCGGGGTGCCGGCGGCAAAGCTTGGCATTGGTTACAAGGCCAAGGGTATCCGCGAGCTGGAACGCCTGGTCGGTCCAGCTTTCACGGCAGAAATCTTTTACACCGCACGGCAGTTCGACGCCGAGGAGGCGCGGATCATGGGGCTGGTTAACCGGGTGCTCCCGGAGACCGGCTTGGACGCGGCGGTCGGCGACCTGATCGGCCGGATCGCCGAAAATGCGCCGTTGTCGATCAAGGCGGTCAAGGAAACCTTGATAGAGCACGGCAAACCCGAAGCGGCGTGGGACTTCTCGGCCCATTACACGACGGTCAAGCAATGTGGGACCAGCACTGACTACACTGAAGGCCGCACGGCCTTCATGGAAAAGCGCAAGCCGAACTTCGCGGGACGCTGATCCGACAATGGGCTCTGCATCATTACTATCCGGGAATATTAAAATTTGCCAAGACTACGCCAGACGGGTCTAACGCTCGACCGGCGTGGCACTTGGTGGGTTGTGTTGGTGAAGGTTTGATAATGCGCGCCGCGTTTGAAAGGCCTCGGCCACATTCAAAATCTGAATCCCTGGACTTGATCCAGGGCCTGCGTCTGAGGCGGTTTGGCGTGATGGGTGGCGTAGAAAGTTGACGTCTATTTTAGCATTATCCCCGTCGAGCAGCCTCATCCGTCGCCCTGCGGTTTGCCAGGGCAACGGATGAGATATGTTGAAACATGGGTGACTACCCGATCGGCATCAATGACGTCAAATCGGAGCATCCGGCGGCCATCGCCGTGTCGTTAGTTGCAGACCTGTTGGTTCTGACGGAAGATCTGGCAGCTCGCACAGAACAAGAATATACAGCGCCGGGGAGTGTCGAGCCGGCGCCGCTGAGCAGGGGGCGGCCAGCCAGTGAACGAGTCAATGAACGAGCAACCATCAAGTGCCGCCGGGCCTGAGAACGCGGCCGATACGCTTCTGGAAGCGCGCAATATCGTCAAGATTTTCGGCGATCTCCGGGCTAATGACGACGTTACACTGACGCTGAAACCCGGTGAGATTCACGCGCTTCTGGGGGAGAACGGGGCCGGCAAGTCGACCTTGGTAAAGATCATTTATGGCTCTCTGCAGCCAACCTCCGGCGCGCTTTATTGGAAGGGCCAGCCGGTGGCGATGGCCAATCCAGCGGTGGCGCGGGATCTGGGCGTCGGCATGGTGTTTCAGCACTTCTCGTTGTTCGACGCGCTGACTGTGACGCAGAATATCGCGCTCGCCCTGCCGCCGGGGCTCGTCATGGCCGAATTGGCGACGCGGATCCGGACGGTGTCGGCGGATTACGGTCTGCCGCTGCGCCCCGGCGCCCTGGTCGCCGATCTGTCGGTTGGCGAGCGTCAGCGCATCGAGATTGTACGCTGTCTGCTGCAGAAACCGAGCTTGCTGATCATGGACGAGCCGACCGCCGTGCTGACACCGCAGGAGGCCGGCCAATTATTCGTCACGCTTGAACGTCTGGCCAGCGAAGGCTGTGGGATCCTGTATATTTCTCACCGGCTGGAAGAGGTGAAACGGATCTGTCATGACGCGACAATTCTGCGCCACGGCAAGGTTGTGGGGCGGGTTGATCCACAGCAGGAAACGGCCGCGTCGCTGGCTAATCTGATGGTCGGAAACGAGGTGATGGTGATCAAGACGACCAGGGGATCAGCGCCGGGCGAGCCGTTGTTGGAACTCACTGAGCTTTCCATGGCGACGGATGATCCGTTCGGCGTGTCGCTGAAGAATATTGACCTCACCGTTCGCGCTGGCGAGATAGTCGCGGTAGCCGGCATCGCCGGCAATGGCCAGGGTGAGTTGTTCGCCGCGATCTCGGGCGAGACCCTGACGGCAGAGGAAAGCCAGGTGTTGCTTGCCGGTGCGCCTTGCGGCAGGGAAAACATCACCAGCCGGCGCCGGCGCAATGCCGCCTTTGTTCCCGAGGAGCGCATCGGCCATGGCGCGGTACCAAACTTCGCCCTGTCGGAGAATGTCGTGCTGACCCATCACGCGATCGGTGGAGGTGTGGTGCGCAACGGCTTGATTAACCGGCTGGCGGCGCATGCGGTTAACGCCCAGGTCACTGAGATGTTCGATGTCCGCAAGGGCACGCTAAATCCCGAGGCGCGGACGCTGTCCGGTGGCAACCTGCAGAAATTTGTCGTTGGCCGCGAGGTCGTTCTACAACCCAGAATCCTGGTAGTTAATCAACCAACCTGGGGGGTCGACGTCGGCGCTGCCGCGGTGATCCGCCAGGCGTTGATCGATCTGGCCCACAGCGGCTCCGCGGTGCTGGTCATCAGCCAGGATCTGGATGAGATTTTCGAGATCGCCGACCGCATCGCGGTAATCTCCCGGGGAGAGCTGTCCGACGCCGCCCCGGCCGAGGACATGAGCCTGGAGCGGATCGGGTTGCTGATGGCGGGGGCCCACGAGAAGGCCAATCAGGCCGGCCGAACGGCGACCACGCCATGAAGATAATCCTGGAAAAACGTATTGAGCATTCCCGGGTGATGGCGTTGCTGTCGCCGTTGCTGGCAATCGCGATCACCGTGGTGATCGGAGGGATTATCTTCGCCAGCCTCGGTCTCGACCCGGCCGAGGCGCTCTATGTCTACTTCGTCGAGCCGGTGACCACGCTCTGGTCGATCGAGGAACTGATCGTCAAGGCAGCGCCGTTGGTGTTGATAGGCGCGGGGCTGGCGATCTGCTATTCCGCCAATGTCTGGAATATAGGCGCCGAGGGACAGTTGACGATTGGGGCGCTGTTCGGTTCGGCGATCCCGGTCTATTTCACCACCTGGCAGTCGCCGCTGACGCTGGTTGTGATGTTGGTGCTCGGTGGTTTCGGCGGGGCTTTGTTCGCGGCTATTCCGGCCGCTCTGAAGAACCGCTTCGGTGCTAATGAAATCCTGACCAGTCTGATGCTGGTCTATGTGGCGCAGCTGCTGCTCGATTGGCTGGTGCGCGGGCCATGGCGTGATCCCCAGGGATATAATTTTCCACAATCTGTGCCGTTCGAGGGCTGGCAGCAGCTGCCTTTGCTGGGCGAGGGCCGGGTTCATATTGGCGCCATCTTCGCCGTCATGGCGGTGATCGTATTGGCGATCATGATGGGGCGTTCGCTGCGCGGGTTCGAAATCCGAGTGGTTGGCAATTCACCGCGCGCCGGTGCGTTCGCCGGTTTCCATCAGAAACGCGTGGTCTGGTTCACCTTCATGTTATCGGGCGCGTTGGCCGGTTTGGCCGGGATCTGCGAGGTCGCCGGGCCGAGCGGCGAATTGCAGCCGAGCATTTCACCCGGCTACGGTTTCACCGCGATCATCGTTGCCTTTCTCGGCCGCTTGAACCCGATCGGCGTGCTGTTTGCCGGGTTTCTACTAGCGATCAGCTATCTCGGCGGCGAGGCGGCGCAGGTGGAGTTGGGAATCTCGGACAAGACCGCGCAAGTCTTCCAAGGGATGCTGCTGTTCTTCATCCTCGCCTGCGATACAATGATCCTGTACCGCATCAAGATCGTCTCTGGACGGTCCGCGTCGGCCAAGGCCTGAGCAGGGAACGATGGGCGCTTTCGAAGCTGTTATACTAACCATCATCACCGCCTCGACACCGCTGCTTCTGGCGGCGATCGGTGAGCTCGTTACCGAACGCGCAGGGGTTCTGAACCTCGGCGTCGAGGGGATGATGATCATGGGCGCGGTTTGCGGGTTCGCCGCCGCCTACACCACGGGCTCACCGATTTTCGGTGTTGGCGCCGGGCTGTTGGGCGGTGTCGGCATGTCCCTACTCTTCGCCTTTTTAACCCAGACGCTGATGACCTCGCAGGTAGCGACCGGTCTCGCGTTGACCTTGTTGGGGCTTGGCCTGTCCGGGTTGATCGGCGAGGCCTTTACTGGTCTGCCGGGGGTTAAACTGGGCCCAATCGACATCCCGTTCCTGACCGACCTTCCGTTCGTCGGATCGATCCTATTCGGCCAGGACATCCTGGTCTATTTCTCCTTTGCGCTGGTCGCAATCGTGACCTATATGCTGTTCCGAACCCGAACTGGTCTGATCATCAATGCGGTTGGCGGCAATCATCACTCAGCGCATGCCTTGGGCTATGACGTGGTCAAGGTGCGTTATGCCTGCATCGCCTTTGGCGGAGCCTGTTCCGGTCTGGCGGGGGCTTATCTGTCGCTCGTCTATACGCCGCAGTGGATTGAGAATATGAGCTCCGGGCGTGGCTGGATCGCGCTAGCATTGGTGGCGTTTTCCAGCTGGTTGCCACGCCGGGTGCTGGTCGGCGCTTATCTGTTCGGCACGGTCTGGATCATGGGGCTTTACGTGCAGGCCCTAGGGGTCGCGATCCCGGCGCAGCTGCTTTCGTCGCTGCCGTATTTGGTGACGATCACTGCGCTGATCATGATGTCCGGCGACAAGACCCTGACCAAGGTCAACACCCCGGCTTGTATTGGCCAGCCGTTCGCGCCGGAAAGGTAGGCCAGAGGTCGACCAGAGGGATAGACCAAAGAGGCAGATGAGAACATGCCGCCATCCGTTCGCGGTCGACGATGGAGGCATCCAAGAAAATACCGCAAAGACAACGTTTGAACAGAGAGGAGCAAACATGAAAAAGCTACTTGGTTTGACTGCCGTCGCTCTGGCGATGGTTCTTGTGACGGGGGTGCCGCATGCCGCCGAAAAGATGAAGGTCGGCTTCATCTATGTCGGTCCCATCGGCGACCACGGCTGGTCCTATCAGCATGACCAGGGCCGGTTGGCGATCGAGAAGGAACTCGGCGACCAGGTCGAGACCGTTTTTGTGGAGAAAGTGTCTGAGGGCCCGGATGCCGAACGCGTCATCGAACGCCTTGCGCGCCAGGGCGCCGGGCTGATTTTCACCACCTCGTTCGGTTTCATGAACCCGACCCTGAAGGTCGCCAAGCGCTTCCCGAAAGTAAAATTCGAGCACGCGACCGGTTTCAAGCGGGCGCCGAACGTCGCGACCTATAACGCGCGTTTCTATGAGGGCCGCTATATCATCGGCCAGGCCGCTGCCAAGATCTCCAAATCGGGCGTCGCCGGCTATATCGCGTCCTTCCCGATTCCCGAAGTGGTGATGGGCATCAACGCCTTCATCTTGGGCGCGCAGACGGTCAACCCTGGCTTTAAACTGAAGGTAATCTGGGTCAACTCATGGTTCGATCCGGGCAAGGAAGCCGACGCGGCCAAAGTGTTGATCGGCCAGGGCGTCGATGTCATCACCCAGCACACAGACTCAACCGCCCCCTTGCAGATTGCCAGTGAAAAGGGCGTCCACGCGTTCGGTCAGGCTACCGACATGATCAAGTTCGCGCCGAAGGCTCAGGTAACCTCGATCGTCAACAATTGGGCGCCGTACTATGTCGCCCGCACCAAGGCGGTGCTGGACGGAATCTGGAAATCAGAAGACACCTGGGGCGGGTTGTCGGCTGGCACCGTGCAAATGGCGCCATACACCAACGTCGCCGCCGATATTGCCAAGGCCGCCAAGGA
>Ga0114996_10004306_pt1 | contig 17223 bp, 3 predicted proteins | sample ArcticOcean_MG_C_4_FD_87039 | JGI IMG/M metagenome (GOLD analysis project Ga0114996, IMG submission 87039) | Marine microbial communities from western Arctic Ocean - ArcticOcean_MG_CB4_134 | ecosystem: Environmental > Aquatic > Marine > Oceanic | place: Arctic Ocean: Canada Basin | collected...
AAACGCTTCGTGCCGGCGGAGACCAAAGACGTGATCGCCTTTGACCTCGATCGGGATGCTGTACGAGGCGCCGCCAATGTGCCGAAAGTCGGTCCACAACGTGCCGCTCTCTGACTGCCGATCACCGGGAGCATTGAAGTTAATCCCCACGCGGTGGACCGGTTCCTTTACGGGAATCGGTTTGTAGGCCAAGAAGTCGAATTCGTTGAGCGGTCCGTAGTGGCAGGTCCAGCGTTCCGTCTTAAGGTCCGGCACATGCACCAGAGCAAGGGAAGTTTGCTGCTGAAAATTGCACGTACAGTGTCGAGTCATTTCGGGCGCATTGAGCACACCATTGGCAATGACCAGATTCGACGTGCAGCCGGACCGAAAGCCACCGAGACTGCCGGTGCCGCTCTTGGAATTCAGGTCGTAATACGCGGCACTGCCAGAACGATACGTCAGCAGGTGCTCGCTTGCGCGAATGCTGTTGCAGCCATATCCGCGAGAAATCCGCCACGGCTTTTTGACGCCGGTCAGTGGATTGGCGATCGTCACGCCGGAACCATCGAGCAGACTAAACGCGCCGGTCGACGTGCCATAAAAACGACCGTTGGTAAGGATCTTATCGTTGAGCAAGATACAGGGGCCGAAATAAGCCACATCCGGCTTAGTCCACAAGGTATTTCCATCTTTGCCACGATACGCGGTCATGCCACGGCCCGGATTGCGGCGATCAATCCGCGCAGGTCCATGATCGATCGCTTGCAGCAAGATATCGTGTTTCTGAGAATAATTCAGCCACGCACCAAAAATCCCCTGTTTCGCTTCCCATAGCGTGCGACCAGTTTTCAGGTCGAGCGACACAATGCGATAACTTGCCGGCGATGCCAGTCCGCGACGTTTGAGTTGCTTTTCGATCTGAGCCGGCAGGCGGTCGAGGCAATAGACCCGCCCGTTGCCGGCCACGATCGCGTTGTGCAGGAAACTGTGTCGGGCTTTGACCTGCCACAGTTGGCGGCCCGTCGTTCGATCAAAAGCAACGAGTCCGCCGCTGGCATATCGGTCAATCACCGACGCGCGAGTCCGTTTCGGATCGAGCCGCTTGGAATAGTCCGCATAGGACCAACCGCCCAGCAGGATGTTCCCCTCGACTCCGATGTAGCCCCACTCCGGCGGAGCAGTTTGACCGTCGCGGAGCGGAAGTTGAAACGCGCGGACCGTCTTGCCGGTGGCCGTGTCAATCGCGCGACAGACGTTACCGCGGGCGATGTAGACGAACTTCTCGGTCGCGACGAAGTTCGTGCCGCGGGTGTTCGCCTGTTGGACGTCGCCAAGCTTATGCGCGTGATAAGGATCGGCGAGTGGCTTGAAATCCGGCTCGGAGTTAGATTCGTCGCCGTCGACACTGATCGTCTTCAGATCCTTCTGGTGGAATTTGGCAGTCCACAGCGTGCGACCCGTGTAGACGTCCCGCGCCGTCATCGAATTGGTTCCCAACACAAAAAGCCGTCCGGCAACGACCTGTTCTGGCGGAACGACCGGTCGCATCTGTGTCTGTTCGTTCGACGCGCCGCCAAACCAGAGCACCCCCAAGGGTAATTTCACCGCAGCATCGTTTGACTTGCCCGTGTTGCCGATGTCGCCGTACATGTGGGTCCAGTCGGCAGCGCCGGGCAGCGGACCATTTCGACTGACCATCCATCCGGTTGGGTGAAGTCGCGGGGCAGATTTGTCTCGTGCGACCGTGGCAAGTCGCTTGCCCAAGTTTTTGTCAGTCGAATCAACCCACAACGCGCCGCCATAGGGTCGGACTGAGCGATGAATCTGTTTGAGCGTTTTGGTCTTGGTATAAACATCGGCAAACGTTTTGCCAACTAGCACAAGGTTGGCGAAGTGTGCTGGCCCGTTGAACGACCGGGGATCGCCGGGGTGAACGGCGATCCGTTTTCCGTAGATGCCGGACGCATCGAAGCGGCGTCGCAACCGATCAACGACCGATGCGTCTGAATGGACGGCCACGACGTGCAGTTTGGTCCCTTGCACAATCGCCGCCAAAAGATCACCGTCGGAGACGCCGAAGCAAAGCGCATAGCCGGCATTGGCACCGGTCGCGGCAATGATTGCTTTGACGCGCTCGATCGCATGTGGCGTGGATCGAAGCGTCCTTTGTTGATCCGCTAATTCGCGCGAAGCAGGTTTGCCTTTTCCGTACGCCAGAATGCGGCCATCGAGTGTCACCGCGAATAGCTTCTTGTTCGCGGCAATTAGACGAACGACGTCTCTTGGTGCTTTGATCGTCCAGGCGATCGTCGCCGGCTTGTCGTCATTGAGTTGCACAGCCGTGAGCCGCGAGTTGCCCGCCGCGTAGAGTCGCTTTCCCGCCTTGATTAGATCACCGCTCGCATCGACGTTGATCTTCCATCCGCTGGGGCCAACGGCTTCGATGATCGGCCGAATTTTTTCGGCCGACTTTCCTCCGGCTACATACCACTGTCGGCCGTCCAATACCGGCTCGCCGTGATACCCTAACTGTGCGTTCTTGCCGGTGGCCAGTTCGAATTTCTGCACACCTCGATGTCGCGAATGAACGATGTAATGGGTGTCACTGGCGGCCAGGAACGATCCTCCCACGCCTTTTCCACCGACGATGCCGGAATTAAAGAAGTAGCGAAATGCTCCGCTGCGCAAATCGAATGCCGCCGGCAGCGAACGCCCGCCGGGAACGAGCAGCGTCTCTTTTGCGACCACGAGCGATCCCTGCGGCGCGACTCCCCCGAACGCCGCCGAACCGTGCGGCTGAAGGCTGTAGTACGGCCCGGTCTGGTCGTTGATCCATACCTGCTTGCCGGAGTTTGCATCGATTGCGTAAATGAACGTGCCGAGAAACGGCCAGACGCTACAGGCAAAAAACAGCTTGTCGTCGTGTACCACCGCGCCGCCACGCGCCGGCCACATCGAAATGACGCGACCATGACCGATCGCCTTGTGTGACTGCGGTGCGCCGAAGAATCGCCAATGCAGTTTTCCGGTCGCCGCGCTGAGGCAATAAAGGTGGCCATCGTCGCTGATGACAAAGACCCGATCGTTCCACACACAGGCAGGCAGCCGAATCGGTCCATCGGCATAGAACTGCCACAATCGCTTGCCGCTTGCTGCGTCGAGCGCCACGATCTTGTCCGCGTCGTTAAACGTAAGGAACATCCGGCCGTCTTTAACGACCGGTTCAAAGTGGCGGTCGAACGGCATCTTGTCACGGTTGATCGCGTTTTCCCACGCCGGTGTTCGTGGCGAGTAGCGTCGCTGCCAGAGGAGCTGGATGCTCTCCGGCAATTCGTGCGGCGACGCGGCGGACCGCCGCGCGTCATAGCGCCACTGCGGCCAATCTTGGGCCGTGGCGAGGCTCGCCGCAAACCACCACAAGATCGAGAAAACTGCCGTCAGTTGCGAAGGCTTTGAGAGCATTTCAAGACCAGCTTTCGAGAGGAAAGAGAAGCAGGAAAACTCTAGATCCGAATGAGGCAGGACACCGTCGTGAAACGGAACATCGTCCGTGACGTTCGGTCTACTCGTCGTAAGAACATGTTACTCGACCGTCGCCTAAACGTGGATCGCGGCACCACCATCGACGGTGATCGTTTCGCCTTGGATTAGGTCGCTCATTGAACTAGCGAGGAAGAGCACCGTGTTGGCGACGTCGCTGTCGAGCAACTGACGTTCGCCGACCATCGTCTTCGAGGTCCGCCCGGCAAACATCTCCTCGGCGTCGGGGATGCGGCGGGTCGAATCGGTCTCGACCAACCCGGCTTTAACGACGTTGACGTTGATTCCGCGGTCGCCAACCTCGAGCGCCATGTGCCGCGCGATGCTCTCGAGCGCGGCTTTGGATCCGCCGATCAGTCCATAGTGTGGCAGCGCCATATGCGAGCCATGGCTGGAAATCGTCACAACCTTACCCCGTCGCTCGCCCTGTTCCAGCAGTGGACAGGCGGCCTGAACCAGATGAATCAGCGCCAGCACGTTGGTTTTCATGGCCGCCTCGAAATTGACTGGCGTGGCATCCAACAGCGCGCGAAAACCGCCCGTCGCGGCGTTGCTGACCACGATGTCGAGCTGGCCGATATGCTCCGCGATGAAACTGAACATGCTCTTCACGTCGTCCTGTTCGCTGACGTCGGCCCGTACAGCCCACGCACGGCGACCCAGCGCGCGAATCTCTTTGGCGACCTCGAGCGCGGCGGCTCGGGAAGAGACAAAATTGACGATCACATCAGCACCCGCTTCGGCCAATCGCAGCGCACAAGCACGGCCGATGCCGCGTGATGCGCCGGAGACCAAAGCGACTTGGTTAGAGAGGTCGATCATGGGTAAATCCTTGTGGGGTTATTCGGCCGTTGTTGCGAGGGCCGGTGTACGGTTCGTGAAGGAGTCGTCTCGCGAGGCGGGACGAGGTGGGTCAAGTTGTGCGGTCGCGAGGACAATGATTTGTGCCCCGCGATGGTGGACATCAATCGTGCAGCGTTCGCCCCACTGGTGGCCCCGCACTGAGCAGCGATAGCGACCTGTCGCGTCGCGCTGCACTTCGATTTCTTTGGGTCTGAATTGCTCGCCGTTGTTGACCGCCTTATAGACGGCTTCTTTAACGGCCCACAGTGTGACGGCAGTCGACGAGTCTCCCTCGGCGACAAGCTGACGTTCGTCGGGCGAGAACCAAGTCTGTTGAAATCCGTCGCCCAACTCGGTCGCTTCCACCAGATCGACCCCGACGCCCAGTTGTGGATCGGTCGACAGCGCCACGCAAACGGCGTCGTTGAAGTGCGCGATCGACAGCGGCAGTGAATTCAAATGCGTTGCTAACTGCGGTTCTTGTTCACCTCGCAGAAAGACCGTCGGGCGAACATGGTCATCGTGATCGTCGCGGGAAAGGATTTCGATCGATGCAACGGCGTCGAGGGTGTCTCCTGCGGCCTCTCGCAAGAGTTCACGACACATGATCCGTCCCAGTCGCCACACTCGGCGTCGGGCAGGGTGCGTATATCGAGCGTACTCGGCCTGTTCGCGCGGGCCGAGTTGATCATAGACGGCTCTGCCGCCCGCATCATCACCGAGCAGATCGAGGTGATCTTGCACCAGTGCCAGTCGGGTCCAAATTGGTCCGTGAGTTACGATTTGCGAGATCACGATACGTCTCCCCGCTGAACGCCATCAGGCCGGACAACTTCCTGGCGAATGACCACGGCGTGATAACTACGCGCTTGCAAAAGGACCTGACCGTCGGCGTCGAACAGATCAAAGTCATAGATCCACTCGTCGTCACCGCGATGAAGGTCGGTCGAGGTCATGTAGCAACGTTCGCCAGGTCGAGGAGCGCGGCCAAATCGCACGTCGACCATCTTCTTTGGCAGGGAAACATTGCCACAATGGTGCCACGTATGAACTCCCAACGCATAGAAACATGCGTCGAGCACGGCCGGCGCGGTGAGCCAGTTTCCGCCCACCCGGTCGCCCGCCATGACGTGATCAGGCGGCACGTCAATCGCGGAGATACCCTCGTCGGAAAGTTGTTTCAGGCATTGCAGCGGAGCGCCGTGATAGACCAGCAGGCCCTTCGGCGGATAGACAAAGTCCTTCCATGATTTGGGCAGCGAAGGTAACGTTGCTGGCAACAGGCATGGCCGGCTGTTAACAAAGACGTCCGCCGTAATTTGCTCGCGGTCCTGCTTGAGAAGTCGTCCCCGTTGGTTGCAGAAGTCGCTGGTCAATCGGGCCGCAAAGTGGTCACCTTCGGAACTCAGGTGAACGCGCGCGGCGACTTGGTCATCGCCGAGCAATCGCATCGGCTCCGTAATGTTGACATTTTGCAGCCGTACGACTCGTTCGTCCCCCGAGGTCATCAGCGCTGTGGCCTCGGCGATCGTTTCGATCGCCATCACCAACGGTAAGATCGGCCGGTCGCGGACACGGTGTTCTCGAAGGAACGGATCTGCGACGGGATCAAAGGTCGACTCAGCGACACCATCGGAGCCGTTTTTCTTGAAGGAATCGATCAGTCGCAGGTCTTCGACCTTGGTAGCCGCTGTCGATCTGTGCTGTTTGATATGTTCCCCGTTGGCATCTGTGGTGAACATCACCTCTGATTCAGGGGTGCCGGTGAGTAACTCGTTGACAATGTGTCGCGTCCCTTCGGGCGGCGTCATCAGCGCGAGCTTCATGATGTCGAGCGTGCCGGCATTGACCGGCCGCATCATCATGCCGACCTCAGCCCAGGCGTGCCAGTGGAACCCGACCGAGCAAACCTCCGGCCGCTCGTGCCGGAATTGACCGATCAATTTACACATCATCTCCGCACCCAAGGTATAGTCAGACTGGCCGTTCGCGCCGTAACGGCCGCCGATCGAACCAAACCCGACGAAGAACCCAAGCGGGTCGTTTTTCGTCAAACCCATCAGCGCAAGCGTCGCGTCGAGCTTGACGCCAACTACGGCCTCGAGGTTCTCCGCCGGCAGATCCTCGAAACGTCGGGGGGCGACCACTCCGGCGCCCTGGAGAATGCCAGTGATCGGACCGAGTGTGCGGATCTCGGCCAGCGCCCGATCGATCTGATCGCGGTCGGTTACATCACACTGATGATATGTGACCGACAAACCCGCGTCGGCGTACGCCTGCAAGGTGTCGGTGATTTCGAAGTCTTTATCGATCCGATGCCAACGTCGGTCGGGCGTTTCTCCGGCGGCCAATGCCTCGCGGCTGGTTTGTTTCTTGAGTTGCTTACGGCCGTCCGCGTCGAGTGACAACCAAGCTTCGGAAAGCATTGGTCGCGGACTGGAACCGATCAGGTGCATCTGCAGACCGAACTGTTTGGCCATATTGAGCGCCGCTTTGGCGGTCACCCCGCGAGCACCACCGGTTGCGACCCAGTGACTACCGGAGGGAATCGACTTCACCGAGCGATCACTTATCGGCTGCTGGACCGCTTGCGGTGAGTGTCGCTGTTGCTTGAGATATCCGACCTCGGGCAGGTCGGACGGCGAGATCGCCTCTTGGAACACTCGCGCGGCGACGAATTCGTGGGTGGCGTCGTCAAAGTCAACAATCTTGACGTTCAACGTCGGCCATGGTCGTTTCTGTCCTTCGATTCGAATACTTTTGAGCAGGCCTGAGATCGCACCGCCCTCGGGAGCGACTGGGTTGTGCGAGAAGCCGAAATCTCCGCCCAATGCGACTGCGGCAGTGAGTGTGGCATCCGGCATCCCGGCGGATATATATTGACGGATCCACTCCTGACAGAGAGCGAACGGCGCCGTGACCCCGCTTCGCCGCCGGTTGGCCCAATTGGCTTGGTCGAGTGGACCTTGGGCTGCCGCATCTCGGCCGGTCATGACGAACAGATGACACGGGAATTGGCGCGCACCAATCTGCTTCAACTGGGCCACGGCCTGCTCGGTGGACTGAGCGGCCGTGTTGATCAGCGTGACTTCGTGGCCAAGCTGGCGAATCTTGGTCGCCAGAGCATCCGCGTCGCGACTCTCTCCGAGAATAACGGCCGGACCAGAGAGTTTGACCGGCGTGTCGCTCTGCGGCGCGGGTTGCATTCGCAGAACAAAACGTTGTGTCACGTCATCCGGTGACGTGGCCGGTGCAACAGGGTGACTCTCGACGCCAGCCGTCGCTACGGGCACGTCTGGGACAAAGAACTTATAATAGCGCCAGTCCGTGATCAGCGTCTCCGCCTCGGGACAGCCTCGCTGGATTTCGTCTAACAGATGCTGCACGCCCTCGACCGCAGGCATCAGACGAATGCCGGCGATTTCTTTGACGTATCGCGTTTCGGCACGCATGGCCATGCCGACGTTATCCCAGAGATGCCAATCCATGGCGGTGATCGCCACCTCGGGCCGCTGCCGGCGATACCACGCGATGAGCTTGCACAGCATTTCGTTGGCAAGGCAGTAGTCAGTCTGCCCCACCCCTCCAAACCGCCCACTGATCGACCCGAAGCCAAGAAACAGCTTGAGCGGGTCGGAACTTGTTAATTCCATTAGCGCGGCGGCACCGTCCACCTTGGCGGCGATAGTTCGCTGGACTAACTCCGGTTTTTTCTTGGCGAACCGCGTTGATTTTTCGAAACCGGCACCATGGATGATCGCTTCGATCGGGCCGTCTTTCAGGCGTACGTCGTCGAGCACTTTGGCGAGCGCCGGGCGATCACTGATGTCGCAGCCGTGGTAGGTCGCCGTGACACCTTCCGCCTCGAACGCACGAAGTGTCCGGTCAATTTCGATCGCCTTTTCGACCCGCGTCCAGGCATGGACGGGAACTTCCTTTCTCGCAACGGCCTCCCGCATGACTTGGCTGCGGAGGTCGCGTGTCTGCTCGGCGTTCATTTCTCGCCAGGCGTCTTGCACCTGAGGCAACGGACTCGATCCGACCAGATGCAGCTTAGCGCCGCGCGTGATTCCCAAACCTCGTGCCACTTCGGCCGTGACGCCGCGCGCACCGCCCGTGATCACCCAGGGTCCTTTGATCTTGACGTCGCGCTTCGGCACGTCTTCGATCGGGAGATTGATCGGTCGGACCACGTATCGATCGGCCCCTTGGTAGGAAACTTCACGATCGAGCGGACAATGGGCTACTTCACGTAGGATTTTGCGGGCCACGTCGGCGACCGGGGCCGTCGACTCGAAGTCCAGGGACTTGCTGCGTCCCCACGATTCCCCTTCTCGCTGTAATTCAAAGAAAAGACCTTTGGCCAAGCCTGACATGGCGCCCGACTCTGCGGCGCCGACGCGGTCACCGAAAGCAAACTGGCCGCCAAGACGCATGCAGGCGATGAACGAACGTTCCTGCTCTGCCGGCTCGTCCGCCACCAGTTCGAACCAACGCTGGCAGACAAAGTAGGGCGTCAACACGCCACGCTGACGTCGCGCCTGCCAGACATCCGCATCGAGCGAGGTGGTTGCCTCGTCGTCAAACGGCGTCGCCATGAAAATGTGCAACAGCGGTCCCTGTTCCCACAGCTGGTTCAATCGCCCAATGGCTTCTTGTGGATCATCGCCCACGGCCAACACGAATGCATCGTTGCCGCAAGCCTGCAACTGACTGGCCAACTCTCGCCCCAGCGCGTTGTCGCCCACGATCAATGATCGCCCGACGAGGCGCGGTAGTTCGTCAGGAACTGGATCGGTCTTCAGCAGCCGCATCACGAAGCGGTTACAGGTCTTCTCGCTGGCGTCTCGTGGGGACCTTCCGTCTACGCTGGTCACGGCCGCCGTATGCTCTGGAGCTGAGAGCACGAGATCGATCGCTTCGGGCGATACGTCTTTGGAGGCGGGTTCAGTGTTGACGTCGACCGGTTCGAGCCCGATGAGCTGCTGGAGATTCAACTCGATGTAGTCGTCCGGATCGCCGTCTGCAAAGGGACCTCTTGTTACCCACAGGCGGGCCAGACCGGCACTGATGACAATGCTGATCTGCGTGTCAGCACGCAGTGGAGTGTTCATCGTGGGGAAACGGACCGGACGCCCGCGCCGCAGGTCAACCTGATCTCGCAGCCAGGCCTTGGCGTCCGACGGCGAAATATGTCCGTGACTTGTTCCTTCTTTCCAAAGTTGCTCAAGGCGCTGTTGTCGACAGACCGAATGGCCCTCGGGAGCGATCTGTCCGCTGAGCAACTGCGCATGATTCGCGGAAATCAGCGATGTCCGCCCGTGATCGATTTTCAAGTGAGCACCGTCGTATTCGACGTAAGCGACTCGGTCGGTGGCTGCATGGCTGATGCAGACTCCCCACGCTCCGCAACGTCGATGCGATTTGAGAATCTCTAAAGCGGACTCGATGTCGGTCGCCTGTTGCAGAATTCGACGAACCACCACCCCATGCAACAACCCGGGCGTCGTGTCCGAGCGGCGGGGTAGATCAAGTAACATCGCACCGGTTACGGCGATCCCTGCACTATTCACACCGTTGATGCCGCCCACCTGCCCGGCAATGGCAAAAGTGACATACGCCAAGGCATCGTTCGGTTTGCGGACCTGAATCGTACGGACGAGGTTTTCTTTTAGGGTGCGCCCCAGCGGCAGATCTTCGTTGGCGGCGTGGATCAGGCTCTCCACCGGAGATTCGTGTGTCGTGGCAGCAACCTGCGAGCAACCACCGCCAAAATAGGGATCAACATAAAGATTGTGAGCGAACACGTTTTCTACGGCCACACCCGCTCCGTCGGCAACGCCGCGCATTTCCTCGATCTCTCGAGGTGTCACCAAGTCGTCCAGCCCGTCGAGTGCCGACCGGATGTCAGGAAGCCGGTCGCGAGCATCGCCGAACAGATCACAATAGACCCGCATCGTACGACGAATCGAATCGCGCTGAACGCGGCCATGTACCAGACCCATTTCGTAAGGCTCGCCCTCGAGCAGCAAGATAGGAACGCCGGACACAGAGCTGACTTGCGGACTCTTTTCAGCATTCTTACGGGATTCGTGTCCAGTTGCCACTGGACGAGCGTCCCTCGGCGGTTGCGACGGCTTGCTCAGCAAACCGAGCACCGTGGCCTGTGCCTGCACCCGGGCGAGCGTTTCTTCACTCGACCGATTCTTGACGTCGGTCGAAATGAAGCTGGCATCGCCCGATAGAATGTCCTCCGCAAGCCGCGTGAGCACCTGACGAGGGCCGATCTCGACAAACAGCGTCACACCTTCTGTGCTCAGCCGGCGAATCTGATCGACGAAGCGGACTGGTTCGGTGAGTTGGGTCGCCAGGTTGTCGCGGATTTCATCCGGGTCCGCGACGTATTTCCGCGTCACGCTACTGAGAAGTGGCACCCGAGTCGGCTCGATCACCACGCCGTCCAAGGCATTTCGGAACGGGGACTGGATCGCACGCATCATCGGAGTATGGAACGGGCGCGGTACGTCGATCTTTGTCGAAGCGATGCCGCCGTCAGCAAGCAACTCAGCCACGATCGCAACGCCTTCTTCGGAACCGCCAACGACCGTTTGCCGTGTTGAGTTACAGTTGGCTACAAAGACGTCGCTCGCACGCTCGCATGCCTCGGCGACCGCCGACTCATCCGCTTGGCATGACAACATGGTGCCGATCGCGGTACCGCAATCAGCGATGCAGCGGCAGCGATGCTCGGTTGCCAGCACCGCGTTTTCAAGGTCGAACGCGCCGGCCGCGAGTAGCGCGGGGAACTCGCCAAAACTGTGCCCGGAGATTCGGTCGGGGCGCAACCCCATTTGCTCAACGCAACGCAGCATTAGCGCGTCGGCGGCGAGAAGTGAAAGCTGAGTCCGCCAGACGTCTCGGCCGAGTTGATCTGCCTCAGTGACGACCAGCGATTCATAGGAAGGATGCCCCATGCGCGCCAATACGGCATCGATTTCAGCCAGATGTTTGCCGGCCTGTCGATTTCGCTGCGCGAATTCCCAAAACATGCCTGGGTATTGCGATCCCTGACCGGGAAAGAGAAACGCGACTTTACTATCCGCCGACGGTTCGCCGAAGTAGATGCCTCGCATTGCCAGCATTTTCTTGCTGGCCGGATGTTCAAATTGATCCACAAGGAACTTGGCCTTTTTGGCCAGCTCATCGGGACTCGATGCGGCGATCGCTGCACGGTAGTTCGCGCTAGCGAGTGTTGCCGGCGTTGACCACGCCATGCCGGGCGTCTGGGCGATTTCCTCGGCAGCGCGGAGCAACTCTGATGACGTGTCTGCCTCGAACGCGACGATCTTCCAAGGATCGGCCTGATGCTCGCTGGACGCGGCGACGACGGGACGCGGCTGCGGCTGAACCTCGACCGCCTGAGGTCGTTCGATGATCACGTGAGCCGTCAGGTCGTTGTGCACGCTGGAACTGACTCCCGCCAAGACTCGCCCCTTGGCGTCGACCACCTTCAGCGGTTTGTCCTCGTCCGTTTTCTGGACATGCTCAACCGTCAGCGCCGCTTTGATATGAGACAACATGCCAGAGGCCCCCATCGTGTGGCCGATCTGACCGGCCAGGGCGCTTCTTGCCGGGACGTCGCCATACGTATCACGAACGGCCGCCAGTTCGTCGTCTCGCTCCGACAAATCGCCCGAGCATGCCAATTCGACCGCCGATACCTGGTCGGGTGTGATACGGCCGAACTTCAAAGCCCGACCGATGGCGGTTTCGAGCGAATCTTGATGGCCGTCTTTTCGCGCGATTCCGATCCCTCGAATGATACAGCGAATCGAATCACCGTCTCGCTCGGCGTCGGCCAAACGCTTTAGGATGAGCACACCGACGCCCTCGCCAGGAACGATTCCGTCGGTATCGCCTGCGAGCGGTCGAGGATTTCCCGACGGGCTGAGACGCCCCTGGAGCCCCAGTTGTTCGTAATTTGGCAAGTCGAGCGCCCGCTGTCCGGCGGCGCAGATCATCAGGTCGCACGTTCCGGTGAGCAACATTTCGCTGCAAAGGTTGAGTGCCGTGAGTCCAGACGCTTCGCCACTGCTGACGGCCGAAGCGCCGCCCATCAGGTCGAACGTCTTGGTAATTCGCGACGCGAGCGTGCTGGCCGTGAAGCTGCCGGTCTCGTCCTCGAGCGCGGGCATGCGCTGGAGCAACAGATCGCTGAATGTCTCGCAGAGGTCATCGAGCTGGTCTTCTGGCGCGCCCTGTTTTCGCAGGACGTCTTTGACCGTTTCGGCGAACTCCGGCAGCCTTAGCCCCGTTTGCAACTGCGAGAAAAATTCGCCATCGAACATCGTTCCGACGACGACGCCCGTATGTTGACCGTCGAACTTACCTCTGACGTATCCGGCGCTGGTCAGCGCGGTATCGACCGCATCAAGCAACATAAATTGCAACGGGTCGGCGCCGGCGACCTGCTTCGGCGGGACCTTATGTTTGCGCCAGTCGTATTCAAAATCCGTGATGAATCCACCACGTTTCAGAGGCGTCTTCCATTGCGCGGCTGCGCCGGGCCGATGGACCAGATCGACGTTCCAACGATCAGAGGGAACTTCCTGCTTGGGGTCGCGCTGACTGGTGAGCAGATCCCAGAATGCCTCGACCGTAAGAGCGCCGGGAACGATCGAAGACATGCCGACCACCGCAATCGACTCGTCGTGGTCGGTGGGAATCGCGGGAACTCGTATCCGGTGCGCAGCTTCTGGCAAATACTCATCGAGCACGACATGGGCGTTCAGGCCACCGATTCCGAATGCATTGACACCAGCCCGACGGGGCCCACCAGACTGCTGCTCCGGCCACGGTTCGGCGGTCATCGGCACGTAAAAAGGCGCGGCCCGCCAGTCGATATTGGGATTCAAGTTGTTGACATTGATCACCGGCGGAATCACCCGATGCTGCATCGCCAACACGGTCTTCACGACGCTCGCCAGCCCGGCAGTCTCGAGCGTGTGCCCGATGTTGGCCTTGACGCTGCCGATCGGGATTTTTTTCCCTTCGGAAAGATGGGGCCGCAGCGCATCAGCCAGCGCGCCGACCTCGGTCGCGTCGCCGACAGGTGTCGACGTGGCATGCGCCTCGAGGTATTGGAGCGAACCAGCGGTGACCCGCTCGTCATAGGCTCGCTGAAAGGCCGCCATCTGTCCCTCTTTGCGTGGCGCCCAAAGGCTCTTGCCGCGGCCGTCTGATGAGACACCGATTCCGCTTACCACCGCGTGGATCGGATTGCCATCGGCGATCGCCCGATCCAGTCGTCGCACCAGAAGAATGACCGATCCCTCGGAAGCAATCAGACCATCGGCGTCCGCGTCAAAAGGCCGCGAACCGGTGGCGCTCACCGATTGAAAACGCGAGAAGAGAACCAGATTTTCGAACTTGCTGATCGAACACCCGCCAACGACCGCCATGTCGATATGCCCAAGAGCCAGCGCGTGAGCACCGTAGGCCAAGGCCATCAGCCCCGACGCACACGCAGAGTCCATCGCCACGTAGGGACCATCGAGTCCAAAGGCATTGGAAACAACGCGACCAATCTGACTCGATTCGAGGTTAGGGCCACCACGCTCGTTACGACGCGGCATCTGTCGACGGACCGACTCGACAATCTGTCGAATGGTCTCTTCCTGCTGTTGGCCCGCGAGTTGGCGAAACGAGTCAATCTCGCCGAGCCATTGGGCGGTCTGCTCGACCATCGTGCCATAGGCAAGTCTGCCACTTAGCGCTGTGCCGCGAGTGTGGCCCACGTAGACGCCCGCATTGGTGTAGGGAACCTGATGAGGATCCAGATTCGCATGGCGGCACGCATCGGCAAACAGATGACAAAAAGCGAGATGTGCCGGATCGGCGTCCGCCGCTTCGTCCGCATTGAGCCGATAAGTTTCCGGCGGCAGCGGCCGATCCTCAAGAATCGCTCCGATCGTCGAATAGGACTTCGAGCGGGTACCCTTGATGGGATCATGGTAGAGACGGCGATCGAGCAGCGTTTCGGGCAGTTCCCTGACGGCGCTACGTCCTTCGGTGAGGAGCTGCCAGTACTCGTCGAGGCCATTGCCACCGGGTAGCTGGCAAGCCATGCCGATGATCGCCAGCGGAGTTTGATTCGGGGTTTCCATCAGTTTCGTATTCCGTGTTGTCAATCAGAAACGGCCGTCATCTTGCGGCCCGATTTTCAGTTCTCACCTGCCTATTTGTCACGAAGGAAATCAGCCACATGCTGCAACGTGGGAAACTCGTCAAGGCTCAGGCTCTCGTTGTCTTCGAGAGCGATGTCAAAATACTCGCGCAGCTCGCCAAACAATTGTGCCTTTTTGATGCTGTCAATTCCCAGGTCCGCTTCGAGGTCGGCGTCCATCTCCACGATCTCCGGCGGATAGCCCGTCTGCTCGACCACGAAGTTCACCAGCAATGCTTCCATCTCCTGCGACGATTTCGACGGTTTGGTTGCGACCGACGTGGCCGCACCGTTGCTAGGTGCCACGGCTGAGGTAGCGACCACGGGAGCCGGTGACGGATTTGCTGGCTGAGCCTCCGACAAAAAATGCTGGATATGACGCAGTGTGGGAAAATCGTCGAGGCTCAGGCTCTCGTTCTCTTCCAGCGCGATATCAAAATACTCTCGCAACTCGCCGAACAACTGCGCCTTCTTAATGCTGTCGATTCCTAAGTCGGCCTCCAGGTCGGCGTCCATCTCCACGATCTCTGGCGGATAACCGGTCTGTTCGACCACGAAATTCACCAGAAACGACTCCAGTTCGGCGGGTGCCGGGCCGACCGTCTTGGTGGCCGCACCGTTGGACGTGTTCGACGAAACCGCGGCCGTTTCCGGCGATGCTGAGTTCGGGGGCAAGGCCGAGGAAGTGGCCGCGAAGTCGGCCTGAAGCAAGTATTGCTGAATGTCACGCAACGAAGGAAAATCGTCGAGCGTGAGATTCTCGTCCGGCATGATGTCAAAGTATTCGCGCAACTCGCCGAACAGTTGTGCTTTCTTGATGCTGTCAATTCCCAGGTCGGCCTCTAGGTCGGCGTCCATCTCGACGATCTCCGGCGGATAACCGGTCTGTTCGACGACGAAATTCACCAAGAACGACTCCAACTGAGCCCGGTCAAGATTCTCGCTTGGCGGCGGCGATACGGGGGTTGGAGCGGGCGACGTCGACTCGACGGGAACGCTCACCAGCGGTGCCGGTTCGGCCGGCGTTGATGCAGCGCTGTCCGCACCAAGCAAGTACTGCTGAATATCTCGCAACGTCGGAAAATCATCGAGCGTCAGGTTCTCGTCCGGCGTGATATCAAAGTACTCACGAAGCTCACCAAACAGTTGGGCCTTCTTAATGCTGTCAATTCCCAGATCGGCCTCGAGATCGGCGTCCATCTCCACGATCTCCGGCGGATAGCCGGTCTGTTCGACGACAAAGTTGATCAGGAACGTTTCTAACTCGGCCGGCTCTAGCGCGGCACCTACCGGTTTGGCTGGCGTCGATTCGACGCGAGGAGGCGCTGTCGCTTTGACCGGCGATGGAGTTGCTTGGCCATTGGTTCTGTGGGGCGGCGTGGCAATTCGGGGCGTTGACGTGATCCGGGTTTCGGCAGGCGGCTCGACCACGGGTACGACCGGCTGCGGTGCGCCGTTGTTGTTGCCCGTGGCGGGACGTTGCGCCTGCTGCCGCATCTTGCTTTTGCGAACCTGGGTCGCGTCGAACAGCATGACGCCATCGACCATTTCTGGAACCGCCGAACCAGCGCCGGTGTTATCGTTGTCTCGTTTCTGGGGAACACTCACTGGGGAACCTCGCTCGATCAATATGTGGTAGGCCGAGTCATCATGATTCGTTTCATGAACCGCCATGAAAATCCGACCTTCGTCGGTCGGCTTCAGCGGTGTCGGACTGGTAACATTCGTAATGAACCCCGAAGCATCGGGGTTGTGTGTGGGCGTTGAATCCGACCGGACGAAAGTCGCCGGAACTTCGGTGTGCTGTAGTTCTTCGACTGCCTTGAGTACGGCAGTTACTCCTGCGGCGCTCATCCCGTGGCCCAACTGCACCGTATGCGCGGTAACCGGCAGCGTCGCGTCATGTGGGTAGATGTCAGCCAGCCCGGCCCGTTCAAGCTGATCGCGTTGTGGCACGCCAAGCGACGTGGTTTCGATCGCTGCGACCTCGGTCGGTTCGACCGACGTTTGTCGAAATGCATGCTCGGCCGCAAGTCGCGTCGCGCGGCGAAGATCGTCGCCTGAGGCGCCCGCGATGCCGCGGATAATCCCGAGGATCTTATCGCCATCCCGACGGGCGTCGTCGAGGCGTTTCAATAGCAGCACTCCACAACCTTCGCTGGGAACGCGGCCCGATTCGTCGTCGGCCAAGTGGCCTTCGGCTTCCCAGTAGGCAAACTTGGCGGGGCTAAGATCTTCTTGCCCTCCCACGCAGAGCATCGTTTCGCAGTCGCCGCTTTGCAGCAAGTCAACGCAACATGCCAGCGCCGCGCCGCTCGAAGCACTCCCGGCGTCGACCGCCACGGCGCCACCCATCAGATTAAATGTCTTGGTGATGCGCGACGCTAGGCTGCTACTGGTGAAACTGCCTGTCTCGTCCAACATCGCCGGCATCTCCCGCAGCACAATCTCCTCATATTGCCGAGCCACGTCGGCGATCTGCTGGTCGGTCGCGCCGTGGGATCGTAGGACCCGTGCCAACCGAGCCTGAAATTCTGGCAGACGCAGTCCCACGAGCAGTTGATTCGAGAATTCGCCACCGAAAACATTACCAACGATCGCGCCGGTACGTTGACGATTCAGCGATGCTCCGT
>Ga0114996_10004307_pt1 | contig 17221 bp, 16 predicted proteins | sample ArcticOcean_MG_C_4_FD_87039 | JGI IMG/M metagenome (GOLD analysis project Ga0114996, IMG submission 87039) | Marine microbial communities from western Arctic Ocean - ArcticOcean_MG_CB4_134 | ecosystem: Environmental > Aquatic > Marine > Oceanic | place: Arctic Ocean: Canada Basin | collected...
CTAAGGATTTATCAGAATGGACAATTGATCTACAGTTATCGAGGTAAAACCACCTACCCGCATAGTCGCCCCATTAAATATTGGATTGGCCCCTACATTTGTTGCAAGTTAAAAGAATTAACCAACGAGCCGGACCACATTTTTGTTTACAAGAATGTACAAGCAGAGTCGGTTTTTAATTCGGTGGTTGAACAGCAATCCAATTTCTCGACCTATGTTGACAAATATGGTGATTTATTAGCGGCCTATAACGCGACTGGTAGCGGTCAGTCGAAAGCCACGTGGGGTAAGCGGCATTACTGTAACTATGGTCACGGTGAAGGCCGGTCCAGCTCTGGACTGACGTCATCGGTGTGTGCGACGACGCTTGCTACTACCTCACCCACGATCAAAGTCTCGGTTAAGGATGTCCTGGGGCGAGGTAACCGCTTCAGTACTGAGATCATCCGTGGTGTTGGGGAATTCTCGAAGACTGCGGTATTCAATGGCGATATCTTTTCCTTTAAGGACTACGAGACCTTCAGGGCCATTAAGGTGAGGGAGAACCAGGGCCTGATGCTGGGGTTTTCGAAGCATCGGGACAAAGACGGTGTACTCCATGATCCTGTCGGTATTGGCTGGTTGTTTGATGATGTTGCCTTGATGGTGGCCCAGGACAATTCAATATTTGGGTACAGGGCTGAGGGTGTATTTGACTTCAAGGATCCCAGCACCACCTATGTTGATGTTGGTTTTCGCAAGAAATTGACGGGAAAGGCGATGCTGTATACCGACCTGATGTATGCCTTTGGCCGGAGTCGGCCAGGGGAGTTGACGACGTTGAGTCATCTCCATGCGTTGGGTTTTGAGACACGCCTTGATATTCGAGCGAATTGGAGGAATAGATTCCAGATCAGGTTTGATTTGCCGCTGCGCATTGAACACGGGTCCAGTCGTTTTTATGTTGAGCAGGAGGGCCGGGTACACCCTTTGGTGATTGATCTGGAACCTGCCGCCAGGCAATCCTCACTGTCGCTGAATCACAGCTACCGCTTATCACGTAAATCGCAGCTTATAAGTGACATCAACTATACCCATAACCCAGACCACCGGCGGGGTAGAAACGACTACCGCGCCCATCTCAGGGTGGAGTACCGGTTCTAGCGGTCGATGGGTTAGATCACATCTGCTCGTAGAGCGGGATAAGCTGAAGTCATTCTGATCAACGCGCTCACTCAGGACACATATTAGATAACCTATAGACTTGTCGAATGCGAATTTACCCGGTAATGTTTAGAGGGCGAAGTAATATCGGTACAGCAGTCCGTACCAGAAAGATCTATAACGTATAACTTTTCAATATTCAGGCGCTTCGGTAACGATTTCAAACCAGTGACAAAGCCAGATCCTCAGAATTACGTTCACGGCTACTCTGAACGAGAGACCGAACGGCTTTATGACCAGGCTGGTTCAGTGCGGCATCTGATTCATCAGGAACTGCGCTATCCACCAGGTTCGAAGGTGCTTGAAGCGGGCTGCGGAGTGGGCGCACAAACCGTAACGCTTGCACAAAACAGCCCCGAGGCTCAATTTTATGCGGTTGACTGGGCAGGTAAATCACTCGAATTAGCGCGCGATACTGTTGCCAGTCAGGGAATCACCAATGTGGAATTCTCTGAAGCTGATCTGTTTGATCTGCCGTTTGAGGCGGCCTACTTCGATCATCTTTTTATCTGTCACCTGCTGGAACATCAGGTCGAACCGGTATCCGGACTGACAGCGATTCGCAAACATCTCAAGCCCGGCGGAACAGTGACCGTGTTTGAAGGGGACCATGGTTCTTGTTATTTTTATCCGCCAAGTGAGGATGCCCTGATGACCTGGAACTGCCTCATTAAGGTACAGCGCCGGCTGGGTGCCAACTCACTGATTGGTCGTGAGTTATTCCCACTGATAACAGATGCAGGCTTCGCCCGAGTGCGGGTCGAGCCCAAGATGGTATATATCGATCAATCTCGTCCGGAGCTTATGGAGAGTTTTGTTCACAAGACGATTATTCCTATGGTCGAAGGCGTCAGGGACCACGCCCTAGAGATGGACTTGATTGATGAACCCACGTGGCACAATGGAATCAGCGATCTGCATAGGATCCGGCATTCAGAAATGGGAATATTCTGCTATACCTTTTTCAAAGGTAGAGCAATCAGGTGATGGGAGTTTGTAAAGTAATGCAAGCGAATTACTCTACGCAACCTGAAAGACAACTCCGGAGACAATGATGGTAAAAGCCGATCAAGTCGTAGAAGAATTCCTGCGCCAGACGCTCGTTGGCGTGATCAGTACCATTGATAAAAAAGGTCGCCCACGAACGGCGCCCATATGGTTTCACTGGGAAAATGGATCGGCCTATATGTTTACAGACCGCGGCTCGTTGAAGTGGCGAAATATTCAGCGTAACCCGTACGCGTCACTGTGTGTGGACTGGCGGGAGCCACCTTATAGGTCGGTCATCCTTGACGGGCTGGTTGAGGAAGTCGACAGGCCGTTGCATGAACTGGTGCTGATGATGGCGCTGCGCTACTACGGCGATAAAGTGGGCGTCGAATTCGCCCAGGAATACAAAGACCAGTCGGCCAATGTTGCCGCTTTCCGGCTGGTACCAGAACGGATTGCGAACTATCTTGAGACGTAGTGGCGATCGTAAAGCCAGTCTCGAAGAAGTGCGCAGCCGCAAGGTCACCGAAACGACCTCGCGGTTGATGCCTAAGTGACCTACACTGAGTTTCCGTTACGTAGCTAGAGCGATACAATCTGGCACATGGATATCAATCTATAGGTTCTTCCATCATGCTTGAGCGACTAATCGAATCGATAGTATTCTATTCTCGTTGGCTGCTTGCGCCGATGTTTGTCGGATTGGCATTGGGGCTCGTATTTTTGGTAGTCAGTTTTATCAGTGAGATTGTGCACTTTCTTTCGACCGACGGGATGTTTAATTCCAAGGACAGCGTCCTTTTTATCCTGGAACTGATTGATCTGACATTGATTGGAAGCCTCGTTGCGATGGTAGCGATCGCAGGTTATGAGAACTTTGTCTCGAAAATCGACTTCAAGAGTGACCTGGAGCGCCCGGAGTGGATGGGTAAAGTCGACTTTGCCGGCTTGAAACTAAAGGTCATTTCGGCATTGGTGGCTATATCCAGTATCGAACTGCTCAAGGTATTCTTGAATTCAGGCAGTTACGAAGAAGGTGAAATTATGTGGCGCGTCATCATCCATTCGGTGTTCGTCGCCAGCGGTTTTATTTTCGCGTTGACTGAAAAATTTATGCCGCATAAATAGCCAGGATCTGAGGCATAGTGCCGCAATCGATAATCGCACTTTGCGTATGAATTCCCATCACCTAGTGCTGAACTTAATCGCAGAGATCACGTCAGCATTGACGGTACGTCAGGGTCCTCTTATTGTTGAGCAGACGCTTAGCTACTTGGCTGAGATGGATCTGAGTACTGAGTCTATGTTGCAGTCCGATCCATGTATGCCCGCTAAGTTTGCCAACGATCTGGATGTCGCAATCAAGCATATCCCACCGCAATTGAATGCACTGGCCGGCGCTATTGATGATTCAAAGCATCTTATTCAATGGAACCGGGACCTGGGTCAGTTTTATGAAAAAGACGCCGACGTTGGAGACAGTTATAGAAACAGAAATATGAATTGTATTTTGATCGGGTCGCCAAACGGGTTCTTTCACAGCGATAAACTGATTATGGGTCTGTTTTTCCTGCAGCCCTACACGTTTTATCGCGACCATGATCACGAAGCATCGGAGATGTACTTTAATCTGACAGGCCCGCACGGGTTTCGTTTTGATGTAAACGGATGGTCAGATTACCCGGCCGACTCGATTGTCTGGAATACACCCTGGTTACCCCATGCCACACGAGTCTACGATTTACCTTTCTTATGTTTGTTTGTTTGGGTGGGTAGCATAGGGGGTCTCTGCCGGGTTGCTGATGCAGATGATTGGACACAACTGGAAAAAGAACTAGTCAGAACGTCTGTCGGTTAGATTATTTGCACTGCTGGTATGGCCCTGATGTCCTGGTCCAATACCGCTATCAGTCGAAACAGAAAAATACTATCGTTCAGGTATAGAGGCTGACGCTTAAAAGATGTACTGTTGATTGCGTTCCAGATCTAGCAGGGCACGTTTGTACTGTAAACCGCCGGCATATCCCGTCAGTTTCCCATTGGCGCCAATCACCCTGTGGCAGGGAATGATAATGGCGATCGGGTTGCGGGCGTTCGAGCCGCCGACCGCACGAACCGCCTTGGGGTTTTTAATTGCTCGGGCGATGTCTTGATAACTCCTGGTTTCTCCATAAGGGATATGAAGCAGCGCATCCCAGACCTGTCGCTGGAAGGCTGTGCCTTGTGGTGAAAGATTCAGCGAGAAGGTCTGAAGTTTGCCCTGAAAATATTCATCCAGTTGTTTCATGCAATCGGAAAATCCCGTTTTGGTGAGGTGCCAGCCGGGCAGGGGCCATTGATCTGTCCGCTGTGTAGGCAGCGTCAATGAGTGCAGGTACCCGCCCTTGCCAGCAAGAAGAATCGATCCCAAAGGTGAATCATGATAGCGATAGCGCATTACGTCAGGTTCTATCATGTCGACAATACCTAGAAAATTGAAGTTGATTCCATCCCACCGTGCTGTTCTCGGTAGGCTATGAGATCGTTCAGCCAGTCTGGATACATTATATTCCAGCTAGGTGGCAGTTGACTCAGTATGAGTTATCGGTGCGGTTTGGCACCTGTCCCTTTCTGATCGGGATCTATTTATTATTTATGGGGAAAGATCAATGAATGCTCACCCAGTTCGAACGCAATTTTCGTTAGACCATGGACCCGGTCGATACCGAATAGGACTGATCGCACTCGCCAGCGACTATGTTGTTGAGCGTGATTTTATGAATATGAGGCCCAGTGACGATGTGGTTGTGTTTGTGTCAAGGGTTTTAAATGTAAATCCTTGCACAGTTGAGAACCTGAAGACGATGGGCCCGCGTTTGAGTGGCGCTGCATCGCTTATCGTTCCTGATGGAAGGGTTGATGTCATCGCATATTGCTGTACCTCAGGCACGACTGCGATGGGTTACGACGCTGTCGCTTCTAGTATTCAGGAAACAAGAATAGACGTGCCTGTTGTAACACCGATTACAGCCGGACTTCTCGCATTAGAGAAATTTGGTGCTAAGACTGTTGCAGTACTGACTCCGTACGTCGATGATGTGAATCGGGCATTGATCACTTATATCGAGGACAATGGGCCTCGGGTAACTGCACTAACCAGCTTCCTGATTGCTGACGATAATCAAATGGCCGGTATCCCTCCGGACACAATTTTTGAGGCTGCTTTAGAGGCTGACCGGCCAGACGCGGATGCGCTTTTCATATCCTGTACCGCAATTCGTGCCGTCGATGTGATTGGAAAAATAGAACAAGCACTGGGTAAGCCTGTGGTTTGTGCTAATCAGGCGTTGTTTTGGCAATCTTTGCGGGTGGCAGGTTATACGGATCCCGTTTCCGGTTATGGAGAGTTGTTGTCAATGGCTGTTGAATAGAGGGAAGATACTAATGGTGAAGATTAAAGATATTCCAAAACATCCAGCATTATTTCTTACTCAGCCCCAAAGGGAGTTGTACTACGAGCAGGGTTATCTAACTTTTCCAGCACTGATTTCGCACCGTGAACTGACTGAATTGCGAGGTTTAGTGGATAGCATCGTTGACAGTACGCGTAGGGTCACTGAATCTGGTAACGAAGTTGACCTTGAGAAAGGTCATACGGCGGAAAATCCAAGGCTTCGCCGGGTTACCTATGTTGATGACAAGGATCCCCATTTCTGGCGTCTATGTGCTGATTCGGTGATACCCGATATAGCCGCGGACTTATTGGGACCAGATATCCGTTTTCGGGACATGATGCTGAATTTCAAGTGGGCTGACGGTGGTGCCGAGGTGAAATGGCATCAGGATATCTGCTTTTACCCTCACACCCACTTGGGCTCCATGCAATTCCTGGTGTTTTTGGAGGAGGTATCTTCAGAACAAGGACCCCTGCAGGTTATTCCAGCCAGCCATAAAGGACCAATCTTCGAGCACTATGACGATAGCAATGAGTGGGTAGGGGCAATCGGCCCAGCTGACCTGTCTACGGCGGGTGTAGATGACGCAACCGAACTTACTGGGCCAGCGGGTACTGTGTCAGTACATCATTGCTGCACCATACATGGCTCTAGTTGTAACAACAGCGCCAGCGGCCGCCCGGCATTCGTAATTACCTATACCGCAGCAGATGCCATGCCTTACACGGCTCCGCCCTATCCAAGTTCACACTACCGCGTGTTGGTTCGAGGCGATGAACCTCGCTATGCGCATCATGAAGAGGTGCGAATCCCCTTGCCACCCGACTGGTCGGGCGGTTATACATCGATCTTTGAGCATCAGGAAGACCATAACTGAAAAAGCAAATCATCAGGATTAATAACATGAGAGATAACCCAATAAACGCGACAGTCGATTTCCATCTTGATGGAACCCAGCACGGGTTCCTCAAGGTGCCTTATTCAGGAGATGATTCTGCGTGGGGCGCCGTCATGGTGCCTGTAACAGTGATTAAGAACGGCGAAGGTCCAACAGCTCTTTTCACAGGGGGAAATCACGGTGATGAATATGAGGGCCCAATAGCACTCTGGTGTCTGGCAACTGAATTGTCTGCTGACCGCATCAATGGTCGAGTCATTATTGTGCCGGCGATGAATTATCCAGCGTTTAAGGCAGGTAAGCGTACATCATCGATTGATGGAGGAAACATGAACCGGGTATTCCCCGGAGATCCTAACGGGACCATCACTGAGATTATTGGTGACTATTTCTCACGTACCCTGTTGCCATTGGCAGATTATGTTGTCGATATTCATTCGGGTGGAAAAACACTCGAATTTGTACCTTTTGCGGCTGCTCATGTGCTGGACGACAAAGAACAGCAAGCACGATGTGTCGCTGCCATGGAGGCTTTTAATGCGCCCTACTCAATGATGCTGTTAGAGCTCGATGCCGCCCATATGTACGACACGGCTGCAGAGAACCAAGGCAAGGTATTTGTCGGTACAGAAATTGGAGGTGGAGGCTCAGCTGATGCAACGAGCACCAAGATTGCAAAACGCGGTATCTTGAATGTGCTCATGCACGCCGGAATACTGCCTGGAGAACCCGAACGACACTCTTCAATCAATGTGGATTCGCACGATGCGGGTTGTTTTATTACCTGTGAGCATTCGGGATTACTGGAACTTCGAAATGATCTAGGGGATGAGGTAGAAAAGGGCGATCTGATCGCTGTTATACATGACACGGAGCGAACCGGTACAGCGCCGGTGGAATATCACGCGAAGGTCGACGGTATTCTGGTTGGACGGCACTACCCTTGTCTGATAAAACCTGGTGACAATCTGGCTGTTATCGCCTTGAGAGGCGATTAGCAAGGAAGTTCATAACAAACCAGAAAATCTCCGAGGTAAAATGTATGGCAGACGACAACCCTATTTACACGCCGCCATTCAGCAAGGCGGAATACGACCGTCGGTTGGCAGAAACCAAGAAAAGGATGGTGGATGCGGGTTTCGATCTGATTGTCTGTCAGGATCCAGCGAATATGGGCTGGCTGACTGGTTTTGATGGCTGGTCGTTCTATACCCCGCAGGTAGTACTGGTTCATCTCGATGAAGAGCCAATCTGGTTCGGTCGGGCCCAGGATGCGAAGGCGGCGCATATCACAACCGATATTCCAGCGAACAACATCATTGGTTATTCGGAGAAGCTGATCCATCATGCAACCGGGCATCCCTATGATGAGCTAGCAGATCTTATAAAAGAGCGTGGATGGGCATCGGCCCGAATCGGTGTTGAATTAGATGCGCATTACTACACCGCAAGAGCGCATGCGCATCTCGTGAAAGGCGTTCCCGATGCTAATGTGTCTGATTCAGAGCAGTTGGTGAACTGGGCGCGGTTAGTCAAGTCAGAGGCGGAATTAGTGTATATGCGTGAAGCTGGTGCGATCTGCACTGCAGCTATGAATCGCGCAATTGAAAAGGTCGCACCGGGTGTGGCGCAGTACGAAGTGATCGCTGAGGTATACAGTGCTCAGATACTGGGTGTTAAGGGAGCCTACGGTGACTACACCGGCTTATGTCCACTGATTCAGGTCGGCGAAGGGACCAGCACCCCACACCTGACTTGGTCAGACAAGCCCATCCCCCGGGAGACTCTGGTGATGCTGGAGATGGCAGGTGCCCGACATCATTATCATGCACCGTTAACTCGGACACTCTATTTGGGGTCCCCGCCTTCAGAGGTGACCGCTTTGACCCATACAATAATCGAAGGCGTCGACGCCGCGCTTGATATGGCTCGTCCTGGAGTCACCTGTGAAGCGGTCGAGGCCGTGTGGCAAAAAGTGCTTAACCAGGCGGGCTACCATAAGGACAGCCGGGTCGGGTATTCTGTGGGCTTGAATTACCCACCGGACTGGGGCGAGCGGACGGCAAGCCTGCGTCCGGGTGACCAAACAGTGCTTCAGAGTGGCATGTGTTTTCACTTTCAGTCGGGAGTCTGGCTGGAGACGTTAGGCGCGGCGGTATCGGAGTCCTTTGTCGTTACCGAGAGAGGTGGCGAACGTCTTTGTGACGTACGCCCCGAGCTGATCGTTATCGATTAGTGTTGTTCGAACGACTAAAACACCCCAAGTAAGAATTTCACGTGTTGTCGTAAATTCTGTCTCACAGTGAAAATTGAAAAAATTGCGGTATGGGGCATCCAGATGCCGTTTCGTGAAGGGCCCTATGCGATGTCGCATGTGACTCAGGAAGTGGTGTACGGTCGGGTCCTTCAGGTGCATACGGTCGATGGCCAGACGGGATTGGGAGAGGTTGTCTTTCCACCAACGCTATCCGTAGATGAACGACAGCAACTGATCGCGGACGAACCGCTCTATCTGTCTTCATTAGCCGGAAAAGAGGTTGATGCTCTTATGCAACTTGCGCAAGAACTGTGTGGTCGTGGACGGTCCTGGCCCGGCATTGCCTTTGGGTTGGAGACAGCCGGTTACGATCTTTTGGGAAAGGCAGGCGGCTTGCCGGTCTCGGATCTGCTTGGTGGTAGGCTTGGAGAAGGCGTAGATGACTATTTTTCTATTTCCGAGCCCACTATAGAGAAAATTCGGAAGCGACTCGTGATTGCAGGATCAGAGCGTAAGGTTATTCAACTTAAACTGGGTATCGGTTCTCCAGGCGATGATGCCGAGCAAGTTAGTGCAGCGCTGAGTAACATGGCGGACTGGCAAATTCTGTTGGCAGATGCCAACGGTGGATGGTCGGTCGATACAGCCTGCGAGATTATTTCTTCTTTCAACGACCCGCGTATTGTCTGGGAAGAATCATGTTCGACATACGACGAAAATAGCGAAGTTGCACGCCGTACTGGCCAACCGGTGATGGTCGATCAGTGTGTTAAAGAAGCTGGTCTGGCAAGAAAGGCTGTAGATGACCAGTTGGTGTCGTCACTTTGTATTAAGCCTGCATTTCTTGGTGGGCTCACGGTAGCGCGTAATATCCGGGACTATTGTGTCAGCAACGGCATGAAAATGCGCATCGATGGTCCATGGTGCGGTGATATTGCGACAGCAGCAATCTTGCATCTTGCTTTAGGTGCTCTGCCGGACTTGTTGATTGCTGGTTGTGATCTGCGTGAGCCATTGGTACGGGAACAAGACCTTAAGGGTGTAATTAGATTTGACGGTTGCCGTATCGGTCCGCCATCTGGCCCCGGGCTAGGAATTACTCTGCCAGACAATGTAATGGGTGATCCCGACGCCATATTTTCGATATGATAAGTAACGAGTAGTTACGATGGTAATGGGAGTACGTCAATGAAGACATACCAATACTATGCTGGGGGCAACTGGCATGATCCCGCCTCGGGGCAATGGATCGACAGTGAAAATCCTGCGCTCGGTGAGGCTTGGGCGAGGGTGCCAGACTGCAACGCAGACGACGTCAACCGTGCCGTACAGGCAGCGCAGAGTTGCTATGACCAGGGCCCGTGGGGGCGCATGCAGCCGGCTGAGCGTGGCCGTGTGATAACCCGAATCGGCGATGTGATCACAAAAAATGCCGAGCGGCTGGGCGAAGTGGAAACCCGGGATAACGGCAAGTTGCCCAAAAATATTACACCGTCTCTGAAATCCTGGCAGACCGATAGTTTCTATTACTATGCCGGCATGTGCGACAAATTCGAAGGATCGCTGCTGCCGACAGAAGTTCCGGACATGCTGAATTACCTGCGCTGGGAACCATTTGGCGTTTGTGCGTTAATCACCGCCTGGAATTCGCCTCTCGGGGTATTGATCTGTAAGTTAGCGCCGGCACTGGCCGCTGGTAATGCGGTGGTAATCAAGCCCTCGGAACATGCGTCAGTATCGACCCTTGAGCTGATGTCGGTTCTACAGGAAGCGGATCTCCCGGAGGGACTGCTCAATGTGGTCACCGGCTATGGCAAGAGCACTGGCGAACCGCTCGTTGATCATCCCGATGTGCGAATGGTCAGTTTTACCGGGGGAATACCGGGTGGTCGGGCTGCAGCAGAAGTCGCTGCCCGGCAGGTTAAACCCGTCGTGATGGAGCTTGGCGGTAAATCACCCCAGATAATTTTGCAGGATGCCGACATGGATCTTGCCGTGAACGGCGTGATCAGCGGGATTTTTCCAGCGACAGGCCAGAGTTGCATTTCGGGTTCGAGAATTCTGGTGCATCAAAGCCAGATCCAAGACTTCACAGAACGCCTGGTTGATGTGGCTTCACGGGCGAGGGTGGGAGATCCCCTGGACCCGTCCACGCAGGTGGGACCGATCGCCAACCGTCCGCATTACGACAAGGTTCATCGGGAGATTGAAAACGCCCTTACGGCAGGCGCCGAACTGGTGCTTGATGGTCGGGGCAAGGGCCCGGACCAGGGTTATTACATCGGTCCTACAATTTTCAGTGGTGTGACTAACGATGCGCACCTGGCCCAGGAGGAAGTGTTTGGTCCTGTGGCCGTTATGATTTCGTACGAGGATGAAGACGACGCGGTGAGAATGGCTAACGACACAGTCTATGGTCTGGCAGCGGGAATCTGGACCCAAGATGTGAATAAGGCAATCCGCATGGCTGATCGGATCCACGCGGGTACGGTGTACATCAACAACTATTTCAATGCCGCCACCCAATCGCCGGTCGGCGGTTTTAAGCGATCGGGTTACGGGCGCGAAGCCGGTTTTGAAGGCATGCGCTGTTTTATGCAAACCAAATCGGTGTGGCTCGCGACGAACCCGAATCAACCCGATCCATTCCCGGCCTAAGTCCGCTAGGCTCTGCACGAACAACCTGAATACCACTACAAACATGCCACCACACGTAACAAGCCTGGATTTTGACGCAACGCCCCAAAATGTCGGTGACGAACTGCTGAACAATGGCTGCGTAATTATTAAACACAGAGCAAGCCAAACGCAGATGGATGATTTGCGTGCTGAACTGCAACCCTATCTCGAAGATGCTCCGCTTGGGGGCACTGAATTTGCGGGCCACACCTCAAGACGACGAAATAACTTGCCGGCTAAGTCTTCGACCTGTCGAACCCTGGCTATAGATCCGCTGGTAATGGGTGTGTGCGATCTGGTTTTAGGGCCCTACTGTGTTAATTACCGACTTCACGTGACGGCTCTGATTGAGTTGCTTCCTGGTGAAGTTCAGCAATCGGTGCATCGAGATGGTGGAATTTATCCGGTCAGGCATCCGGCCCCACCGCTGACGCTGGCAGCCTTTTGGGCCTACACGGATTTCACTGAGGAGAACGGCGCCACTCAAGTTGCGCCAGGTTCCCACCTCTGGGCGCATGAACGGGAACCATTGACACATGAACTGGTTCAAGCTGTGATGCCGCGTGGCTCTGTATTGTTGTACACCAGCAGTGTCTGGCATGGAAGTGCCTCTAATCACTCCGATTCGCCACGCACCGGTATGGCACTCCACTACAACTTAGGTTGGCTCAGGCAGGAAGAGGCACTTTTGCTCAGTACACCACCTGAATTGGCCAAAGACTATCCGGAACAATTGCAACGGCTGATTGGTTATGATCTTGGCGGACCGTATCTCGGCTTTATCGAACAAGGTAACCCTCATCGACTATTAGAGGATCCGCCAAAGATGGACTATGCGCGAACCGACCCTGATCTTGAGGCTAGACGCAAAGCCATTGAGCCCATACCTATCGGCCGAATAGGCAAGGGTAGCTAAAGTAAGCCTGTCGTTGGTGTAAGTACCACGGCTAGGGCGACAAGGAATACATTTTTACGTCCGAGACCAGGCGCTTAATCTGCTCCAGATCAGCAGTGGGTAACTTGCAGATGGTGTCTTCGCACACGTAAACGGTAGTTTTGCCGTCGATCATCGGCTTTCGGGCAAGCAGTGCGAGTGTGTCGCTCTGTTCAGGGCGACCAACGCCCAGAGTTTTGTTCGGGTTGAAGTTGCTTCGAACCCAAGACAGCACCGCTTGGGTATCGGCGTCGTTATTGGCACCAATGACGGCGATTTCCTTTGAGCGATCCAGATGGTGATCAAGGGCAATCAAGGTCTGCGCAAACGCACCAGGATGGTGAGCTAGGTTACCGCCATTGGCGGCCAGCAAGGCTTTGGCCTTCTCCTGATAGGGGGCATGGAACGTGAGGGCGAATAACCTAAGGAGGTTCAAGGCCGAGACGGCATTGCTGTTGGGACGAGCACCGTCCACAAAATCGACTGAGCGCCGAATCAGGTGAGGATCGCCAGCCCGAGAAAAGTAGTAAGCACCGAGCTGCTCATTCCAGAGCAGCTGATCTTGTTTTGCCTGGAGTTCTCGTGCCCAGTCTATCCACGAGAGATCGAAATCTGTTTCATACAGGGTCAGTAGGCCTGATATCAGATAGGCGTAGTCGTCGAGATATCCATCAAAAGTGGCTTCGCCATCACGATAGCGCCGAAGCAATCCCCTGTCAGACACAAGATTTTGTTTGAGGAACCAAGCGGCGCGTTGGGCTGCTTCGAGATATCGCGCCTCACCCAGGACCTGATTCGCCTTGGACATAGCGGCGATCATAAGACCGTTCCAGGCGGTCAGAATCTTGTCGTCCTTAAGGGGGGAAGGTCGCGCTTGTCTAGCCGCCAAGAGCTTGTGATGGGCCGATCTAATCAGGGGGTTGGCTTTGATCTCCCAGCCGTACTCATCCTGGAGATTGAGTATGTAAGCATCGTCCTCAAAGTTGTTCGGCTCACCGAGCCCGTAAACTTTCTCAAAAAGCGTAAACTCTTGAGCGGTTAGTAACTTGCTGAGTTCCGAAGTGTGCCAGACATAAAACGCGCCTTCCTCGCCGACTTCTCCCGCATCCTGGGCGGAATAAAATCCACCGCCCGCGTGGGTCATCTCCTTAAGGACATAGTCGAGTGTTTCGCGCGCGATACTGCTGTAAATCGTTTTGCCACTGACTTGGTATGCCTCCAGATAAGTCCAGGCCAATGAGGCGTTATCGTAAAGCATCTTCTCAAAATGGGGCACCAGCCACCGCTCGTCCGTCGAATTACGGTGAAAGCCGCCCCCAAGATGATCGTAGATGCCGCCACGGGCCATGTGATCGAGCGTTTTCTCTACCATCTCTAGTGCGATCGGCTCTTTTGTTCTGTGGGCTATTCTGAGGAGTAACTGCAAACGCATGCTCGGTGGAAATTTGGGCGCCCACCCAAATCCACCGAACTCCACCTCAAAGCTGGAGGCTAAGCTGTCATAGGCTGCTTTGAGGACCTTCTCGTCGAGTACGACAGATCCCTTGACCAACTGATTTTGTGTCTTGAGGTATTGGCTTAACTGACTGCCTGACTGCTCAATCTTTTCTGGTTCTCTTTCCCAGGCGGTACGGATCTGACCAAGGATGTCCAGAAACTGTTCTTTTTGAAAGTAAGACCCACCCCAGAAAGGCTCAAGGTCCGGTGTCAGGAACACGTTCAAAGGCCAGCCGCCATGACCTCGTATCGCCACAACAGCATCCATGTGAATTTTGTCTAGATCTGGACGCTCTTCCCGATCGACTTTAATGGCGATGAAATCGTGGTTTAGAACCTCAGCGATACGCTCGTTCTCATAGGATTCTTCTTCCATCACGTGACACCAGTAACAGGTCGAGTACCCGATCGAGAGCAGGATGATTTTTCCTTCGGCCTTAGCGATCTCGAGAGCCTCGGGTCCCCACGCGTACCAATTGACCGGATTGTGTGCGTGTTGGAGAAGATAAGGGCTCGCCTCGAAGATGAGTCGGTTGATGAACTTTGGAGTGCCGTTCGGGTGTAGGTGGTGGGTACGGGGTTTGTAGTCCGATCCTTTTGCCTGGTAGTTGCTCATTAGCTGGGTGTTCAACTGTTCCGGGAAAGGTTCCAGGCCAGGTAGGGCATTGCGTTCTGAGGCTGACTCGGCAGTAGCTGAGATAAAGCAAGCCAGTGCGACGGATATTCCGAACGCAGCATAACGACGACGTGAAGTCTTCACGCTAGCAGTAGCTGGGGTAACATGGGTAGTGGGTGGAGTCATCAGCATAGTTGGCAACTTAGGCACTTCCTGTCGATTGAACTGAAATCTGGGGTAATGAAAACAATACTCTTTTTGTTGACTAGCAGCATATTTCTGTATGCGTTGTTGATCTTGGTGCTGTTTTTTATGCAGAGATCTTTATTGTATTTTCCTTCAAATGAAAAACTTGATTTATCTCAGTATGCAGCAATCGGGCTGCAAGAGGTAAAACTCAAGACTGAAGACGGGTTCGAGCTAACAGCCTGGTTTATGCAACCAGACCCCGCCCGTGATGGCCGCACGTTTCTTTTGTTTCACGGGAATGCCGGGCATATCGGGCACAGGGTCGAGAAATTTCGCAGAATCTTAGAGGAGGGTTACGGGTTCTTGTTTCTCGAATACAGGGGATACGGCGGAAATCCGGGTAAACCTACCGAGATGGGTTTACATACCGACGCGAGGGCCGCACTCGATTTCCTGGCCAACAGGGAAATACCTCACGAAAAGGTGATTCTGTACGGCGAATCCCTGGGTTGTGGAATCGCCGTGAGGGCAGCGTCGGAACACCATTTTTCTGCAGTCATTCTAGAGGCGCCGTACACTTCGATTGCCGATGTGGCGCAAAGGCAATTCTGGTTTCTTCCTGTCAGATGGTTGGTCCGGGACCGTTACGACACGCTTGCCATCATAAACAGGATTACCTCTCCCGTTGTGGTGATCCACGGAGAACAGGATGACATCATTCACGTATCGTTTGGAAAAAGAGTCTTTGATGCAGCACCAGAGCCCAAGACCGCCTGGTTTTTTGAAGGTGCAGGGCACAACAACCTCAAGGATTTTGGGTTTGATACTCGGCTATTGGATTACCTGCAGCGAAATCGTTCCAGGTAGCGTTGGAGTGTTCTACACAAGTTCAGTTTACGGGCTGATCGCTGTCGTCATGGGACTCATTCTCCCAGTCGTAACGTTTTCGCAACGGAACATCCAGTCGGCGAAAAAGTACGGCAAGTGCCAGGCCAATGAGGGCCGCTATCAAGTGCGTCTCCCAAGAAATATTCGAATGGCCTGGCAACAAGCCCCAGAGTAATGTCCCGTATAGGAAAAAAACGAGCATGGAGGCGCTTACAGCCCGCGTGTCCCGTCGGATGATTCCTGATATCAGAATATAAATCGCAAGGCCATAGATTAATCCGCTGGCGCCGATGTGCAGGGATGGTCGCCCGAACAGCCAGACGGCGAAGCCAGGTCCCAGATAGACTGCCGGAATTACCTTAAGAGATGATTGCGGGTACAGGTAGAGCATCCCGGTTCCCAGGACCAGCAGTGGCAGTGAGTTCGAGATCAGGTGGGGAAAGTCTCCATGCAGGAATGGTGCGACTAATACACCAGGCAAGCCCGACAACGAGCGGGGACGCACGCCGAAACGGGTGAGCTCCAATCCTAATCCCCAGTCCAGCAGTGTAACAATCCAAAGCAGGAGAACAAAACACAGTGAGACCTTGAGTGCCAGCCGGAAATTTCCCTGGGCACGGTCCGACTCGCTATAGCCGGGTTCGGGGAGATGAAGCTGCATTACACGCTCGATGACATTCGGGTTCGCTGTCGACAAATTGATAGGTGATCAAAGAGCATTTTGAAAAAGTCGAAACTCAACAATTCTTCACGGTTTTTGAAATCTCTGACTATCAAGGCAATAAAAAGCTGTGAAACGACGCAGTGCCCCAACCTTGATTCATGCCGAGCTTGTTCATCGAGATGCTTGACTCCGGATGTTTATCCTACTTGGATTGGCGTAATTCTACCGATCGTTTTGTTGTGCCGTTGCCTGGCGAACCCACCAGATCGACCGATTGTTCGACGGCATCGACCGGTCACCGCCCAGAATAAATCCGTTGGACTCGGCCAGCGACTCGACAGCTGCATAATCCCTGATCCCGCTCACGGGATTGTGCTCTTCTAACCAACGGTCGAACGCGACGTTGCTGGGTTCAAGCATGCGGTCGGGATAACGGTATGGCCCATAAAAGTACAATATACCCTTCGGATTGAGGACGTTGGCGGCGATGTTGAACAGACGTTCAACGCCTGCCCAAGCCACGATGTGGATAACGTTGATGCACACGATAGCATCGACTTTGCTCAAGTCCTCGTTGTTCCCCAACAGGTCGATCACTATAGGGGAATTCAGATTCAGCGCACGGGATTCCTCGCGCCAGGCTTCGATACTGGGTAGGGCTTCAGCAAGATCACTCGGCTGCCAGGCAAGGTGAGCTAGAGAACGACTAAAGTATGCGGCGTGTTGGCCTGTCCCACTGCCGATTTCGAGAACCTTGCACGTATCCGGCAGAATTTCTTTGAGCACCTCTAGGATTGGAGTCTGGTTACGGTCACAAGCCTCTGCAAAGCGTTTCATTTGAACGGTATCCTGGTTATGTTGTTGTCTGATCAGTCGATGCGACTTTCATTGGGCACTGACCCGGGGGGTGGCTCGTACCCAATGATGACCTGTTGATTGTCAGTTCAATCTGCGGTTTGATCATCAGTTAAC
>Ga0114996_10004309_pt1 | contig 17208 bp, 21 predicted proteins | sample ArcticOcean_MG_C_4_FD_87039 | JGI IMG/M metagenome (GOLD analysis project Ga0114996, IMG submission 87039) | Marine microbial communities from western Arctic Ocean - ArcticOcean_MG_CB4_134 | ecosystem: Environmental > Aquatic > Marine > Oceanic | place: Arctic Ocean: Canada Basin | collected...
GAGGTAGAAGAGGTAGAAGAGGTAGAAGAGGTAGAAAAACCAAAGGTAGACTACATAACCGGCGTAGAGAGCAATGTACTACGCTACGCGTTTGGTCGAGCAGATAATCCTAGGGAACAGAAGAAGGAGCTTCTTAATCTTGGCATCCCTGAGGAGAGTCTGTCTCAAGATTCTCAAGGAGAGTTCATCCTTAACCTTGAGAGAATACCGGAAGACATAAAGAAAAAATACGGTCTGGTATCCAAAGAAGGATACAGCCATGTAGCTGTTGATGAGTCGTCAGTTACTGGCGAAGACGTTATTGAGTTTATAGCGGCAGCCGGAACGCCAATTGCCGCTGGAACCGCTGCCTCTATTGCTGCTGCAAGCGCTGGAATGGCAGCCATTCCAGCGGCTCTTCTTGTAGGAGGTGCAACAGGGCTTAGCTACATTCTGGATGAAGCGGTTGATTACGCTAGGGACACCCGTGATCAGACAAGTGGCGAAGATGCTAAAAATTTCTTTTATGAGGTGCTGCTAGGTGCTGGGGGGGAAGTTGGAGGGCGTTTGTTATCTCGCTTATTTGGCAGGATTATAAAAGGCCCAGGAGGTCCGGAGGCTAATCTAGCTAGGGAAGAAGCGCGAAAAGTGATGGCTGGTGAAATAGACCCCGCCACTGTAAAGATAGATCCTGTTACAGGAAAAGCAATTCCCGGTAGTGGGGAACTAGTTAAAGGAGCGCCTACTGTTAGGTCCGCAACTTTGGCTCCTCTTTTAGGAAGGTCGCAAGCTTTTTTCGAGGGTGTTTTTCCGAACAAAGCCATCGCTACGAGAAATGCTAGACACTTGCAAGTTTCCTACTTAAACCTTCTTAGGGACATAAAACCCGGCAAAATTTCAGAAGAACAGGCCAAGAAATTGTCGGATGACCTTTTTAGTTCGCTAGAAAAAGACATTGATAGAATGTATAGCGGCCCAGAAGCATTGGTCAAAAATGCAGAGGCTGCCTTAAGCAAGACTATTGCACAGGAAATTAATCATCTAAAAACTAAGTTTGGCCAAGGCCCTAAATTTGGACCAGAGAGCTCAGGAGCGCGACTTCAAATAGCTAAACGTGGGTTTGATGAAGTTAAAGAAATGCTTTACGCCAGAGCCGACGAAGCTGTTGGTCACAGACAAATTATTCCCACAGGAAAAGTTAGAGAAACGCTTGACTGGATGGTGGGAGAGTATCCGGCCTATGGAAAAACAATATCCGCTTCTCGTTTAGGGGGAATTATTAAGGGTCTTGATGCTAATGCAACAGCTTCTACTATGGGAAGTATTAGAACGGCTCTTGGAGAAGCTTCGTATGACCCGACATTAATAGGCACAACAGATCGTGTGCTTTTAAATCAGTTAAAGCACGCTGTAGACCAATCGTTTATAGAGGGGGAAACCATTCTGATGGCCGAAGCGGCTCCTAGGTTATGGGCAATGGATAAGTTTGGAGTTCCTCGTTATGCAGCAAAAGACAAGAGCGGTAAATTCATGTCTAGGAAAGAAGCTGAGGATGAGATAGCTCGTTCCAGATCTAAAAAAGAAGCTTTGGAAATGTTGAGGAGAGCAGGAGATTTCTACAAATTTGGTGTTGGTAAGATGGATATATACTTGGCAAACACCGTTATAAAAGGGGTAAAGGAAAGCGACAGCATTTTAAAAGAACCGGCTAGAGTTCTGGATATTATGATTAAGCCGGGCCAAGGCCAGTTGCTAAAAGATTTTTTTAATGCGGTTCGCCCTATCCCACAAAAAGGCGTTTTGGGTGCACAAGCTTTGCCTGGGCCTAATAGGCCAGTGCATTGGTCTGAGATGGTTCCAGAGGAGAAAATAAATTATCAAGAAATTGTTGGAGGACCGACTGAGACAGTATCTTTAAGGGAGTTGGCAATAAGAAACTCTACGGAAGGGACTAAAGGGACAGACGATCCTTTAACTCGTTATTACAAAAGAAAATTTAACGAATCGAAGATATTTGCCGATAAAGTGGACGAATCCAGAGCGGCTGGCCTTGGTTACAAAGACGCTACCAGACAAATACTAGCTAGAGATTGGTTAGAGACCACCATAAACAATCCGAGCATACAAGATATAAACGGAAACTGGGATCCAATTAAGCTTGCTCAACAGATAGGAGCTCTAGACGCGGGTACGGACGCGATGAAAAAGCAAGGACTTACCACGGCAAGAGTTCTTTTCGGAAAGGAAGAGATAGACCCCGTCACTAAAGCGATAGTTAAGCCTGGGTGGGAGACTGTTGAGAATATGGTCCGAGATTTCCGCAAACTGCCTATAGGTAAGGGGCAGGCTAGTGCTCTATTGGGAATGCCTATTGCGCAAGCTAGAAGAGCTGTAGATAAGGCTGTGGCTAAAAACGATAAAGTAGCTAATGTAGGTTGGCTCCGTAAGTTAGACGAAGCCGTTAAGAATGGAGACGCGCAAGAGATTACTAGAATTGCTACGCAAAGCCCCAAAAGAGCAAGGCAGGTTAAGAAGACCTTGTCAAAAAAGGCTTTGGAAAAGGTTAAAGATTCAATTATGACAAGAACTTTGGGCATAATTGGAGATCCTGCGGACGAAATAGTAACACGTAAAACATGGATGCTTGGTCGAGAAGTAACTGAGAGAAAATTATCCCCTGACTTTATAGAACGTGTTATGAGTGGAAGCGTTCATGACAAATTTACTAAGGCAATCAACGCTCTTGGCCGAGAAGAAGTGGAAATTATTTTTGGCAAAAAAGTCATGGCACAATTTGATGACTTGGCTAGTAAAGCTGAGAAAATATCTATGAAGTCGATTCAAAACTTAGGAGGTATGCAAACTGCGAATTTAGCCGCTAGTCTGACAATGGGAAAAATATTCCAAGATTTCTTCGGCGTGCTGGGCACAATAACCGGAATGAATTTAATGGGTCGGATATTAAGATCTGAGCCTTACCTGAAGTTAATTACTCGACCAACTAACGATTTAGAAACTGCTAAAAACCTAGAGAAAATCCTTACTTTAGGGTGGTCTACTGTTCTAAGGACGATGCCACAAACGGGAGCTGACCAAGGGCCAATTGTCCCCTCGGAACAGGAAGCAGAAGATTTTGTTGCTAGGGCAAACACAGGCACCACTAGAGAACGTCCGACAACCGGACCGCCAGCGCCTATGGATTACAGCGCTCACAGGCCCAGCAATCTATTAACGGCAGAGGACCTAAACTCCTCCTCTGCGCTATACCAGCGGGAGATGGAAAAGCTCCTTTACGGAACGCCGTAATGAAACTTTCAGAGCACTTTACTCTTGAGGAGTTCACCAAGTCCCAGGTGGCTAAAAGATACAGGATAGATAACATTCCTAGTCCGGGGGGGGTGGAAAACCTCAAGAAACTGTGCCTTCACATATTAGAGCCCGTCAGAAAGTATTATAATAGGCCCATTAGTCCATCCAGCGGTTTTCGCTGTGTGCTTTTGAACAGGCAGATTGGCTCTTCAGATACCAGCCAACATATAACAGGGCAGGCTGTAGACTTCGAGGTACCCGGCGTCTCTAACAAGGACACTGCTTTATGGATTAAGGACGAGCTGGACTTTGATGAGTTAATCTTGGAATTTTATAAGGAGGGTGAACCACATTCCGGATGGGTTCACTGTAGCTATGTCGGACAATCAAACCGAAAAAAGTCTAGAAAGTACGACGGACGTACATGGTCAAATCTGTCCTAAGTGCGGATGTGCCCAGCCTAAAGTTGTCTTTTTGCAAGGTCGCTATGTTTGTGAGAACTGCACCTGCACCGAGGGTCATTCCGAGGTGATGTAATGTACCGCTTCCCACTTATCGTTGCGTTTGTGCTAACGGTTTACACTTTCCCCATTTTAGCTAGAGAGGTAGTGTCTGATTACACCGGCCCTATCCTTGAGCACTCTGCCGACCGTGACGAAGGTTTGGAGATGTGCAAAAAGGCTCACGTTGTAGGCTTTTACACAAACTTCAACCGTCTCCCTCCCTTGGAACAGCTTGAGTCTATGATGCAAGACGCCGAAAGCGAGGGTTATTGCTACGGGTACTTCGCGAAAGGCGACGATAACGGCAACCACAACTTCTCATGCTACGGAATTACTTGGACAGGTGGCACAGAAATCGACCTTCACGAGAAATGTGAAGAAGAGTTGGAACGGTCTAAGAAAAGTTACGGTGAATGGTTGGAGAAGACACACCCTGAGAAATACATCTAGACGCTTCTTGCTGCGTCGTAAAAGAGTTGCTATAGTCTGTATCCCCCAGTGCGAATGTGACTCTGACAGACCCTCAACCCCACTATTCGCACCGTTTCAGCCCTACAATCGCACCGTTTGTAGGGCTTTTTTTAGGCGAGGATCCCCCAATTTCTGTAGAGACCAGTGGTTGCTTTTGAGATAACCCGGAGACGAGGGGAGTTACCTCTTGCTGCACCGTCAAAATGCACTAGAACGCTTCCTCGAGGGTTCCCTTTTTGGGCCACGCCAGTGTCTGGGTTAATGAAGGCGATTCGTTGCTGAAAGAACACTATCTCAGAACAGGCCGTTAGAACTCTTAAGTCTCTCGACTCGCCATTGGGAGAGGGAATTAGCAGGGTGGCCCGCACGTCCTGCTCAATTGCGCAGTCCACCCACGGGGTGATGTTGCTGTAAGGAGGATTACACCACGTACCGTCAACCCATTCTTGGTTGGTGCCGTCATTCTCTAGGTCATAGAAACGGTCACAAAGGGCATTCTTATCGCTCGCTGCCGCATCCAGTACGTATGGCCCAAACATGCTTTGTGCCAGTCGAAAAAGCCATGCTGGAGTTCTCCATTCGTCACGGCTCTTCATCTAATTACTACCAGAATTCCGGAGGGATCGACATGATTCTTTGTAGGTCTCTCATACCTTTCGTATACAACCTCCGCCCCCGTTCTTGGAGCACTGTCTTCTTTTGCTGACCGGTGGGGTCTCTGTCACGAGATATGGTATTGCCAATTTGCGTGAAAGTGGCCCCGTCAAAAAACCGCTGCTTGACAGCCGCCGCTTCCCTAGGACTTCTCCTAGTCAGTTTGCGTAAGGCCTTATGTACTAGGTCCCGAGACTCGGCTTCTATTCTCAGGGTTTCAGGATCAGCACCTCTTTCCAACAACAGAACTTCTACTAAATCCCGCTCAACTCTGCTTCTTAATTTAAATCTAGCATGAACTTTTACATATCCCATCACAACTGTCCTTAATTTCATTTCGCTGCTCCCCAATCGGCACCAATACCGACATCAATCTTTGAAGGAACGCGCATCTCTACACACTTCTCCATGAGTTCTTTTATCTCACCTACCTGCCTGTCGGTTTCAATGGAAAAGCAGAGTTCGTCATGAACGGTCAGCATCGGCAGATAGCCGTTCTTTGTGCAATCCGCCATTGCCTGCTTCGTCTGGTCCGCGCTGGAAGCCTGAATCAACTTGTTCAGCGCTTTGTACGTAAAAGATACCCTAAGCCTATCTGGATCCAGGAGACGCCACTTGGTTCCGTAAGTGGCCGCTCGATTGGCCTCTGGAGTCTCCATAATCTGCTGCCACTCAGCCTCCATCGTCTCGTAGTGGACTGGGGAACCCCTCTCCCTAGGCCGCTCGCGCATAGGGAACCGGCACTTGCGCCCTAGAAAGGTTCTCACCTCTTTGCGCAACTGTGCCTGCTCCATGACCATCGTGGCGAACTTTCTAATAAAAGGAACCTCCTCTTCATACTCATCCCGAAGGGCTTTGGCTTCTTGGAAAGAAGTATCTCCGAGGACGGTTGCCATCTTGGCAATTCCCATTCCGTACATAATTCCCAGATTAAGTGTCTTAGCCAGCGTCCTGTCTACTCCAGCTAGGTCAGCCACCATCTGGTGAAAATCGAAGTCGTCTTCATGATAACGTCGCATGATCTTCTGCACGACGGAATCATCCTTAGTACCTTCAGATTGGCAAGCGTAGTGCACCAACCAACGCGGCTCCTGCGCAGAGTAATCAAAGCTCCCCCACCGGCAGCCCTCTTCTGGAAGAAACAAACCCCGTATCAGTTTCTTAATCTCAGGATGCCTAGCTGGCATTTGCTGGAGATTGGGGTGGCTAGAAGAAAACCGTCCCGTTACCGTACCGCCACCGTCTGATCGCAACTGGTTAAACTCGCAATGAATACGGCCTTCATGCTGGTGGCTGAGAATCGTATCCACAAAAGTCGTGTTGGCTTTGTTGTACTCCCTTATCTCGAGAATATTCCTGGCAATAGGGTGCTCGTGTGTTTTTAAAAACTGCTTAGTGAAACTTGGAGCACCGCTCTTGGCCGTTCGACCATACTCAAGACCAAGCTTGTCAAAAACACTGGCCAAGCTTCGAGCATTCCACGGCTCAACCCAGATGCCTGTTTCCTTCTTCACCTTTGTCAGTAGTTTGTTCTCGAGTTCAAGTAGTCCCTTCTTGGTTCTTTCCGCTTTCTCCAAATCAACTCGAACTCCGCGGCGGCGCATTTCAAACACCGTGGGTAACAACGAGAGTTCTAGGTCCAAGATGGACTGACAGTCGTCTGCACGGATCTTCTTGCTCAACACATGCCAAAGCTCCAAGGTCAGCCTAGCGTCCGTCTGTGCGTACAAGGCAACCCTGGCAGCAGGAAGTTTCCACATCTCTGCCTTGGCATCAACACCGTGCTGCGCCGCAGCTCGCCTTAAATCATCCTCCTGCTTGCGTTCCCCTAGGTACGTGGCTCCTAACGAGTTCAACGCGTAACTAAAACGGTTCTCATCAAGCAACGGAGCGGCAACCATTGTGTCAAGTATAGGGTTCCTGACATCAACACCCTCCGACAGCAGCCAGCCTAGGTCGTACTGTGCGTTATGAAACACAACCGGCATCTCATGAGCTAACTGACCTTTGAGCCAGCGAAGGACTAACGTTTTGGACATGTTCCCATAACCACGGCTATCTCCTATATCACCATGGCCAAAGGGCAAATAAGCACACCATCCATCAACCGCGACGGCTACTCCAATCAGATTGCCATCGTTCCTGACCCATCCGGGGCCAAGCGTTTTAAGATTAGGATCTCTTGTCTCGACATCAATCGCCATGATCGGAGCGTCTGACAAGTTTGGCAACTCTTCAGGGGGACTCCAAACTGACTCGTTGTAAAGATCGTCAATCATTTTTCGTCATCTGGTGGGGAAAGGAAGACCAGTGGTTCTCCATCTCTTCTGGGTCAGACCAAAAATCTCCGTTGAGGTCTATGTGACGCTGGTGATGGCATTTCCGGCATAGACCAACCACATCATCTTTGGTTTCCCATGTGTAAAGAGGACCATCACGAGGAAACCCCGACCCCCGATACGTCAAGTGATGGAGCTCAAGAAGCCCGTGTTGGCCACAATCCTCACAAGAGTTCTCCTGCGACTTAAAAACGAGTCTGCGCAGTTGTTGCCATCGATCACTGTTTTGCAGCGTGTCGTCCATTGACCAAATCTCTTAGATAGGATAAGCGTAATGGTGGCTAACAGAATTGGAGTTCAGAATATGCAAACTTTCTTTTGCTCGAGTGGCTGCCACATACCAAACCCTGTGTTCTGGATTTGGGTCACTTCGATATTCGTCGTAACTTGCCCAGTTCAACTCCGGAACTAAAATAACGTTATCTCGTTCAGCCCCTTTCATGCCGTGAATGGTACTTACAGTAATTCTGGGGTTTTTAACGGTGTCGCCTCGGCGCCTAGCACTCAAAATATATTGCTTGGTTTCATCGTCAACCTTAGTCAACGCTTTCTTCCAGATTTCCTTAGGTGCTGTTAATCCTAGGGAAGCTCTTGCCTCCTCTATCGACAAAGCTACCGTAGCGTCTAGCGTCGAGAAGATTTTTGCACTCGGCGCATAACCTTCCCGATAACCGACCTTGGCTTTTAAGTAGTGATAAATTTGCTTTATTTGAGAGGGCAGAAGCTTGGCCCCTCTTATCCAAGCTTCCCAGTCCACAATGGCATCCAATAGCCCAAGCGCAATGGACGGATCGCCATGGCGATTCTTGTATACCCAGCCAGCCTCCCGCAAAAGTCTTCCATATCTGTCGGCTAAACGATTTGTCCTCGCAAGCAAAAGCCACTCGCCTTCATGCAAGGGGATGCTGTCAAGCCCTAGGTGTTCAAACACAAAACCTTGATACGGCCTGGGGTTCCATGTTTTCGGCAACCGACCAACAATTTTCTTGGAAATAGATTCAGCCACTTCATGTACCGCTTGAGGTACTCGATAAGATTGAGTGAGTACCTCCTTCTTTTCCGTGCACTGCTGAAAGGCGGCTACATCAGCTCCAGCGAAATTCATGATGGCTTGGTCATCATCACCAAAAAAAGCTTGGATAGAGGGCTTTTGTCTCAGTACAGAAATCATCTTCCACTGCAACGTGGACAAGTCTTGAGCTTCGTCACAAAGAAGTGCCTCTATATCTGGGCACGTATCCATAGCAATAAAATGCTCAATCATGTCTGTGAAGTCTATCTTCTGGTGAAAACGCTTATATTTCTCGTAGGTAGTCACAAGAAGTTTGAACACAGGCCACTGCATTCTGTCATCGCCCCTAACCCGAAACACCTCTTCATAATCTTTGCAAACACTGCGAGCGTAGCTGTATAAATTGAGGTATCTGTCCCCTTCGGTAGTAAAACCAAAACGCTCAAGGTCTGTCTCAAAACGCTTTTTAGGACGACTGAACTCCATACCGAGATAATCGCCAAGGGCTTTCAAGTCGTCTCCTGCAATAACTTCGTTATAGCTATACCCACCAGCCCTGAACGCCATACTGTGCAACGTTTGAAAGTAAGGAAGCCCATCTTCCTCCAATCCCCAATCATGGCAAACACGATCTTGGCTTTCTATTGCAGCCCGTTTAGTGAAGGACACATTGGCAATCTTGTCTGGCGCTATGCCGTCCTCGATGCATTTACGGACTAAATTCGAGTTACGCTGGGTCTTGCCGGTCCCCGGTGGTCCTAGGTAAGTAACCTCCGTCTTATTCATCAGAACGGCATCTCCTTATGCACCATCTCCACATCTGGTAGATCCACATCGCCTTTAGTTACCTCTGGAATCCCCCACACTCGCACGTTTCTCCGCTCCCCGCGATCATCTCTGTAGTGGTATTGATGCATCGCCCTGCCGCCGTCGTTCATTTCCTTTAACCGTTCCGTGAGTTGCCCCCTGGTATAGTACGTAAAGTTGTGCCGCTTCAGAAAATCCTGAAGTGCCGACAACTTAAAATAGGTGTAACTGTCTTCTGTCCAAGGCTTGCCCACCACCAACTCCTCAGGGGAATGTGCCTGTAAGCGGCTGGTGCAAAAGTTCTCTACCAATTCAACAAAAAGCCCTTTGTGAGTCAGTTCATCGGGAACTTCTATCCTCGTTGCGTTCTCTAAAAGACCGTCCACCAAGTCTCGCCAATCCGATTCTTTCATCCGGGCTGGCATCTTATACATCTGCTCCATAGCAGCACGCTGGAACTCTTGCTGAATTTGCAACTGCTTGGTGGAGAGCTCAAGCCTCGAGCCGTCAACATCTACAAACCACACTGGCGGTTCAGACTCCACGACCGTCAATCCGCTTAGCATAGGTAACGCTTGACCGTTGCCGATACCAAACTTGCGCAATTGACACTTGGCACGATTGCAGTGACTGTGTAGCGGTTCAGCCTTACAGGTGTAGTAGTAATCCTTCTTCTCAAGCTGGTTCTGTATAGTGACAATTTCTTTGGCAGGCAACGCCGGGGAACAAAACTCTCTGTTATAGTCTTCTAGTTTTTCGGCCCATGTCTCTGGGTGTGCCTGCCGGTAATAGACCCCTATGTTTAGTAAGGTATTGTTCCTTCCTCCCTCAGGTATGCCACCACTGCTTAGTTGTTGCAGGCAAGGCGGCCCGTCTGGTAGAAGGTTGTCTGCGACTTTTGCAAAAGCCCGCAATTCATCTGGCGTACAACGAGTCGCTTCCGCCAAGTCCAAGAACTCTTCAAGGCTAAGCGGCTCGCCGCTCTCATCAATGGCGTACCGTGTGGTGTACTCCGCGTTGTGGTAGGGGAGGTTGATAAAGTTCCCTACATCACCACGCTCTGTGCGCACCTCATCCTGCTTGGGGAAGATCTCGCATGTGCCATGGCCAAGAATTGAAGCAAACTCCGCGAGTATGTCTCTTAACTCAACCGCGGGCATCGCTTCTGATAGAAACACATTCAGATGGGCACCTCCACTCTTCGATCTGCAAGGAACAAGAGGCATCTTTAATCGACTTACATCCTTGTGAACTGCAACCAAGTCTAGGTTGTAGTCATCCAGGTCTAACGAGCCAAAGTGAGAAAGACTTTTCTCATTTATAGGTATTGAACCAACGCCTATGGACCCGCTCAAATGCTTATCTATGAGCTCAACCGTCAACGGTTCACGAACAATGTAAGAATTTGCCTTGGCCTTACCGTTCGCCTTCTGTCCCGTAACAGTAGTTCTACCATAGGCTCCGGAGTAGCCACGGAACAGTCTGAAAAAACGTTCTGAGTTCGTCATGATAAGAAGCCCCCCGCGAACGGGGGGCAAATACCTTAGAAGGGTAAATCTTTTTCGACAGGGGCTTCGAGGGCCGCGTCAGTTGGGGGAGGGCCAAGACGCATCTCCCCGCGCTTAATGCTTCCATGCAGCTCCTTGGCTTCCGTATAAGCGACAAGGCTCTCCACCACTCCCACTAGACTTATGCTCCATGTAAACCAACTACCTTTGTCATTGCCGTCTTCCACCGACCTAAGCCGGTACATATGAGCAAAGCTCGGCAATGTGGATCCGTTTTGCTTTTTCATCATCATCATAGACAGCCACTGGCGAGACTTTTTCAGTTGCGTCTTTTTCATGTCCACAATGGCATTTTCGTAATTGCCGTTCTCGTGGACTATCTTGATGTAATGACTCGCCGACCTCACGAGCTCATTGCCACTTTCAAGGATTTCCATACCAGTGTCCGGATCTCGCACGGCAGCGCTAACCTCACGGCTCCCTGAAGACAGTTCTCCAACGAAACCACCACCCTGCGTCCGAGGGACGAACTCCAACATCTTTGTTTCAAAATAAACGGGTAAAACAACAACTCCCTCATCAGCGGTCCAGAACTTGTTCGTCACCGTGTTAAAGATATCTCCCTGTTGCGCCCCCTCGAGAAACGCTGGGTCTGACCTCTTCAACTGTGGTGACAAAGCCTGAATAATCCGCAAGAAAGGAATCTGCAAATCACTGGAGGTGACTCCCTCGAAGCCCACTCCCGCATCGTCCGCAAAAGCCTTTTCCAACTCCATCGATAATTTTCCATTTGTCTGTACCATTTCTAAGCTCCTTTAATTTTCGCTACTGTTCCGATATATGCGTTAAACAATTCAAGGTCTATCTCTTGGTTATTTTCCACACGTTCCCTGATCAACTTCTTCAGAGTCATAGGCTCAATCCATGTTTTGCTCTCTGGTTCAAGCCCACGATCATGCAAGTCAGCCTCAAAACTCTTGGCTTCATTGTCCTGGCGCAAGCCAAAGTTCACACTGACCGTGTTTTTTACGAAATCCCCAGCACCAACACTTCGCAGATGCTGTAAAGCGATCTGCTTTTCCATAGGGTCTTTGGGCATTGTTGCGGATACAAACGGGTGAAGACTGACGGTGTTGCCCTTTACCTCCACTTTATCCATACCGACCTCTCGCATTTTCGCGGGAATGAGGTCATACATGTAGCGGTCACGTTTGCGCTTCAACGTGCGAGCTTCTTCTTCCTTCGCACTCAACTGAACGTTAATCTTCGCGGCTTGCCTAACTAGATCACTCAGTTCAGACCCGCCTTCCGTCGTCAGACCGACAAATACAGATGCGTCAGCAGTAATCGTTTCCCACAAGTCATCGTTTTTCGACATACGTATATCCTCGTCAGGTTGTAAGTTCTTCAATCCCTCCACGTACACTGATTTTTACAGGGTAGTAATGCCTTTCCAGCCGATCCCACTTAAGTAAATTTACTCGTCCCTCGTTCATATCCGCTGCAACGGCGAACGCAATGCCGATCATAGCTGGGTCACCTAACGGCAACAGCCAGTCACTATCATTGTAGTTGCGCAGTTTGCGGCGGAAACTTGAGACAATTCGACCTGGATTGAGGTGAACTTGGTCGTAAGGATTTGCGAGCGGAATTAGGTCTCCCCACTGGGCCGCCGAAACAACATCGACCCGAGGATTTTCTTGCACTACGTAAACAACAGGAGTGGGACGTAGCTTCAAACCTTTCTCCTCTCTGCAAAAGAAGGAACGGAAAGTAGCTCCTTCAAAGGCGAGTATGGCTGACGGGTAGCCGCCCGTCAATATTCTGTTGCAAGGGTCACCAAAAGGAGTTTTGGTGACCCACCCGCGGAAAGTCGCACACTAACTAATTTTGACCACCCTTATCTTCACGACCCCCCTACCGTGAAGCCGTTATCTCCCCGTACCACATTTTGATTCCTGAATGTGGTTCCAAGACGTACCTTAAGTAATAGTTTTCCCCCGTGTACCACGTTTCTTGGTCTTTTTTGTGCCGTTGCTGTATCATGAAATGAGATGGTAAACCTGATAAAGGAGAAAGATGACCTACCGATTCAAGACGGTACCTTTTCAGCATCAAGCCAATGTGCTTGCACGCTGCTGGGAGCACACCAACTGGGCCTTGTTCCTCGAGATGGGGACGGGCAAGTCCAAAATCTGCATCGATAATGTAGGCTTGCTATATGAGGAGGGCCGCATAAACACGTTTGTTGTGGTGGCCCCCAAGGGGGTCTATCGCAATTGGGCTAAGCAGGAACTGCCAAAGCACCTGCCTGACAGAATCCCCCAAACGATGGTTATTTGGAACCCAACGCCCACCAAGGCTCAGAAGAATGCGCTGAAGTCCATTCTGGAACCGTCCGACTCCCTCAGGATATTTATTGTAAACGTGGAGGCTTTGTCCACGGTCAAAGGCCAAAGGTTCCTCGAGCAGCTCCTGAAGAACTCTGAGGCGCTTCTTGCTATTGATGAGTCCACTACTATTAAATCGCCCAAGGCACGACGGACAAAGGCCATTATCAGGATAGGAGAACTGGCCAAGTATCGGCGGATTCTGACAGGCTCCCCAGTAACTCAGTCGCCTCTGGATTTGTGGGCGCAATGCCGGTTCCTCGGTAAGGATTTATTGGGCGACGTGGGAGACAACTTTTACCAGTTCCAGTATCGATACGCGATTATTAAACGGCGCCAGCTAGGCAGCCACTCGTTTAATTTGGTAGTGGGCTATCGAGACTTAGATAATTTGGCACGGCATCTGAAGAGTTTCAGCAGTCGCATTCGCAAGGATGAGTGCCTGGACTTGCCACCCAAAATATATACGCAACGAAACATTGCGCTCAGCGACGACCAAGCGCGGATCTATAATGAGCTGAGAGAGTTCGCACTGGCGCGAATAGATGATGACGAGTTCATGACGGTGGACAATGTCATGACGCAGTTGCTACGCATGCAGCAAGTCCTCAGCGGCCACACAAAAACAGACGGTGGTGACCTCATAGATATCAAGGATAACCGGCTAGACGAGTTGTTGGCTTGTCTAGAGGAGTCTGAGGGGAAGGCAATTATCTGGTCGCGCTTTCGCTACGATGTTAAACGCATCAGTCAAGCGCTAATCAAAAGGCACGGAGCGGAGTCCACGGTCACGTACTTCGGCGACACCAGTGACGAGGAACGAACTCAGGGTATTGAACGATTTCAGAACGGCAACGCCAGGTTTTTTGTGGGTAACCCACAGACGGGCGGCTACGGGATCACGTTGACGGCAGCTCAGAACGTTATTTATTTCAGTAACTCGTTCGATCTGGCAGTCCGCATGCAGTCTGAAGACCGGGCGCACCGTATCGGACAGAACAAAAGCGTTACGTACGTAGATTTTATTGCGGAAGGCACCATTGACGAGAGAATTGTCGAGGCTCTACGCAACAAGATGGATATCGCCAGTGAGGTGTTGGGCGAGAATCTGAGAAAGTGGTTAACTAAATAGGAGAATTGAGATGGTTAAAGCAACAGACGATAAGCGTCGGTTTAGGTCAGTAGCTGTTCCTCTAGAGGTGTGGAGCGATTTATGGGCAATGGCAGACGCTAACCACCGTTCACCGGCACAGCAGATTGCATTCCTAGTGACGCTTGCTAAGGATTTCCCAACCAACAAGAAGACTATGGAATTCTATGCAAGCCACGTTATGCAGGGGGGTGTAGATGAGTCCTAAGGATCTTAAATCTCATGAATGAGTTAGACCGCTTCTACGAGGAAGTTTGTAACCTGACGGAAGGATTTAACGGAAAAGTGTCCCACGTGGCAAGGACGATTGCTCTTTTCCGAGTTGCTATTGAGTTTGGGGCATCCCACCTTGGGGGTAACACCTTGGGATACATGATGAGTCGCCTTCTGGCGGTCACACTAGGAGTGCTGCATGGGTCAAGCTATACTAATTATGAGTCCATTTTAGAAGAGTTTGATCCCGATAGGGACCATACCACTCATTGATGAAACCACCAATTCCAGACCATTGGTCTCGAATTTTATTGGAGATACGCAAGGAAGCTAAGTTCACTCGAGTGGGGCTTTCTAATCGATCTGGAATTGGTGAATCAACTATCGAAAATTACGAAAAGAGGAAAATTATAGAGCCGTCTATATATAAGGTCGAAACATTGCTGGCGGCCATGGGTTACGACCTCGATGCATTGCTTGTGGTGCCAGATGAAGAAAATCCCACCGTCATACGTAAAAACAAAAAAACTATCTTCGAGCTCTAACGTAGAGCTCGGCTATCTTGATTATGTGCTGAGACTCACCCCTCAGGATATCAACCGGGAAGCACCCGCGGTCACCAAAGGTCGGACCCTCCTCGCCCTCCTCGATGTAACTGGCAAACGTCCTGACAAATTTCTTACCTTCGTGCTCAAAAATATCGAACACGAATCCCTCGGTTACCACCTCCGCACAGCGGAACTCCCTGAAATTTCCTACATCAGCCCAAGATGAATTGCCGGTAATGTCATACCAGTGAAGTGTCACTCGAGGATATTTGACACCCTCAATCTCTATGTGTGGGAAGATAATCGGCGTGGCCATCGCTATAGGCTTCCTTGTCTGGATAAGTCTCTGCCACTACCATAAACAGGATTTCTCGGTTTGAAAACCCCTTTAAATTCATTCGACGAATGAATTCTTCGGTACACTCAATACCCTCTTGGGTCGCCCTCATACTATTTATAGAAAACGTGGTTGCCTATGCACCCCTGCCTGTCAAGTGCAGGTGCCCACCACGGCGTTACGTACATCGCATGATAGTGAGTGGCCGCACCTACACCGTCCACTGACACCCCACCAGAGCTCAACACAGCATCAGCCATGAGCTGTGCCAGCTCCCAGAGTTCCTGGTTGCCCGGACGCTCGGGCAACCCGTCACAGTAGTACGAGAAAGCGCACAGCCGGTCATTTCGCTCGGCACCTTGGTGCACCACCCCGCACACGGTGGACGGGTAGCGACGGTCGTCTACGCGGTTCTTGATCACCGCGCCTACGGCCACCATGCCTAGCCAGCCCTCGCCTCGAGCCTCGTAGTACATGGCTTCCGCCATACAGTGCCTCTCCTCCACTGTCACCGGCGGAAAGTCGTCCACCGCCGCCGCACAAAGCGGAAGCATTAGCAACGCTGCAAACAGTTCATTTCTCACTCTCCACCTCCTCAAAGGCAAACGTAAAATGCTTCAACTCCTCATGCACTTTCTCTAGCTTCCACTCCAAATCCTGCACCTGCCTCTGCAAGACCTCAACCTTATCCACAGAGTGCTGGAGGTGCGTTTCATGAAACAGCATCCTAGCTCTCGGATACTTGCCTTTGGTCAGTGCGTCAGGACGCACAACATGCACAGGTATTCCAGCCTTTATCAAAACCTCGTGCATTTGCCTCTGATGCGGAGATACTTTATCCGTCTCAGTCTTCGCCTCCACGCAAAATATTTTTCCCCGATACACCCCCTCGAATGTTTTATCCCGCGAGGGGTGACGATACGTGCCGTCATAACACAGAAAATCCGGCCAGCCTTTACGCAAGACCACCATATCCTGTTGTCTGACCAGCCAGTCATTTACTCGCTCTTCAAACTCACTTGCCATTTTATTTCTCCCTACCTTTTCTCGGCATACCGGAGAGCCTTCTCACTCAACCTGCCAAACTTTTTATACACCTGCATTAGTAGCCGCATCATCGTCTCACTGATAGGGCCTTTCTTCCGGCAAGGCCCCCCGTCAATCCACCAATGGTCGTATATAAAAGGCTCGACGTGATTGCCGAAATGATACGAGAGTGAAAATTTTCTATGCAGTCTGTGTTCCACATCATATATAAACTCGGAAATTTCATGTCTGTCCATAGAGGTGAATTTGGACCGTCGCATGTAACGCAAAAAAACCTTATATGCCCAACCATTGGCGCAGGCGTGGGTGCTCCAAGAATATCGTCGAATCAAACTGTAGCGTGACCCCAGCATCACGACAGGACTGCGGGGATCCCCAGGGAAGCCGAGACAGTGACAATAGATGGGAATATTTCTCCCTCCGTAGGTGCCTTGGCGAACGAGCGGCTCCCTCCTGAACGAGGTTTTCGCTATAAATTCAGCAAACGCTTCATCGGACTCCAAGATTTGCTGGGTTTGGTTCCTCTCATCCTGCTGGGCTTTAGCGTCCGCTATAGCGGACGCCATGATATCGGCGTCAACGCCACTAATCGTCAAAGTTGACAGAGTCAATTGTCAGTCCTTTAATCTTTTCCTTGGCCTGGGCTACCTTAAGCTCGATGTTGATCGTGTTGTAGACCTGTTGCGAGAGGTTGGCAACGCCCTTGGCCGTGCCCAAATCGACAGTGCCTTCCGCCACTCCCTGCATTTGCTCCAGCAGGAAACTGCGCATGTCTCGAGTGCTCTTTATGTCTTTCATCTCTACTCTCCTTTATCAGTTTTGGCAGTGTGTCAGCGGGGGGATGTGTCCTTCCACTTGATAATTTCGTTGAAAAATTCTGCACTACCGTCATTCGTTACCTCGGTGGTGACTGTTGCGCCATTTGGCTTGAGACGCCACAC
>Ga0114996_10004310_pt1 | contig 17204 bp, 17 predicted proteins | sample ArcticOcean_MG_C_4_FD_87039 | JGI IMG/M metagenome (GOLD analysis project Ga0114996, IMG submission 87039) | Marine microbial communities from western Arctic Ocean - ArcticOcean_MG_CB4_134 | ecosystem: Environmental > Aquatic > Marine > Oceanic | place: Arctic Ocean: Canada Basin | collected...
CCTCTAGAGAATCTCCTAGACCAAGTCGATCGCGCTTTGACCCAGTCGCACCGCGTCGGTCTTCTGGGCGCCGCCGTCGCCGACCACCCGGACCTCGTTGAGCTCGCCGTCGCCGCCGACAAGAAGGGCGCACAGGTCTCCGTCAGCTCCCTCCGCGTCGACAACCTTCAGCCCGCCCTACTGGATGTCCTCGCGCGCGGCGGCACGCGCACCGTCACCCTCGCCCCGGAGGCGGGCAGCGAGCGCATGCGTGCCAAGATCAACAAAGCCGTCACGCAAGACGACATCATCCGCGCCGCCGGCCATGTCGGCGGCGCCGGGATGCATCGACTCAAGCTCTACTTCATGGCCGGGCTCCCGGAAGAGGAAGACTCCGATCTGGAAGAGATGGCGCGCCTTGGCCTTGAGATCAAACGCTGCCTCGACAGCGGGGGCCACGGCACCGAACTCGTCATGAGCGTCGGGCCGCTCGTTCCCAAGCCGGCCACTGCCTACCAACACCTGCCTCAGACCGACGGCAAACTCGTCCGCCATCGAATCGGCATCCTCCGCGAGGCCTTCAAGACCAGCGGCATCAAGCTGCGCGGCGACAGCCCCACCTGGGCCCGAATCGACGACATCTGCTCGCGCTCTGATCAGCGCCTCGCCCACGCCATCCTGGACATGGAGAACAACTCGGCCAGCGAGTGGCTCCGCGTCGCGAAGGAATGGGGGCTCGACGGCCCACTGCCCTGGTCGCAGGGCGAGTCTGGCGCAGCAACACCCATGCCCTGGAGCACGATCGACACCGGGATCACGGCCCGCTTCTTCGAACGCGAGTGGGACAAGCATCTGCGCAGCAAGCGCACCATCGCTTGCCCCCCGCCAGAGATCGGCTGCAAGCTCTGCGGTGTTTGCTAGTCCAATGACTGCAAGCCAATGACAAGCCCTCAACCTGAAACCTGGGATCACGTTGCCCGCAACCTAGAGAACATCTGCGAAACCATTGAGCAGGCCGCGGCCGCCGCCAACAGGGAGCCAGCCGGCGTTCGACTCGTCGCCGTCAGCAAGACCTTTCCCGTCGAAGCGATCCGCGCGGCTCTTGCTGCCGGTCACACGCTCTTCGGCGAGAACCGCATCCAAGAAGCCCTGCCCAAGATCGATACACTCACGACGGTCGGGGCCTCCTTCCACCTCATCGGTCACCTGCAAAGCAACAAGGCGCGCCATGCCGGAGAGTTCGGCATGGTGGAGAGCGTCGATTCGATCAAGCTCGCCCGAGCCATCGATAAACGGCTCGACCATCCCCTCCCCATCCTCCTGGAGGTCAACGTCTCCGGCGAAGCCAGCAAGAACGGCTTCCGACCGGACGACCTCGATCGTGCCTGCACGGAGATCCAGGCGCTTCCCAAGCTCAACGTACAGGGCCTCATGACCGTGGCACCGCTCGCCGCCGACCCCGAAGAGGTCCGACCCTATTTCCGTCAACTCCGCGAGCTGCGTGACGCCCTGGGTCTCCAGGAATTGAGCATGGGCATGACCAACGACTTCCCGGTCGCCATTGAGGAAGGCGCCACGATCGTGCGGATAGGTCGCGCCATCTTCGGCGACCGCTAGAGTGGACGCATGAAGCAGTTCAGCGTCATCGGTGGCGGCACGATGGGAAGCACGATCGTGGCCGCGCTCCTGGCCAACGAGGTCGCCGTGCCTGAGACAGTGGTCATCTGCGAAGCCGTCCCTTCCCGGCGGGCCCATCTTGAAACCGAGTTCGGCGTCGCCGTCACTGACGACCCAGTCGAGGCAGCAAGCGAAGCAGCGGTCGTCTTCATCGCCGTCAAGCCTCAAGACTTCCCCAGTGTCGCTGCCAAACTGCAAGGACTCGTCCGCCCGGAGCAACTCGTCGTCTCGATCATGGCGGGCGTCACGATCGACACCCTCCGCGACGGACTCGGCCACCGCGGCGTCGTCCGCGTCATACCCAACACCCCCGCCCAAATCGCCGAAGGTATGCTGGTCTGGACCGCTTCCAGCGAAGTCAACGCAGAACAGCGCGCCGACCTCCAGCGCATGCTCGCCACCATGGGACGCGAAATCTATGTGCCCACCGAACGCCAAGTAGATATGGCCACGGCCGTCTCTGGCTCCGGCCCCGGCTTCGTCTTCCTCTTGATTGAGGCGATGATCGAAGGGGGCGTCCAGATCGGTCTGGCTCGCGAACTGGCCGAAGAACTTGTCTTGCAAACGGTCAAGGGGTCGGCGGCCTTCGCCCAAGAGTCGGATGAGCACGTTGCCGCGCTTCGCAACATGGTGACCTCTCCCGGGGGGACCACCGCGGCCGGACTCCTGGCCATGGAAAAACACGGCGTTCGCATGGGCACCATGGACGCCATCATTCAAGCGTACCGGCGGGCAACGGAGCTAGGACAGTAACGGGGGAACCGTGGAAATCGTCGGCCAAATCTTGCGGATCTATTCCTTCATCATCCTAGGCCGGGTGCTGATGTCGTGGGTCCCCATGTTCACTCAACGCCCCCTCAACTACTCCAACCCCCTCGTCAAGATCCTGATGGACGTGACGGAGCCGGTCCTCGCGCCCCTCCGTCGCTACCTGATGATTGGCCAGATGGACCTCTCCCCCATCGTCGTCCTGATCACTCTGAATGTCATCGCCGGGGCCTTGATCGAAAGCTAGCTCCTAAAACTGCGAGCCGTGCCTCCCGCAGCGCCGAGAGTGCTTCGCGCTACGCAGGCAGTCGAGCCCGTATCTCCTGCTCCGACAACCCCTCCACGACCACGTGCTTCTCCCGCGACTTCTCACCCCGTACGATCGCAATATCGTGCGTCGGCACGCCGAGCGACTTCGCCAGGAGCTTCGCCACCGCCACGTTGGCCTTCCCCTCCAGCGGAGGCGCCGAGACCCGGACCCGCAGCATCCCGTCCTGCCAACCGGCCACCTCGTCGCGGCGCGCCCTTGGCGTCACCCGCACCACCAATGTTGTCTTCACCATGTCCCTTTCACCCACTGCTTGCGCGATCCGAACACATGTGCGAAAGTTCTGCCTGCGAACGCTTGTTCTAGTGGCCTGCGTCGCTTATCACAGTTTCAAACAAACGGTTCATCCCGGCGTTCGCGCGATACGATACCGGATGCACCCTTGGTCGGACGAAAGGTGCGGAGATGGCAGCGAGCACACGAACCCAAGCACTTGACTCGGCATTGGCCGACATCCAAAAGCAGTTCGGCGATGGCGCCATCATGCGCCTTGGCGATGCCGGCGACGCCTTGAAGGTGGAGTCCATCCCCACGGGCTCCCTCGCCATCGACATCGCCCTTGGCATTGGCGGCGTCCCTAGAGGCCGAATCATCGAGATCTATGGCCCCGAAAGCACCGGCAAATCAACGCTGGCGCAGCACATCGTGGCCTCAGCCCAGTGCATCGGCGGCCAAGCTGCGTACATCGACGTTGAACACGCCCTCGATCCCGAGTTCGCCAGTTCAATCGGCATCAACATCGACGACCTCCTCATCTCTCAACCAGACAGCGGCGAACAGGCCCTCGAAATCGCCGAAGCCCTGATCCGTAGCAACGCTCTCGACGTCATCGTCATCGACAGCGTCGCCGCTCTCGTCCCGCGAGCGGAAATCGAAGGCGACATGGGCGACACCCATGTCGGGCTCCAAGCCAGACTTATGTCACAGGCCCTCCGCAAACTCACCGCGGTGACGGCCCGCTCCCGCACCTCCCTCATCTTCATCAATCAGCTCCGCGAAAAGGTCGGCGTCGTCTTTGGCAATCCTGAGGTGACCCCCGGCGGCCGCGCTCTCAAGTTCTACTCCTCCGTGCGCATCGAACTCCGCCGCATCGAGCAACTCAAGAGCGGAGACGCCGTCGTGGGCGGACGAGCCCGCGCCAAGATCGTAAAGAACAAGGTCGCCCCACCCTTCCGTGTCGCCGAATTCGACATGATGTTCGTTGGTCCCACCCGTGGAATCAGCCGCGAAGCAGATCTGCTCGATTTAGGCGTGGAGCATGAGGTCGTCAAGAAATCCGGAGCCTTCTACACCTACAGCGAAACCCGTCTCGGGCAAGGGCGCGAGAACTCCAAGCTCTTCCTCTTCGAAAACCGGGAGATCGCCGACGAGATCGAAGCGACCATCCGCGAGAAGGTTGGCCTGCCCGTGATCGAAGCCGCCCCGTTGGCGGAAGAAGCCGGCGGCAACTACACGCCCATGCCCAAGCCAATCTCGGCCAAGGCAAGGAAACGGATGGCCGCGTCATAGGTCCGGCGAGAGGCCAGCGACATGCCGCGCGTCACTGACATCCGCCGCAAGGGCCGCAATATCGAAGTCCTCTTCGATGACGACACGACGTTGCGCTGTGATCGCGCCTTCCAGCTCGCGAAAACGTTTGCTGTCGACCAAGAGATCGACGGCCCGATCCTTGATCGCGTCCGCGATCAGGCCGCTCTTCACGACGCGGAGGCAGCTTCCTTGCGCTGGCTCAAGGCTCGGCCTCGCAGCCGCGTCGAGATCGAACGCCGCCTGCGTAAGCGCGAGATTCCGTCGGCGATCATCACCACCACTCTCGACAACTTGGAAAAGCACGGACATCTCAATGACCGCGCTTACGCGGCCGCGCTCACCGATGACCGGGTCCGGCGGCAATCCCGATCCGCCGCCCTCATCCAAAACGAACTCGAAGCACAAGGCATCGACCCGGAGATCGCCGCCGATGCCACCGCAGAGATCGACGATGACGGTGGCGCACTCGTGCTCGCGATGAAGCGGGTCAGCCGTTTTCATGGCGACTGGCCCACCTTCCAACGCCGCGTTGGCGCCGCACTCACGCGCCGCGGCTATTCCTACAGCGTCGCCAAGAAGGCCATCCACACCGCCTGGGAAAGCCGCCCGGACGCCAACTCCCCTGATGAGGACGAGCGCGCATCGGCACGTCTTTAGGCTCACATCGCTCGCCCAGTCCAATTCGGATCACACGGCCTGCTATCGGTAGCTCTGCCTCTACCTCACTACCTGCAATGATCGCGGTCGAGCCGGGCTCATCCGGTCGCGCCATGGGCAGCGCCATCATTCGCTACGACCAGATTCAGAGGCGCTCGTCACGACGCACAGACTCGATGGCACTTCCTTCGCGCGGGCCGTAACATGAGGGCAGTGCACCCTACTGCACCGGGGCGAGTCCGCCCGGGACTTCCCCGTCGTACACAAATCGATTGACGCGTTGAATGACGCACCGCCAGATAGGCAACACACATCATGTTGGGATTTCTCAGTCGACTCTTCGGAGGGGGCGGCCCGGATCCGCGCGAACAGGCCCGGATCGAAGCTGACCAAATTATTCGCGACGCGGAACAAGCCGCGCGCGGCACGACCATCGAGGCTCAGGAACAAACGCTTGAGCTGCGCGGCGATATGGAATCCGAGATACGTGAAATGCGCGTCGACGTGCAGAAGCACGAAGACCGTCTCGCCAAGCGTGATGACAGCATCGATCGCAAAAACCAAGACCTGGATCGGCAAGAAGACAAGCTGCGCGACCGGCAACAAAGCCTCGACGATCGTCTCGAAGAGTTGGATGCAGCGGTCGCGGAACAACGCGGGATGCTCGAGAAGATGGCCGGACTCACGGCGGAAGAGGCCCGGGAGGGCCTCCTTGGCCGCATTGAAGGCGAAGTCAGTGAAGAGGCCGATCGGCTCGTCCGCATGTACGAGGCCAAAGCGAAGGAAGAGGGCGACGATCGAGCTCGCTCCATCGTCGCCACGGCCATTCAGCGGATCACCTCGGACGTCACAACCGAGCACACCGTCTCCATGATTCAGATTCCCAATGAGGAGATGAAAGGCCGCATCATCGGTCGGGAAGGGCGCAACATCCGTGCCCTTGAAGCCGCGACGGGGTGCGACCTCATCATCGATGACACCCCGGACGTGGTCACGATGTCGTCCTTCGACCCAGTCCGTCGCGAAATTGGGCGATTGACCCTCAGCCGTCTCGTCGCCGATGGACGCATCCACCCCGCGCGCATCGAAGAGCAGGTCAACAAGGCCACCAAAGAGGTCCAAACCAACATCCGCGAAGCCGCGGAAGAGGCGGCGCTCGATGCGAAGACGCCGGGTCTCCCCAAAGAACTCTTGGCCACCTTTGGCCGGCTCCGATACCGCACCTCATACGGGCAGAACCAGCTTCGTCATGCCGTCGAAGCCTGTCACCTCTCCACGATGATCGCCGAGGAGCTCGGCGCCGACGTGGAAATCGTGCGCCGGGGCGGGCTCCTCCACGACATCGGCAAGGCCGTCGACCACGAGGTCGACGGAACCCACGCCATCATCGGCGGCGAACTCGCCCGACGCTTCAAGCTCTCGGAGGGCGTCGCCCACTGCATCGAAGCCCATCATGAAGAGGTGGAGACCACCACCGTTGAAGCCATGATCGTGCAGATGGCCGACTCCATCTCCGGTGGCCGCCCCGGCGCGCGCCGCGAATCCGTGGAACGCTACGTCGAGCGCCTACGCTCGCTGGAAGAGATCGCCAACTCATTCGACGGAGTCGAGCAATCGTTCGCGATTCAGGCAGGCCGTGAGGTCCGCGTGCTCGTCAATCCCAAGACGATCAACGACTTGGATTCCATGCGCCTCGCTCGCGATATCAGCAAGACCATCGAAGAGACGCTCCAGTACCCCGGTCAAATCCGCATCACCGTCCTGCGCGAGACCCGAGCCTCAGAGATCGCGCGCTAACGTCCTTCGCGAGGCCTCCATGCGAGTTCTGCTCCTTGGCGACATTGTGGGCAAAGCCGGACGTCGGGCCATCCACGGGCTCGTCGGGCCGCTCCGCGCCGAACTGGGCGCCGACTACGTCATCGCCAACGCCGAAAACGCCGCCGCCGGGCGCGGCACGACCGAAAAGATCGCGCGGGACCTGCTGGATGCAGGCATCGATGTGCTCACGGGCGGCAATCACACCTGGGCGATCCGCGACTTTGCCGAAACACTGGCTGGCGAGCTCCCGATCCTGCGACCCGCCAACTACCCCAAGGGGGCGCCCGGATCGGGTGTCTGGTCGGACGGTCAGCTCACGGTCATGAATCTGATCGGCCGCACCTTCATGCAGCCCCTCGACGACCCCTTCGCCCTGGTCGATACCTTGGTCGCGACCGCCCCGGCGAGGATTCCGATCATGGTCGACTTTCACGCCGAAGCGACCTCAGAGAAGCAGGCCTTTGCCTGGCATCTCGACGGCCGGGTTGCTGCCGTCGTTGGCACGCATACCCACGTTCCCACCGCCGACGCCCGTCTCCTGCCGAAGGGCACCGCATTCGTCACCGACCTCGGCATGTGCGGCGCCCGTGACTCCATCATCGGTAGTGACGCTGAGGCGGTTCTCACCCTCTTCCGGACTGGGATGCCGACGCGCCTGCCGCCGGAGGAGAAGGGACCCACCATGGTCAACGGGGTCCTGATCTCACTCAACAACGACGGGCATGCAACATCGATCGAGCGCATTGACCGTCCCTGGGACCCGACCTAATGGCCCGCGGAGACTTCCACCTCCACAGCACGGCCTCGGATGGCACCAGCGCTCCAGCCGATGTGGTCGCGCTCGCCGCCTCCCGGGGCGTGGAGGTCCTGGCGCTCACTGATCACGACACCACGGCCGGGATCAAGGCCGCGCAACGCGCTGGAAATGCAGCGGAGATCCGCGTCATCGCTGGCATCGAAATCAGCACGGACCTCCCCGATGGCGGGGATGCGCACATCCTCGGCTACTTTCCAACTCCAGCGAACAACGCAGCGGTCGGGGGCGATGCCTTCCAGATTCAACTGCGACGCTACCGAGAAGGACGCCAAGCGCGCGGCCTCACCATTCTTGCCAAGCTGGACGCCCTGAGTTTGTCGCTCTCCTGGGACCGCGTGCTGGCGATTGCCGGAGAGGCGGCAGTGGGACGGCCGCATGTGGCCGCGGCCATGGTCGAAGCGGGCTATGTCGAAACGGTCCCTGAGGCCTTCGACCTCTACCTCTACAGCGGAGGACCGGGAGACGCGCCTCGCGAGAAGCTGCCTCCGCCGCAAGCACTCCAACTCATCCGCGACGCGGGCGGCGTTCCAGTCCTCGCGCATCCCCGCTATCTCCCTGACCCTGAAGGCACGATCGCGAGCCTGTCCGGTCATGGCCTCCAGGGGATCGAGGTCTACTACAAGAACCACGACCCTCATGACATCGCCCGTTTCGACCGTCTCGCGAAGGAGCATGGCCTGATCGCCACCGGCGGCTCAGACTTTCACGGCACCAAAGCCGACGAGCACCTCCCGGGCGATCTCCCACTCCCACCTGACCGCGTCAACACTTTCCTTGCTTTCCTGGAACAGGAATGGTCCGCATACAAGGACGGAGTGAACTAATGCCTGACCTCGATGACTTCGACATCCGCAAGATCATGGAGACCATCCCCCACCGCTACCCCTTCCTGCTGGTTGACCGCATCATCGAACTCGATCCCGGTCAGCGGGCCGTGGGCATTAAGAACGTGTCCGCCAATGAATGGTTCTTCGAGGGCCACTTTCCCGGTAACCCGATCATGCCAGGAGTTCTGCAGATCGAAGCGCTGGCTCAAGTCGGCGCCGTCGCCGCGCTCACTTCGGAGCAGCACCAGGGCAAACTTGGCCTCTTCGCCGGGATCGACAAAGTGCGCTTCCGGCGTCAGGTCATCCCCGGCGACCAACTACGCCTGGAAGTCGAAATGACTCGGATTCGTGGCCCGATTGGGAAGGCCAAGGCGACCGCGTCCGTGAACGGCGAAACCGCCGCCGAAGGCGAACTCACTTTCGCTATCGTCGACAAGCCGGAAACGATGGACTAACTGGCGATTCTCAGCCTAGAGCCGAATCACCGCCCACAACCCCAGCACCGCGCCGGTCGCCGCTGCCGTCGTGCCCACGATCCAGCGGAGATCGGATCGCACATAGCGGAAGTCGTAGTTCGTCGCCCGCGCGCGCAAGCCCCGGTTGCCCCGTTCGCGCTCCTGCAGGCTCCGCGGTCCCCCTCGATTGCGCCTGCGGAGCACACCACGACTTGCCCCGGCGCCCGCCTGAACCTGTACCGCTCCGCCGCCAACGATGGACGATGCCCCTCCACCCGGCGTTCCCGCTGACCCAGGTGCCGCCGTTGGCAATTCTGCATCCGTGGCAGCGGCACTGCCCCCCCGGCGGGTGCGCTTCCTCGATACTCGGCTCGCCCCCGCCTGCTGTCCGGCCTTTTGCAAGAGCTGCCGTCGTTCGCCGCGTCGTCCCTTGGCCATGGTCGGTCTCCTTACCTCCAGTATACGGAGAGAACCGCCCCAAACGAGCGGCGACGCCACGTAACCGTTCAAGTTGCCTCGGACCCAAGGCCTCCATACACTGAGTCGCACGGCCCCGTGGTGTAGCGGTCAAACACGCCACCCTGTCAAGGTGGAGATCGGCGGTTCGAATCCGCTCGGGGTCGCCATAATCCTCCAAATAGAGAGCCCGACGATCGTCGGGCTCTCTTCGGTCTTGCACCCATCTCTACCCGACGATCCGTTCGGCCCGCGCCACCATTTTCCTCAAGCGATAGAGAATCACTGAGCGATCCCGAACCGTTAGCCCAACGTGAATACACAAGTGAAATTCGCCGGACGAAGTCGCTGTTTCGCCAACGCTAAAACCGTCGACGCCGTCTGGGAGTTGGTTGACCAGAATCCGTTATCCGCGTTCTGGGACGTGGAAATCATCGCGCTCGAAGGCCCCATCCGCAGCTCGGAGATTCAGCTCGCACAAGTCGAACAAGCCCTCACGGGCGTCCGTTAGTATCGCAACCCACCCACCCCACACCGCCTCACACAGGCAGCCTGCCCGCGGTGCATTCACGAGATACCCGGTGACCGCCCGAGGCTCATCCCTGCTCCGGCGCTTCTCCTAAAGGAATGCGACCACTTCACCAACTCCTCAACGAAAACGAGTTCCACCGGCTCTTCGTCGTTGCGGGGATTGCGCTCGCCGTCACCGGCGGCTTCTCCCTCGCCATCGCCCTCAGCGTCGACGCCGCCTCCGGTTTCTCGCTCGGACCCCGCTGGATCGCGCTCGCGCAGACCCATGGACACCTGCAAACCGTGGGCTTCCTTGGCCTGATCATCGTTGGCGTCGGCCTCCGCGTCGCGCCGCGCTTCGCCGGCGTCCATCTCCGGAATCCCCGTCTCGTGCCCGTCATTCTCCTCACCATCGTCCTCGGCGTCCTCCTCCGCGCCCTGGGCCAGTCCCTCGCCGACCATGAACCTTTCGGCGCCATCATGGCCGCTGGCGCCTGGCTGGAAGCGATCGGGGCCTTCATCTTCGCGGGGCTCCTGATCAGCACCACACGACAAGCGCTACGCGAGGGAAACCCAACGCTCCTCTTCTTCGCCTCCGGCGCCATCTGGTTCGCGATCCAGGCCCTCCTCGGCGCGGCCTGGATCACTGACCTCGCCATAGACCATGGCAGCGTGCTTCCCGCCCCAAAGAACGCCGTGCTCCTCCTCATTCAGATCTTCGGTTTCCATCTCGCCTTCCTGCTTGGCGTGGGAATCCGGGCCTTGCCCACCTTCTTCGACCGCGTCTCACCGCGGCCGCACCAGGCACAAGCCGCATGGGCGACCCTTCAGCTCGGCCTGATCGTGACCACAGTCGCCCTCGCCTGGTGGGGAACGCAACACGACCGGCTCTGGCAAACCGAGAATGCGGGACTCCTGCTCCTCGCGATCGGGCTGATTCTGGGCGCGGCAATGACACGCGTTTGGGGGCGTCCGTCGCGGCTCCGGCCCGCAACCCAACCCATCGGCCGGCTGCCGCAACTGGCCGTGGCTTGGCTAGTCGTCGCGACCTTTCTCATGCTCTACTTCGCGATCAACGGTTTCGCCGAGGGACGCGGTCTCTCTCAGGCGGAGTTCGACTCCCTGCGCCACCTCGTCGCGCTGGGAGTCCTAGTCATGGCCCTCGCGGGAATGGCGCACATCGTCCTTCCCGAGTTCGCCGTAGAACGCCTGGCGGGGCGCAGCGGCGCACGCCGCGCTTGGCTCTTCGGCCTCGGCCTCTCCGTCATCGCCGCGACGCGGGCTGCTCCAGGCGTCGCCAGTGCGGGTTTGCCCAACACATCCGACTATTGGCACATGGCTGCTGCCGGCATCCTTGGCCTGCTCCTCGTGGCCTGGCTCGGTTGGCTCTTCCTCCGTGCCATGCGCGAGGAGCCTGTGCTCCTCGAGGACATCAGCGACCGCGTCGCCAACCTGCGTGCACACGCACCCGATTCGCATCGACTCCCGAGCGCCGCTGACCGCTAACCCAAACTCGACAGATGATCGTGCTCGACAGCCCGCAGCGCCGGCGGCCCCCGCAAGGCGCGCAGACGGTTGATCCGCTCGACAATTGGCGGGTGTGTGGAGAACACTCCTTCCGGCTCAGGACCGACATCAACCTCGTCGTCACAGCGATTGACGCGTGTTCGGGATCACGCCCCGCCGTGTTGTACTCCAAGACCACGGAGTTGTAGTGCTGACGCGAGAAGGAGATCTGATTCTCCGTCGTCGTTAGCTGCTCCTACAGCGATATCACGTTCTGATTCGCCTTCAGCTCGGGAGCGTTCTCCACCCGAGCGAACAGCGACCGCAACGTCTGCATCAGTTGGTTCTCGGCCGCCGTGGTCTCGGCCAGCCCCTCCGCCCCGGCCGCCACCGCGCTCGCCCGCGCCTCGGTCACCCGGGTCAGGGTCTCCTCTTCGAACTCCATATACCCGCGCACAGCGGCGACCAAATTCGGAATCAGATCATGCCGACGCTTGAGCTGGACATCGATCTGCGACCATCCCTCATCCACCCGCAACCGCCGCTGCACCAGTTTGTTGTAGAGCCGCACCCAAAGCAGCGCCAGCAGCGTCACGATGATCAGGACGACAATCAGGACAACGATCCCCTTTGCTCCCCCTGCCGGCTAGGCCCTGAAGGCAGGGCGTCACGCATCGCCAAGTCAGACAACGAGCTTCGCTCGGCGGTCCACTCAGACAGCGTGACGGAAAGGCCACTCACCATGCAGTGAGTGGCCCTCGCAAACACACGTCAGCGCCTCTCAGCGCGCTGGGGCGGGAATCTAGACTTTGGCGGCCACCCGATCCGAAGCGCTCAGCGTGAAACCTTCGTATCCGTTCGCCACCACCTCATCGCACTTCTCGGCGTAGACGCCCACGCCGCCGACGTAGGGCATGAACACCCGCGGCTTCCCCGGCACGTTGGCCCCCACGTACCAGGAGTTCGCTTGCGGGAAGAGCGTCGTGTCCGCCGTCTCGTTGACGTGCATCACCCAGGCGTCCTGAGCTTCGGTTGTCGCCTCGATCGTCGTCAGCTCCGTCTCACGCAGATGCACCATGCAGTCCGCGATCCACTCCACGTGCTGCTCGATAGAAACAATCATGTTGCTCAACACGGAAGGGCTCCCGGGACCGGTAATCGTGAAAAGATTGGGGAAACCCGCGACGCACAACCCCAGGTACGTCCGCGGCCCTCCCTCCCAAGAATCCAGCAACGTCTGACCACCACGTCCCTGGAAATCGATGGCTGCCAGCGCTCCCGTCATCGCGTCGAATCCGATCGCGAAGACGATCGCGTCGAACTCGTAATCGGTACCAACCGTGCGCAACCCCTCCGGCGTGATCTTCTCGATCGGGTCGTCGCTGATGTCGACGAGCGACACGTTGTCGCGGTTGTACGTCTCGAAATATTCGGTGTCCACGCAGAGACGCTTCGTCCCCATTGGGTGGTTGGTGGGACTCAACAACTTCGCGGTTTCGGGGTCCTTCACGGTCTCCCGGATCTTCGTGTGGAAGAACTCGGCGGCCGTGTCATTCGCTTCCTTGTCCGTGATCAGATCGGCGAAAGCCACCAGGAAGCTCGCCCCACCGTTCTTCCACCGCTCCTCGTACTCGACCTCCCGCTCCTCCGCCGACACTTCCAGGGCCAGCTTCTCGTTCACCGTGAAGGAGATCCCAAAACCGGACTCACGGGCTTGCTGCCGGCTGGCCGCGAAGTTGTCCTTGAAGCTCTTCACGAATTCGTCGGTCAGCGGCTCCTGCTGGGCCGGCACGCTGAAGTTCGGGGTCCGCTGGAACACCGTCACGTGATCCGCCTGTGCGGCGATCTGGGGGATCGACTGAATCCCCGACGATCCCGTACCAACCACCCCAACCCGCTTGCCCGTGAAATCCACGCCCCCGTGCGGCCATGCACCCGTGTGATACCAATCACCCTTGAAACTCTCCAGCCCCTCGAACTCGGGCATCCGCGCCGCCGAGAGGCAGCCCGTCGCCATCACGGTGTACTGCGCCGAAACCGTGTCGCCCTGGTCCGTGGCGATCGTCCACCGCTCCGTCGCCTCATCGAAAATCGCCGAGGTGACGCGCGTCTCGAACTGCATTTCCCGGCGCAGATCGAACCGATCAGCCACGTGACTCGCGTAGCTCAGAATCTCGGGCTGGGTCGCGTATCGCTCAGTCCAGTTCCACTCGCGCTGCAGTTCGTCCGAGAACGAATATTGGTACTCCAGGCTTTCCACGTCGCAGCGTGCGCCCGGATAGCGGTTCCAATACCAAGTCCCCCCCACGTCCGTTCCTGCTTCGAAGACCCATGCCGAGATGCCGAGCTCGCGCAGCCGGTGCAACATATACATTCCGGCGAATCCCGCGCCGACAATGACTGCGTCAACGCTGCTCGGTGCCTTCTGATCGGCCATGGGGGAACCTCCTTGAATTTCAGGGTGCGCTGTCATATTGCCCCGACACGGGCGATAGGTCTACCGAGTTCCGTCAGGAAAGGGGAAATTCGCGGCGAGGCGGCACTTCTCTACGACGGCGCACGGCCATAGTAGAGAAGCTGGGCCCTCCGTCGGCCTCGCTTCGGTTAGGCAGCCACAGCTACGCAGCCGCCGCCACCGCCGCGACGATGCCCGTCACGGAGTCGATCAGTTTGCTCGGGTCAAGCACGAGTAGCAGCCGATCCTCAAGATTGACGACCTCGCCCAACTCGGACCCCTCGGACACGAACAGCGTGCTAACTGGCTCCCGAGCCGACGCGGGCACCGATAGCGCCTCTGTCACCTCATCCACAGTCACACCTACCGGTGCGTCGCCCACCTCAATCACCACGATCCGGGTCTCGGTCGTGTCCTTAGGCTCCCCACTGCCAAACCGGCTCCGAAGATCCAACACCGGGATCACCGTGCCGCGCAGGCTAATCACGCCACGGACATCGGCCGGAGTCTGCGGCACCGGCGTCGGCTCTTGCCAACGCACGATCTCACGGACATCCATGATCTCAATGCCATATTCTTCGCGGTCCACTCGCAGAACAACGAGTTGGGACTCGCTCGCCCCTTTTTCGATGCTCTTGGATTGTGACTCCGCCATGGTGCCCCCGATCGATGACATATGTCATCCGCGCGGCGTGCAAAGCCTCGCCTAATTCAGTCTTGGTTCTCGGGGTAATCATCGACACGTCGGCGCGTCTCGATAGCCAGTCGGTCCCTTCACGCGCCACCCCCCGTCGAACCACTTCCGCGACCGCGCTGCCCCAGCGGCGATCCACCCTGTATCCTGCCGCAACACGAAGTGAGGAGCACTCAGTATGGATAGCTTCCAAGGCAAGATTGCGGTCATCACTGGCGGTGGAACGGGGATGGGCCGGGCCCTTGCGCGGCAGCTTGCCTCAGAGGGATGCCATGTCGCCATGTGCGACGTCTCCACGGAGAACATGGCGGAGACCAAGGGGCTCTGCGAAGAGAACATGCCAGAAGGCACCCGCATCACCACACATGAAGCCGACGTCAGCGACGAATCCCAAATCCTCGCCGTCCGCGATGCCGTGATCGCTGAGCACGAGACGGAACACATCAATTTGCTCTTCAACAATGCCGGCATCGGCGGCGGCGGCAGCTTCCTCCTGGACGATCGCGACGACTGGGAGCGCACCTTCGCCGTCTGCTGGTTCGGCGTCTACTACAGCGCTCGCGCCTTCATGCCCCTCCTCCTGGCCAGTGACGAGGGGCACATCATCAACACCAGCAGCGTCAACGGATTTTGGGCCAGCCTCGGTCCCGGCGTCCCCCACACGGCCTACAGCGCCGCCAAATTTGCCGTCAAAGGATTTAGCGAGGCACTGATCAACGACCTTCGTCTTAACGCGCCCCACGTCAAAGTCTCCGTCGTCATGCCGGGTCATATCGGCACCGAAATCGCCGCCAATACCGGCAAAGTACTCGGTCACCCCGACCCCCTCGACATGCCTGCCGAAGCCGTTGCCGTTGCCCGTCGCCAGATGAGCCAGCGCGGCCTCCCCGTCGATAGCCTTAGCGATGACGAAATCCGCGCCGCGATCAAGCAGCGCGCCACTGACTTCCGCGAAAACGCCCCCACCACCGCCGCCCAAGCCGCCACAATCATCATCAACGGCGTCCGCGAAGACCGCTGGCGCGTCCTCGTCGGCGACGACGCCAAAGCACTCGACGAGACGGTCCGCTCCTACCCTGAAGACGCCTACGAAGGACAGTTCATGGAACGCATCCAGTCTCAAGGCCACATGACGGGTATCGTCCCTCCCATAGAGAACCGCGACTAAGCCTTCCACTGGGAAGGCCAGAGGCGAGGCCTTCAGCGGCGCGCACTCCGAATCCGCCGGATCGAGACAGCAGAGCCAAGCTCCCAGAGGGAACGAAAATGTTCGACCGCAACTTCCAGCGCATCCAAACCAACGGCATCAGCCTCAACGCCGTCGTCGAGGGCGAAGGCCCGCTCGTGGTGATGTTGCACGGCTTCCCCCAGAGCTCCTTCCTCTGGCGACATCAGATCGACGCGGTCATCGACGCCGGTTTCAAGGTCGCCGTGCCGGATCAGCGCGGCTACGGCGAAAGCGACGCCCCCGCAGAACTCGCCGCCTACAACATGCGCGAGCTCGCCAACGACATCGGCGGCATCCCTGCCGCGCTCGGCTACGACCATGCCATCGTCATTGGCCACGACTTCGGCTCAATCGTCGCCTGGCACACCGCCCTCTTGCACGAAGAGGTCTATACCGCCGTCATGGGTCTCTCGGTGCCTTACACCCGCGGCCCCAGCACCGACGGCTTCATCAATCCCGCAGGCTTCGACGACAAATTCTGGTACATCCGCTATTTCCAGGAGCCAGGCGTCGCGGAGGCGGAGATGGAGGCGGATGTTCGCAAAACCTTGCTCGCCACGTATTACACAATCTCCGGGAGCTCCCCCGACGGCAGTTGGATGGCTCAACTCGAACACCCCAAGAGCAGTGGCTACGTCGACGCCATGATCACGCCGGATAGCTTGCCCGATTGGCTCAGCGAAGAAGAGCTTGAATACCACGTGGCGCAGCTGCAAAAGTCCGGCCTGCGCGGACCTCTCAACTGGTACCGCAACATCCCCGTGATGAACGATGTGACGCCGGAACTCAACACCAAGAAGATCTCGCAGCCCGCTGCCTTCGTCGCTGGCGCCCAAGATGATGTGCTCAAGTACATCCCAGACACGCCCTGGACGGAGCTGATGAAGGATTGGTTCGAAGACCTCCGCTTCCAAACCTTCATTGAAGGCGCGGGACATTGGGTCCAGGTCGAGAAGCCGGCGGAAACGACTCGCGAGATTCTGCGCTTCCTAGAAATGGTCCGGCCAAGCTAAGTCCTGGCGACGGCTGGGAACCCCTGCGCTACCAATACTCCGCGGGCTGATCGGTATTCGCGCCAGTCACCTCCATGAACCAGCGTCCGAGGCGATCCTGCTGCATCGGCCAGACCCAGAGCATGTGCCGCTCCTCGCCGTTCCAGTCGAAGCGGAGTTCGAAGCCGAGCTGCTCCGCATCGATCTCTGAGTCAGAGGCGGCCGTCGCGTCGGCGATGATCGGCTTCATCTGGTAGGTCCGCTCCCGCACATCGAGCATCGGCGTCACGAACTCTGACGGCAGCCCGCCGCCTCGCCACCGCGCGCGCAGGCTCGCCTCCACCTCAGACCCGCCGAGTTGGCGCAACGTCATCAACACGCGAAACGTCTTGCCGTCGGGTAGCTGATCGACACCCGGCTCCAGATGAAACAGCGGCGCCCGTGGATGCGTCCACCAGCCGCGCCCACGACGCCCGCTGCCCGCCCGCCCACCACGCTTCCAAGGCA
>Ga0114996_10004311_pt1 | contig 17197 bp, 10 predicted proteins | sample ArcticOcean_MG_C_4_FD_87039 | JGI IMG/M metagenome (GOLD analysis project Ga0114996, IMG submission 87039) | Marine microbial communities from western Arctic Ocean - ArcticOcean_MG_CB4_134 | ecosystem: Environmental > Aquatic > Marine > Oceanic | place: Arctic Ocean: Canada Basin | collected...
ACCCGGCTTCATCGGCATCGGCCATACTCGGTGGGCAACACATGGCCCGGCGTCCGACGAGAACGCCCATCCGCATCTTGGCGGCGACCGTATGGTGGCGATTGTCCACAACGGTGTGGTCGAGAATTATCGCCCACTCAAGCAGCGGCTCATTGAAGAGGGTTATCAGTTCGCCTCGGCGACCGACACGGAAGTGATCGGTCATTTGATCGCGCGAGAGCTCGACCGTCAGGAGCAGCAGCCCACGGCGTCCGACTCGTACGCACCGGTGATCGCCGCCGTTCAAGCGGCATTGGCGCAGATTCAAGGAACCTATGGGATCACGGTCTTGCTGCGTGACTATCCCGAGATGATGATCGCGGCTCGCCGGGGGAGCCCGCTGGTAATCGGCGTCGGCGACAACGAACATTTTGTCGCCAGTGATGCATCGCCGCTGGCTGGCTACACCGACAAGATCGTCTATCTTTCCGACCATGAATTGGCGGTCTTAACCGCCGACTCGCTGCGACTAATTCATCGCGATACGGGCCACGTACCGCATCACGTCGAAGTACTCGATATAGAAACGAGCGACGTAAGTCTCGACGGCTATGCCCACTTCATGCTGAAAGAGATCTTTGAGCAGGGCGAATCGCTGCGCAACACCATGCGAGGACGATTCAACCGTGATGATGCGACGGCCGTGTTTGGGGGACTGAATCTCACGCCGCAACAACTTCGCGGCGTCGACCGAATTATTATGACCGCCTGCGGAACGAGTTGGCATGCCTGCTTGGTTGGCGAACATCTGATCGAAGAGTTTGCGCGGATTCCGGTCGAGGTCGAGTATGCCAGCGAGCTGCGCTATCGCAACCCACCGATGGACCGCAATACACTGCTGTTCGCTCTGACCCAGAGCGGTGAGACGGCCGACACGCTGGCCGCACTGCGTGAGTCAAAACGCAAGGGCCATCCGACGCTGTCGATTTGTAACGTCGTGGGCAGTACGATCGCCCAAGAAGCGGACGGAGGGATCTATCTGCATGCGGGGCCAGAGATCGGCGTCGCCTCGACCAAGGCGTTTACGTCGCAGTGTTGCGTCCTGGCGATGTTGGCGCTCTACTTTGGTCGGTTGCGACATCAAAGCTATGACGCCGGACGACGAATCATTGATCAACTGGAACAGTTGCCCGACCAGGTAGTCCGGGCGTTGGAGACGAATGATGAAGTGAAACGGATCGCGGGGCGGTATGGCGAGTGTGACAACTTCCTTTATCTCGGGCGACAGTACAACTTTCCCACGGCACTTGAAGGGGCGCTGAAGCTGAAGGAGATCAGCTATATTCACGCCGAAGGATATCCGGCCGCGGAGATGAAACATGGGCCGATCGCGTTGGTCGACGAACATACGCCGAGCGTGTTCGTCATTCCCAAGGGTTACGTCTATGACAAGGTGTTGGCCAACCTCGAAGAGATCAAAGCGCGCGGTGGCCCGGTTATCGCGGTGGTTGGTGAGAGCGATCAGCACGTGGCGGAACTGGCGGACGAGGTGATCCGCGTGCCGGAGGTTGAGCCGTTTCTGCAACCGATCGTCAACAGTGTTCCGCTACAGCTCTTGTCGTATCACATCGCGGTCTTGCGAGGATGCGACGTCGATAAGCCCCGCAATCTCGCCAAGAGCGTGACGGTTGAATGATCGTTGCACTAATGGCGTGTGCCGCGTCGGCGTCGTTTGTTGCGACGACGACCGGTGATCATCGCGCTCAGGCCAAGGGCTAGTAACGACATCGAAGACGGTTCCGGCACGACGCTTACCATCACGTTGTCGATGCCCCAACTCTCTTCTCCGAGGGCTCCCACGTTGATGCCGGAAAAATCGATCGACACCGAGTCAGCCGTGTGCAGTTCAGAGAATTCAAAGTGATACACCGCGTCGCTCCGTCCGTGTCCCGGATAGAAGTAGCCCAGTGTTCCTGTCTCGACGGCACCAGTCTGCGTCAGACTCGGGGCAACTGGATACGACTGTGGGTTGATGTTGTTGCTGAACGATCGCGAGACTAACGTCCTGCCATCGAACGTCAATTGCCACTGGTCGGGGGTGTCGTTGGCGGCGTAAAATTCGTCGCCATCCCAATCGCGAATAATGAACAGGTCGAACGAGAGATCAATCGAGTCGTGGGCCGACAGGTTTTGCCAAAAAAGCGTGGCGGCTTCGTTTCCCGAAAATTGTCCAAGGAAGTGGCGATCGTTCTCCGGCGTCATATTCAGCGTACGATCTGACCAAACGCCGACGACGGGCGGAGTGGACGATTCGAAGTCGTCAAAGAACACGTTGTCAGACGCCACGGCCTGGGCGCCACTTAACGAAGCGCTAAGCATCCCAACCGCGATCAGAGCGACAAGCTTTTTGTGAGGTAGTGGCATCATGATATTGCTTTCTCAAACAGGGATTCGTCAACCGAATTGAAGGTCGTGAATACGTAATTGTGCTGGTAACTGAACGGGTAAGAATTCAGTGACCAGCAGACTTACGGTCAAAAGGGATCCCCAATCGCGCAGCACGATCGCCGGCAGTTGCGGCGGTTCGCAAAGCGAAGGGAAGAGCGGCCTAAGAAACGAGAGGCGCAGCACGATCCACGAAAAGAACGCGGAACGGTAGGGCACCCAAAGAGACAGGAAGGTTGGTTCCTGTATGGCCGCCTAGAAAGAAGTCACCAGCAGAATGAGAACGTTAAGTTCGTCGCCGTTGGATTTCGAGTGACTGAGGACTGGCGTGCCGAGGACGCCTACTGCCACCTTTATACCACAAGTGGCAGTACGGTGTCAAACAATTTGCTGAGCGGTGACAATTGCCGCGATAAATATCGTGGGTGCCACCTATTGTGGGGTGTTTTTTCGCCCGCGGTCCGATGGCCACAGCTTGACCATCCCGTCTGCACCGGCCGAGGCCAAAAAAGTGCCGTTGGGGGCAAAAAACACCGAATAGACGGGGAGTTTGTGGGCTCGCAGGACGGCCCTTTGCTGGCCAAGCTGGGCATCCCAGAGCACGATCAGGCCATCTGCACCTGCCGAAGAGAGCGTATCGTCGCCGCGAGGCGAAAACGCCAGCGAGTGAACGGCCCCAGAATGTCCACGAAGCTCTTCCGAAGAGTCATCCACTAGGTTCCAGAGCCGGACCACCTCGTCGTCGCCCCCGGAGGCCAATGTCTTGCCGTCGACCGAGAATGCCAACGCCATCACCATGCTATTCGGTACGGCGATTTTTCTGATCAATGCGGCCGACGAAACGTCCCATATCCAGATCGCTCGATCTCGCCCGCCCGAGGCAAGTTGGGTGCCGTCGGAAGAAAAGCAGAGTGCGGTGACTTCGTTTTGTTGGCCTTCTAACTGGTGGAGCATTTTACGCGACTGCGTGTCCCACAGTCGGACGACCCCGTCGTTGCACGCCACCGCTAGGAGGTTACTATCGGCGACGGGAGAAAACGCGACACGATAGATTCGTTCACGATTGGATTGGGTTAGTTTGCTGAGAAGTGTCCCGGCCTCTACGTCCCAAAGCCTTACATTGCCATCTGCGCCGCCGGTAGCCAGCAGGCGGTTATTCGCGGAAAACGCAACCGAATCGATACTGCTGCCACCGTGGTCGAGTGAATGTGCCAACCGCGACGTTCGCACATTCCATAGCGAGATCGACTTCGCGTCTCCGGCCGACGCGAGCCAATCTCCTAACGGTGACACCGCGACGGTTCGCACTTTGCCATCCCCCGACTGCAAGACTTGATGCGCGAGCGCATTCCAAAGTTGCACCGCGTGGTCGTCGCTGCCCGAGACCAGCGAACGTCCGTCGGGCGAATAGGCCAGTGACACGACCGGCTTTGAATGTCCAAGCAAGGTTGCAGTCACACGACCAGACTTCAGATTCCAGAGCCGAATGCGTAAGTCCTCACTTGCCGAAGCGAGCTCCACATCGTCAGGAGAGAAGCGGACACAACGAACCGACTGAGAGTGGCCGCGTAGCGTCTCTCGTAACTGTCCGGTTTTGGGAACCCAGAGTCGAATGGTGTTGTCGTCGCCCGAGGACGCAAGGGTCGAGCCGTCCGAAGAAAAATCGAGACTACGAACGGCGCCTTCATGTCCGTCAAGAACTTGCGTCTCCTTTTGGCCGGAGAGGTCCCAAATCTTGATCGTGCCCCCGTCGTCGGCCGAAACGAGGGTTTTGTTGCCAGTCGGCGGTGCTGCGATAGCCGTCACTGGGGCGTCATGCAGCGCCGACCCTGAGTGGAGTGTTCCCGTCGCAACGGCCAGCAACTTCACTGTCTTATCGGAACAGGCTGCGGCGATATACTTCCCGTCAGAAAGAAAGGCGAGCGCATTGGCGTGACCGTCCTCAAGCCGCACAATCCTCGGTGGCTGGGCACCATCGTCACGCATGTCCCAGAGGCGAATCGTTCCGTCCTTCGACGAGCTGGCAAGCGTCTCTCCGCTAGCGGAAAATACGGCGCACAGCACGTCATCCTTGTGCCCTCGCAGGATCCGTTCTCGGTGCCGCGTTTTGGCATTCCAGATCCAGATCGTGTCATCGTAACTGGCCGAGGCGATACGTTGTCCATCGGCGGAGTACTCGACCCACGCAACCCAGTTGCCGTGCCCCTGATTTTGGGTGTCCACCAGCTTGTGACGATCTCGAGTCAACAAGCGGTGAAAGTAACCCCACGCGAAATCATCGAGCTGTTTGATACAGCGCGTCTCGTCTTCCAACAGCTCGGTCGCGTGTCTGGGATTATCACGCAGCGCGTTGCGGACCAGGCTTAACTGCGTGTTGTGCATGCTTCGCCGTGAACGGCCCAGCGCTCGTTGTGTTTGTTTTTCCTGGGCCACAGCTTCGGCTCGGGCAGCCTCTTCTTTGCTGAGTGATTCTTTCAGCTTGACCGCATAGGAAATCGAAATCACCGGGATCGCGATCACCAGCGCCACCAGCATCGCGCTGAGCGACGCCACAAGTGGGTTCCGCCGGCACCAGCGCCAGCCACGTTCAAGTCGCCCTACGGGTCTCGCCACCAGCGGACGACCTTCGAGGTAACGCCCAAATTCTTTGGCCACAATCTGCGCCGCCCAGTAACGCTTGTTGGGATCGTTCTCCAGGCATTTGAGGCAGATCGTTTCGAGATCGCGGGGAATATGGCTGTCCATGCGGCGAGGGCTGGGGGCTTCGTCCTCGGCGACCTGTTTGATCAGCATCCGCACGTTGCCGCGGAAAGGGCGATCACCGGTCAGGCACTCAAAAAGAATGACCCCCAACGAATAAATGTCGCAACGTTGGTCCGCTTCGTGGGCTTCGCCCTTGGCCTGCTCGGGCGACATATAGGCGGGGGTGCCGAGGATCTGCCCCTCGGCCGTCATCGTCGCTTCACCCGCATCGCGTCGCGCAAGCCCGAAGTCCATCAGCGATGGTTCGCTATCGAGGTCCATCATGATGTTGCCCGGCTTCAGATCGCGATGTACGACGCCAGCCTCGTGGGCGGCTTGCAAACCATTCGCGATTTTTTGACAGAGTTCGACCGACTGTCGATAGGTCGGCCGCTGGTCGAGCAGCCAGTCGGTGAGCGTGACTCCCTGAATAAGATCGCTCACGATATAGACCGTATCGCCGTCACGGCCAACTTCGTGCACGCTGACGATGTTCGGATGATTCAGTTGAGCGGCCGCACGGGCCTCGCGAAGAAACTTATCGATCTCTTCCGCAGAGAGCTCGTCTCGACGCGGCACCTTGATTGCGACGATTCGGTCAAGCTCGCGGTCTCGCGCCTTCCAGACCGTTCCATACGCACCCGCTCCAACCTTTTCGATCAGATCAAAGTGCGCTAACACCTTGGGCGCCCCGCGGCCGGCACTGTCGGTGCCATCGCCGCCGTCCATCGTCGCGTCTGCAAGTAAGCTGAACTGGAAACTGCACGAGGAGCAGGAGATTTCTTCCAGCGGTTGATCCTGTTGTATGCTGACCAACTCGTGGCACTCGGGACACCGCACCTTGAGCGTGGTGGCGGCCTCGGTCACAACGGTCTGCGTGTGGGGATCAGCAACCTCGGCCGATCCGTCCGTCAGCTCGCGGTCGACGGCGGCCAACGAGTCGACGAGCAAGTCGCGTCGCGACGGAAAGCGATCAAAATACTCGACATCGCGCGGACGATCGCCCCAGAGATGGCGAACTCGATACTCTTCGCTAATCAGGTCCAAGGGCAGAGCGTCCGGCGGTCCAATGGCCGGATAGCAGTCTGCGTACTCTTCGAGCCGCGGAGTATCGCTTAGCCGATCACCGGCCGGTGTTACGTCGCCGGGTAGATCAATGGTCGCTCCGTAATCGTCGTCGCCAGGGACGTTCGGGTCGATCGTTGACTCGCCGAGGCCACCGTTCTCTCGCCAGCGATGCTGGAGGTCGATTTTTACTAGTTCGACCACCAGAACTACCGAATCATCATCGGAACCGGTCGAGTGTGCCGCGAGAAACGCATCGATATCGGGTGGGCCGTGCTGCCGCCACTGGCTTTCGAAATCAGCCACGGCCGTCTTGATGCCGGCGAGGCTGATCTGCCGGCGATCCGGCTGTGGGTGATGGGCGGCCATTTGACTCCGGGGCGCGTCGAGCACACGGGGCATGGTTGTCAGCGTCAGACCTCCATTGTAAACGCTGGCCAACCGGCTCACTAGAGAATGGCGGCGGTCGCGATGACCTATGAGCCGGCTAGTTTCGCGGTACCGAGTCGCGTATAGATCGGCCCGTTGCGGCGAAGTTCGCTCGAAAAGATCGCCACTTCACGAACATCCATTCGGCCGGCGTCAAACTCGGTGTGGGACCGGAGTAGTTCGATCAGCGTATCGAGTCCGGCATCCACGTGCCGTAAACGGCCGAGCGTGATGTGTGGTCGAAATCGTCGCCCCTCGCTTCGGAATCCAAGTGCCGACATGCTTTCCTCGATCTGATCGTGCAACGCGATCATTTGATCTCGGCCCTCTTGGGCGCCAAGCCACAATGTGCGAGGTCGTTCGATCTTTGGAAAAGCTCCTGCCCCCAATGCATGAAGTTCAAAACGGGGCAGATTGGCCACTGCCTTGGCGACCGCCTGACAAATGTGCGGCGTTTCGTTCACCGTGACATCGCCTAAGAACTGCAACGTCCAGTGGAAATTGTCCAGTTCTGTCCAGCGGACTTCGACCGGCGCTTCGGCGAGCGACTTGGCCAACCGTGCGGCTGCACGGCGCACTTCCGCCGGAAGTTCTACCGCAATAAAGGTGCGAATCTTGGCCATGTGAAACTGCTGAGAGCACGACGGGACTTAGAAATTCAACATCCGCCGGTACGTTTCCATCCGCTCTTCCAGATCGGCCCGTTCGATCCGCTTCATTCGTTCGAGGCTGAAATCCTCGACGTTGAAGCTGGCGACCAGTGTGCCGTATGCCAGCGCTTCTTTGAGAGTCTTTGGCTCAAAGTTACCTTGCTCGGCCAGGTGACCCATCATGCCGCCGGCAAAACTGTCGCCCGCACCCGTCGGATCGATCACGTCGGGCGTGGGGTACGCCGGCATGACATAGGTTTCGTGCTCGGAGAAAAAGATCGCGCCATGTTCGCCTTTCTTGATCACCACGAACTTGGGTCCCATCTCGCGAACTTTTCGTCCTGCTCGCACCAAGTTTTCGTCCCCCGTGAGTAGCTTTGCTTCGCTATCGTTGAGCACGAGTCCGTCGACTCGCTGAAGCAACGCCATGAGCGCGTCGTGTTCTTCACGAATCCACAAGTCCATCGTGTCCGCGACCGTCAGGCGAGCGCCGGGACATTGGTCGAGCACCTGCATCTGAACCTTGGGAGAACCGTTGGCCAGAAACAGAAACTGGCAGTGACGGTACTCCTCGGGCAGTTGCGGATTGAACTCGCCAAAGACGTTCAGATGGACCTCGAGCGTCTCTCGGTCGTTCATGTTGGGCTCGTATCGTCCCGTCCAGCGAAACGTCTTGGCTCCCTCGACCACTTCTAGGCCTTGGGTATCGATCTTTCGGTCCTGTAGCAGTTGCGTGTGCTCGGGCGGCCAGTCGTCGCCCACCACGCCGACCAGTCGAACGGACGTGAAGTAGCTCGCGGCGTACGAAAAGTAAACCGCCGAACCACCGAGCACGTCGTCGCGCGAGTCGGTGGGGGTTTTGACACTATCCAGGGCAACTGAACCAACAACCAGTAGCGGCATCGTGAGAATCCTTTAGCGGATAAATAGGGCAAGGCCGAATCTTGCAGGACGACAGCACGTATTATCAACGCCCGCCGTTTCTGCACAAGGACAGCCGGCTGCGATCAAACCCCGTTTAGTTCACCAGCGTGACTTTGCCTATTTCGCTGGTGACGACGGTCTGCCTGATCTTTCGCTCGCCAGCGGTGACCTCGATGGTCATGGTTTGCTTGACCTTGTAGTCGGCCAATCGGCCGGCGACGTTGTCAAAATAGATCACCCCTTCCGCCGCTTGTTTGGTGATTTGTCCACCGAACTTCTTGAGTGATTTACCAAAGTCGAGCGTTGCGGTGAAAGTGATTTTCTCCAGCGTTTGCTCGCCCCGCTTCTCCTGACCGGCGTAGGTGAATTGTTTCACGGTCGTCGCCTTGCCCAAACCTGGCATATCGAAAGTGTGAGTTGACTTCCAGGTGTCGCCCTTGTTGACGGCCTTTGTCGCGAGTGGGGTGACAAGCTGCTCGATGATCTGCTGAATTCCTTTGGCGGAAAGCGCGTGGGCAAACGGCTTGGACTTGGGGTCGGCCGATAGCGCTTTAATCATCGCGGGAGCAATCTTGGCCGAAACGAATTGGCCAGTTGGCTTGAGCTTTAGGGCAATCGGCGCTTTCTTGATGGCAGAAGCCTGTTCGCTCACTGACGAGTCGAATTTATGTTTTCCCAGCGGCGATGAAGTCGCCATGTGCAGCCGGTTGATCGTCAGCGCCACATCATGGACAGCACGGGATGATTTGCCCACATTCCAGGTCGTGACCATGTAGGCCGTGATCGTCGAGGCGCCTGAAGGAACGGCGACGCCTTTGATCTCGGGGGTGATTGTCATGTCTTGCCGCATCGTGTGTTGCAGCTTCGTTCCTTCGGCCAGTTTCCAACGCAACGTCGTCGCCGCGTTGGCCGACATTGCAGCGATCGAAAGGTGAAGAACAATTAGCGGCAGCATGGTTCGCGACAATCGAACGAGGGTTTTCATTCTAGAATCCTTTGCTTTTGTGATAGAGACTTCAAGCCGCGAATCAGCGGCGAGAACAGACCAGCCGCGGCGCTCGCGGAGTGTGTTTTGGCAGGGGTAGTGCGGCGCGTCTTGCGCTGGCGAGGGAAGGAGCATTATCGCACTGCGCGGTAACGATTTCCACCACCTATCGAAGCCTGCATGGTTAGTGATCACGTGAATCCACACCGAAGCGGTTTTTCGCCGGGCTTCCGTTGGTCGCCCTGGTTTCATTTGCCGCGCAGCCGTCAATAATGAAGTGGCGAGGTGCGCGCCGCCATGAAGAAAATATCGGAAAAACCAGCGAAATTGGTGCCGGCGAGCAAGAAAGCCTCTACAGCGAGAGCGACTCGCCGACCTGTAGAACGACCGGCTCCGCGGTGGTCTGTTGGCGAACCGACTCGGCCCACTGATCGGCATCTTGCTCGATCAGCGGCCAGGTGTTGTAGTGATTCGGTGTGACCCGCTTGGGGCCGATCAGCTTGACCGCTTCGACGCTATCTTCTGGGCCCATGGTGAACAGATCACCGATCGGCAATACGGCCAATTCGACACCGCTCGCAATTAGCCCCATATCGCCAAACAGCGCAGTATCGCAGGCAAAGTAAATCCGACCTTCGGGTAGCGTGAGCAAGAAGCCGCCAGGGTTTCCTCCGTCGCTCCCATCGGGAAGCTGGGAGCTATGGTGGGCGACGGTCATCTTCACGTGACCAAATGGCTGCTGGATGCCGCCGCCAAGATTCATGCCGACAGTGTTCTCAACGCCTTGCGCCAAAAGCCACTGGCTAATCTCGAAATTGGAGAGCACCGTCGCCCCGGTTCGCTTGGCGATCGCTACGACGTCGGCCACATGATCAAAATGCCCGTGCGAGACAAGAATATAGTCAGCAGGCACTTCGGCAGCCTTGACCTGTGCGACCGGCGATTCGTCGAGAAAGGGATCCAAGAGAACGTCAACCCCGCCGGTGCGAATGTGCCAAGTGGCGTGTCCCAGCCAAGTGAGTTCGGTTGACATTCTATTCGCCTCGCAGATTGGCGTTCATATGTTTCTTGTAACTCTCGACGCCCGGCTGGCCATAAGGATTCACCCCGATCAGCCGACCTTCGACGACGGTCGCCAGCATCATCATCTGAAAGAACTGCCCCAGCGAGTACTCGTCCAGACCCGGCAGATGGAGATCAGTCGTGGGACGGTCGGCTTCGGCATAGGCCTGATTCGTACCGGTCACGGCCGCGGTCATTACTTCTGGAAGTGTTTTTTCGGCCAGATCGTTGAGCTGGTCTTGATTGTTCTTGCTGTGTCCGATCGGCAGCGGATCACGCCGCCATGAGTCGACAATCAGGTTGGTAATCAGTTTGTCGCGGCGTCCCTCTTGGTGCTGCTGTCCCCGAGAATGTAGATCACGCGTGTTGACCGCCGTCAGTGGCGTCGCGCCGGTCTGTTCGGACTTCGCCAGGCTTTCGGCGAGCAACTGGTCGTACCAGAGTCCGGCCGCTTCGAGCGATTTGCCCCAGGTCGACATGACACGGATCGTCGCGGCGTGTTTCTTTTCCATCAAGTGACCAACGGCGACGTAGTCGAGCACCGGGTTGTCGCCCAGTGGCGCCTCGCGAGTTCGCTTGGTCATGGCGACTGCTCCTCGCAGTAGCTGTACCACATCGAGCCCAAGAATCGCGGCCGGCAACAGTCCGACGGCCGATAGAATCGAAAACCGCCCGCCAACCCCCTCGGGCACCGAAAATACATCAGGGCAACCGAGCGCCGTGGAAAGATCTTTTAGCTTGCCCGACTCTCCGGTGACAGGCACGATCCGTTGGGCGACCTTTTGAGCATCGCCACCACAGGAGTCAGAGAGCGCCGCGGTGAATTGTCGCATCGCCGCCGCAGTCTCTAGCGTGCCGCCACTCTTGCTGATCACCACGATCGCCCAAGCATCGTCGACCGAGGTCGAAACCTTTCCGCGGCCAAGCAGATCCAGCAACCCCTGCGAGGCATCGTTGTCGACATTGTTGCCTTCGAAGGCCATTCGAGGTCGGCCACCACGTTCGGCTCGCGGCAGATCATTGTGGTAGGGATGACAACATGCTTCGAGCAGAGCGCGAGCGCCCATATACGAGCCGCCGATGCCCAAGACGACGGCGCGATCGACCGTTTCGGCAAGACGGTTCGCTGTGGCCAGCAGTCGGCTCAGTTCGCTCGCGCCGCGTTTCTCTTCGTATTCCGCTAGCAGTCGGTCCGGCAGATCGATGAACGCCGCATCGAGCGTCTCTGTCTGCGGCTCGCCGGTATGCCACACGTCGAGATCATCGAAGGTCCGCTGTCGGGCCGCATCGAGAGCACCGCCCAGCGCCTCAAGTTCTTCGCGGGTGACGCCGGTCTTGTTGATCATGGCACCAGAAAAATCAAATCGGATCGGTGACGCTTGGCTCATTGTTCTGCTTGGGTAAGAGGCGAAGTGAACCGTGCCAGGATAGCCCTCGTTTTTCCGCGTGAGAAGGGGTGGAATGCCAGGTGACGAAGGGCCTCCCCACTTGCGGAACGGGGCTGTTTCGATATTGATAGGGGGTCATTCCGAACGACGATGCCGACTCAATTACGATACGATATTCAGGAGAACCTCGATGGACGTCCACGATCTGACTCGTAGCCTGCACATAAAGAACGACGCCAAAATCGTGATGCTCGTGGCAGATGGGCTGGGAGGGCTGCCGATCGAGAAAGGTGGATTGACCGAACTCGAAACCGCCGTCACGCCCAATCTCGACGCGCTGGCAAAACAAGGCGTTTCGGGGTTGAGCATTCCCGTCCTGCCGGGGATCAGTCCAGGCAGTGGCCCAGGGCACTTGGGGCTGTTTGGCTATGACCCACTGAAATACCTCATCGGCCGAGGTGCCCTGGAGGCGACCGGCATCGGCATCGAACTGACCGATCGCGACGTGGCGATTCGCTGTAACTTTTGCACGATTGACGCCGACGGGAATATCACTGATCGCCGTGCTGGACGAATCCCTACTGACGAAAGCGCTCCGCTTGCCGTGCGGCTGCGCCAGGTGAGCATCCCCGGGATCGAGATCATCGTTGAGTCGGTCAAGGAGCATCGATTCGTGGTGGTGCTGCGTGGCGAAGGACTTGGCGGCGACGTGTTGGACACCGATCCGCAACGAACTGGCGTTCCTCCGTTGGAGCCGATTGCCAAGGAATCTGGTAGCGAGAAAACAGTGGAGATCGCCAAGCAGTTTCTGGTTCAGGCCCGCGAGTTGTTGGCGGGTGAAAGCAAGGCGAATTGCCTAACGATGCGAGGCTTCTCAGCCAAGCCATCACTGCCGAGTTATGAGGAGGTCTACGGTCTTCGCGCTGCTGCGGTGGCCGTCTATCCGATGTACAAGGGCTTGGCGCGACTGGTCGGCATGGACATCATCGGCGAGGCGACAACGCTTGATGAGCAGGCCGATGTTTTGGAAGCATCGTGGAACGACTATGACTTTTTCTTTCTGCATTATAAATACACCGACAGCACCGGCGAAGACGGAAACTTTGCGGCCAAGACAGCCCGAACCGAGGACTTCGACGCCGTGATCCCCCGCATCAACAAGCTCAAACCGACCGTGACGATCGTGACCGGTGATCACAGCACGCCGGCCCGACTGGCCAACCACAGTTGGCACGGCGTGCCGACTCTCTTGGCGGCTGACTCCTGTCGGCCCGATGCATGCGAGACGTTCGGCGAACAGCAAGCTCTCTCCGGCGGATTGGGCCAGTTCGAGGCAAAGCATCTGATGACCTTGGCACTGGCTCATGCCGGACGATTGGGTAAGTACGGAGCGTGACGCTAGCGATGGATGGCCTAGTTTTCCTTTCATGATTCTCGTAGCGAGAGATTCCACGCATGACCAAAACGCGAATTCTCTTGACGCTTTGTGTGGCAGCTTTTATCGCAACGGCACTCTCACTCTCTGCAACGGCCGGCGAGATTATCAAGAAACCGAACATCATCTTGGTGTTCATCGACGATATGGGGTGGGCCGATTTTTCGTGCTTTGGCAACAAGGATGCCCAGACGCCCAACGTCGATCGCATGGCGACCGAGGGGATCGCGTTCGAGCAGTTCTATGTCAACTCGCCGATCTGTTCGCCGTCGCGCGTGGCGATCTCTACGGGACAGTATCCACAGCGTTGGAAGATCACATCGTTTCTGGCGAATCGTCGCTATAACAAGCAGCGCGGTGTGGTGAATTGGCTCGACCCAAAAGCGCCCATGCTGGCGCGAAGTCTTAAGGCGGTCGGTTACGCCACCGGTCACTTTGGCAAGTGGCACATGGGCGGTCAGCGTGATGTCGCCGAGGCGCCGCCGATCACGGATTATGGTTTCGATCAGTCGCTTACTAATTTCGAAGGCATGGGGGCGAAATTGCTGCCGCTGACGATGAAGCCGGGTTGGAAGAAGCCCGGCCAAATCTGGGGCAATGCGGTGCGACTGGGCAAACCGGTGACGTGGATGCAGCGATCAAAGATCACGGACGGATTTGTAGACGCAGCGCTGAAATTCATCAAAAAGGCCGAGACCGATAAGAAGCCGTTCTACGTCAATGTTTGGCCCGACGATGTGCATAGCCCGTTCTTCCCGCCGGTGGACAAGTGGGGAAATGGCAAACGCGAATTGTATCTGGCGGTGCTCGAGGAGATGGATCGGCAATTGGCGAAGTTGTTCGACCACGTTCACGATAGCGAGAACTTGCGAGACAACACGTTGATCTTGATCTGCTCGGATAACGGCCACGAACCAGGAGCGGGTCGGGCGGGAATCCTCAAGGGTGCAAAGACGCATCTCTTTGAGGGCGGGATTCGTTCGTCGCTCGTCGTGTGGGGGCCCGGTCTGGTGAGCAAAAAAGCGGTCGGCACAAGAAACAAGACGTCGGTGTTCTCAGCGATTGACTTTGCTCCGTCGCTACTCAGACTCGCCGGAGCCAAGGTGCAGGAAGGATCGACGCTCGATGGCGAAGAGTTGCTCGATACCATTCTGGGCAAGTCGAATGCGTCGCGAAAGGCGCCGATCTTCTACGGCCGCCCGCCTGATCGGAAGAACTTCTATGGATTCAAGGATCTGCCCGACGTCGCAGTGCGAGAGGGCAAGTGGAAATTGCTTTGCGACTTTGACGGCGGAAGGCCCCTGCTCTATGACATCGTTGCTGACCCGGGCGAGTCGAACAACCAGGCGGAAGCGCAGCCCAAGTTGGTCAAGAATCTGACGAAGAAGGTCACCGACTGGTATAAGTCGATGCCAACAGGCCAATAGAACAGTTTTCGTCGAAAGCGGATGTCCGAGTGTTATCGCTATGTCTGCGCGGAATCTGAGGCACCGTCTATTTTTTCCGGCGTTTGCCCCAGCGTGCGTCCCATATCTTCTCCAACTCTTTGACTCGCTCCGGATATTTGGCCGCGATGTTCTTGGTCTCGGTGCGATTTTCGGCCAGATTATAAAGCGCCCACGGGCGTCGTCCTTCGCGAACGATCTTGTAGTCGCCCTTGACGATCGCATGGGTGCCGCTGTGGTTAAAGATATAGGCGTGCTCTCGATCAACCGTTTCGCCCTTAAAGATCGGCACGAGCGAAAAGCTCTCGTGTGGCGAAATCGCCTTGCCGCCCAGTTCTTTGGGGTACTTCGCCCCGGCCAGATCAATACAGGTGGCCATCATATCGATCACGTGGCCCCGCTGCGTCGAGATCGAGCCGGCTTTGGTCTTGAGCCCGGCGGGCCAGTGCACGATTGCCGGTGTACAGGCACCGCCATTGTGGACATTCATCTTGTAGCGGCGCATCGGGGTGTTCTGGGCGCAGGCCCAGTTGTGTCCGACGCTGCCATAGGTCATTGGCCCGCCCATCGGCACATCAAACTGATCTCCCACTGCGATTTTCTTGCCGGCCTTTTTCGCCTTCGCTAAAATGTTGTTCGCGGTGTTATAGCCGTTGCCGTGAAGATGCTCGGGACACGCGCCGTTGTCGTGAAAGTAAATGATCAGCGTGTTGTCGAGTTGCTTGGTGCGTGTCAGCGCTTCGACGATCGTGCCGACCGCTTGATCCATGTGGTCGACCATTGCCGCATAGATCGCCATGTTGCGGATCCGCCACGGTTTGTGGTCGATCGTGTCCCAAGGCTTGACGCGACTCTCCAGCGGCGGAAGCGGGAAACGTTCCTTGTCGATGATGCCCATCTTCAACATTCGGGCGTAACGCTCGTTACGGAGCTTTTCCCAGCCGTCTTCGTAGCGTTTGATGTATTTCTGAATCGATTTCTCAGGCGCGTGAATCGGCCAGTGGGCTGCCGTGAAGGCGACGTACTGAAAAAACGGCTTGTCTGATTTGGCGAACTTCTCGATCTGTCGAACGGCCTCGGTGCCGATCTTGTCGGTGTAGTAATAGTCTTTGCCTTCGGCTTCGATAAACTTGGTGTTACGCGACAGCGTATAGGGATCGAAGAACGAACCGGCCCCGGTCATCGTTCCATAAAAGTCATCAAAGCCTCGCTGAATCGGACCATCCTTGGCCGGATTGCGGCCGAGATGCCACTTGCCTACCATGCCGGTCTGATAGCCGGCCGTCTTGAGAACCTGGGCGACCGTAACCTGAGAATGTCGGAGGCCGTTGCTGTAGATTCCGCTCAGCATCGTCGCCCGAGTTGGCCAGCAACGCGCCGTGTTGTAGAATTCCGTGAACCGCAGTCCGTTGGCGGCGAGACGGTCGAGATTGGGCGTTTCGATCTCCCCGCCAAAGCACCCCAGATCGGAGAATCCCATATCGTCGGTGAGCACGACGATGATGTTCGGCCGATCGGCGGCGTGAACCGAGGTTGCGCCAATTAGAACCAACGCACATACCAATCCTTTGAGTCGTCTCATCACAGAATCCCCCTTCGCAGTACATATATTTGGTCAGCGGCACGGTCGTCTTATGCGATAATCTTCGTGATCACATTTCCGCCCGTGTCGGTGAGCCGGAAGTCGCGGCCGTTGTGGCGATAGGTCAGCTTTTTGTGATCCATACCAAGTTGGTTCAGGATCGTAGCATGAACGTCATGCACGCTGGCTCGATCAATAGTCGCGTGATAGCCGATCTCGTCGGTCTCGCCATAGCTAAGCCCTCGCTTGACGCCACCGCCAGCCATCAACATCGTAAACCCATAGGGGTGATGATCGCGCCCTCTGCCAGTCGCGTGCGGTGTGCGACCGAACTCGCCACCCCAGACGACGAGTGTATCGTCCAGCATTCCACGCTGTTTCAGATCTTGAATCAGTCCGGCGATCGGCTGGTCAGTGTCGTAGCAATGTTTGACATGGTTACCGGCAAGATTGCCATGGGCATCCCAATTGGCGTCGCCGTGGGCGCCGCCAGAATAAAGCTGCACGAAGCGGACTCCTTTTTCGACCAAGCGACGCGCCATTAGGCATTGGCTTCCGAAGTAGGAGGTCTTCTTGCCTTTTTCAATTCCATAGAGACGTTTGGTCGCCTGGGTCTCGCCAGACAGATCGAGCATCTCGGGAGCGGCCGTTTGCATGCGATACGCCAGTTCAAACGAATCGATGCGCCCTAGCAAATCGCCTTCGCCGGCGTGCCTGGCCGCATGCTGCCCGTTCAATTGCTTCATCAGGTCGAGTTGCGAACGCTGTTGCCCTCGAGCCAGTCCCTTGGGCAGTTTCAGATTAAGAATCGGAGTGCCCTGCGAGCGAACCGGCGTCGCCTGAAACGTACTGGGCAGAAAGCCAGAGCCCCAGTTCTGTGGGCCGCCGATGGGGCCACCGCGATAATCGTACATGACCAAGAAGCCCGGCATGTCCTGATTTTCGCTGCCGAGGCCATAGGTGACCCACGATCCGACGCTGGGAAAGCCAACGCGAGTGAACCCGGTGTTCATCTGAAACAGAGCCGGGCCATGGTTGGTCGATTCGGCATAGACCGACTTAAGCA
>Ga0114996_10004312_pt1 | contig 17196 bp, 10 predicted proteins | sample ArcticOcean_MG_C_4_FD_87039 | JGI IMG/M metagenome (GOLD analysis project Ga0114996, IMG submission 87039) | Marine microbial communities from western Arctic Ocean - ArcticOcean_MG_CB4_134 | ecosystem: Environmental > Aquatic > Marine > Oceanic | place: Arctic Ocean: Canada Basin | collected...
TGTCCTTGAGGTTGATTCCCATGTTCATCAGGATTTTCTGGGTAATGACTGTCGGAAGGAAACGGTTCAGCGTCTGTTCGGTGCAACCGTAAGGGTAATCGGTCAGGTACGGGAGTGCATCGACCATTGCAGTGGCAAGGCTCGGTGAGTACCTGACCTCTAGTCGTGTCTGTTCAGGGCGACGCTGCGCTGGAACACTGAGTTTGATTTCCGCGGTTTTCTGTTCGGGCCTGATTGCTCCACTGTAAGAATCCGTCTTAAGCATGCCGTGTACTAGTACCGGATAGCTCATCTGCATCGCGTCAGACTCCTCATCGGTCAGTGCTTTCATGGTAATGGAAGCCTCGCCTTCGCGGACGGCCTTCACGAGCCAGTCGACTTTCTTTTCTCCTCCGGCCGGAATTGTGATTGTCTTGCTCGTAGTCTCGTCCTTAACGATTACCATTGAATCACCTTCGAGGCCAAGCTCGACTCTAACCTTTTTCTCTTTCTTCAGGTAATTATGAACGTTCGCGGTGAGGGTCACTTCGTCCTTCTCGACAAAGAAACGCGGGGCCTGCATGCGGATGATGAGGTCCTTGCTGGTGATCACTTCGGCCTCACCCTGACCGACTTTCGTTCCGTGGCCCATTGCCCATGTCCTTATTTTCCAGGTCGTCAGGTTCTCAGGCATATCGATCTCAATCTCTGCGAGCCCGTTCTTATCTGTGTCCAGTTTCGATGCCCAGAACGCGAGATCAGCAAAGTTGCTTCGGATCGTTGGCTGAACTTCAGCCGAAGCGGCTCCTCCAGAATCAACTTTTCCGCCTTCACCTCCACCAAATGCATCTTCTAATTGAATTTCGCCTGAGTCCGCTGTGAATGCTGCTCCCTCTGGAGCGGCTAATGCTAGTGGTGCACCAGCACCCACTCCTCTCAACTTATTACTTCTCTTAGCTAGTGTGCTTCTGTTTCTCGACAACGATTGAGATCGTGGTGCGGCGTCAAAGGCATTTCCAAGTTTACCTTTTATGAAGGATTGATCCGCGACGGAGTTACCAAAGGCGCCGATACTTCCCATACCTTTCTGGCCCTTGAGCACGATGTTCTGGAACCAGCGGTTCAGGTTGAACTCCGTGTTCCTGCTATGGCGACGACGCCACTTCCAGAAGAAGTCCTTAATTTCAGGAACGTTAGAGCCTCCGGAAATGTACTCGATGGCCTTATCGTAAACGGTGACGACAGTCGTGCCGACGAAAGGCTCGCCGTCAAGGTCAGTGAGTTTGATTTTGACTTTTGCCGGGGCACCGGGTTTGTAACGTGTTTCGTCCGGAAGGGCTTCGACGTTCAAGATTCTCTTCTCTGGGGGAACAATAATTTCACGGGTCTCTTCGTAAATCTTTCCTCCGCTGATGGTGAAGGCCTCGACGAAGAAGTTGGGCATGTCCTTCTTGGTGACTTTGATTTCAGCGACGGTACTTTTGCCGTCAACGCGGATGATTCTTGGGGGCAGATAAACGCCGTTCGTGGGACGCAAGAACAGGGCTACTGTGCTGTTCTTTCTTTCTGTATTGATCATCAATTCGATCGTTTCACCAGCCTTATATTCTTTCTTGTCACTGATGATTTCAATGTCATTGAAGCGGAACTCTTTGCCGTCAAAGCCTTCGCCCCTGACTACAAAGACATAACCTCCCTCAATACTGTGCCCTGCCTTGTCCTTGAGTGTGTAACTGAGACGGTACTGACCCTTGGCCGAGGCCTTGAGCTGTTGTTGGATCTGTCCATTATTACCTGTGTCAATGTCCCAGGAAGCGATCGTTTTTTCGTCAGGCTTTCCTTCATCATTGTACTCGATTTTCAGTAATTTAAGTGTTCCTTCTCCCTCGACTCCTTTTCCGTCCAGTGTTCTGGCATTTGCACGGGCCTGAATTACATCACCGACTCGGTAGTAACCACGGTTCATCCAGAGGTTCACCTTGAACGGTTTTCTGGCCACGAGAACGGACCCGCTGCCGACGATGGTTCTTCGTGACTCGTCACGGACTTCAGCCGTGATTGAATATTTATGATCAATATCACCGTGCATCGCCTTGGCTAGGGCAGTGTCGATTTCAATTTCGACGGTCCCATCAGCCCCGATCTCAACTTCGCTCTCCAAAACAACTTCTGGGGGCATGTTGCCTCTTGGCCACCACCAGTGAGTGGGTCTCCTGCAGCCCCAGTTCTTCCATCCTGGGTACCAGTCATAGTCGTAACTGAACCACCAGTAACCGGAACCGTAAAACCAGTCCCAGGGCATGGGGGCAAACCATCTACCATCATGTTCGCTGCGCATGACCTTATATTTGACGGTCGCGTTCTGGACCGGAGCTCCGAAAAGATATTTTGCCGTGATCTTTGCTGGCACTTTCTCGCCGAGCATTACCGGCTTCGAAGGGGAATCAATAGTCACCTCGAATTCAGGCTTCTTATACTCCTCGACTCTGAAAGTATTGCCGCCGTGGGCCATGTGCCTTCCCTGATGCAGGATGTTGATGCGGTACACGCCCAGAGTGGCATTTTTAGGCAATGTGATCTTGTCCGTGAATCCGCCGTACTGGTCCGCCTTTAACTGTTTTTCGTAAATTTTCTCACCCTTAGGATTATTGATCAGGATGTTAAATTCTTTTCCTGCGAACTGGCTCTTGTCTTCTTTGTCATACTGTGAGTGCCTGACCCAGGCCTTGAAATTGACTTCCTGATTGGGTCGGTAAACTGGCCTGTCAGTGATGAATATGGCCTTGGTCGTATTGTATGCCGGGTCATGGATATTGTTGTACCATACGCCGGAGAAGCCGTGATAAGCGAATCGTCCGTCTTCTGTAGTTGCCGTGATGAGCCACTGCATCTGATTAGGCATCCGATCAGCTCCGAGCATGATCTGGCCCTGCTTGTCAGTGAATTCAGCGAACTGTTTGGTGATCACGTTGTATCGACGCTTTGGTTGGAGGAGCTTATTCTTTTTCAGGTACTCGACCCGGTAACCAAAGAACTCGACATTTGCCCTCTCGATAGGGTTCCCGTTCAGAGCGTCACCGACAAAGTAGAAAGATTTCTTGTCGAGGGGCTTTTTAACGATCGCGGTGTCTGAGACCCAGACAATGATATTGGAGGTGTTTCCGTTTGTCATTTTAGCCTTGAGAAGGTAGGCACCTGACTTGGTCAGAGGAGTCACGATATCGATCCTCTTATCCCAGTGGTTTTTTCTAGGTTCGAGTCGAAGTTCCCAGTCAGCAATGCTCTCGCCGACGTACTTTTCCATCTTATCATTGATCAGGCTATAACCGATGTTTCCGATATTAACCTGAGAATTATCAATCTGGCTCGGATTGCTTTTCAGATGAGATTTCACGTCTTCGAGTAGTTTTCTTATGTCGATAGTGAATGCTTCAAACTTGACTTCTTCGCCGTTACGGAAAACGAATCCAAGAGAAGGTTTTTCACCTGCCGGATGAGTTTGTGTCCCGTCAAAACGTCCCCATTCATCAAGGATCTGGTTCAGCCGGTCCACTTTCCATTTATTCTTGCCCCCAGGACCGAACTTTTCGATGCTCTGTTGCCAGTACTTGGCCGCTTTAGGATATTGCCTTCTGTTTTCAAAGATAGAGGCAAGATCATAAGTGGCCTGTTTGGCGAAACTCTTATCTTCCAGTTCCGCGACTTGCTTGAGCTGAGTGATATGATTGTGTTCATCGGGTAAGGTTATCCTTTTGACTCCGGTCGCGAGGCGGACGATCGTTTCATTTTCCTTCAGCGTGTGAAGTTCGTACGTTCCGCTCTCGTTCTTTTTTCCTTGGTCCGGGCTGTGCTGTCCAAAGAATCTTCCGAAACCCCATTGTTGCATTGTCTGGACGCCGAACTGGTTACGTAGGAATGAGATCCATTGATACTTGGCATTGCCGGCCAGGGTAGGGGAAATTTCACCTGCTTCGGTGAGAAGGAACCTCCAACGTTGTCCGTCATTCTTTGCTTCGTCCCAGGCCGACGGGAGCGAGTAAAGGACCGGGCTCCCATCCTCATTGACTGGCGTTCCTACATTGCGGGCCCTGTAATAACCACCATCCTGAAAGTCAGGTATTTTCTTGAAGTCGGTAAGGTTCTGAAGTCTCCAGGACTCACTACTGCCCCGGTTACTGCGTATCGAATTTGAAAAATCAAAATAGAACTGTCCAAGTGCAGTCTTGTCCTCTTCTCCTTCCGAGGATTTCATGGCCTGTTCCATAAGGGCAAGAGACTTGACCCGGTCCCGCTCGTAAGCGTTCACGTACTTTCCTCCTCCTCGATGATGTCCACGCTTAAATTCACCGCTGATCAGATAACCCATGTGCTGCGTCCCCATGTATATTTTTGCCGCGCTGGCGAGTATCCTCCAGTCCTTCGGATATTTTTGGGTCACACTTTCAATGAACTTATCAATGTCCTGAATCTGGCCGGTCCTGTTTAGGCATTGATATGCGTTATTCAAGTCCCCGGCAGCGGCGGATCCTGAATTGCCTTCTCCGAGGAGTAGTCCCTGATAAGCTTCAAAGGCCTCTTTCCAGTTCCCGTCCTTTTGTAGCTTGCTGGCTTTTTTTCGGACATCGTTGATGGATTGCTCTTCAGCGTTACTGATTAGTGAAAAAGCAAAAAAGGTAAGGATAAGAGGGGTAATTGATCTCATTATTTTTATGATTTACACAATTATAACGCCACTAGTGGGCAGATCCTTAGATTTTTCTTAAACTTTTTCAAATTGCGATCGGTGAGCTGGTTCAGGATTGGCTTGTTAAGGCCTTTTTAAGGTGTTACAAGGCATTCTTGAAGAGTTCATTTCAGTGCTTGGCGTTCGTTCTGGTCATTTGTGGGAGGCTGACTGCTTTCTGCGCTGAGGGTCCCGCGGCGGCATTGCCGTCCCTCATGCATTTTGCTGACGGGAAAAGAGTCAATTCATTGGCTGAATGGGATCAGCGTCGCGAAGAAATTAGAAATCTCCTCGTTAAGTATTTTATTGGAACTTTTCCGAAAGAAGTTCCGGAAATAATAAAGGCTGAACTGCTCTCAGAGGTGAAAGGTGATAAGGACTCCATTAGGCGCAGGGTCAGGGTCACTCTGGCCACTCCGAACCGCGTCTCTTTTGACATGGAGGTCTGGGCTCCGAGAAGAGGGGCCCCCTTTCCCTTACTTCTTACTGCGCCCAGATTCTACCAGCGGTACTGGGCCGAGGATGCTCTGGAACGTGGTTATGCCGTATGCCTCTTTCCTGGAGTTGACAGTCATCACAAGGAGGAAAATTATCCCGGTTTTGAGAGTGTGTGGCAGAAGTTCCGGGCCGAGTACCCAGAATCTACCTGGACTGAAATCAGCGCCAAGGGATGGCTAGCGAGTCGCTGCATTGATTATCTCTTGAGTGAAGGTTCAGTGGCTAGGGTGGATCCTTCAAAGATAGCGATTATCGGGTTTTCCCGTTACGGGAAGCAGGCCATGATCGCGGCCGCATTTGATTCTAGGATCAGTTGTGTGGTGGCGAGAAGCCCCGGTTCACCTGCATCGTGCCCTTATCGTTTCACTAGCCGTAACACTTATGCTGAGGCTCCATCCGATTTTCCCAGCCAGTGGTTCCTGCCTTCGTTAAGGAAGTATACGGGACGGGAGAATCAGATCCCGATCGATGCGCATGGTTGGTACGCTCTCATCGCTCCGCGCCATTGTCTCATTCATACTGCACACAATGATGGTGCAGAGCCGACCTTTGCAGTTGAGAAAGCATACATTGAAGGGCGTTCTGTTTACCGGTTCCTCGGGGCCGAGAATAAACTGAGGATCGATTACCGTGAAGGTGGTCATTCCTCTGGTCCTCCTCCCGAATCAATTAGCCGCGATGACCGGCAAAGGAACTTGGACTGGATTGATCTCGCTTTTGGGAGAGGAAAAGTCAGACCCAAAGATTTTCCTGAAGAATTAATTCATGACTTTGATTGGAAAAAGTGGAGATCTTGGCAGAAAGATTCTGAACTTCTGATCCCGGACGATGCATCATCTCAGGAAAAGATTCGCTGGTCCATGGGCGTTGAACCTGACGAGATCAAAAATGAGAAGAAAGCTCCCTATATCAGCGACAAAGAGTCCGAGCTGATGACTCATGACCGCTGGGCTCCGGCCGGTATTCTCAGGGCCCCTATCAAGTTTGGTCATGGGGTAAGGGGTAACCTATATTATAAGGAGGGATCGAAGGGGCCTCTACCAGTGGTGGTCTGGCTACATCCTCTCTCATATCATAGTGGTTACAATGAGGGTTATGGGGTCCAGGGAACGACCGTCTATCACCGTCTCGCACAGAACGGATTTGCCGTGATAGCTTATGATCAGTGCGGCTTTGGTCTCAGGCTCCTCGAAGGACGTGATTTTTACAGTAATTACCCTAAATGGTCGAGACTGGGTCGAATGGTAATGGATGCGCGGGATGCGATCAGTTTTGTAATGGACCCCCGAGGTAATTCCCGGAAACCTTTGCCGGCCCTGAACAAGGAAAGGATCTTTCTTTTAGGTTACTCGACAGGTTCACTCGTGGCCATGTATGCCGGTGCCCAGGATCCGAGAGTGACGGGCATAGCCTGTTTTAGCGGATGGACCCCGTTAAAGGATTCTAGTCAGGATAAAGTGACCGGAGGCAATTGGCGTCTTTGGGGACTGCATGGTTTGCAACCCATGCTTGGTCTGTTTCGGGGGAAGGAAAAAAATATTCCCTATGATTACGATGCAGTTTTCGAATTGATCATGCCCAAGCCTTTGCTCTTGGTTACCCCGAAAAGGAACCGCTTTACAGACCAAGGTGCCATTGCTGATTTACTTGGAAGGCTTAGGTTGAAAAATCCTGAGGTCTTCAAGGATTCTCTTACTTGGCTGGCTCCGGATGAGGTGGACCATTTTCAGAAGGATCAGCAGATGAGTTTTATTGATTGGGTCAGGTCCTTGAACTAATTAATTACAGTTCCGGTTTCTTTATCTTTTTGCGAAGCCTGGTCCTTCCTCCTGACCGTGACCTGAAAGGAGCAAATACCTCATCAGAACCGTCCCTCTTGATATGATAGACAATTTCCAAGAGTTCACCTAAATGGCCTCCGGGAAGACCTCCGTTGTATTGAAACCATTCCAAGTATTCAAATGGAAGGTCATATATAGGTACACCAGAAGGAGGATAATCCTTCGGCCCGTACTTGCCAAACGGCATGCAGGTACGGCCGATCTCGGCCATTGTCTCAGCGAACTCTTCTGGATCAAACAAATCTATAATAAAAAATTATGTACAATTTAGCAGGATCCTATTAGTCGCCAAATACCAATTTATCAGTTAAGTGTACTGTGTGTGGGCATTCTTTGAGAACTTTTCCGAGTACTGGCAAATGTATCTGGTATTTGCGGTGCTTGTTTTTGCCGGAATTTCCTTTGTCCGTGAATGGATGCCGCCGGACATGGTTGCAATGTTTTCTCTGGGCATCATTTTATTGCCTGGTATTTTCGGTTTCAATATTCTTGAAGCTAGTGAACTGACTAGCGCTTTCAGTAATCCTGCTCCACTGACAATAGCCTGCATGTTTGTGATGAGTGCGGGACTTGAGAAGAGCGGTTGTATACGTGCTCTTGGTGCGGGTTTTAAAAATATTGCAGGAGGCACTGAACTGAGAGCTCTTATCATTCTGATGGGTCTAGGCGCTGTCCTTTCAGCTTTTGTTAATAACACACCGGTCGTTGTCGTCTTTTTGCCGATTGTTTTGTCACTTGCCAAGTCCACAGAACTGAAATCATCCAGACTCCTGATGCCGCTTTCCTTTGCCTGCATCCTTGGAGGGACATGCACTCTGACCGGTTCATCGACGAACCTGATCATTGATGGAATTGCTCAGAGTCAGAAATTGGAACCTTTTTCAATGTTTGAGCTGACCAAGTTAGGAGTCATCTATGCGGCGATCGGATTTGTTTATATGCTGACCATCGGAAGAAAATTGTTACCGAAGCATGATTCGATTGCCGTTGACCTTTCTCAGTCAGAGGAACGTGAATTTTTGACTCAGGTCGTTGTGCATGCTGATTCACCGATGATTGACAAGACCATACCGGAAACTTTGTCCAAGCTCATTAAGGAGGCCAGAGTCATTGAAGTGAGGAGACGCGGTGTTCCGGTTCAGGAACCGCTCAATCAGCTCTTAATAAAAGAAAAGGACAGGATTCTTATTTCGGTGCATGGAGATGACTTTCAAGACCTGAAGGATACAGAAGGCCTGAGGTTGACTGCTTACCAGGATCTCAAGCTGGAAACTCTGGAGCGTCGTCCGGCTATGCTTCTTGAAGGAATTATAGGGCCGCAGAGCAGCATTGTCGGCCGTACACTCAAGGAGCTGAAATTCCGCCAACGTTTTGGGGTCCTGATTCTCGGGATTCATCGGCAGAGCGGTGATTTCCGTAAGAACTTTGAAGATGTACGTATCCATTCAGGAGACACTCTCATCATTGAGGGTCCTCCTCAGGCCATTGCAAGGGTCCGTAAAGAAAAGGACTTTGTGAGTCTTTCCGAACCTCCTGATCCGCCGGTTCGCCGGGGAAAGGCACTAGTCGCAGCTTCAATCACTTTAGGCTTCGTGATGGCGGCCAGTTTCTCAGGACAACCAATTTTCATGATCGCTTTACTGGCTTCGCTTGCGATGTTGGCGACTCGGTGCCTTGATCCTGCTGATGCCTATAATGCGGTCGGCTGGAATATTATTTTTCTAATCATTGGAATGCTTGGTCTAGGCAAGGCTATGGAAGTGACTGGGGGTGCCGGGCTCATAGCTAACGGCGTCATAAGTGTGTTTGGAGGTTCTTCTCCGGTCATTATTTTGGCCGTTGTTTATCTACTCAGTTCTGTCCTTACTGAACTTATCAGTAATAATGCGGTTGCGGTGTTGCTGACCCCGATAGTGGTGGGCATTGCCGCTGCTCTTGGGATCGAGCCGAGACCACTCATTGTGGCGATAATGTTTGGATGCAGTGCGAGCTTCGCGACTCCGATAGGCTATCAGACAAACACATATGTGTATGGGGCCGGTGGTTACAAGTTCTCAGACTTTCTTAAAGTAGGAGTTCCACTTAACCTGATCCTTTGGATCGTGGCGACTCTTCTAATACCTGTTTTCTGGCCTTTCTAAATTGACTCATTTATTCAGGTCTCATCCCTCCACGGACTCTTCCGGCTCTATAGTCTCCATAATTGTCTCCAAAGAGAGGATCAATGGCCCTATTATTTGGTGGAGAGATCCAGGCCCTTAGAATGTGTCGTTTCTTTTCAGGTTCAGGAAAATCAACAAATTCTGATCGTCGGTGAAGAGTGATCCAGTTATTGAGAAAAAGAATATCTCCTGGACCTTGTCGGAAAGTGAAGTGCATATCCGGTGAGGATGCGATTTCCTCGATCGTGTCTAGAGCTCTTTTCTGCTCCTGAGACATGTTAGGTAATTCCGGCATGGCGTAGGCTCTGTCTATGAGGACGCGCAGGAGATTGCAGGCAAATTTTCCCTCCGTCACTGAAAAGATTGGCTGACTGCAATATGGGAGCTCATTGCCGGTATCAACATTATGGCGTTTATAATAATAGGGCTCATAAAGGAACTTGATCAGTTCGGGTTCATTATCTAGGAGGTAATTGTGAATGGCGGCAGAACTGACGATCTGATTCTCTCCTCCGGACAGTGCTTGCTTCAAACAAAGGAATCCTATCACGTCACAACGGTCAGAATGAAAAGATAGCTTCTTCCTGGTGTTAGGTCCCCGTGACCTCGGATCATTTTCTTTGTATCCTGAATCCCTTACACTGAAGATTAACTGTCCTCCTGAGCTTTGTGACACGAGTGTCCCGATCTGAGAGGCGATGTTTGAAAATATCTTTTTAGCTTCAGGCTCATTAAGATCATGGATAGGACAATTACGTATCAGGACAACTCCTGGTCCGTTCTCAAGTATTTCACGGGTCTCTGAGAGTAGTTGTGTGAGTGATGGGGCCTCTTGGTTGTTTCCAGAAATGAGATTATTGATTTCTTTTATGTGGGCTTCGGTGAGGCTAATTTGCCAGTCAGAGCGACTGGAAAGTTCTTTTCCTTTCCATGCGCAGGGTGAATCAATTATGGAAAATGCACTCATTTTTCTTCCCTATAAAATATCATCTCAATTAAGGTGGAAGGGAAATTGATTTTTTCTAACGAATCGATAATATTAGTATTATTAATAATGGATATGAAAAAGCTGATCCTACTTAACGTTTTCTGGGCGCTAGTCGCTATAGGTGCTTATTTTTCTGGAAACAAGGAGGAGCATGGATCATCTGGCCAGAGCTCAGTAGAAAGCTCTAGTGCTCAGTACCGTGATGGGATCGATTTTCGTACCGGATCGGATAATTCATCCAAGAGTCCCGGGTCCAAGGGCATTGCCCGCAAAAGTCAAAATGATCAACTTGAAACAGGAACTATCCCTTCAGGGGAAGTGAGTCGCCGCATCAGTAGTGCGTTGGCTGACCCTGACCCGATCCGACGCAATGCAAGTGTTGCCCAGATGCTTCTGGAACTCGATCAATCTAACGTTGCTGATATGCTGAGTGCATTTGAAAATGCTCCTGGGGGGAGGGACAATGACAGGTTCTTTAATGATTTTCTTTTTGCTTGGGCCAGAGTCTCCGGAGAAGAGGCTGTTAAATATGCGATGGATCCTGAGTCACCAAAGAGGACCCGCGGTGACGAGGTGACTGCAGTTTCTGGATGGGCTGCTGTTGACCCAGATGCGGCTAGGCAATTTGTGGAGGGGGTAGAGAATGGTGATGTGAGGCAGTGGATGCATCTGGGAGTTCTGAAGGAGATGGTTCAGAATAATTTGGATGGAGCCATTTCCTATTCAGAACAGAATGTGAAGTCTAGGGCCAGGGGCGAGCAAATGGATCGAATAGCAGACGCCCTAGTTGCGCAGAGAGGAGAGCAAGCCCTCATTGAATGGATTAACGGGATCGATCATACAAAGAAAGAAAATGACCTGCTCTCTTACAAGAATTACGCGGTAAGAATAGCTTTAGATAGAACTTTGAAAAGCAATCCGGACATGGCCTTGCAGTTTGTGACCGATAATGCGGAACAACCATTCCTTTCATCGGAAACTCTTGAGCGGGCGTCGAGGGCTGCTGGAGATTCCATCCAGGATGAAATACAATGGTTAGTGGATTTGCCTGAGCAGGTCAAAGGTCAGCGTCATGCTATAGGAGAAAGATTTGAGGATTTTATCCGTGACGATTTTGTTGGTGCAGGAGAATGGTTAGCGGGCCAGTCCCTGGGGCCTGCCTACGATGAGGCAATACAGGATTATGCTATGTCAGCTGCCAAGGATAATCCAGAGGCCGCGCTGTCATGGGTCGATCGGATCTCTGATCAACGTTTAAAAGATCATACCCTGGAACGGCTTAAACCTAAGGAGCCTAAGGTCAAGGAAAAGTAGGACAATTCTTAAGGCTATCCTGATAAATAGATCATTTGGAAATAAGTTAAAAGCATGAAGCTAACTGATCCTGTAGCCACAAGGCTAACTGCCAAAGGAGTCGTTGCCGTACTTATGATTGACCGGGTCGATGACGCGGTCCCTGTCGCCGAGGCTCTCTTGCATGGAGGTGTAGATGCTATGGAATTGACGCTTCGAACCGACGCCGCGTTACCGGCATTGAAATCGATTGCTGAATCCGTTCCTGAAATGCTTGCAGGGATTGGAACTATTCTCAAACCGGACCAGATCGTTCAGGCCAAGGATTCGGGGGCTGCTTTCGGTGTTTCTCCGGGCACAAACGTTGATGTCATTGAGGCGGCCCAAGAGGCAGGGCTTCCTTTTGCGCCCGGTATCATGACTCCTTCGGATATTGAGCGTGCATTGCCCTTTGGTTGTGAGATTTTGAAGTTCTTTCCTGCCGGCAGCAGTGGCGGTATTAAGCATTTAAAGAATATCGCTGCTCCTTATGCTCATCTTGGACTCAAGTATGTTCCTCTCGGAGGAGTTAATCAGGAGAACATGACGGATTACCTGAAGGAAGATATTATTGCTGCGGTCGGCGGTTCATGGATAGCGCCAAGAGATCTCATTGCTTCCGGTCAGTGGGATCAGATAACCTCTAACGCAAGTTCTGCTGTTCAGGCTCATAGGGATTTAGGTAAATGAAAGAATCTAATATTGAGCTTCGCAGAATGGAAGAAGGTGACAGGAATCAGCTCATCGATTTAATTTTCAGTTCCACAAATGCTTGGTATCAGGAGCATTTCAAAAAGAACGTTTTTGGTGGGGATCCAAGTGCCTGCGAAATCTTCACCGAAGTCTATGAGGATCTTGACCCGGGTTGTTGCATTATAGCTGAGGACATGGACGCTGGTAGCTTGGCCGGTTCCTGTTTCTATCATCCGCGGGAGACACATTTTTCCTTGGGAATCATGAATGCTAGCCCGGACTATTTTGGAAAGGGGATCGCGACCCGGATGCTTGATGAAATCATTTCGCTTGCAGAGCATGAGAATCTTCCGATTCGCCTCGTTTCAAGTGCGATGAACCTGGACTCGTTTTCACTATATACCCGCCGTGGATTTGTTCCTAGAATGACATTCCAAGACATGTTTTTGTCTGTCCCTGAGGTTGGTTTTAGCGTATCCCCTCCTGAAGGAATGGACCGGGTCAGGGATGCGGTCCCTGAAGACGCGAAGGCTATAGCTGACTTTGAAATGAAGTTGAACGGGATCAGAAGAGAAAAGGACTTTGCCTACTTCATCAGAAATGGATCAGGCGTCTGGGGTGTTTCAGTAATTGAGTCACCCGAAGGTGAAATCACAGGATTCCTTTGCTCGGTTAATAGCTCCGGAAGTAAGATGCTGGGGCCCGGGGTATCATCTAACTGTTCGGATTCAGCTGCTCTAATTTATAATGAACTTAATGAAAGGCACCGCGGGAATGCGCCTGTCTTTCTGGTCCCGGTTCAGGAAAGTGAACTAGTTCAAACTCTGTATGGATGGGGTGCGAAGAATTGCGAAATGCATCTTTGTCAGGTGAGGGGCGACTGTCCTCCTCTGAACGGAGTGACAATGCCAACCTTCATGCCTGAGACTGGATGAAAGAATAGGAAAAACTAAATTATTGGACATTCATTTTCTAGAAACTCAATACGATTCCGTAGATTACAGGACTTCCTGTAATCTACGGAACGAACTTCTCAGAAAACCGCTCGGGATGAGCCTATTTGACCAGGACCTCGAAGAGGAAAGAGATTTCATTCATTTGATCGGCAAGAATGAAGAACAGGGATTAATCGCGTATCTTCAATTCAAGAAAATCGAGGAGGACACACTGAAAATGCAGCAGGTCGTTGTAGCGGAGCTTGCCCAAGGAAAAGGGATTGGGAGGAAGCTCATTCTCTTTTCGGAGCAATTCGCCATTATGTCTGGATTTTCCTCTATAATTTTGCATGCGCGTGAGAACGTGATTGGATTTTATGAGCGGCTCGACTATGTCCGTGAAGGGGAGAGATTCCTCGAGGTAACGATTCCTCATTTTAAAGCGAGCAAGAAACTGCAGTGAATGTAATATTAGATAATGTCTATTGTTAAAATTCATTCTGTGTTCTTTAGCCTTTTCGTGCTGTGCACTGCACATGGTTCCCCCATTCAGTCCCTCGAAGAGTGGCTTTCAGCGGACAGGGGTTCGAGAAAGCCAATGCATGACAGTGAATTTTCAAAGCTAAGCCTTTCCGAGGAGGACGCGGTCCGGGCGAAGGAACTATTATGGAAAGATCATGCGGCGATGATTCGTGAGACCAGATCCGAGGAGATGAAGAGTAAATCAATTTCATTGGGTGGCAAAACAATGAAGTTTGACTTCATTGTCTTTGGTGAGAAACCAAAGAATGGTCGGAGCCTCTTCATATCGATGCATGGTGGAGGAGGTGCCCCGCCGAAAGTCAATGAAGGTCAGTGGCGCAATCAGATGCGTCTTTATAAGCCCAAGGAAGGAATTTATCTATGCCCGCGTGCCCCAACAGATACTTGGAACCTCTGGCACCAGTCCCATATTGATCCTCTATTTGACAGGCTCATAGAGAACTTAACTATCTTTGAGGAAGTCAATCCTGAGCGAGTCTATCTCATGGGTTATTCTGCAGGAGGTGATGGAGTTTATCAATTGGCTCCGAGGATGTGCGATCGTTTTGCTGCTGCGGCAATGATGGCCGGTCACCCGAATGAGTCGACGCCGTTAGGTTTGCGCAATCTTCCCTTTGCTCTTCAGGTAGGAGCCAATGATGGTAGTTATGGGCGTAACAAAGTGGCTGCGTCCTGGGGGGAAAAGCTGGCAGATCTTCGTAGTAATGACCTTAAAGGTTATGATCATTTTGTGAAAATTCATGAAGGGAAGGGGCACTGGATGAACCTTGAAGATAAGGTCGCTGTTCCCTGGATGGCTAAACGTACAAGAAATCGATTGCCGAAAAAGATTGTATGGAAGCAGGACGATGTGACCCATGGGCGGAGTTATTGGGTTGCCTTGCCTGGGGCAGAGGTCAAGGCCAGGCAACTGATTATGGTTAGCCGTGAGGGGCAACAATTTAACGTGGATAAGGCTGATGGGATCGGGACTTTATGTATTTTACTTAATGATGAGATGATTGATTTTGCTGAGCCTGTCACGGTCAAGTTCGGCGGCAAGAAGGTTCACGAAGGCAAGGTCAGCCGATCCATTGCTGCTATTTCTAGGACAATGATTGATAGGGGGGATCCCGGTTTGATTTTCAGTGCCATTTTAAACGTGAAGTTGAAGTAAGTGATTCTTGCATGGGTTGACATCCGTCCGTTCCTCTTTGTTCTGGGGATCCCTGTCATCATACTGTTGACTTTTCTGGGCTGTGCCATTGTTAAATCAAGGGTCCGGAGATTGAAAGCATCCATCATCACACTGACGCTTTATGTCCTGCTCTTTGCGTTCTTTCTGTACGGACCATTCATCGGTCAAACAAAGACCCGTGAGTATATGATGAGCTGGGAAATTAAGTCCCCGCAGCTTCATAGAGAAAATCAGGTAACTCAGCTTAAAGTTCCCGAAGTGATTTTCTCTTTCATTGAATTTCCTGAATACTTTATTGGCTATCATTCGAGTGAACTTGCCGATCATCTCAAGAGAAATGATAAGAAGGAAGTTAAGGCTCTCATTGAGATCACTTCTGACTACGGCAAGGTCCGTGGCTATAGTGTCCTTGAAATTGCAGGAGAAAAGAGCTGGCTCAACGAATGGAGTTATGGTGGGACCAGAGGATCCCCTCAAAGATCTCCCTGGGACTAGGTCATTTTCCTTTGTGCTCTTTGATCGTTGTTAAGAATTAACGGAGCCGCACCGCTGCTCTGAAAAGTATTGCCGGATCCTGATTGATCAGATTTTTTGAAATGGCCTTGTACTCGAGAGACTCGGTTCCATCACCGTTATGAGTTCTTTTGGTTAGTTCGATTCCGTCACCGTCAGTCAAACGTGCCCATGAGATTCCGTCAGTAGAGTACTCTAATTCGATTAAGGCATCGTCAGCGCCGAGTATTTGGAGGACAGTGACAATGAGCTTTCCGTCCTTGTTAATTCTAGCTCTCAGGTCATCGGTCTGCGGAATTGCATAAGCGAGTAAATCTGAAGAGTTTTCACCGCTAAATGTTATAGAATCTGAAGTGCCCGGATTGCCTCCTGTCTCGATGCTGGGCCTCCATTCGCTCGGTAAGTTAGGGTCCCTGTCTCCGGCAGGGTCAATGCGTATGAGGCTGAATCCGTTACCATCTGAACTCTCGGGCCACGCCCCTTCATCACGGTAGTTAAAATCAATTATTATTGATCCGGACGCATCACTTAAAAGAATGCGTTCGCCGCTGTTGCTGAGCCGTGAGTTATTCTCAAATTGGTTCTGACTAATCATTATTCGCTCCCCGGGCCCGATGATTGTCCTGTCCTGAAAAGTGAAGTCGATTCCGTTTTTGAAATAAACACCACTCAAATCAACGCTCTTGGATGGGTCCAGATTAATGAGTTCAATGAATTCGTTATCATTTTCTTGTTCGGGGTGATACATGATTTCCGAAATGGTAAGGTTCGTGGAATTGGCAGAAGCAATGTTCCCGGTGCTCTCGATAATGATCGTGTCGCTGCCGACCTCTTTACCTTTCCGGTTAAATGCTGTGAGGTTTATCGTATTTTTCCCGGGCTGAACGGGTACACTCACTTCCCATGAGTCAGCGTCTGTCCAGTCGATAGGTAATGGAAGATCGGCCCCTTCGATAAATACATTTGAAACGTCGACCCAGCCATTACCTGATATGTTCGCGGTTGGTCCATCGACTGTTAAATTATTTCCTACCCCAGTGGTGATGTTAAAAGGAATCTGTTTCGGTATTCGGCTCATGACATAATTGGATCGTGATCGAATATTGCTGCTAAAACCGGTGTAACCCTCTCTGGCCAATGAACCGTAATGAGTTAGCCAATAATTCATGTATTCGCTATTGAAAGTGCTTTCGATAATGTCGACGAGGTGCCCATGAAAGATTCTTCCATACACTGGCCTTGCAGGGATCTTTGCGAAGTTACGGCCGCCCCAGAGTCCAGCGCTTGAGCTTTGGGAGAACAGAAAGTCCCAGTCCCACGGCATGGGTTCCACTTTTCCGTCCGATGGGCGAACGTAGAAATTGAGGTTATGAGGATTTCCCTGACTATAAGTGTCACCGATTCCAAGGAGTGACATGATGGCGAATTGACGCATCCACATATCCACATTGATGACGTTTTTGATTTCATCTTCAAGTTCCTGTCCTCTGAGACTAAAAGCTTTGCACATTGCTATAATTTCATCGTACCGATCCTTAGGGAGTCTCGAATTAATGCGTATGTTGTGCCGGTAAATTTCTTTATCATCTCCTTGATCAGCTAAATCAAAGCTACTGACCCAGCCGATTGGAAACGGAAGCTTAGGTGATTCAGGGTTCCCTCCCTGTGTACTTTGAAATACCCTGATCCCTTCCATCTTGAAGACGATTCCTTCCGTTCCTTCTCCGCCAGAAAGTCCCTCAAGGTAAGGCTTGCCAAAACGGGCCATTGATAGTCTGGCAGTGCCTTTTTGGGTGGTATGAATTAGTTGAA
>Ga0114996_10004313_pt1 | contig 17194 bp, 18 predicted proteins | sample ArcticOcean_MG_C_4_FD_87039 | JGI IMG/M metagenome (GOLD analysis project Ga0114996, IMG submission 87039) | Marine microbial communities from western Arctic Ocean - ArcticOcean_MG_CB4_134 | ecosystem: Environmental > Aquatic > Marine > Oceanic | place: Arctic Ocean: Canada Basin | collected...
AAAATCAGCAAAAGAAAAAATTGAAAAAATTGGTGGAAAGGTTTTAATAAAAAATAAATAATTATTTTTATTTTAATCATTTAATACAATGAAAGATTCAAACGAAAGTTCAGGTTTTTTTTCAAAAAGTAACGATTTAAGAAACAGAATCTTATTTACTGTACTTGTTCTTTGTGTATATCGACTAGGAACTTATATCCCTTTGCCAAGTATAGACCCACAATCCCTTCAAACGCTCATGCAATCAAACCAAAAAGGTCTTGTTGGGATGTTGAATGTTTTTTCTGGTGGAGCGATAAGTAGAATGGCCATATTTGCTCTAGGAATTATGCCTTACATCTCTTCTTCCATTATTATTCAGCTAATGACTGGTGTGTCAGACTATTTTAAAAATTTAAAGAATCAAGGTGAAATTGGTAGGAAAAAAATTACCCAATACACACGTTATGGAACTGTGGTGCTCGCTACACTTCAAGGATACGGGGTATCTGTTGGATTAGAAAATTCTGCTGGAGTTGTTATAGATTCGGGAATGTTTTTTAAATTAACAACGGTAATATCATTAGTTGCAGGAACAATGTTTTTAATGTGGTTAGGTGAACAAATAACACAACGCGGTATAGGAAACGGAATATCGCTGATTATATTTTCAGGCATAGTAGCAGAAATTCCTAGAGCTTTAGCAGCCACTTTTGAATTAGGTAGAACTGGTGCGCTTTCAGCCACTCTAATTTTATTTATCTTTATATTCATTATAACTACTGTTGCTTTTATTGTTTTTATTGAAAGAGCCATTCGAAAAATTTTGATAAATTATCCAAAAAGGCAGATGGGTACAAAAGTCTACGGAGGAGAGTCGTCTCACCTACCTTTAAAAATAAATACTGCTGGTGTTATTCCTGCAATATTTGCATCAGCGTTGCTGTTACTTCCAATTACCTTTTCTAACTTTGCAATGTCAGATAATGAATTTTTTATTAATATTTCTTCTTTATTTTCACAAGGTAAGCCGATGTATATGATTATGTATGCATCAGGAATAATATTCTTTTCTTTTTTTTACACCTCAATAGTTTTTAATCCCAATGAAACAGCAGAAAATTTAAGAAAACATGGAGGATATATACCAGGTATTAGACCAGGGGAGAGAACTGCTAATTATATAGAAACAATTTTAACAAGACTTACGACCATCGGAGCTTTGTATCTAACACTAGTTTGTTTGATGCCGGAGTTTTTAATTGCAAAGTATCCAATACCTTTTTATTTAGGAGGAACTTCTGTTTTAATAGTAGTCGTTGTTGCTATGGATACTGTTTCACAAATACAAACAAGATTAATGAGTCAACAGTATGAGTCTCTTATTAAAAAAACAAAATTTGGAAAATAAGTAAGTGAATATTATATTAGTAGGACCACCGGGTGCTGGTAAAGGAACCCAATCTGACAAATTAGTTAAAGATTTTGATTTACATAAGTTGTCAACTGGAGATCTTCTTAGAGAAGAAATTAATAAAAAAACAAGCGTGGGAAATGAAATTAAAATCTCAATCGATAAGGGAAATTTTGTTTCAGACGAAATAATTAATAATTTAATTAATAAAGTTGTAGCCCAAAAATCTTTTTTTAATAAACTAATACTTGATGGCTATCCAAGAAACATAGATCAAGCAGCAAGTTTAGATAAACTATTAATTAAATATCAACAGAAAATTACTTGTGTGCTCAATTTACATGTCCAAAAAGAAGTTTTAATTAAAAGAATTTCAGGCAGACAGGTATGTTCAAACTGTGGACTAATTTTTAATAAATTCTTTAATCCATCATCTAAAGAAAATCATAAATGTGAATCTAGTTTTTTAGAAACAAGGTCAGACGACACAGACGAAACTTTAATACATAGATTGGATACTTACTTCAAAGAAACCATTCCTGTTGTTAACTATTACAAAAAGCAGAATTTAATTAAGGAAGTTGACGGAAATGCTAAAATTGATCATATTTACAAGGAAATACGTCGTATAATTGATTCTTTAGATACTTGACATTAGACAACGTAATTATATAAATAGCGCTTTTAGATTATTAATTTCTTACAAAATTATGGCACGTATAGCTGGTGTAAACATTCCTCAAAACAAAATTGTGCAAGTTGCACTTACTTATATTCATGGAATCGGAGATAAATTTTCTAATGATATTTGTAGTAAGTTAAATATTTCAAAAAGCAAAAGAGTAAACAATTTAACAGACGAAGAAGTTTTAAAAATTAGAGAATTTATTGATGAAAATTATAAAGTTGAAGGTGACTTGAGAAGACAGGTATCTCTAAGCATCAGACGTCTTATCGATTTAGCTACTTATAGAGGATCGAGACATAAAAAAAAATTACCAGTAAGAGGGCAAAGAACTCACTGCAACGCAAGAACTAGAAAAGGAAAAGCTATTGCTATAGCAGGAAAAAAATTAACACCAATTAAAAAATAATATTTTATGGATAAAAAAAAAGAAACAAAATCTGAAGCAAAAAAAGAAAATGTTGAAAAGCCTATAAAACAAAAAAAAGCTAAAAAGAAAATTAAGAAAAATATTTCAACTGGGATTGCTTTTGTTAATGCAACTTTTAATAACACAATAGTTACCATTACAGATGACAATGGCAATGTTATAGCTTGGTCATCTGCAGGATCAAGGGGATTTAAAGGTTCTAGAAAATCAACTCCATATGCTGCGCAGATTGCAGCAGACCACGCAGCTAGCAAAGCACAAGAGCATGGATTAAAAACTTTAGTTGTTAAACTTAAAGGTCCAGGGTCTGGAAGAGAAACAGCTCTCAGAGCACTACAGTCTAGAGGGTTTCAAATTCTTTCAATCAAGGATACTACGCCAATGGCACACAATGGAGCAAGGCCACCAAAAAAAAGAAGGGTATAAAAAATATGGAAAACACATTACTAAATCAAAACTGGAAAGCTTTAATTAAACCATCAAAGTTAAATATTAAAAATAATGATGATAAGTCACTTACTACGGTAGTGGCAGAACCTTTAGAAAAAGGTTATGCTTTAACAATAGGAAATTCATTAAGAAGGATTTTGCTTTCTTCTATACAAGGATCAGCTATTACATCTTTACAAATTGATGGAGTATTACATGAATTTACTTCTATCAAAGGTGTTCGTGAAGATGTTACAGACATAGTTTTAAATGTTAAATTATTATCTCTTAGAATTAATTCTGATGGACCTAAGAAACTTATACTTGATGTAAAAGGGCCTGGAGAAATTAAAGCTAAAGATATCCAATCAAATTCAGAAGTCGAAGTTTTGAATCCAGAATTAGTTATATGCAACTTAGATGAAAATACTAAATTTCACATGGAACTTACTGCAAACACTGGAAAAGGATATAGACCTGCAGAAAAAAATAAAATTGAAGATGCTCCACTGGGAATGATTGCAATCGATTCATTATTTAGTCCAGTTAAAAAAGTTTCTTATGCTGTAGAAAACGCCAGAGAAGGCAAATCATTAGATTATGATAAATTAGTTATGGATGTTGAAACAGATGGATCTGTATCAGCAGAAGATGCCGTAGCGTACGCTGCAAGAATATTTCAAGATCAATTAGGTTTGTTTGTTAACTTTGACGAGCCAAAAGAAGTTGAAAAAATACCTCAAACAACAGAACCCCAATTTAACAAAAACTTATTGAAAAAGGTAGATGAACTTGAGCTTTCTGTTAGGTCTATGAATTGTCTAAAAAATGATAATATAATTTATATTGGCGATCTTGTTCAAAAAACTGAACCTGAAATGCTAAGAACTCCTAATTTTGGAAGAAAATCATTAAATGAAATTAAGGAAGTTTTGAATTCTATGTCTTTGTATCTTGGAATGGAGATTCCAAATTGGCCACCAGATAATATAAGCGAATTATCAAAAAAACTTGAAGAAAACTAAAATAAATGCGCCATAAAATAGGTTATCGAAAACTAAATAGAACTTCTGAGCATAGAAAGGCTTTGTTCAAAAATATGCTTAATTCTTTAATTAAATATGAACAAATAACTACTACACTTCCAAAAGCGAAGGAGCTGAAGCCACAATTAGATAAAGTTATTACATTAGGAAAAAAAAATACTCTACATGCCAAAAAAAACTTATTTTCCAAATTGCAAAATAAACCTAATGTTGTCAAATTAACTAAAGTACTTTCACAAAGGTATGACAAAAGGAAAGGTGGCTACTGCAGATTGTTAAGAGCCGGTTTTCGTTATGGTGATGATGCTCCAATGGCTATTATTGAACTAGTTGATAGAGATATAAGTGCAAAAAAAGTTGACGTTAAAGTCAAAACTGACGCTAAATCAAAAGATGAATCTGCACCCGATTTAAAAGAACCTAAAAAAAAAATTAAAAATAAAAAATAAGATCAATATTAATTTTAATATTTATTATTTTGCTTGAATAAGCATAATAAGGTTACATATATTAAGAAATGAAAAAAGATTATTCTATTAAACCTGACTATTCAGGTACTCGTCTCGATAGATGGTTAAGAAAAGTTGTTTGTGACATTCCTCAGTCACTAATAGAAAAAACTATTAGAAAAGGTAATGTTAAAGTAAATAACAAAAAGAAAAAAAGTTCATATAAAATTCAGGAAAACGATACTATTACTATTTTTAATTATAATTTTTTACCTGATAAAAATAAAAAAAAGACTATTAAATACATTCCAACAAAGGCAGATTTAAATAAACAAAAAAGTTTTTTTATAGAAGATAACGAAAATTTTGTTGTTATTAACAAACCTGCTGGCATTGCTGTACAACAAGGCACTAAGTCTATAAAAAATATCTTAGATATTTTAAGCAAAAGTGAACCATTTATTGATGCTTATCCATTTCCTGTTCACAGACTTGATAAGGAAACTACAGGCATTCTTATAGTTGCCAAAAATAGGAAATATGCACAAATATTTACAATGTTATTCCGCAAACGAATGATACACAAAACATATTTGGGAATTGTGAGGGGTGAGGTAGAAAAAAAAAATGGAATTATGGAAGATGATCTTGTTGATTACGTAGGCGTTAAAAAAGTTATAAACAAGGCCATAACTGCTTTTTCAGTTTTAAGTTCAAACAACAAATATTCATTACTAAAATTAAATCCAAAAACAGGTAGAAAACATCAACTGAGAAAACAACTATTAATTCATGGCAACCCCATACTTGGAGATAATAAATATAGATTCGATACAAACCTTAAACATTCAAAAACATCACTTATGTTGCATGCTTATAAAATAAATTTTACGATAGATAATATCAAGTATAAATTTTCAGCCGAAGTGCCTGAACTATTTGAGAAAACTCTTAAAGAAAAGTACTTAAAAAATTTTTAATAATTATTTTATTAATATTTTTATATTTTTTTACTCCAATTTCTTTCAAACTTATAACACCCCTGTCTTTAATGCCGCATGGAATAATATTTTTGTAATATTTTAAATTGTTAGATACATTAATGGAAAACCCATGATAGGCGATCCATTTTTTAACTCTAATTCCGATGGCTGCTATTTTTTTTTCTTCGTCTCTATCTTTAACCCATATACCTATATTGTTTTTATCTGTAAATGATTTAACATTATAATATTTAAGACTTTTAATAATACATTTTTCAACATTAGTAACTAATTTTCTTATGTCTTTTTTCCTTCTGTTTAAATTTAAAACAAAATATATAACTTTTTGTCCACATGAATGTACAGTAGCTTTGCCACCTCTTTTTGTTCTGACAACTTTTATACTTTTGTTTAGTATTTCATTATCTTTAGTTCTCAATCCACTTGTGTAAACTTTATTATGTTCCAATATCCACAGGAATTCATTTTTTTTACCCAAAATAACATCTTCGACTCTTTGCTCTAGTATTTTAATAGCCTTATTATAATCAATAGGTTTTATGCTGTTTTTTACTTCTATATTCATTATAAGTTTGTGGTTTCAAAAAAAATCAACTAAACAGTTCCAAAATCAACAATTAATTTACATTTATGAGTTTAACAAAAGAAATACACGATAAAAAAGTAAATTTTGAGTTTAATAAAGAATTTATTAATGTTTTTATAAACAAAATTAAGCTTAATGATACTAATTTTTTAAACAAAACACTTACCGAGCTTCACCCAGCTGACTCTGCTGATTTAATTGAGAATTTAGTCCCAGAAACTAGATTAAAGTTAATTGAATTAGAGGGATTTAGCTTAGATCCTGAAATATTTATTGAGCTAAATGAATCAATACAAACAGAAACATTCATCATTTTATCTATCGAATCCATTGTAAATATTTTAAAACGATTAGAGTCAGATAATGCACTAAAAATATTAGAAAATTTAGATGAAAAGAAAAAAAAAATAGTATTAAACAAACTTCCCCCAAAGGACAGGTTCCTTTTAGAGGAAGGCCTAAGTTTCCCAGAAGACTCAGCTGCACGTATTATGCAAAGAGAATTTACTGCAATTCCAAGCAATTGGTCTGTTGGGCAAACTATAGATTATCTTAGAGAAAGCAAAGACTTGCCTGAAGAATTTCTTGAAATTTTTATAGTTGATAGTGATTTCAAACCCATTGGAACTATTTCATCTTCAAAGGTTTTAAGATCTGCGAGAGATTCTAAAATGAATTCCATTATGAATGAAACTCAATTTTTAATACCAGTTAATATGGATAAAGAAGAAGTAGGGCATGCCTTTGAAAATTACAACCTAGTTTCTGCTGGCGTTGTAGATAAAAATAATAAGTTGGTTGGAATGATTACAGGTGATGATGTATTTACTGTACTTAAAGAAGAGGCTCAAGAAGATGTCCTAAGATTAGCAGGTGTTGGCGACGAAGAAATAACAGATAGTATAATAAAAAAAACTAAGAGAAGATTTAATTGGTTGTTATTAAATTTGTTTACAGCTTTATTGGCAACTTGGGTTATAAGCAAGTTCGGAGCATCAATACAACAAATGGTAGCTTTAGCTTTCTTAATGCCTATAGTTGCTTCTATGGGTGGTAACGCTGGGATGCAAACTTTAGCAGTAACTATCAGAGCTTTAGCCAATAAAGAACTTTCATCCAGTAATTTTGGAAAAGTTGTTACAAAGGAATTTATTATAGGTGTATTAAATGGAATTATTTTTGCTTTAATAACAGCTTTAATAGTTCAGCTTTGGTTTGATGAAATAAATCTCTCAATATTGATCGCTGTTTCGATGATACTAAATATGATTGCTGCTGGATTATTCGGAATTTTAGTACCGGTAACACTTAAAAAATTTAATATCGATCCTGCTATAGCATCAAGTGTTTTTGTTACAACAATAACAGATGTTATTGGCTTCTTATCTTTTCTAGGTCTGGGAGCTTATTTCTTTTACGGTTAAATATTATCTATTAATCTTACAGATCTTATATAATAAGATATAAATATTTTGTATATAGGATTCTTCTTAAATGGTTTTATTGTTTTGTTAAGATTAATAATTTTAATATAATCAATCTTTTCGATTCCAAGACTATAAATTATATTTTTAATTGAATTTTTAGATATTTTATTTTGTATTAATCTTTTTTTAATAAAAAAAATTAAATGATAAACTTTAGATGCAATTTCTTTTTCTTTTTGTGTCAATAAAAAATTTCTTGAAGAAAATGTGATTCCATTTTTTTCTCGTACCGTTTTACATCCTATTACTTTAATATTTTTATAGTTTTTACTAACAAAATGCTGAATTATCTTCAATTGTTGCATGTCTTTTTCACCAAGGTAAATTCTAGAAGGTTTTATAATATTTATAAATCTTTCGATTACATCAGCGACAGCTTCAAAGTGGTTTGGTCTATTGTTTCCACATAATTTACTTCCAAATGAGTCAATTTTAATATTATGATTAATTCCAGTTGGGTAAATATCTTTACTTAATGGTACGTATAAATAATCAATTTTAAGTTTTCTGAGTATAGATATGTCTTTTTTGAGTATTCGCGGATAACTATAAAAATCTTTTTCCTTATCAAATTGAGGCCTATTAATAAAAATTGTAACAACTGTTTTTTTAGATTGTGATATCGACTTTTTAATTAATGATATATGTCCAGCGTGGATGCCGCCCATTGTAGGAACGAATCCTATGTTCTTTTTACCGTTTATTAGGTTTATAAGCTTTTTTTTATTAGTAATTATTTTCATTTGTATATTTTAATTATTATATGTAAAAGAAAGCAATGATAAAACAAGCCATTATACCATTAGCTGGTTTAGGAACAAGGCTATTGCCACTAACTAGTGTTATCCCAAAAGAACTTCTACCAATTAATGGAAAACCAGGAATTGAATATATTTTAGATGAATGCATTGATGCTGGCATTAAAGAAATTATATTTGTAATCTCCAAAAGAAAAGAAATTATTAAAAAATATTTTTATAACGATATCTTCTATAAGAAAATTCTAAAAAATAAAAAAAATCAAAGTATACAGTTTGAGTACAATAAAATTAGAAAGTATAAAAAAAGAATAAAGTTTGTATATCAAAATTCACCTAAAGGAACTGGCGATGCTATACTAAAATGTAAAAAGTTTATAAAATCAAAATATTTCCTACTAATAATGCCCGATGATCTGATTGTGAAAAAAAATTGCTCTCTATCTATGATAAAAATTTGTAAAAAATATAATTCCTCTGTTATAGCGTCAATGAAAGTGCATAAAAATGATGTCTCCAGATGGGGAATCTTTGACCTTAAGAGGATAGTAAATAAAAATTTTAGTATTAAAGATGTAGTTGAAAAGCCAAGTTATTCTGCGGCTCCTTCTAATTACGCAATTATTGGAAGATATATTTTACCTTCAACAATTTTTAATATTTTAAAAAAACAAAAACCTGGTCAGAATGGAGAAATTCATATTACCGATGCAATAAGAAATTTAATAAAACAAAAAAAAAAATTTATTGGATATGTTTTTTCTGGTAAATATTTAGATTGTGGTACAATGAAAGGATACTTAAACTCGTCACTAAAAATCTCTAAAATATAATTATGAAAATTTGTATGGTAGGAACTGGTTATGTAGGTTTAGTAAGTGGAGCTTGCTTTGCAGATCTTGGAAATACAGTCTGGTGCGTTGATAAAATTCAAAATAAAATAGACATCCTGAACAGTAATAAAATACCAATTTATGAACCTGGTTTAGATGAAATTGTTAAAAAAAATTACAAGGCCGGAAGATTAAAATTTACTACCAACCTCAACTTTGCGGTAAAAAATTCAGATCTTATATTTATATGTGTAGGAACTCCCACATCTAAAAATGGATCAGCAGATCTTAAGTATGTTATTCAAGCAGCAAAAGAAATATCTAAAAATATTAATAATTTCAAAATAATTGTAAACAAATCTACAGTACCTGTTTCTACAGGTGATATGGTTGAAAATATAATATCAAAAAAAGTTAAAAAAAATATGTTTGCCGTAATATCTAACCCAGAATTCCTACGTGAGGGTGAGGCAATTAGAGATTTTAGATTCCCAGACAGAATAGTTGTAGGTGCTAATAATAAAAGATTTTTAAATAAAATAAAAAAATTGTATCAACCATTAGTTAATAAAGGAGCTGTTTTTTTCTCTACAAATCGAAGAGGTGCTGAACTTATTAAGTATGCAGCTAACGCATTCCTAGCTTCTAAAATAGCATTTATGAATGAAGTGGGAAATTTATGTGAGAAAACTGATGTCGATATTGAAGATGTTGCATTAGGAATGGGACTGGACAAAAGAATTGGTGCTAGGTTTTTACGTGTCGGACCAGCCTATGGAGGTTCATGTTTTCCTAAAGACACCAAAGCAATAACTGTAACTGGAGATAAATTTAAAACAAATTTATCGATTGTAAAATCTGTTATTAAATCCAACAATCTACGAAAAACTATTTTAACTAAAAAAGCAGAAAAAATCCTTTCAAATAAGGTAAAAAATAAAAATATTGCATTTTTAGGCGTAACATTTAAAGCAAATACAGATGATATGAGAGGTTCAACAAGCTTAATAATGATTCCATCCCTTGCAAAAAAAGGAGCTAAAATCAACTATTACGACCCTACAGGAAGTAAAAAAGAATTTTCTAAATTAAAAAATGTAAAGTACTGCGATACAATTAGTAAAACTTGTGCTAACACTGATTTAATTATCATTCACACAGAGTGGGACGAATTTAAATCATTAAACTTTACCAGACTTACAAAAAGAAAAAATTTTAAAGTTTTCGATATGAGAAACTTATATTCCCATGTAGATGAAAATAAGAAGAATTATAAATATTATTCTATTGGCAGATAACGTTTATTAGATTTCAAAAATTGCATCTATCTCCACTGCAATTCCTAGTGGTAATGAATTACAGCTTACAGCTGCTCTCGCATGTTTACCTTTATCTCCAAAAACAGAAGCTAAAGTTTCTGATGCTGGATTGATAACTTTTGGTTGATCAATAAAGTCATCTTTTGAGTTAACAAAGCCTGTGATTTTTATGCAATTTTTAATTTTGTCTAGGTCTCCACCCATTGCTTTTTTTGCTTGTGCAAGAATATTAACAACGCAGAGTTTTGAAGCTTCCTGACCTTGTTCTAGTGTTAAATCTTTTCCAAGCTTACCCTTTATCATTTTACCATTAATGTCTATTGGAAGTTGTCCTGATATATAAAGTAAATTATCAACAATTTTATATGCAACATATGCCCCCACAGGGTCTGCAGCTTTTGGTAATTCAATACCAAGTTCTTTTAATTTATCACTTATAGGCATTATTTTATTTCTTTTTTTTTCTTTTTCCTTTCTTATTTCTATCATATTCTTTTCTTTTCTCAATTAAAATTAAAGCATCTTCCATATTCAGTTCTAACGGATCTTTCTCTTCTGGTATCGTTGCATTTAAGGATTTATATTTAATATATGGACCGTATTGTCCTTTCATAATTCTTACTGGTTTTTTATCTTCCGGATGTTCTCCAAGATCTTTTATCATTGATGAAGACATTCTCCCAGGCTTAGCTTCAGCAATTAGCGTAATTGCCCTATTAATACCTATTGAGAAAATTTCTTCAACGTTATCAATCCTTGCAGATTTATTTTCACATTTAAGATAAGGACCAAACCTTCCTGAGTTTAAAAATATTTTTTTTTGATTTTCTGGATTAATTCCAAGGCTTTTGGGTAATGAGCATAAAAACTTTGCTCTATCTAAGCTTACAGATTCAATTGAAATACCTTTTGGTATAGAAACATTTATCAAGTTAGTATTTTCTTTGTCTTTTTTCTTCTTTTTTCTTTTCTTCTTTTTTATAGGTTCATCTATAATCTCAGGAATAATTTCATATTGAATATAAGGACCAAATCTTCCATTTTTTAAATACATATCATTTCCATTATCATGTTTTCCTACAAGTTTTGGTTCTGACAATTGTGATTGTTGTGCAGCTTTAGCTTTAGATAAGGGTCTTGTAAATTTACATTCTGGATAGTTAGAACATCCAATAAAAGCACCACCTCTAAAACTATTTTTTAGGCTTAATGTACCATTTTTACATAATGTACATTGTCTATCAACATTGCCATCTTTATCTCTTTCAAAAATTAAACTACCTAAACTATCATTGAGTAAATCCAAGACTTCCCTGGTTCTTTTTTCTTTAACGATTGAAACATTTTGATTAAAGTCTTTCCAAAACGTTTCCAATACCTTAATCCATCCTTCTTTTCCTGTCGTTATCTCATCTAATTGATTTTCTAAACTTGCTGTAAAATTGTAATCAACATATTTAGAAAATAATTTTTCTAAAAAAGCTGATATTAACTTACCTCTATCTGTAGGGTGAAATCTTTTACTTATTGATTCCGCATAACCCCTTGTTGTAATGACAGAAATTATACTTGCATATGTAGAAGGTCTTCCAATACCTAATTCTTCAAGCTTTTTAACTAAACTTGCTTCTGAATATCTTGGCGGTGGCTGTGTAAAATGTTGTTCCTCTAAAAGTTTTTCAATATTTATGGGTCCTTTTGACATTTCTGGCAGTATGCTTTCATCATCTTCTTTTTTTTGATCTTTGAAAACTTTTAAGAAACCATCAAATTTAATAACCGACCCACTAGCTCTGCAAGTAGTCCCATTATCTCCAGATGTTATTGTTATTGTATTTCTATCAAATTTAGCTGATTGCATTTGAGAGGAAAGTGCTCTCCTCCAAATTAAATCATAAAGTTTGTGTTGGTCTGTACTTAGGTATTTTTTTACTTTTTCTGGAGATCTTATAATATCTGTGGGTCTTATAGCTTCATGGGCTTCTTGTGCATTTTTAGCTTTTTTACCTGAATAATTTAAAGGTTCTTCTGGAAGGTACTCTTTTCCATATTCTTCTTTAATAAAATCCCTAAAAATACCAATAGCTTCCTTAGAAATATTTGTCCCATCAGTTCTCATGTATGTAATTAGTCCGACCGTCTCTCCTTCGATATCAATACCCTGATATAACTTTTGCGCTAACTGCATAGTTCTTGAAGCTCCAAAACCCAATCTGCTTGAAGATACTTGTTGTAAAGTTGATGTAGTAAATGGCCCCGAAGGATTTCTGCCAACTGTTTTAATTGAAATATCAGAAATATTAAACTTTTTTGTTTTAATTTGATTTATAGCATTGTTAATCTCCTCATTATTTTTAAAAGATAATTTTTCAATTTTCTTATTATCTAAGAGGGAGATATTAGCGGTGATCAAACTATTTTTATTATCTTTAAAGTTTATTTTTAAAGACCAGTATTCAACAGGATTAAAAAGCTCAATTTCATGTTCCCTTTCAGTTATTAACTTTAAAGCTACAGATTGAACTCTTCCAGCCGATTTCGAACCTGGCAGCTTAGTCCATAAAATTGGTGAAATATTAAATCCCACTAAGTAATCAAGAGCGCGTCGTGCCATATACGCATCTACTAACAAGGGCTCTATTTGTCTTGGGTTATCAATACCATAAATTACTGCTTTTTTTGTGATCTCATTAAAAACAACTCTTTCTACATCTTTATTTTTAAGAAGTTTTTTTTCATCTAAATATTCCTTTACATGCCATGCTATTGCTTCACCTTCACGATCAGGATCTGTAGCTAATATTATTTTTGTTGATTCTTTAGCAACTTCAGTAATTTCTTTTAAATATTTCTTTGAAAAGCTATCTACTTCCCATAACATTTTAAAATTATTTTCTGGATCAACTGATCCATTTTTAGAAGGCAGATCCCTTATGTGCCCATAACTGGCTAAAACAGTATAATCTTTACCAAGATACTTATTAATTGTTTTTGCCTTAGCTGGACTTTCAACAATAACCAAATTCATATATTTCCTTTAGGAACTTTAGTGTCAAATATAGCAACCTTTGTCAAATTGTAGATTTAACATTATTGAATAAATGGCTACTTATCTAGATTTTTATTTTATTTTCTTTTTTATTTCTAAGATTTTGAATATTTTTTCTGTGTGTAAAAATAATTAAAATAAAAAAAATAAATAAAATTTGAGAATCTGGAACTGTAATTGTAGTTTTTAACAATGGATCATTTAAGATTACAGTCTCCCTCATAAAATTTACAACAAAAACAGTTAATGATGCAAACATGGATGATAATGAAGAATATTTGAATATTAATGATACTATTATCCAGCTAAAAATAAAAAGAAAACCTAATTGAACTGACAAAGCTGAAATTATTCCTAGATAGGTGGCAACACCTTTTCCTCCTTTAAATTTTAGCCAAACTGGAAAAATGTGTCCAAGCATAGCAAATAATGCTGCTAAATAAATAGTACTACTGAAATATTCTATCGCTATAATAACAGGAATATACCCTTTAAAAATATCAAGAATAAGAGTTATAATTGCTAGATATTTATTACCAACCCTAAGAACATTCGTGGCTCCTATATTTCCAGACCCTATCTTTCGTATGTCTTTTTTTACAAAAGCTCTTGTTATAATTAATCCAAAGGGTATAGACCCGCATAAATATGAGAATAAAATAAAAGATACAGATTCTAACATTTTCTAATTTCTTTCATAAGCAATTTCGCCTTTAACAAAAGTTTTTAAAACTTGACCTTGAAGATTTCTATTTTCTATTGGGGTATTTTTTGATTTTGATTTTAGTTCACTTTGTTTAACTGTCCAAGGTTTATCTATATCTAATATACATAAATCTGCATCGTTTCCTATATCAAGATTTCCTTTATTAATTCCAAGTATTTTAGAAGGGTTTGCAGTCATTGAAGCTATCAATTTATCCAATTTTATTGAATCGTTGTGAAATAATTCAAGAGCAAGTGGTAATAATGTTTCTATTCCTGCGGCTCCTGTAGCCGCCTTATCAAATGTAAGTCTTTTTGATTCTTCATCTTCAGGTTTATGATCTGAAACAATAACATCTATGGTGCCATCATTTATTCCTTCAATTAATCCTAGTCTATCGTCCTCTGTTCTTAGTGGAGGTGATAATTTTAAAAAAGTTTTAAATTCACCTATATCATTTTCGTTTAGTGATAAGTTGTTAATAGATACTCCAGCTGTAAAAATTTTACCTTCCTCTTTATTTTTTTTAATAATGGAAACTGTTTTCTTTGATGAAACTTGAGAAATATGGTATTTACAAAAATATTCCTCAAGCATTTCTAAATCTCTCTCAACTATAATTCTTTCTGCTAAATCTGGAATGCCTTGCAATCCTAATCTGGTTGATATTTCACCATCATTAATTAAACCTCCTCTAGATAAAATATTGTCCTCAGCATGTTGCATAATCAATGAATCTGACTGGCTTGCAAAATTCATTATTCTAGACATTAATTGTGGACATTGCACAGTTTTGACACCATCAGTAAATGCGGCAATTCCTTTTCTCTTAAGCAAACCAAATTCTGTCATTTGTTTACCCTCAATATTTTTTGTTAAACTAGCGGCTGGAAAAATATTGATTCTAGACTTATCTCTTCCTCTTCTTTTCAAAAAATCTACCATTGATACATTGTCAATCACAGGGAGTGTATTTGGCATGGAAACAACGGATGTAACACCACCAGATAGCGCTGCGTCACTTAGTGTTCTAAAGTTTTCTTTATATTCATAACCTGGCTCACCAACAAAAACTCTCATATCAACCAAACCAGGTATTAAGATTTTTTTTTTCAAATCAATTTTTTCAACATCTTTTGGCAAATTTTCATTTGATACTTTTGAACCTAAAGCTTTAATTTTGCCTTTTTCATCTATAATGAGACCTCCAAACTCATCCATATTATTTTTGGGATCTATAATTCTACAGTTTATTAAATATTTTTCTTTCATAGTATTTTTCTACAAAAAAGTTTTAAGCATGCCATTCTAACAGCAACACCCAGTTCTACTTGCTCCCTTATTAAACTACGATTAATATCATCAGCAAGGTTAGTGTCAATTTCAACACCTCTATTCATTGGACCTGGATGCATGATTAAAGCATCTTTTTTTGCCATGGAAAGTTTATCTGGCGTAAGTCCAAAATACTCATAGTATTCTCTAGGCGAAGGCACAAAAGATCCTTGCATTCTCTCGTGTTGTAATCTTAACATCATAACAATATCACATCCTTCTAAACCTTTTTTCATATCCGTAAAAACTTTTACCCCAAGTTTTTCTATCGAATGAGGAAGTAAAGTTTTAGGAGCAACTACATTAATTTCTGCTCCTAGCATATTCATCAAATATATGTTTGACCTCGCAACACGTGAATGTAAAATGTCACCACAAATAGCTATCTTTAATCCTTGAACTTTTCCCTTTCTATTAATAATTGTTAAGGCATCTAACAATGCTTGAGTTGGATGTTCTCTTCGTCCATCTCCAGCATTAATTACTGCACAATTTACTTTTTGTGACAATAAATTGGGAGCTCCTGAATCCTGATGTCTTATTACAATAATATCTGGATGCATTGCGTTTAACGTCATTGCGGTATCAATTAAAGTTTCACCTTTTTTAATAGCTGAATTGATTATGTTCATTGACATTACGTCAGCACCAAGTCTTTTACCCGCCAATTCAAAAGAACTTTGAGTTCTTGTAGATGGTTCAAAAAATAAATTAATTTGTGTTTTCCCTGTTAACAAATCTACTTTTTTTGAAGAACTTTTATTTAATTTTATGAAATGCTTAGACTCATCAAGTATTAATGATACATCTGAAAATGAAAGATCTTGAATACCTAGTAGGTGATTTTGATTTATTTTAACAGCTTTTAATTTTTTTAATGTAGCCACTAAAACAAACTCTATAGGCCTTTACACATGTCTATGCAAGTGTTAATTGGTTAAAAAATCGATAGCACCCTGCAAGATAAAAGCTGCTGCGTTTTTATCTAGTTTTTTCACTCTATTACTTACATTTGTGCTTAATTCTTCAGTAATTTTAAAGCTTCCTTCGCTCGATAATCTTTCATCCCAGAGGCTGATAGGAATTGTAATATTTTTTGATATATTTCTAGAGAAATCTAAAGCTGACTGAGACGATTTTCCATGCGTTCCATCCATATTTATTGGATTCCCTATAATTATACCTTTTATACTATTTTCAGTTATTATTACTTTAATTTCTTTTAACACATCTTCAAATTTAGTTTTTTTAATGATTTTTAGCGGGGTCGCAACCATGAGATTTTCATCACAAATCGCAATTCCTATATTTTTAGCACCAGGATCTATGCCAATTAATCTATTTTTGGTCCCAATATTAGTTTTAAATTCATCGATAGTGAGTATATTGTGTGTTTTCATATTAAATGTTAATTTCCAACTTATTTACCATTAATCTGAAATGTCAATAGATAAAGATAAAATTAAGCATATTAGCAAACTGGCCAGAATTTCAGTTGATGAGAAGAAAATAGATGGATTAGCTAAGGATCTTTCTTCCATATTTAAATTTATAGAACAGTTAAATGAATTAAACACTGATAAAGTTGAACCACTTACATCAATTTTAAACGAACCATTGAGATCTAGGAAAGACGAAGTAACAGACGGAAAAATCAGAGAAAAAATTTTAGAAAATTCACCACA
>Ga0114996_10004314_pt1 | contig 17192 bp, 14 predicted proteins | sample ArcticOcean_MG_C_4_FD_87039 | JGI IMG/M metagenome (GOLD analysis project Ga0114996, IMG submission 87039) | Marine microbial communities from western Arctic Ocean - ArcticOcean_MG_CB4_134 | ecosystem: Environmental > Aquatic > Marine > Oceanic | place: Arctic Ocean: Canada Basin | collected...
ATCAGCACCAATCCGGCAACCGGAAAACCATTGGGAGAAGTCACCGCCTGCAGCCCTGACGGGGTTCGTGACGCGGTCGCCCGAGCGGTCGAAGTCCAAGCAGACTGGGGCCGCGTGCCGCCCAAGGAAAGGGGCCAGCGTATGTTGGCGCTGCGAAAGTGTTTGACGGGCCGTTGCGAAGAGATTGCCGAACGCATCAGCGCCGAGTCGGGAAAAACACGCTACGAAGCCATGTCGATGGAGATCGTGGGGCTGGCCGATCTCATCGGCTATTACGGAAAACGAGTTCACAAAGTTCTGGAATCCAAACGCATCTCGCTCCATCTCTTGAAGCATCGACGCTCGTATGTGCATTACGTTCCCCGGGGAGTGGTTGGCATCATTTCTCCGTGGAACTTTCCTTTCATGATTCCTTTTGGGGAAGCGATCATGGCCATGCTGGCCGGCAACGCGGTGATCATCAAACCCAGTGAAATTACGCCACTAATCGCCGACTTAATTCCCGAGTTGGTTCACCAGGCGCGACTCCCCCGCGACCTGATCCAAGTGGTTCACGGTCGGGGCGACGTGGGTGCGGCCCTGATCGACTCTGGCGTCCACCAAGTCTGCTTCACCGGCTCCGTGGCTACGGGTCGTAAGGTAGCGGCCGCCTGTGGAGAGCGGCTCATTCCATGCACGCTTGAGCTGGGTGGAAAGGCGCCCGCCATTGTTTGCTCGGACGCCGATCTGGAACGAACAGCGCAAGCACTTGTGTGGGGCGCTTTTGCCAACAGCGGGCAGATTTGTGCCAGCGTGGAACGAGTCTACGTAGACCACTCGGTGCACGACGCACTGGTCAGCAAAGTCCTGCGATTGACCGCCAAATTGCGGCAAGGAGATCCCTTACGTCTGGACACGGATGTGGGCGCCATCTGTTTTGATCGTCAACTCAAGGTGGCTCAAGAACTGATCGAAGACGCCACAAAAGCCGGTGCGGCCATCGAATGTGGTGGTCAGGCCATCACGGACAATGGAAGTCAGTTTTTCGAGCCCACAGTGCTCACGGGAGTGACCCAAGACATGCGCTGTATGCGCGAAGAGAGCTTCGCGCCCCTGATGCCGGTCATGCCGATACGTAGCGAAGCCGAGGGCATTCGGTTGGCGAATGACTCTACCCTGGGGTTGTTGGCCTATGTGTTCACCAAGGACAGAGAGAAAGGGCAACGCATCGCGAACCAGATCGAATCCGGCACCGTCATGGTCAATGATGTGCTCATCACGTACGGTGCTCCGGAGACGCCATGGATGGGCGTAAAGGACAGTGGCATCGGTCGGGTCCATTCCGATGCAGGGTTGCGAGATTTTTGCCAAGCAAGACACGTCAACCACGATCATTTCATCACCCTCCCACGGGAACTGTGGTGGTATCCCTATACCGAGAAAGTTTATAATCTGACGTTGCGGACACTGCGCCTGTTCTTTGGGGGGCGCGGTTAGCCCGTGAAAAAAACATTCCTATGTCCGAATTGCGGCGCGCGAAATCGCATTAAAGACGCCGCAGTCCAAGGCGATCTCGCGACCTGCGAGGCGTGCGACACACGCTTTCGGCTGCCCAATAGCGACAACGACAAACCTGCGGACAACCCCGGATTTGGCAAGCGGGATACAGACATCGTAGACATGCGACAAGAGTTGACCGACGTTCGTGATCTCCCGACGTATGTGGGGAGCCGAAACGACCTCATTCAGCCGGACGCAGAATCCGAATCATCACTTCCTGTCTCTCAGACAAAGACCTTGCTCTTTACCCAACGAAACGAATCCGACTCCTCGCGCTTCGCTGGCGTGCCTTCGAGTCATACAGTCGTACCCACCGACACACAGAACCAATATGTCGCCCACGGAACCCGATGGCGTGCGTGGGGGATCGCGATATTGGGTGCCTTTGTGCTGACAGTGCTCATATGGGCGGGATTCATGATGGCAGCCCGCAACTCAGCAGAGCGGTTTGATGTCACGATGCGTGACGGCCTACGAGACGTCGCCAATGAGCGGACTCGCCAACTCGCAGAGGCGATTGTTCTCACAATGGCCGATGGCGTCCCAGATGTCACCCACCATATGGTACGTGCGTTTGTTCACCAAGGAACCCCGCAGGACCTCTTTGTCGTCCGCCCGGATGGAACAGAAGCCTTCAATCCAAAGGATTGGTCCACCTACAAAACCGTGGTCGATAAGCTCTGTAATCTCAATACATTCGACCATTTGTCGGATGAGCTCGGCTCATTCGCAAAGCGAGTGCGCCGAGAGCTGCTTACCGGCGGAGACGCTCGCCTGCAGGAACTGGGCGATGATCCTTGTGCTTCTATCGGTTCGGCACCCATTAAGCCGCGGCCACCCAAGTTTCCCGGCACGCTGCCACCCAACATTCTGGCGCAGCTCAGTGGGAATTCGAACGACACCAACAGAGGATGGGTGGAAAAGGAAGGGGACGACCACAAACGAACATTGGTTGTTGTCCACCCCATTATGGGTCAGGAACAGTGCACCGTTTGCCATACAAAAAGTGACGATAACACCCCCTCCATCTATGGACTGGTCGTAAGCCGCACGTCCTTGGATACCTTGGATTCCATGACGGAAGAGACCCGCAGTAGCGCGATGCTCGCCGCTGCGGGCGTCACACTCTTTGCCATCGTGATCTTACTCAGCGTCATTCTCTTGATCCGTAGACGTGTTGCTCCATGAAACGCTCTCAACTCCAACTGCTCGCCCTCGCGTTCGTGGCATCGTTGGGACTCATGGATGCTCTGTATCTCACCAGCCTCAAACTGAAAGCAGAGGTCACTGGAGCCACCCGGTCCCAACTATGTGAAGCCATCAGCGACAGCGGCTGTGAGATCGCTCTGAGCAGCGACATGTCCACCATTGGCCCGGTTCCCATCAGTTTGGTGGGGACCATTACGTACGCGCTGATCATCGCTCTGGTGTTTCGGATCCTTTTCAACGCCAAACGCCGATTTGAAGGTGCCGCTATTCACCTGATTGCGCTGGGCGCCGTCTTGGGGTCAGCAGGATTAGCGTGGTACTCCTGGTCACACGATTCCTGGTGTGTCTTGTGCATCGGCCTATACGGGGTGAATCTGGCGATCTACGCCCTGATTTCCTTACACGACAAGCGCGGTTGGATACGCGGAATCGGTTCATCCATCCGGACCGTTCTGGATGCTCGCAGCGCACTGGTTGTCACGCTCTTGTTGTTCGGAGGCGTCCTCACGGCATCTCAAATGGCCTATAGCAAGCTGGTAGTGACCCAGGCGGGCTCGCTCAGTGAACGGGCTCAAAAAAACCTCAACAACGCGAGAAGCCATGGGACCGTTGTTGTACCCGTCTCCACTTCTCCACGTCTTGGTTCAGACAAAGCCAAGACGCTTGTCGTAAAATTCAGCGACTTCCAGTGCCCCTTCTGCAAGCAGTTTTGGCACAACATCGAACAGCTTCACAAGCTGCGCGATGATGTTCAGATTGCATTTCGCCATTATCCTCTTTCATCGGAGTGCAATCCCTTCATGGGCTCGCCATTCCACAAGCAAGCCTGTCGGGCTGCGTATGCGGCTGTGTGCGCAGACAGACACGGAAAGTTTTGGGAGATGGGTTCGGCCCTCTATGCCAATCAACCCTCTTTTTCCGAATTGTCCCTGATACGAATGGCCAGCCAGATCGGCCTCGAACCGGGCCCCTTCAAGGCGTGTCTGCACGATCCAACCGTCCGTCAGAAGGTCATTGATGATGTGCTCGTGGGTCGGTCTGTGGGTATTTCTGGAACGCCCGGGTGCATCATTGACGGTTTGCGCTTCGAAGGAGCTCTCCCGGAAAAAATGCTCTCCGAACTGATCGACACCATCGCCGATCCGAAGACAAGCCCAGCGGCACCCAACACCATGATCACCAGCATGAAAGCCAAGGTCCGTACCCCTCAGGCCGCCGTCAATGGAGGTGTGCATCGTCTGACCCACCAAGACGGAACGTTACCGGCCGTTGTCGGTTTTGTGGATCCAGATCGGACGCCGGCAGCTCCTTTGCTACGCACCTTGGTGTTCCTCTCCCGCCAGACGGCAGGCATGTTCCCCATCTCCATACGATTGATGTCGAAGACCCCGCTGTCTCGCACCATCGCGTGCGCCCTACAGCACGATGAAGGCCCGAAAGTGCTGGCTCGATGGCTAAAAAACAAGGTGCCTACAGCGAAAGCCCTCACGGCAGCGGTCACGCAACTTGGTGCCAACACAAAGGAGTGCATGGGAGGCCCCGAGACCGAACGTGCGTTGACGGAAGATCAGGCTGCGGCCACCGCTCTGGGCATTCAGGAAGGGGGAGCGCTCTTTGTTGGAAACATCCCCATGAACCCTGCGTTGTCACCCGCGCAAATTGAACAAGCCGTCGCCTGGGTCGCCGTCCAGACCCACAATAAGTCGACGCCGAAAGACTCGTCGCCGAAATGACTGTCACAGCCAGAAAAGGCTAGCTGCTCGACGATGCGATCACGGTAGGATATCCTCAACCGAATGCCCTCGAAAACACCGGTCACGTTCGGACGCTACACACTGGAACACCGGCTTGCGCGCGGCGGCATGGGAGAAGTGTTCTCGGCCCGAATGAAAGGACCAACGGGCTTCGAAAAGAAGGTGGTCATCAAGCGCATGCTGCCTCACCTCGCCGAAGCTCCCGAATTCGTCGAACGCTTCCTGGACGAAGGCCGTTTGGTCGTTCAACTGACACACGGGAACATCGCCCAAGTGTTCGACATGGGCAATGTGGACGGAGCGTACTTTTTGGCGATGGAGTATGTGGAAGGAACCGATCTACGCCGTCTGTTGCGCCACACCCGAGCGAACGAAGAACAGATGCCGATTCCGTTGGTTTTACACACGATCGCCCAGGTCGCCAAAGGGCTCGAGTATGCCCACACCCGAACCAATGATGACGATGAAAATCTGGGCATTATTCACCGAGATGTCTCCCCATCCAATGTCATGCTGTCACGCCATGGCGAGGTCAAGTTGTTGGACTTCGGCATTGCAAAAGCAACCAGTCGGGTCATGGAATCCATCTCCGGCTCTCTGCACGGCAAATTTCTCTACATGTCGCCAGAACAAGCGGCTGGACGCTCCTTGGACCATCGAAGCGACCTCTTTTCGCTAGGGACATGCGCCTACGAAGCGTTGACAAACACCCGGCCATTCAACGGCGACAGCGACTTGCGCATTCTTGAGTTGGTGCGCAAAGGGGAACACCTCAAACCCACCGTCATTCGCCCCGAGATCCCAACACTTGTGGAATCCATTGTGGAGCGTTGTCTTGAGGTGGACCCCGACAAACGATTTGAGTCCGCCAATCACTTGCATCGCAAGATTCTCGAGGCATTGGTTGAACTGCGAGTGGTGGTTTCCAGTTCCGATTTGGCAGACTTTGTGACCCCCTATCTCAACATGGCCGACGCCGCACCTGCAGGGCTAGACGCTGCAATCAATCAAGAACTGGACGCTCTCCTGACGAGCGGTGCCCAGCCTGGACAAACACAAATGGCCAGCGATCCCAATAGTCCGCTGGCCTTCGACGAGACCATCGCAAATGGGGGCGAGAGTTTGAAAGGAGAGCCGGCACCCGACACCGCCACCAGTCGGTCACGCATCACGCCCTTGGCAGAAAACGAGGTGCCTCGTTCGAGCCGCAACCGTATCTTACTCGCCAGCTTTCTCTTGGTCAGCGGCATCGTCGCTATGTACAACCTCAACCCCAATGAACCGGATGAAAACATAGCCAACGCGAACGTCCCCGCGCCTTCAACCATTGAAAACGTGATGTCCGCAGCCCCCTCACTTCCAACACCAAGCGATCCAACGCCAGCCCCCCCTCTCCTTAGACCTGAAGATTCGTCCACACGCACGGCCCACGACCCAAGCAATAAACCCGCGGAGACGCCCAAACATCTCAACGCCGAGACACCACAACCCACGGGCGATCCAGCGCCACAACCGATAGCGGAACCCATGTTTTTGCGCATCGAGAACATTCCGCCGGACACGAACACATCCATTGATGGTCAACAGATTACGGCCGATGCAACAGGTCGATTTCAGGTGCCCAGGGGCGACAAGCCCATTTCCATCGTGATCACCGCCAAAGGCTACGCTGTTCATCAACAAGTGGTGGAACGACAAGAAGGGGCTACCGTCACCCTGGAGCCCAATCTCGTGTCGGAGTCTCACGCGATCTTGCTGCGAACGGATCCCGAAGATGCGAAGATACTGGTAGGGAAAAGTTTTGTTGGCAAAGGAAAGCATCGATTCACTGTAAAAGCCGGCACCCCAGTCCGAGGAACGGTGGTTCGAGAAGGCTATGCAAACCGGCCCTTCACCCTCCGCTTCGATGGACCTAAAACGCGGGTCATTCGTCTTAAAACCACTCAAAAGACCACGTTCTCCGTACGAATATTTCCGACGAATGCCACCGTCAAACTCGACGGGAAATCGATTCGAAGAACCAGTTCGCTCATTACCCGGCACGTCCGCCCTGGAAAACATGCACTTGTCATCTACACACCAGATGGCGCACCATCGAAACGGATCCCATTTTCACTCGAAGTGGGTACGACCAAGAGACTGGGGACACACCGACTGGGTGGGCAATCAAAGTGAACCTCTCATCGCAGGAGACCATGACACATGACCGATGATGCAGTGACACGGACGATTCAATTCGAGGGTGATGTGGACACCCTGTCCGTACGTAAGTATTGGCTTCGCCCGTCCGAGGGTTCGGAACAATGCATCGAAAATCGACTGATCTATGTGGGGGCCAGTCCGGACAACCATTTTGTCCTCAATAACCCCACCGTTTCGCGCGTGCACTGCAAGATCGAAGCGGATGGAAAAAGACACCGAATTCGCGATCTCGAGAGCAAGAACGGAACTTTCATCAACGACGTGCGTGTTAACGATGCATATCTTCCATCGGAGTGTTCAGTTCGTGTCGGAGACGCCACGTTTTCGTTCTCGCTGGCTGATGAGAGCGTCGAAGTCCAGTTGACTCGCCACAATCAGTTCGGCGATTTACTGGGTGAAAGCCTACAAATGCGTGAGATCTTTGGGCTCCTCTCTCGGGTGGCCCCCACCAACGCAACGGTACTGGTCGAGGGCCAAAGCGGCACGGGCAAGGAACTTGTGGCCGACGCGCTGCACCGAGAGAGTCCTCGGAAAGACAAGCCCTTCGTGGTCTTTGACTGTAGTGCGGTCCCGAGAGACTTGGTGGAAAGTGAATTATTTGGTCACATTAAGGGCTCCTTTACGGGCGCAACAGCCAACCGAAATGGAGCGTTCGAAGAAGCCAACGGCGGCACCCTCTTTTTGGATGAAATCGGAGAGCTTCCCCTCGACCTTCAGCCCCGGTTGCTTCGCGTATTGGAGAAAAGGGAAGTCAAGCCCGTTGGCTCCAATGAAGTGCGACCTGTTGACGTTCGGATTGTGGCCGCCACAAACCGCAACCTCTCCTTGGAAGTCAAAGAAGGGAACTTCCGTGAAGATCTGTATTACCGCTTGGCGGTCATTCGTGTACTACTCCCGCCCCTCCACAAACGAGTCGAAGACATCCCCTTGTTGGTCAAACACTTTGTCGGGATGGCCCAGGAGCAGTTGGGCATCCAGAGTCAAGCATTCGAGATCAATTTTGAGACCATGACCAAGCTGCAACATTACCAATGGCCGGGGAATGTGCGGGAACTGAAAAACTTCATCGAGCGGGCTGCGTTATTGGCCGGTGACGAGCCCATCGACACAAGGTTTATCGGGGGTGAGCCCAACCCAACCCCCTCCTTCTCTCCCGCACAGGGTGACTCGCCCAGTGCCCCAGGTGGAGAAGCGCTGTCCGCGGAATACAGTCTTCCATTCAAGGACGCCAAGAGCCGACTCATCGAGCAATTTGAATACACATACTGGAGTCGATTACTCAGCGAAACAAAGGGCAATGTGTCGGAGGCCGCTCGTCGGGGAGGAATTCATCGGAAATCCCTGGAGTATCTCCTCAAGAAAATCGATCTCGCCGCCAAAGAACTTTCAAGCAATACCTAGCACACGAAAATCGCATCCTTTTGTCCCCCAAACCGCCGCTTCCTCCAGGTGCTTCGTTGTTCTGCTTGGACGGTCTTCGTTCAAACGGCCAGCCCCGCTGGTCACCCAAACCCAATTGATATCTGTCCTTAAGGACAACCGAGTGTTGACAGAAAAGACCAAGGTTGTTAGCTACTGCGTCGCAAGACCTCTCAGACCCGAGGAATGAGGTTTATGTTCGTAGCATTGCCCTCCATTCAAATCACGACCATCACGAAGGCATCCCTCGTCGATCTGGATGCTACTTCCATCGTGGTGCTTGTCCTATTCCTTGTGCTCTTCTTCATCCTGGACAAGCTGCTTCATCAGCCTATGCTCAACATGTTTGAAGAGCGTCATAACCTCACGGGCGGCGCCCAGGAAGAGGCCCGTCAGGCAGTCACTGAAGCGGAGAAGAAATTTGTGTCGTATCAAAGTCGCTTGGCAGACAGTCGGCGAGATGCTTTGAGTCAACAGCAGAAGCTTCGTGATGAAGGTCTTGCGCGCGGACGGGAGATCTTAACCGAGGTGCGACTGCAAGCAGACAAAGAGATTGAAGAAGGGATCTCCGATCTTCAGTCTCAGGCCGCCAGCATTGAACGGGAGTTGAAAGAAGCCGCATCTTCACTGAGCGAAAGCATCTCGAACTCGCTTCTGGGAGCCCGCAAATGATGACAATACTCGCCCATGGTCCAAAGTTGTCCATCGAAGGGTTTTACGCCATCGACTTCCTGGTCTTGATCGGAGTCATCGTTTGGTTCGCCCGCAAGCCCATCCAAAATTTCGTCACCTCCCGCCGCTCGCGCATTGTCTCAGAGATGGAAGAAGCGCAAGCCCTTCGGAAAGAGGCGCAAGAAAAGCTGGACAATTATGAACAGCGCCTTGAACACATCGAAGGTGAAATCCAAGAGATCCTTGAGAAAGCCCGTGAGGCCGGGGAAGAGGAACGAAAACGTATCCTCGTTGAGGCCACCGCCACAGCAGAGCAGATTCGCTCGGATGCCAAGACTCGACTCGAACAAGAAGGTCGAAAGCTTCAGTTGGCGCTGCAGGAACAACTGGTGGACATGGCCGTCTCGGAAGCTCAAAAAGGCCTTGAAACCCAGTTGACGGGCGGCCACCAAGAGCAATTCGTCAACGACTATATTGATCAAGTACAACATGTTGAGGGTGGACTGTGAGTTCGTCAAAAGTCGCACGCCGATACAGCAAGGCCTTGTTGGCCTTGTGTGATAAGGCCAACAGCCACGAGCAAGTAGCGTCCGAGTTGACGAACTATTGCTCCGCCATTGCAGATCACTCCGATGTGTCGTCGTTTCTGACCAACCCATCGATGGATTCAGACGGCCGAAAGACCGTGCTGACCGCACTAAACAAGTCGCTGGGGTTGAGTACACTGAGCACCCACTTCTTGTATCTCCTCAATGAGCGAGAACGCTTGGAGGAAGTGCCGGGAATCCTCGAAGACTTTCGAGAGCGTCTCGACAAAAAGGCAGGACGTCTCCACGCCAAGGTGACGTCGGCCGAGCCGCTGGACAAGAAGGCAATCGATCAACTTAAAGCCGCCCTGGAGAAGTCCAGCGGGAAGACCGTTGTGTTGGAAACGACGGTCGACCCAACGATCCTTGGCGGCGTTGTCACCCAAGTCGGCAATGTCGTCTTGGACGGAAGCGTTCAAAGTATGCTTTCCAATTTACGCAAGCAGATGCTGCAAGCAACCCAGCAGTAGGAGCCAACAGATGAGTATTAACGTTGCAGAAATCAGCCGTATTATTCAGCAGCAAATCGAGAACTATGACCGCCAGGTTGAAGTCCAGGAAACGGGTTCCGTGTTGACCGTTGGTGACGGTATTGCACGTGTCTATGGACTGGAAAAAGCCATGGCCGGTGAACTCGTAGACTTTCCCCACGGCGTGAAGGGCTTGGTCCTGAACCTTGAGGAAGACAACGTGGGTGTTGCCCTCTTTGGCGATGACGTGAAGATTCGTGAAGGCGACACGGTCAAGCGAAGCGGACGAATTCTTGAGGTCCCGGTGGGCGATGCGTTGCTCGGCCGCGTTGTCAACGCCTTGGGCGAACCCATTGATGGCGCCGGCCCCTTGGACACCAAGGAACAACGGCAAGTGGAGGTCAAGGCCCCCGGTATCATCGCTCGTCAATCCGTGAGCGAACCCATGATGACCGGCATTAAGGCCATTGATGCTCTGATTCCAATCGGTCGTGGGCAGCGTGAACTCATCATCGGCGACCGTCAAACAGGCAAGACCGCGGTCGCAATCGATGCCATTATTAATCAACGCGACACCGATGTTCACTGCTTCTACGTAGCCATCGGTCAGAAGCTGTCCACAGTGGCTCAAGTGGTGGAGAAACTCAAAGCGCATGACGCCATGCGCTACACCACGATCATCGCAGCCACCGCGGCCGAGTCGGCACCCATGCAATTCTTGGCACCCTACACCGGTGTCACCATGGCCGAACATTATCGGGACAACGGCAAACACGCGCTCATCATTTATGATGACTTGAGTAAACAGGCCGTCGCCTATCGCCAGTTGTCTCTGCTTCTTCGTCGGCCACCAGGGCGCGAAGCCTACCCCGGTGACGTGTTCTATTTGCACAGCCGACTGCTGGAGCGGGCCGCAAAGATGAGTGACAAAGAGGGCGGCGGGTCATTGACCGCATTGCCGATCATCGAAACCCAGGCCGGCGACGTGTCCGCCTACATCCCAACGAACGTGATCTCCATTACGGACGGGCAGATTTTTCTGGAAGCCGACCTCTTCTACCGGGGCATTCGACCCGCTGTGAACGTGGGCCTCTCCGTGAGTCGGGTGGGAGGGGCAGCCCAAACAAAAGCCATGAAGAGCGTGGCGGGTACCCTGCGCTTGGACTTGGCTCAATACCGTGAGATGGCAGCGTTTGCACAGTTCGGGTCGGATCTCGACGCAGCCACACAGCGTTTGCTCTCTCAAGGTGAACGACTGACTGAACTGTTGAAACAAGATCAATACACTCCCATCCCTGTGGAGAGGCAAGTGCTTCTTATGTTTGCAGGCACTGCGCCGGAAGGCTTTGTAGCGGGCTACCCCGTGTCGGCCTTGGGTCGATATGAAGCGGAGCTCTACGAGTACGCCAACGCCAACGCTACGGATCTGCTCAAGGCGATCCGAGAGAAAGGCAAGATCGATGACAGCATGCGCGAACAATTGGTCCAATTGCTTACGCACTTTAAGGACGTGTTCCGCCTAGAGGACGAGTAGGAAACCGTGGCAAACCTAAAGGAAATTCGGCAGCGCATTCGCTCCGTCAAGAGCACGCAGCAGATCACCAAAGCGATGAAGATGATCGCAGCGGCTCGGTTGCGTAAGGCGCAAGAGGCGATCGTCGCCAAGCGCCCCTATGCGCACCGTATCCGTGACATCATCGCCAGCCTGGCCACTCGAACGGACGCCAACGATCACCCCTTGCTGGCCAAGCGAACTCCCAAGAAAGTCCTCTTACTCATTCTCACCAGTGACCGTGGGATGTGCGGTGGCTTCAACGTCAATACAGCCCGGGCGACCGTTAAATACATAACCCAGAACGAAGAGACCCACGAATCGATTGAATTGGCCATCATCGGAAAGAAAGGACTGGAATATTTCCGGCGCCGCCCCCAATACGCCATCAGCAAAGAATACCGCGGCATTCTTGAGAACATCGATTACGAGAAAGCCAAGACGGTGGGCGATGAAGTCATTGCCTCTTACACCGACGAAGGTCTCGATGCGGTCCTCATGGTCTACAACGAATTCAAATCGGCCATGACCCAGCAGGTGATCGTGGAACAATTGCTCCCCGTCGTACCCGAGGAAACCTTGGAAGACGACGTGGCAGCCACAATGCTGGACTTCGAGTACGAACCCAGTAAAGCGGACGTCTTGGACGAAGTGTTGCCCTTGCACGTCAACACCCAAATTTACCGTGCGATCCTGGAGAGTATTGCATCCGAGATGGGTGCACGCATGACGGCCATGGATGCGGCCACGAGAAACGCTCAAGAACTCATTTCAAAACTGACACTGAAGTATAACCGGGCACGCCAGGCCGCCATCACCACGGAGTTGATGGAGATCATTGGCGGTGCTGAGGCCCTAAAGGGGTAGAAAACGATGGCAGATGGAATCATTACTCAGGTAATTGGCCCTGTTGTGGATGTGGAGTTCCCAAAAGGAGATCTCCCCGAAGTCTATACAGCGCTTTGCGTCACGAACCCCGCCATTAACGATAAGGAAGGCAATCTGGTCTTGGAAGTGGCTCAACACATCGGTGAGAACACGGTCCGCACCGTAGCCATGGACACCAGTGAAGGCCTTGTTCGGGGCATGCCTGTCAGCAACACGGGCGAATACATCATGATGCCTGTTGGCAAGGAAGTCCTTGGACGTATCCTCAACGTGATCGGCGAACCCGTCGATGAAGGGGAGCCCGTCAACGCAACCAAGAAATTGCCCATTCACCGCCATCCACCCACTTTTGTGGACCAAGACGTCAACGTGAGCGCCTTTGAGACCGGCATTAAGGTGGTGGACCTCCTGGCCCCCTATCAACAGGGCGGTAAAACCGGTCTGTTTGGTGGAGCCGGCGTCGGTAAAACCGTGGTCATTATGGAGCTCATTCACAACCTGGCAAAGCACCATGGTGGCGTCTCCGTGTTTGGCGGTGTCGGTGAACGAACCCGCGAAGGAAACGACCTCTATTACGAGATGATGGAATCGGGCGTTCTGGAGAAAACCGCGTTGGTGTATGGGCAAATGAATGAGCCTCCTGGTGCCCGTGCTCGGGTGGCCCTGTCTGCGTTGACCGTTGCAGAGCACTTCCGCGATTCGGAAGGCCAAGACGTGTTGCTCTTTATCGACAACATCTTCCGTTTCACCCAAGCCGGTTCCGAAGTGTCCGCCTTGCTGGGTCGTATCCCAAGCGCGGTGGGTTACCAACCCACCTTGGCCACCGAGATGGGCGAATTGCAGGAGCGAATTACATCCACCAAGAAGGGCTCGATTACGTCCGTGCAGGCCATTTATGTGCCCGCCGATGACTTGACCGACCCGGCACCTGCTACTGCGTTCGCTCACTTGGATGCAACAACGGTGCTGAATCGTTCCATCGCCGAGCTGGGTATTTATCCTGCGGTGGACCCCCTGGACTCCACCAGCCGCATCCTGGATCCACGCATCCTGGGCGAGGAGCATTACAACGTGGCCCGGCAGGTTCAAGAGTTGCTCCAAGGCTACAAAGACTTGCAGGACATCATCGCCATTTTGGGTATGGACGAATTGTCCGAAGAACAACGTCAGATCGTGGACCGAGCCCGTAAGATTCAGAAGTTCCTGAGCCAACCCTTCCACGTAGCGGAACAATTTACCAACCGCCCTGGAAAGTACGTGAAGCTTGAGGACACCATCCGCGGGTTCAAGATGATCATTAACGGCGAGTTGGATCATATCCCGGAGCCCTACTTCTATATGAAGGGGGGCATCGACGAAGTGATCGCCGATTGCGAAGCCTCTGAAAACAAGGAAGCCGCATAGATCGCTTCACGAAGCGTGGCATGGAGAGCCAGGTATGAGTCACATTCTTCAGTTGGAAATCGTCACTCCCGTCGGGAATAAGTTCACCGGCAAGGTTTCCGAAGTGACTGCGCCCGGATCCCTCGGCGAAATGGGCGTGCTCCCGGGTCACATCCCCACATTAACGGTGCTGGACATCGGCCAACTGTCGTTCATTGATGCTCAGACCAATGACACAAAACACATGGCCGTCGCAGGTGGCTATCTTCAAGTCAACGAAGACCATCTCATTTTGCTGACGGAAACCGCGGAATACGATGACGAAGTGGATGTGGAACGAGCCAGCGCCTCCAAGGAGCGTGCCGAGAAAGCGCTCCAAACCGAAGAAAGTGGCAGCGCCACCTTCCACAGAAAGCTGCGTTCATTGAAGCGGGCCGAAACGCGCCTCGCTGTCGCGAACCGCGGGCATCAGTAAGACACCCATTGAATCCCTGTCCGTTCCCCCGGTCGTCGTTGCTCTGACAGATCGTCACAACAACGCCCCGTCGGGAAACCATCCCCAAACCCAAATCGGACCAGCGCCTCTCTGGCCGGATACGCCAATATTTCGAGACAAGAATAGAGATGCATCATCACGCCGATAGGAGTGACGAAGGAAAGTGAATGGGCCGCTTGAATGAAGTGAGAGCTACCCTGTTAAACAACCACAGGTTCCGACACAGGCATATCGAACTGTGTACTTGTTGGCTCCTCAATGACCATTTCTTCGACGGCAGCGGCAGCAGCCTCGGCATCTCTTCGTCGTTGCAGTTGCTCTGGATCGGTGGCCATCTGACAGTTGCCATCGAAGACAACGCCTTGGTCTACAACGAGTGACGGGGCCATGATGTTGCCCTTCAATCGACCCGGCTCATGCAGTTCGATGCTTTCTGTCGCCTTAATGTTTCCAACCACATCGCCATACACGATGACATGGCCAACATTAATTTCGGCTTTAACACGGGCGCCCTCACCGATGATCAGTGTATCGTCGGAAAAAATCTCTCCCGCGAACTTCCCATCAATTCGAACCGTCCCCTCAAAGGTCAGCTTTCCTTCAAACTCGCTGCCTTTACCCAATAACGCATTTACCTCAGAGGATGTGTTCCCCATGCTCACGGCCTCCCGCTTCCAACGGTGTAAGGTGACTGTCTAGGGGTGCGGCGAAAGCTCGCAGCACCCCCCACGAGGCGCGCATAGTAACAAAAGGATTTCTGACGGGTCAAGACAGTTTTCCACAGCTCGGATCGAAGGGTGTTTATAGCGTCGATACCCATCGGGTGCACTTGAAACACAGCGCCATTTGAGGCATACCAACATTCTATGAAGACGAATCAAAAACCCCTCGTTATCGGCATCGGTGGTGGAACGGGCGCAGGCAAGACAACCATAGCGCGAGCCATCATGGCTGAACTCCCGGCCAACGCCGTCGCCTTTCTACAACACGATTGGTATTATCGAGATCACCCGGACATGGACTCGGGTCAGCGCAATCAGCTCAATTTCGATCATCCAGACAGCCTGGAGAACGAACTGCTGGCAACGCACCTGGATATGCTGGTCAAACACAAAACCGTGGATCGGCCCAACTACGACTTTGTGACCCATCGACGTCTCGTCGAAACAACGCCTCTCGCGCCGGCGCCCGTCATTCTCGTAGAAGGGATCTTGATTTTCGCCGATCCCTTCTTGAATGAGCGCTATGATATTCGCCTGTATATCGATACTCCTGCCGACATTCGTGTACTGCGTCGCGTTCGGCGCGACATAGAGCAACGAGGTCGCTCGTTCGAGGAAGTTCGCCGGCAGTATTACGAGACGGTACGTCCGATGCATGAAGCGTTTGTATATCCCGCCAAGTTTCGCGCAGACATCATCATTCCCGAAGGGGGGAATCAAAGCGTCGCCATTGATTTGGTCGTTGAACGGATACGGCGCGAGCTTAGAAATCGCGGTCTTGACAAGTAGTCACCAATAATTAGGATCGCCCGGCGCGTATGCGTGTTTTTTTGGCGCAGAATACGGCCTGCTTTCCGGCTTCAGTTTCCGGGAATAACACGTGCGTGCTTGTGTTGTGGGTGTGGTTGAACGACCTGTTTGAGTGGAGGAAAATCCGATGAGTGCTGCCGAAGCCATAGAAGCAACCGAAGCTTCAAGTCCCGACGCCAGTACGACGCCAATGATTGAAGTCAGTGGCCTGCACAAACGTTACGGAAACGTGAAGGCATTGCGAGGCATTTCATTCACGGTGGGCCGGGGAGAAATCGTGGGGCTCTTGGGACCCAACGGCGCGGGAAAGACCACGACGATGAAAATCCTCACCGGTTACATCTCCGCCACTGCAGGCTCGTATCGAGTGGCGGGCTATGACGGGTACACCGACAGCCTCGAAGTTCGCAAGATGATCGGTTACCTTCCCGAGAATGCTCCCCTGTACCCGGAAATGGGCGTCATCGAATATCTGGATTTCGTATGCCAAATCCGACGCATCCCCAAATCGAAACGATCCCAACGGATCGCAGACATCGTCGATCGGTGTGGTTTGGGGACCATGGCACACAAGGATATCGGCGCATTGTCAAAAGGGTATCGGCAGCGGGTGGGATTGGCTCAAGCCATGATTCACGAACCCCCCATCCTGATCCTGGACGAGCCCACCAGTGGGTTGGATCCCAATCAAATCGTCGAGATTCGAAACCTCATCAAAGAATTGGGCGAAGACCGTACGATCATTTTGAGTACTCACAATTTGCCGGAAGTACAGATGACATGCACCCGCATGATCATCATCTCCGACGGGCAAAAAGTAGCCGATGGAAGCGCCGAAGAACTCCAGAAAACCAGTGAGCAAGCTCGTTTCATCGTGACGATTCGCTTGCCGGACGGCGCCGACAAACCGACGGTAGAGGACACCCTGCGTGGGGTTTCCGGGGTCGGCGATGTGACCTCGCTGGAGACGGCGGACGGTGCACTCCGCATCGTTGTAACCGCAACGGACAACACGGATTTATCCGAGGCCATTTACCAACAAGCGGTCGCCAACCAGTGGACATTGCGAGAGTTGCGACGTGATGTGGCGGACTTGGAGAAGATCTTCCATAAGCTGACGCAATTCTAGCGCACGATAACAAACTCGCAGGATCAGGAACGAGTCAGGAGTACCAGGAAAAATGCAGAACATTTGGGCCATCAGCAGACGAGAATTCTCGTCCTATTTCAATTCAGCGATCGCGTTTATCGCGATCACCGTTTTCTTGGTATTGATCGGTATTTGTGTCTTCTACGCCGAGGATTTTCTCGGCAACAATGAAGCGACACTGCGACCCCTGCTGAAATGGGCCCCGCTCTTGTTCGTCTTTTTCTTGCCGGCCGTAACCATGCGCCTGATCAGCGAAGAAAAGAAGACGGGCAGCTTGGAATTGCTGATCACGATGCCCATCCGAGACATTGAACTGGTGCTTGGAAAGCTCTTGGGCGC
>Ga0114996_10004316_pt1 | contig 17178 bp, 22 predicted proteins | sample ArcticOcean_MG_C_4_FD_87039 | JGI IMG/M metagenome (GOLD analysis project Ga0114996, IMG submission 87039) | Marine microbial communities from western Arctic Ocean - ArcticOcean_MG_CB4_134 | ecosystem: Environmental > Aquatic > Marine > Oceanic | place: Arctic Ocean: Canada Basin | collected...
CGTCCTCGACGACTACTCGCCCGCCGCTTCAGTTCCGTCCGCTCTGCTTCACACAACTTGATCGCTTGGCTGTTCATACCCAACAATCTAACGCTAAACGTCTATATGTTACAGTCCACTAGGTCGACCCCAGCTTCCTCTTCGAGTCTAAGGGCCGCTGTCACTGCCGGCTTCTTGATCCAAGTCGTCAAGGCGTCGTTACCGTCCTTGATCTCTTCATAGATCTCCAGCGGAAGCTTGACCGCCCCCACCGACCCGTGGTGTTGCAACCAGTCCCAGAACTCGGGCACTCGATCTATCGGATAGTAGTCTCGATTCGCATCGATCAGGACGTTTGCATCAACGAGGTAGAGCACCTCAGGACGCTCGCAGTGGATACTCGGATAGCACTCCCTGGACGTTCTTGGGTTTGACACCAAGCACCGTTCCGGCCTTCGACGTCGTGAGAGAGCCTGTAGCCATGAGACGCGCGGTGGCTTCGACTAGGGCCGTACCTAGGCGGTGTCGGCGTACCACGTAGTAACTCGGGCCCCCCTCTGACTCTCGTGCACGTTCTCGACGTCGCTCCCGCTCGGACAACCATCTTTCGCGGAAGAAATGGCTAAGCGTAGACCACTTGGCGGCGTCGACGAGTCCATGGGTAAAGAGTTTATACGCCACCATGGAGTGGCTTACTTTCCGCGAAGAAGCGAATTCCCCAATGCGCCCCGCTGCGTCCGCAGTGCTTGCGTGCCCCACTTCGGCCAACTCAGCCAGCTCAGAGGCCGGAAGAAGGAACTCGGATGCGACTTCGTTGCAGAAACGCTCGACCGCCAGCTCCGGTCGCCCGCCGCTCACCCCCGTCTCGCCCAACCACAGATGGGTGAGTTCGTGCAGCAGCGTGAACGACCACGCGGCGTGGTGATCTTGATCGTTGATCACCAGGAAGGGTGCTACGTCATCGGCTATGGCGAAGCCTCGAAACGTATCGAGGTCAATGTTGGTGTGATGACTCCCGAGGTTGCCCAGCAGTAGCACAAAGACCCCGGCTTCCTCAGTGCGTGCTCGAAGTAGGCCGAAGGCGTCGTCGACATCGCGGCACTGCCGATATTCCTCGAGCGGTAGTTTGAGGACGGAGCGAATCGATGCCACCAGCGCCTCGACACCCGACTCGGCGGTCTCGGATCCGATGAAGTCCAGCAGCTGGACATCGTCTTCATCGAGCAAGGCCGATCTAATCATGCTCTGTCGCGCCTGCACGTCGCGGATCAATGCATCAAGAAGTGGCTCGTCGTCCGGCGGCTGATCCCGCGGCAGGGTCCGGAAGTCTTGCCCTCGATCACCCTGCGGGGGTGGTGACCCGAGGTAGAAGGTGAGCAGGGGTCGACGGTACTGTTTTGCCATCCTCACCAGAAGCGGACGGCTGGGCGTGTCTTCCCCGTCCTCCAACGCCTTCAGACGGTCAAGCGCAGCGACACCGCGTGCATCGCGGATCTTGAGCCGTTCAGCGGCCTCTGCTTGGTCTAGCCCCGCGGTTTCGCGGGCCCAGCGGAGGATTGCCGGGTTTACCTTGGGCATTGGCGGTGAAGGTCAGGGCGATCGCAGTTCCGGGCAAGATACCCCTGAGGGCCCCCAACGGGACATGACTGGATGGGTACCAAGCCCGCTGGCCATCGATCGCTCTCTAACTCCTCTTAGGCCACGCTGGAATAGCGCCTTAAATCAGCGCCCTAGCGGCTGCCCGATCAGTCTAGACGGGTCAGCACCCGGCTTCGGTACGTACTTGTCGATCCAGGGGCCGCCGAACTGAGCGACATAGAGGTTGCCCTCGGAGTCCACGCTCATCTGGTGCGGGAGCGAGAAACCGCCGCAGGCTCCGGAGTGGTCAGGATCGAGACCTGCGCTCGCGATCGCCGCATCGTCTGAGCAGGTGAACCCGGGCCGACCGAGTGACGACGCCGCGCCGTACGTGCCGAAGTAATCGAGCAGCTGACCGTCCATGTTGTACTTGAGGATACGGTTCAGCGTCGCATCGAGGACCCAGACGAAGTCGTTCACGTCGACCATGATGGCAACCGGATCCCAGATGTCCGGCCACTGGTCGAGGAGCGTTCCATCCTCGCTGAAGATCTGGATCCGGTGGTTCAGTCGGTCTGATACGTAGATACGATTGTCCCTGTCCACCGCGACGCCGTGGACGAGATCGAACTGCCCAGGGCCGCTGCCGACCGAACCGAACTCCGAGAGAAACTCACCCTGCGCGTTGTAGCGAACGATGCGGCCGTTTTGGTAACCGTCGCCCAACAGAAAGTCGCCGTTGGGGAGGAAGGCCAGCACGGCGTTCTGACCGAAGTCGAGTGGGCCGGGATTCGGGTCGTCGCGCGGGTTCGGCCCACCCTCGCCCGCGATGGGGTTCGGGTCTTCCATTCGCAGCAGTAATTCGCTGCCGTCGTTGCTGAACTTGAGGATCGACTCGTGCACGCCGTTGCCGCCTCTCTCGTCCACCCAGACAGCGCGCTCGGGATCGTAGGGATTGATGTAGATCTGGTGGGGGCGATTGAAGAGCGAGTCCCACTGCGCCCAGTTCTCGGTGATGTTTCCGTCGCGATCGACAGCCAGAAGGAAATTCCTATTGAGCTCGTTCTCCTCACCCTGCTGACGCTGCCTGCGTTGATCCCCCCACATCACGACCAACACCCGATCTGGGGTGTCGGGCCAAACACCTGATGCGGACCCCCAGGTCCAAGTCGCGTCATGGTCCGGTGCCGGCTTCCACCATCCGGGGATGACGTCGTAAGGGCCGCTCCGGTCATCTCCGCCCTTGGCGGTCGCCCCAAGCCGGCCGATGGGTGCCTCGCTTTCGGCCACGCACGCGGACGTCGCCCCGGCTGCGACCAAGGCGATAGCCAAACCGATACGCTTCAACTCCATGCTTCCTCCCAGGTGGCGACGCGTACAGGTCCCTCCACTGACGTGGTCATCTTGTTGCCTGCGGGGGTCGGACCTCTCTGGCGATCTCTTCGTAGAGGCCGGCGACGCTCCGCTGCATGAAGAGGCCAGTCCGGCGCACGGTCCAGCTCAGCTCCGGAGTCACGAACCGGGTTGCTACATCCCGTCGTAACCCCCTTCCGCGGATCAGCTCCGCCATCTTCTCTCGGACTCCCTCCATCTGGTCGCGGAACGCGGTCACATCGTCCCGACTCATGATGGCGCCGTGCCCCGGGACAGCCGTATCAAAAGGTAGCGCCAGCATATTGTTGAGGGCCGCCACCCATCCCTTACTGCTGCCGCCGTTTCCATAGTCGATGTACGGGGCCAGCCCGTGCAGAAGGTCACCGCCGTAGACGGTTCGGAGGTCGGGGAAATAGACTACCGCGTCGGCGTTCGTGTGACCCGTGCCCATGTGGTAGGCACGCACCTCCACACCGCCGAGGTATACCACGGTCTCGTCCGTGAAGACCACGTTCGGCAGGCCGTCTCGATTTCCCCGCACCATCTGATCGCGTGCGTTCTCATGGGCGATGATCTCCGCGAGCGGTAGGTACTGCGCGTTGCCACCCGTATGGTCATTGTGGTGGTGGGTGTTGAGTACGTAGCGGACGGGGCTATCGGTCACGGTGGCGACTAACCGCTGGATCTCCGAAAAGTCCTGCGGTAACCCGCTGTCGATCAGGATGACGCCATCGGAGGTGACGCGGACGCCCACGTTGGCGCGGCTTCCGAAGATGACGTAGAGGCCGTCCTTCACTCGCTCGATGGTGAGCTGTTCCTGAGCGCATAGGCTGCCGAGGGGGGCAGCTGTGAGTCCCGCCAGCAGCAGCGCTGCCCTCATCTGGTTGTGCATCGCTCCTCCGGGAGCTGGGTGGATCACTGTTTGTCCTCCGAGAGGACGATACGCTATGACAGCCCTTCATTGCGACCGACACGGCCCAACCGTTACGCTGCTCGTCCCTCAATCCGCGACACGCTCGGGAATCAATGAAACGACCATGGCGGGCCCTGCTCTGGCTCTGCGCTTTAGCCGGCGTAATCGGCGCCGAGCGCTGGCTTCAGCGGAGTGCCGATGCACAGACCGCGCCTGCGCTTACCTACCAGGTGGACCCCTTCTGGCCCAAGGTGCCGGACCAGTGGACGCTTGGACAGGTCTCCGGAGTCGCGGTGGACTCGCGCGATCATGTCTGGATTGTCCAACGCCCTTGGTCGCTCGGGAGCGACGAGGTCGCGCAGGACTCGGCAGCACTTTGCTGCGGTGCTGCCCCGCCGGTCATGGAATTCACGGCTGACGGCACCTTCGTGCAGGCGTGGGGCGGTCCCGCAGACGGGTACGAGTGGCCGGCCGATGAGCATGGAATCCACGTCGACTTCAACGACAACGTCTGGGTCTCATCAGCGGGCGGGCCGCGTCTGAGGGATCGGGTCGAGAATCAACTACTGAAGTTCACGCGGGACGGGCGCTTCCTGCTGCAGATCGGGCGGCGAGGGGCCAGTCAGGGGAGTCTCGATACTGAGAACCTCAATAACGCGGCGGATATGTACGTGTATCAGCCTACCAACGAGCTCTTTGTGGCCGACGGCTACGTGAACCGACGGGTGGCGGTGTTCGATGCGAATTCGGGTGAATTCAAGCGGATGTGGGGAGCCTACGGTAACGCACCGGACGACGAGGTCCCTAACACATTGAGCTACGAAGGGCCGGGCAACCCGCAGTTCAGTACGGTCCATGGGGTTCGCGTTTCGGACGACGGTCACGTGTACGTTGCGGACCGCAGGAACAATCGGGTTCAAGTCTTCGGCTTGGACGGAGAGTTCGAGCGCGAGGTCTTTATCGAGCGGACGACGAGGCTCTTGGGGACGGCGTTTTCCGTAGCGTTCTCGGAGGATGCCGCTCAGCGGTATCTCTACGTCGCGGACGCGGGGAACGGCCGCATCCATATTCTCGATCGGCAGACCCTTGAGCCGGTCAGCGAATTCGGACGGATCGGTCGCTACGCCGGTCAGTTCGTGTTTCTGCACAACGTCGCGGTCGATTCGCAGGGAAACGTCTACACCTCAGAGGTCGGAGGCGGACGCCGAGTTCAGAAGTTCATTCCGAACTAGTCGACTCCGGGCACGGCGCGTGCATTGCTGATCCCTATCTTCCCGATACCCCGTCCATCGACCGCCGGAACCGTGCGAGCACTGCTTCGCCCCTCGGCGAAAGGCGGTAGCCAACCGCCAAGCTCTCGGTAAGTCCCAGCGTCTTCAGCTTGCGGACGTTGATCTTGAAGTCCGCCCGATCTTGGCCCAGGACCTCGGCGAGGTCCCCGGCGCGAACCGCGGGGTGGCTCGAAATGAGTTCGAGTACCGGGCGGGTCCAGGGCCCGAATCCACTTCGAGAGTCGAGGCGCTCGAGACGCCGCAGGATCGGGTCGATCTCGGATTCGGGGGGCACGATATCCCTGAGCGCTTTCCTGGGACCGGGGCCGAGTGCGCCGAGTCGTACACGGTACACCTCGCCATCCGGACGTCTTCCCAGGAACTCGAGAAGCGAAGCGAGATCGGAGAAGCCAGCGGCCTTCGCGTCACCGGTTGTGATCTCGGAAGGGGCCACGCGCTCTACCGCGTCGATCGCGAGTTGACCGATCGGGGTGAGTAGGGTGCCACCCGTCTTGACCGTCGGGCGCTTCCATCGGCGAAAGACGAGCGAGATGTCGCCTGTTTTGATTCCGTGGAGCGTCTGTTGATTGAGCAGCATGGCGGGTCTCGACGCTCGCCCGCTTCGCGCTAGCTACCCAGACTGAGCGGGTCGTCTGGATCCACCCCGTCCATGAATTGCTTCTTGCGGTCCAGATCCGTGAACTTGTAAACGAGCCCCAGCCAGTTGTTGACGATGGCCTTGGCGGTGTCGCCCCACGTGTTATCGAGTAGCGCTTCGATCTCCCGTTCCGGCATCTCGGGTAGCGGCTCGTGTTCGCCTCGACTTCGGGTCGCGCGCTCCACGTAGTCTTGGACCACCGTGGCGGCCTCGGCGGAGAAGTAGTGCTCCGGAAACTGCGGCGGTGCATCGAGCTCCCCCGCCAGGAAGCGGCCGACCTCGCGCTTGTACTCCTTCAGGAGGCTAATGAAGTCGTACTCGGGGTGGCCCTGCCAGTAGACGATGCGGAAGCCGTCGGGGCTGGCCGCCATGTGCACGCCGCCCTCTTCGCTCTCCACGAGCACCCGGAGACCCGCGGCTTCGAGCTGCGCCCTGGAGATGTCGTTGTGGCGAGAGTGAGGGACGTCGAAGCGTGAGTTGATCTCACGGAGGAGGGGATGATGCGGCTCGCAGACGCGGTGTCCGAAAACGCCCCAATTCTTCTTGGGGAGTGGCTGCCGCTCGATGCCATGCAGGTGCTTGAGCAGGGCGTGAGTCGCGAGGCAGGAGCACAGGACCGACGTGACGTGCGTCTGAGCCCACTCCACGACCTCGACGAGCGGGTCCCAGAACGGTTCGGCCGGGAGGTCGGGACTGGAGGGGTTAGCGCCTGTGATGATGAGGGCGTCGAGACCATCTCTCTGCAGATCTTCGAACGTGCTGTAGTACTGCGAAATGTATTCGAGCGTCTCAGCGCCCCGCGGCAGGCCGGGCAGCGAGAACGGATATACGAAGAACTGCGCGATGGGATTGGAGCCGCCCACGAGTCGGATGAACTGTCGCTCAGTGGCTTGGAGCGCGGCGTCGGGCATCATGTTCAGGAAGCCGATGTGCAGCTCACGAATGTCCTGATGCTGGGCGCGGTCGAGCGACAACAGCTCGTGCCCCTGCTCGTGCAGGTGGCTGAAGGTCGGTAACCCGGAGTGTGCTACGAGTGGCATGCGGAACGATACACCAAAGCCTCGTACCCATCGAGCCATGGGGCGGCCCGCACCGACCGATCATGCTTCAACTACCAGGGATGAGGCGGTCCTCGCTATGTCGTATCTCTAGGTATGATTATCATATAATATGATTTCACACATCAATACCCGATGAGCGCCGGTACTACCGTCACCGAGGTCCTGCGCAACTTCTCCGACTACATCAATCGCGTCGCCTACCGGGGTGAGCGATTCGTGCTGACCCGAGGAGGAAGACCGGTCGCGGAGCTGATTCCGGCTCGCACCGCGGGTCGTCGCCTGGCCGAGTTGCCGTCCGTTTTGGCCTCCTTGCCTCGACTGGGCAACGAGGAGGCGGCGAGCTTCGAGGAGGACCTGACGCGCGCCCGGTCCGAGTTCGGAGGCACCCTGCCGGTGGACCCTTGGGCGTCCTGATCGACTCGTCAGTCTTGATTGCCCACGAGCGTGGCTCGCTCGATGGGGGCACCCCGTTAGGGGAGCGGATCGCCGGCCGGGACGAGGAGCCGTTCTACCTTTCGGTAGTGACCGCCAGCGAGCTATTGCACGGCGTTCACCGCGCGCGAGAGTCGGCACGGCGCGCACGGCGCTCTGCCTTCGTGGAGGCGATCCTCGATCAATTCCCCCTCCTCCTCATCGACCTCCCCACGGCCCGGGTTCACGCCGAGCTGTGGGCAGCCCTCGCCGCGGCGGGCACGCCGGTGGGTGCGCACGATCTCTGGATCGCATCAAGCGCCGTGGCGCGAGGGCTGACTCTGGCGACCGCGAATGGGCGGGAATTTGACCGCGTGCCGGGACTGGTCGTGGAGATATGGACGTAATCGGGTAGAATACCCGGCGGCCAGCTTCAGGGCCACGAGGTGTCACCCCCTCCATGAAGGAGACCATCTGTGCCCGGCAGGTCGAACATCGCCAACATCACCGGCATATCGATCGGGGCGATCCTCGTGATCGCGGCGGGCATGTCGGCCGCCTCGCTGGCGAACCCAGAACATCCCAGGGAAGTGTTCTTCTGGACCGCCCGGTAGACCGCACTCCATGAAGATCGCGGTGATGGGGGCCAACAGCAGTGTGGGCCTGAACCTGCTGGCCCACGTCGCGGCGTCAGAGGACCTGGACGTCATGGCCGGTGTGCGTTCGAAGCGGGCGGCGGATTTGGTGCCGGCCTCGCCGCGCATCACTTCCCGTCTGATCTCCTACGACGATGTGGACGACTTGACCGCTTCCCTGGAGGGCGTGTCCTGCGTCGTGCATCTGGCGGGCATCCTGATCGAGCGCAGACCTGCCACCTATGCAAACTCGAACGTCGCGACCGCGGCGGCGGTGGCCGAGGCGGCCCGCCGCGCGGGAGTCGGGCACGTGGTGCTGGTCAGCGTGATCGGCGCTAGCCCGGACTCGCCGAACCGGTACTTTCGGTCGAAGGCCGAGGCGGAGCGCGTGGTCGCCGAGTCGGGAGTCTCCTCGACGGTCCTGCGGACCCCGATTCTGCTGGGTCCGGGCACTGCAGGGGCGGCGTCGATCGTGCGCGTGGTTGGGCTTGGCCATGCGAAGCTGTTGGGTGGGGGGCGGTACACGATGCGCCCCCTGGATGTGGACGACCTGAGCCGGGCCATCCTCGGGGTCTGCCGTCGTCAGCCCGGAGGTACTGCCGTCCATGAGCTGGTCGGTCCGGAGTCGCTCACCTTCCGAGAGCTGCTGGCGCGGGCCGCATCAGTGGCAGGGAAGGACATGAGGTTCGGGGTCACACCCATCTGGATGGCGAAGCTGGGAGCCGGCATCGCGAGCTTCATGCAGGGAGGAGGCATGTCGCCCACGGTCATCGACGTCATCACGGCCGACGAGGTGGTCGAGAAAAACGCGGATTGGGAGCTTGATATCACGCTCACGTCTCTGTCCGACACTCTGCAAAAGATCCTAACCTAGACCGAGCGCACGACATGACAGAGACCGAAGCCGAGGCCGAAGCACCCCAAGGCAGACGCAAGCCGAGCGTCCTGCAGCGGGCCATCTTCTGGAGCATCACGGTCGCCTGCTTCGTCTATCTGTACTTCCGCTTGCGAGGCGCCGCGGACCGTGAGGGCGTGCCTTTCGGCACGTACCTCGCTGATGTCTTCTCCGACGTCGCGTGGATTCCGTGGCTGCTGCTGATGATGGCCTACTCGGTTCTGTACTTCATGATCGACACGCTGGTCACGACCCGGGCGCTCAATTGGTTCATCAAGGAGATCAGGTTCCGCGACATCATGCCGATCCGCGCGAGCGCCTACATCATCTCGGTCTTCAACGAGCAGATCGGGAAGGGCGCAATGGCCTACTATCTCAACAAGCGGGATGGCGTGCCCGGCTGGGAAGTCGGGTCGGTCATGCTATTCATCATGTTCTGCGAGATGTTCTACCTGCTGGCGTGGGCCACGATAGGCTTCTTCGTGACCGGCGCTGATCTCCCAGAGGTCTTCGGCCTGATCCCCATCATCGCCGCCGGTGCGGCGGTGTTCCTCGTGCTCTGGATACTGTACTTCAGCGGCAAGATCCTGCCGGGTATCGGGCTTCGGGATAAGCGCATCTTGCACGCGTTCCGGTTGGCCAAACCGTGGCACTACGGGGCCTTCTTTCTGTTGCGCTCGCCGGCGCTCATCTCGGCCGTCGTCGTCTATACGATCGCTCTGGGTCTGTTCGGCGTGGAGGCCTCGTTCCTTTCCCTGTTGGGCTACCTGCCCGTGATCTTCTTCGCGGCCACGGTGCCGACGCCGATGCGCGCCGCCGCGATCACCGCCTGGGTCGTCCTGTTCCCCGAGAATGAGGGACAGATGGCCGCGTTCGGGTTCGTCCAGCACAATTTCTTCATCCTGTTCAACGCGTTGATCGGACTCATCTTCTGGCGGCGCGCCCAGCGGGAGCTGTTCGACAAGTAGATGGCTCATCTGCTCACCGGGGTGCGGCTCCTGATCGTGGTGCCGTCGGCGCTTGCGTTCGCCGGGTGGGCGTTCGAGGCGTCGCTCTGGCCCGCTGCGTTCGTCGCGGTCGCGATCGCGACCGATTACTTCGACGGGGTGGTGGCGCGTGCGCGTGGCACGGCGTCCCCCGCGGGTCAGCTCTTCGACCACTCCACGGATTTTCTGTTCGTAACCGGGGGCCTCTCGGGAGCGTCTGTGGCCGGTGTGGTCCCCGTTGTGCTCCCGCTCCTCATCGTGGTGGCGTTCTCACAGTACGTGCTCGACTCGCACTTCCTGTACCGCCAGAAACGGCTCCGCATGAGCGTCTTGGGCCGCTGGAATGGCATCCTCTACTTCGTACCGCTGGTCGTGATCGCGGTGTCGCGGCTGCCCATGCTCGGGAGCTTGTCGGGCATGCTTGGCACTCTGGCGCTCGGGGTGAGCTGGCTGCTCGTGGTCTCGACGGTGGTGTCGATCGTCGATCGGGCGGTTGCGCCACTCAGGGCGAGCGGGCCTCAGTAGCCGATAACGTGTAGCCCGGCCACGCGCCGGAAGTGTCGGTCGTTGCGGGTAACGAGCGGAAGTCCGTGGCCGGGCCGTCCTCGGGCCTCCGACGTTGTCTCTCCAAGTCGACGAGGAACGTGGTCTCCGGGATCAGCCGGTCGGCCACTTGTCCTCAGGCGGCGGGTCGGCGGTTTTAGCCTCCTCGATGCGATCCAGGGTTGCCTCGGGCAGGAACGGGCCCTCGGCGTCGTAAAGCACGAGCAGCTCCTCGCCGGTGATCGGCGCCTCCTGCCAGACGGCGCGCAGGATCACCTCAGAGAAGGATTCGGTCGGGTGACGACGGGCGCGACGCAGCCGCTCGTAGGCCTCGAGTCTGACCGAGATGGTTTTGGTAAACATACATGCAGCGTACACAGACTGCGCATCTCTCGCCATGAGGGACCTGCTTCTGGCCCGTAAAGGTTCGCGTGGCGATTCAGGCGATGGTATGGGAAGATGGGACGCTCCATGGCCGACCAGGCTCAGCGCCCTATACTGTGTGCAGCGCGCGCCACGGAACCCGAACCAGTGACGACAAGTGACTGCACCCCACCACCCGCTCGCCCCTTACGCAGCGACGGCCGCCCTCGCTATGCTGGCTGCCTGCTCAGGTTCAGGTGACGCCGCCATGCCATCCTCAAAGATCCTTGTCGCCCACCGCGGTGCCTCTGCGTACGCGCCGGAGCACACGAGGGCGGCGTACGAGCTCGCGATCGAGCAGGGGGCCGATTACATCGAGCCCGACCTGCAACTCACCGCGGACAGCGTGCTGATCGCGCTCCACGACGAAACGTTGGAGCGCACGACGAACGTCGAGGATGTCTTCCCTGACCGCTTCCAGGAGCAAATGCGGGGGTCGGGGTTGGTCAAGCGCTGGTACGCTGTCGACTTCACCCTGGATGAGATCAAGCAGCTCGACGCGGGGTCGTGGTTCGATCCGAGCTTCGCGGGCGAGCGGGTGCCAACGTTCGCCGAGGTCATCGAGATCGCGAGGGGCCGTGCGGGTATCTTCCCGGAGACCAAGAGTCCCGAGGCGTACGTCGACCAGGGCTTCAGCATGGAGGGCCTGCTGGTGACCGAGATCAGGCGACATGGGCTCGACGTTGCCGGCGGCGTGGCGGGGACTCCCGTCATCCTCCAGTCGTTCAGTGCGGAGAGCCTGCGCGTCCTCCGCCAAGAGCTTCGCCTCGACCTTCCCTCGACGTTCTTGGTCGGCGGGTCGGAGGGTGGGCAGCGGTGGTTCACCCCCGAGGGGATCGCAGAGATTCGCGGGTTCGCGACAGGCATCGGGCCGTCGAAGAATCTAGTGATCGCGTTCCCCGAATTGGTCGCAGACGCGCACGCCGCGGGGCTGACGGTGATCCCGTACACGTTCGGTAGCCGGGACACCATCGAGTTCGAGAACGTAGGGATCGAGACGTCCCACTTTCTCTATTCGCTCGGCGTCGACGGGCTGTTCATCAATAACCCAGATCTATTCCCGCGGGAGAGCAGTTAGTCCGCTCTCGTTAGGGCAGCGCCGAGGTCGGCACGAACGCGAGCCCGTCCATCAGCTCGCTATGCTGGCCCACGTTGGTGATCTCGGCGGTCGCCAGGTTGACCGTTACGAGGAAGGTGGGCTGCAGCGTGCCGCTATTGCCGCCGTCCTTCAGGATCCCGAACACGACCCCGTCGCTGGGTCGAGTCGTCATGGATCCGATGGTCTGACTGCTTTCGGTGAATGTTGGGAAGCCGGTGTAGGTCATAGCCCCGATGAGGGTTGGCGCACCGGTGGTGATGTTCACCGTCCACAGCTCGGCACGCGCCGCCACATAGATCGTTCCGTCCGACGTGAAGGTGGTCCCAGTCCCGCCATTGTCCAGGTTGAGACCGGTATGCAGCAGCGAGAAGGCACCAGTCGTAGCGTTCACTTCGTACATGTCGTTCGTGCCGTCGGACCCGAATGAATAGATCACACCGGTCGTGGGATGGATTGTGAGCCCAGACACGCCGGAGTCGGGGGTGTCCCGGCTCTAGCGTCGTCGCCACTCCCGTGCTTGGGTTCAGCGTCTGTATGCATCCGTCGCACTCGGCGTTTCCGCCCGTCCCGAGCCACCACGTCTGGGTCGCCTCGACCCAGAGCATCGAGCTTACGACGCCGACATCGACCATGGCTCCCGCGGAGTTCTCCGTCCTGATATCGAGGAGGAACGTCTCGGCCCCTGTCGCCTCGCTGATGGTATAGATGTCACCGTCCCGGTCTGCTGCGACCAGCGTGACCGGTGGCAGGTTCTCATCGGGGGCAGTCGAGTCCGAGCCGCAGCCGACAAGGAGCGGGATCAAGGCTAGGGCGGGCACTGCGAACGGAAGTCGAACGTGACGCATCGAGACTCCTAATGATGGGAGAACCTCAGGAAGTCTGGTGCGATGGCGGGGTGTGGGGCGAGCTGCTTTACGAGACGATCTCGCCTCCGGGCGCACACGCGCCCATCTTGGTCCGCAATGTCCATCACCACGGCCCCCACGAGTGAGCTGACGGTCTCCCAGGCCCCGGACGGGCACCTCGTCGTTCGTCTGGCCGGGTCATGGCAGCTGGAGAGCGGCCTCCCGTCTCTGGCCGATCTCGAGGAGGCGCTCGCCGGCGGGGATGCAGCCGGCATCGTCTTCGACACGCAGGACCTGGGCCGCTGGGACAGTTCGGTGCTGGCGTTCTTGGCGGGTGCATCCAAGCTGGCCCGAGACCGAGGCATCGCTGTCGATCGGTCGGGGCTTCCTGACGGTCTCCGGCGTCTTCTCGCCCTGGCCGAAGCCGTGCCGGAGAAGGAAGGCGTGCGCGAGGTCGTGGGCGAGGACCCGTGGGTCGAGCGCCTCGGCGAGATAGCCATCGACACGGAGCGGCTGTTCAGGAGCGACCTCGAGTTTCTCGGACAGGTCGTGTTGGCCTTCGGTCGGGCGCTCATCGGCAAGGCGCGTTTCAGGGGATCGGACCTTGCCCTACTGCTCCAGCAAAGCGGCTCCGATGCACTACCTATCGTGACGTTGGTGACGTTTCTCCTCGGCCTGATTCTCGCGTTCGTGGGAGCGATCCAGCTGCAGACGTTCGGCGCCACGATCTACGTGGCCGACTTGGTGGGCGTCGCGATGGTGCGCGACATGGGGGCGCTCATGACGGGCATCATCATGGCGGGCAGGAGCGGAGCGGCTTTTGCGGCGCAGCTGGGGTCTATGAAGGTGTCACAGGAGATCGACGCGCTCGAGACGATGGCGATCTCCTCGATGGAGTTTCTGGTGCTGCCCCGTGTCCTCGCGCTCACGCTGATGATGCCGCTGTTGACGCTCTACGGGGACGCGATGGGGATTCTCGGGGGTGCCTTCGTCGGTGTGACGACGCTCGGGCTTTCGTTCACCGAGTACCTCGGGCAGACCGCCGATGCCGTGAGCGTCTCCCACGTCCTGGGGGGCGTGTTCAAGGGAACGGTGTACGGCGTGCTCATTGCGCTGGCGGGCTGCCTGCGAGGCATGCAGTCGGGCAAAAGCTCATCGTCGGTCGGCGAAGCCGCGACGTCCGCGGTGGTGACCGGGATCGTGGCCATCATCGGAGCGTGCGGCGTGTTCGCGGTCGTCTTCTACATGCTGGGCATCTGATGGGGACGAGTGCGATCACAGTGCGGGACCTGACCATGGCGTACGGGGATGTCGTGCTGCAGCGGGACCTCAACTTCACGGTCGACACAGGAGACATCTTCGTGATCATGGGCGGCAGCGGGTGCGGGAAGAGCACTTTACTGCGGCACATGATCGGGCTGAACGAGCCAAGGAAGGGGGAGATCCTTTACGGCGACGAGAGTTTCACCGGGGCTGAGCCTGAGCGCAGGACGGAGATCCTCCGCCGTATTGGCGTGCTCTATCAGAGTGGAGCCCTGTGGAGCTCGATGACGCTCGCCGAGAATGTCGCCCTGCCCCTAGGGGAGTTCACGGCGCTCGAGCCGGACGAGATCAGAGAGGTCGCCGAGCTCAACCTCGCGCTCGTGGGCCTCGCCGGGTTCGAGGACTACTACCCGTCGGACATAAGCGGGGGCATGCAGAAGAGGGCAGGACTGGCCCGCGCCATGGCGCTCGACCCCGAGGTCCTTTTCTTCGACGAGCCGGGGGCCGGCCTAGATCCCATCAGCTCGCGCCTTCTCGACGACCTGATTCTTGAGTTGCGCGACAGTCTGGGCGCCACGATCGTGGTCGTGACACACGAGCTCGCCAGCATCTTTGCGATTGCCACGGACAGCGTCTTCCTCGACGCGGAGAGCCGTACGATGATTGCGACGGGAGTACCGACAGAGCTGCGTGACAGCTCGACGGACGAGCGGGTGCGCCGCTTCTTGAGGAGAGGGGAGCGCCAGCTTGAGTCGTAAGGCGAACCCCACGCTTATCGGCGGTTTCGTGCTCGGGGGCGCGGCGCTTGCGATTGTCGCCGCAGTTGTCTTCGGGTCGGGCCGGCTCTTTCGCGAAACCCAGACCTTCATATCGTTCTTTGATGGCTCCGTGTCGGGACTCGACGTAGGTGCGGCGGTTCGCTTTCGGGGCATCGACGTCGGATCGGTCCAGGAAGTTCTTCTCGATCTGCCGAACGTCGGACGAGGGGGCCGTGACCTCCGCATCGCCGTCGTTTACGATCTGGACCGTGAGTCGCTGGAGTCGCGCGGCGCGACGGCCCGCCTCGACAATCCGTTCGACATCGACACGCTGCTCGCTCTCGGGATCCGCGCGGAGCTTGCCACCGAGAGCCTGGTGACGGGGCGCAGGTACATCGCCCTCGATCTCGACCCCGACGAGCCGGTTCTGCGGGAGCCTGTGCCGGGCGCGCCGTACCCGGAGATCCCCACGGTGACCACCGGGCTCGAGCGAATCGAGGAAGAGGCCTATGCCCTCATTGCGCAGCTCAGTGCGGTCAGGCTCGACACGCTGGTGGCTGTTGCGACCGAGGCATTCGGCCAGATCGGACGGCTGGCCGGGTCGCCCGAGCTGGGAGCCCTGGTCAACGGGCTTCCGGGCACGGTCCAGCGACTGGACGCCACGATCGGAGACCTGCAGACGCTTCTGACCCGGGTTGACTCGACCCTGACTCCGATGAGCGAGGGCGTACAGCGGACCGCTGGTCAGGCAACCGCCACCCTGCAGCAGCTGGACTCGACGCTTGCCAACGTAGACCTGGTCTTGGAAGGCATGGGGGGCGTACTGGAGCCGGGGTCCCCTCTCTTCGTTCAGTTCGAGCGAGCGATGATCGACCTGAGCGGAGCGAGTCGCGCCTTGCGGGACCTGGCGGACTACCTGGAACGAAATCCCAGCGCGCTCATCCGAGGCAGACCCGGGGGGGACCAATGAGACGATCGTTGCTCGCTATGCTCGTCCCCCTCGCCGGCTGTCTCGGGCCCCAACAGGACTCCTCGGCGTACTTCCTGTTGAGCCCGGCGCCCGTCCCCACCGAGAGCACGCCGGTCCCGGTCGTCCTGGGCCTCGGCCCGGTCACGATTCCTGGGTATCTAGACCGCCCACAGATCGTCGTTCGGTTGAGCGAGAACGAAGTCGCGCTGGCCGAGGCGGATCGCTGGGCGGAGCCGCTGGGAGGGCATTTCACGCGGACGCTCGGGGAGAACCTGTCCATGCTGCTGCCGGGGAGCTCCCACATCGAGTACCCGTGGTACGAGTCCGAGGCCCCAGACTTCGCCCTCTCGCTGAAGCTCCGGCGCTTCGAGGCTGATGCGACCGGCGGCGTTGTGCTCGACGCTACGTGGCGGCTCAGCCGGGGCAGCGCGCTCGTGGACGGTGGCGCGGCCAGGATTGTTGAGTCGGCACGCGGCCCGGAACGCACTGCCGCCGTGGCTGCTCAGAGTCGGGCGCTTGGCCAGCTGAGCAGCGACATCGCCGCCGCGGTTAGGAGGGCTTGGGCCGCGTCGGAACGCCGCCCGTAGCCTACCGCAGCGAATTCGCTGCCAGCCATTCCCGGGTGACGGGCTGCGCGGAGCCAGCGTCCAGGTAGCCTAGGCGCGCCAGGTACTCGTCGGTGCGGCCCGTGAGCACGAAGCTGTAGTGCCACGGGATGGAACCGGGCTCCACCTCGTTCACGTACTGGATTAACGAGCTAGTGCAGTTCGTCGTCAGCGTGTTGTACCAACGCGGGGTCCTCGCGAGCTCGGCGGTCTCGGCGACGAGCTGGCGGAACAGGCGAGCCACGCTCTCGTTGGAAACAGTGACCCGGTACCGCGTGAGCGGGTAGTCGAGGAAATCGACTCGGCGAGTCACCAGGTCCTCTTCAGTGGCCCAGATATGGGTCACTTCGAACTTCTGCAATACGCCTCCCACCAGGGAGTAGGTCTCGCCTGACTCGCGGCGTGTCTCCACCGACAAGCCGAGCCAACGATTGGCGCCGTAGCTCTCCGGAAACTCGAACACGAGGAACGTGTGTGCGATCCGGCCGCCGATCCCTAGATCCTGCTCGTACACCCATAGGCTGCTAACGTCGGCCGGGTCGTAGTCGACAGCGACGTAGTCCTTCGAAAGGGCCGCGTCGCGGGAGTAGCGCCAGTCGCGAACGTCGGTCAGTCGCAGGGCACCGTTGGATAGCGTCTCGACGCCCGATAACACACGGACGTCTTCGTCCCAGTCTCGGGTCAGGGAGGGGACACGGACCGTCAACACGATCGCCGTGACCGAGCCCACCACACCGAGAAGTAGACTCAGCGCGATGGTGACCCTTCGAATCCGGCTCATTCGCACCTGGGCTGCCCGGATGTAGGGCTTAGCGATGTCACCGTGGTCTGCGAAGAGGGATCCCGGCGCGCTGCCTCCAGGCAGCGCGCCGGCCCCGGCCGGCTTACATGCCTACTGAATACTTCGTGAA